>JAABUL010001516.1_pt1 | contig 43641 bp, 40 predicted proteins | sample 5559151 | NCBI WGS metagenome assembly JAABUL01 (sample SAMN10711876, study PRJNA513368) | rock metagenome | isolation source: Antarctica rocks | place: Antarctica: Victoria Land, Pudding Butte sud | reverse complement strand
CCGCTCGACCTGATCGCGCACTCTCCGGTGGTCGCCGCCCGCACCCCGCGCTCCCTCGCCGCCCTCGCCGCGGTGCCGGCGACGTGAACCTCAGCGCCCGGCCGGGCCCGTGCGCCATCATGGGAGCTCGATGATCGACTGGACACTCGCCGAGCGCATCGCCGCCTTCGTCGCCGGACGGCCCGAGGAGCCGCCGCTCGCACCCGACGTCGAGGCCCTGAGCGCGGAGAGCGAGAGCCGGGTGGTGGCCTACACCGGCCTGCAGCCACGGGAGCCGCTCCCGCGCGCCGAGCGCGTGGGGCGGGCCGAGTGGGCGCAGGCGAACGTGTCGGGGATGCAGCGGCTGCTCGATCCCGTGCTCACCAAGCTCGGCAGCAAGGGCCCGCTGGGACCGGCGATGCGCCTCGCTGCAGGCGCGCTCTTCACCGCAGAGGTCGGTGTGGTGCTCGGGTTCCTCTCCCAGCGCGTGCTCGGCCAGTACGAGCTCGTGCTCCTCGAGCCGGTCGCGGAGGCGGCCGAGCGCCGGCCCCCGCGACTGCTCTTCGTCGAGCCCAACCTCTCCGCGGCGGTTCGCAAGCTCGAGGTGGACGAGACCGAGTTCGTCACGTGGGTCGCGCTGCACGAGGTGACGCACGCCGTCCAGTTCGGCGGCGTCCCGTGGCTCCAGGAGCACCTGGCCGGGCAGGTCGCCGCACTGCTCGCCGGGATGGAGGTGCGCCTCGACGCGAAGCGCGCGGCGCGGCTGCCCGGCCGCGAGGATCTACGGCGCCTCGTCGACGCGGTCCGGGAGGGCGACCTCGTCGCGCTCGTCGCGCGGCCGGAGGAGCGGGAGGCGCTCGACCGCCTGCAGGCGGTCATGGCGGTGGTCGAGGGTCACGCCGAGCACGTGATGGACGAGGTGGGTGCTTCGCTCCTGCCCTCGCTCCCCCAGCTGCGCGCCGCGCTCGATCATCGGCGCCGGTCGGCCTCCGCTCCGGCCCGCCTGCTCTCCCGGCTGCTCGGACTCGAGCTGAAGATGCGCCAGTACACCCTCGGCAAGCAGTTCTGCGACGCGGTGGTCCGCGAGGGCGGTCGCGAGGCGCTTAGCCGCGTGTGGAGCAGCCCCGAAGCGCTTCCCACGCTCGCCGAGCTCGAGAATCCGCGCGGGTGGCTCGAGCGAACACGCGTTCCGTCGCTCTCCAACTGAGTTTGCCCGCCCTGACGGGCGATCCGGGTTCTGGATCGCTCCGGGCTGTAACCCATCCGCTCCTGCGGTTTACAAACAGGTGTTCGGTGGTAATCTGCCACTGAGACTTAGAAATAACAAGCTTAGGACGAACCCACCCACGAGAGGTGACCTGACATGGCCGAGACCAAGACCACCCAGCCCAAGAGCGCCAGCCGCTCCACCACGAGCCGCAGCCGCGGCGCCGCCGCCAAGCGCAGCACGGCGGCTACGCGCAGCACCGGCGCCAAGCGCACCCCTGCTGCCAAGCGCAGCACCGCCGCCAAGCGCAGCGGTGCGGCGAGCTCCTCCGCGTCGCGCCGCGGCACCGCGTCGAGCCGTTCGACTTCGGCCGCCGCGACGAGCCGGTCCAACACCACCACGCGGCGCAAGGCCGGTGCCACCAAGCGCAGCACCGTCGGCAAGAAGGCCGCGGAGACGCGGGCCGAGCGTGCCGCCGCGGCGAACGCTCGTCGCATCGGCAACAGCGTCCAGAACCGCGTCGAGCGCGTGCAGAACCTGGCCGAGCGTGCCGTCCACATCCAGCTCGGGGCGGCGCTCGAGGCGCGCGACCGGGTCGCGGGCGCCGTCGGCGAGGTCACGAGCGTCTCGACCTCTCGCAAGGCGGCCGAGCGGCAGCTCAAGCGGTTCGAGCGTCGCGGCGGCACCGCTCGCAACCGCGTGGAGCGCGAGCTGCGTCAGCGTCGCACTCGCATCGAGCGCACGCTCAAGCGCAACGAGCGTGACCTTCGCGCCGCTCAGCGCGACCTGGAGAAGGACGGCCGGTCGGTGCGCAACACCGTCGCGGCAAACGTCGATCTCGCCAGCGCGCGGGTCGAGCACGTCGTCCAGACCGGCGTGACCGAGGCGACGAAGCTCGTCGCCGAGGCCACGGAGCGAGTCGCCTCCACCGTCTCCTAGAGACGCCCACTTCCCCGCCCGGCGAGCTTGAGAGCGCCGAGACGCGGGAGAGTTCGCCGGCCTCATATCTCGCCGGCGGATGTAGCACCCTCTCCTCCCTCAACCGCCGGGGCTCCCATCGTGGGGCCCTGTCGGTCGTTAACGGCGCGCCGCGCGAGTTTGCGACACTGGATCGATGCCCACCGAGTCAGAGATCCGCGAGGCGCTACGCGCTGTCATCGACCCCGAGCTGAGGCGCGACATCGTCGAACTGGACATGGTCCGCTCCGTGACGGTGGGACCGGCCGGCGAGGTCGACGTGACCGTCTCGCTCACCACTCCCGGCTGCCCGATCCGCAGCCACTTCCAGACCGGCGTGCGCGAGGCCGTCTCCAAGCTGGCGGGCGTGAGCCAGGTCGAGGTGGGCTTCGACGTGCTCTCCGACGAGCAGAAGGGTGCGTTGCAGGTCAAGCTCGGGCGCGGCTCGCTGCCCGAGGGGGCCCTGGCGCAGGTCGGCAACGTCATCTGCATCGGCTCGGGCAAGGGAGGGGTGGGAAAGAGCACCGTCACCGCCAACCTCGCCGCCGCCCTCACCGCCCAGGGCAAGCTCGTCGGGGTGCTGGACGCTGACGTGTGGGGCTATTCCCAGCCGCGGATGCTCGGACTCGGCAACGAGCGCCCCAAGGTCAACGCCGAGCGCAAGCTCATGCCGCCCGAGACCCACGCCGGGATCAAGGTGATGTCGATCGGGTTCTTCCTCGAGGAGGACGCGGCGGTCGTCTGGCGCGGCCCCATGCTCCACAAGGCGCTGCAGCAGTTCCTGGAGGACGTTCAGTGGGGCGAGCTCGACTACCTGCTGGTTGACCTGCCGCCGGGCACGGGCGACGTGTCCATGACCCTCGCCCAGCTCCTGCCCCAGGCCAAGTTCCTCATCATCACCACGCCGCAGCCCGCCGCCCAGAAGGTCGCGCGCCGCTCGGCCGAGATGGCGCACAAGGTCAAGCTCGAGATCGCCGGCGTGGTCGAGAACATGTCCGGCTTCGTCACCCCGGACGGCGATCGCTTCCCGATCTTCGGCGAGGGCGGCGGCCAGCTCCTGGCCGACGAGATCGACGTCCCGCTGCTCGGCAAGGTGCCGCTGACGATGCCGCTGCGCGAGCAGGCCGACGCCGGGCTGCCGCTCGTCTTCTCCGATCCTGACGATCCAGCCGCCCAAGCCGTGCGGCAGACGGCCAGCGGTCTGATCGCCCTCTCGCCGATCGAGCTGCCGGTCATGCAGGAGCCGGCGCCCGCGGCGGCACCGACCCCGGTGGGGATGTCGCTGCCGATGGCCTGACCCGTCGCCGGCTCAGGCGACGCGCAGCAGCGCCCTACGAGCGGCCCGCGTAGTACTCGACGTTGATCTGGGAGTACTTCTGCCACTCCTCGGGGAGCTGGTCCTCGGCGAAGCAGGCGTCGACCGGGCAGGCCTCGACGCAGGCATCGCAGTCGATGCACTCCTCAGGGTCGATGTAGAGCATCTCGACCTTGTCGTAGTCGGGCTCGTCCGGCGTGGGATGGATGCAGTCGACGGGGCAGACCTCGACGCACGAGTTGTCCTTGGTGCCGATGCACGGCTCGGCGATCACGTAGGCCATGGGTTCGATCGTCCTCTGGGATGGTGGGGCGGGCGAGCGAGCATTCTGCCACGCGCGCGAGCCGCGGCGGACGCCCGGCGGGGTGGACCGGCGCCAGCGTTAGGCTGGGAGGCGATGCTCCTGCTCACCGGAGCGACCGGGCTCGTCGGCTCGGCGGTGCTGCGGCGCCTGACCGCCGCCGGCCAGCCGGTGCGCTGTCTCGTGCGCGACCCGCGGCGTCTGGGCTCGGAAAGGGTTCGGGTGCAGATCGCGCTGGGCGACCTGGGCGACCCCCGCGGCTTTCGCAACGCGCTGCGCGACGTCACCACGGTCGTGCATCTCGGGGCCACCACCCGCGACCAGCGCGCGGGGTCGCTCGAGGAGCTCAACGGGATCGCCTCGTGGCGCCTGGCCCGGGCGGCGGCGGCGGCCGGGGTCGAGCACTTCGTGCTCTTCTCCGCCCTCGAGGCGAGCTTGGAGCATCCCGTGCGCTTCTTTCGCACCAAGGGCTTCGCCGAGCACGCCGTAGCCGAGTCCGGCCTCGCCTACACCGTCTTCGCGCCCTCGGTCATCTACGCCCTGGAGGACCCGTGGCTCACGCTCCTGCACCGCCTCTCCGTGCTGCCCGTGATGCCGACTCCCGGCCACGGTCGCGCGGTCTACCAGCCCGTGTGGGCCGAGGACGTGGCCGACTGCGTGGTTGCGGCGCTCGGCGCCGGGGCCCCTGCGGAAGGCGCGGCGCGCCACGAGCTCGCGGGGCCCGAGACACTGAGCTACGAGGCGATGGTGAGCCTGGCGCTGCGCTCGTTCGGACGTGGCCAGCGGCGCCTGTGGCCGATCTCACCGCGCATCGTGCGGCGCGGTCTGCGCCTGCTCGAGGGCGTCGTCGGTCCCGGGATCTTCGCGACCTGGGACGAGGTCGAGCTGCTCAAGGTCTCCTTGCTGGCCGCGAGCGGCACGACCGACATGGAGCGCCTCGGCGTGCGTCCGCACGCGATGGCGGCGGTGCTCGGCGCCTAGCTAGACGCTCGTGGCGAGCGGCGCTCGCCGCTCGGCCCAGGGCTGCGCGGCCTCGAGCTGGGCGCTCAGGGCCAGCAGCACGTCCTCGCGCGTCGGCGCGCCGACGAGCTGGACGGCGACGGGCAGCGCGTCCTCCCCGTGGGCGAGGGGAACGGAGATCGCCGGCTGCCCGGTGACGTTCGCGATCGCGGTGTAGGGCGTGAACTGGCCCGAGCGGCGGAAGGTGTCCTCGGGGTCGGGCAGCGCGCCGTTCATCGTCCCGATCTGGACGGGCCGCTGCGCGAGCGCCGGGGTGAGCACCGCGTCGTAGGGCGCGGAGGCGGTGACGATTGCCCGGCCGAAGGCCTGGAGCTGGGTGAGCGCGGCGAGGGCGTGGGACGCGCCGAGCTGCCCGCTCTGCTCCCACACCATCCATGAGAGCGGCTCGAGCTCCTCCCGGGTCGGCTCGTGACCAGCGAGCATCGCCCCGTAGACGATGCTCACCGAGACCGCCGGGCCGAAGGCCGCCGAGAAGAGCGGCAAGAGGCCGGGAGCCGACCACGGAGGCGAGAACTCCTCCACGTGGTGCCCGAGCGACTCGAGCAGCTCGGCGGCCTCGCGCGTCGCGCGCTCGGCGATGGGATCGAGCGGCGCGTCGGGCAGCGGGGACTGCGTGGTCAGACCGATGCGCAGGCCCTGGGGCGCACGCGCCGCGGCGGCGGCGAAGGGCTCTTCCGGCGCGGGCGCCCACGTCGCGTCGCCCGGCTCGTAGCCCGCGAGGAGGTCGAGCAGCGCGGCGGTCTCCGCGGTCCTTCGGGTGAGGACCCCGTCGGTGACGAGGAAGGCGTCGCCCTGGTCGGGTCCGCGCGAGATGCGCCCGCGCGTGGTCTTCAGCCCCACGAGCCCGCAGCAGGCTGCCGGGATCCGGGTCGAGCCGCCGCCGTCGTTGCCGTGAGCCACCGGAACCATCCCGGCGGCCACGGCGGCCGCCGAGCCGCCCGAGGAGCCGCCCGGCGTGCGGTCGAGGTCCCACGGGTTGCGCGTGGGCCCGAAGCGGGTGGACTCCGTGGTGGGCAGGATCCCGAACTCGGGCAGAGCCGTCTTGCCGACGATCACGAACCCCGCGTCGCGCAGTCGCCGCACGAGGAAGGCGTCGTGCTGGGCGACGAAGTCCCCGAAGAGCGGCGCACAGAAGGTGAGCGGCAGCCCCGCCACCGGCACGTTGTCCTTGATCGCGATGGGGACGCCGGCGAACGGCCGCTCATCGCCGGGAGCGATCGCCGCGGCGGCGGCGAGGGCGCCCTCTGCGTCGACGTGGACGAAGGCGCCCACCTGCGCGTCGAGCGCGTCGATCCGCTCCAGGGAGTGGTTCACGAGCTCGCGGGCGCTCAGCTCGCCCTCGCGCACGAGCGCCGCCAGCTCGCTCAGGGGACGGAACATGAGATCGCTCACGGGCGGGGAGACTACTCCCGGTGGGTTCGGCGGCCCGGTCTGCCACCCTGTGCAGCGCCGGATCCAACACGCAACGGGAGCTTTTGAGAGAGATGACCGCCACCGCCGCCCCCGAAGTCCAGTCCGGGCTCGAAGGCGTAGTCGCCTTCGCCACGGAGATCGCCGAGCCGGACAAGGCGGGCGGCGCGCTGCGCTACCGCGGCGTCGACATCGAGGATCTCGTCGGCCGCGTCCCCTTCGAGCAGGTGTGGGGCCTGCTCGTGGACGGCAAGTTCAAGCCCGGCCTGCCCCCGGCCGAGCCGCACGGCCTGTTCGTGCGCTCGGCCGATCCGCGGGTGGACGTCCAGGCCGCTCTGGCCATGCTCGCCCCCGAGTGGGGCTTTGGCCAGCTCATCGACATCTCCGATCAGGAGGCTCGTGACGACCTCGCGCGCGCCTCGGTGATGGCGCTCTCCTTCGTGGCCCAGTCCGCGCGCGGCACCGGGCGTCCGCCGGTGCCCCAGCGCGAGGTGGACAAGGCGACCTCGATACCCGAGCGGTTCCTCGTGCGCTGGCGCGGAGAGGCCGACCCCGACCACGTCAAGGCCATCGACGCCTACTGGATCTCGGCGGCCGAGCACGGGATGAACGCCTCGACGTTCACCGCGCGCATCGTGGCCTCGACGGGCGCGGACTGCGCGGCGGCGCTCTCCTCCGCGGTGGGCGCGCTGTCGGGACCGCTCCACGGCGGCGCCCCCTCCCGGGTGCTGAGGATGCTCGACGAGGTCGAGCAGATGGGCGACGCGGAGAAGTGGGTCAAGCAGGCGCTCGACTCCGGTCAGCGGCTCATGGGCTTCGGCCACCGGGTCTACCGCGCCGAGGACCCGCGCGCCCGCGTGCTGCGGCGCACCTCGCAGGAGATCGGCTCTGAGCGCTTTGAGGTCGCCGAGGCGCTCGAGCAGGCGGCGCTGGCCGAGCTCCACGCCCGCCGGCCCGACCGGGTGCTCGCGACCAACGTCGAGTTCTGGTCGGCGGTGGTGCTCGATCACGCCCAGGTCCCGCCCGACCTCTTCACGTCGATGTTCACGTGCGCGCGCACCGCCGGGTGGTCGGCCCACGTGCTCGAGCAGAAGCGCGAAGCGCGCCTCATCCGTCCCACCGCGAAGTACGTCGGCCCCGAGCCGCGCGGCACCGACGAGGTGTAGCCCCTTCGCGATGGACGACGACGTGACCGCCATGACGCCCGAGGGGCTGCGCGCGCTGCGCGAGGAGGTCGAGCACCTCCAGACCACCGGGCGCCAGGAGATCGCCGAGCGCATCCGCGTCGCTCGCGAGTGGGGGGATCTCAAGGAGAACGCCGAGTACCACGACGCCAAGAACTCCCAGTCGCTGCTCGAGCGCAAGATCACCCTGCTCGACAAGAAGCTCCGCAGCGCCGTCGCGGTCGAGACCGACACGGCGGCCGACGTGGCGGGCTTCGGCTCGACGCTCCACGTGGTCGATGAGGAGACGGGCCGGGTGGCGTCCTACACGCTGGTCGGCTCGGCCGAGGCCAGCGCGGCGGCGGGCCGGCTCTCTACCGACTCGCCGGTCGCCCGCGCCCTCATGGGCGCGCGGGCGGGCGAGGTGGTCAGCGTGCCCACGCCGCGCGGAGAGCGGCGGCTGCGGGTGGAGCGCATCGGCGCCTGAGCTCTTTATCCGCGATGCCGGATACGGTATGATGGATCGGGATGTCTCCCGGCGAACTCGTCGCTCTCACCCGGCGGCGACGAGGACTGAGTCAGCGCTCGCTCGCGCTCCGCGCGGGCACCAGCCAGGCCGCGATCAGCCGGATCGAACGCGGCCTGGAGTCCCCCGGCTTTCCGCGCTTGGAGGAGCTCCTCCTCGTGATGGGCGAGCGCGCGGTACTGACGAGTGCGCCCCTCGAGTCCGGCGTCGATCCGGCGACGCCCGACCCCGTGCATCGCCTCACGCCCGGCGAGCGGCTGCGCGAAGCCGCCTCCTGGAATCTCGCGGCCACGCGGCTTGAGCTCGCGGGAGCAGCGGCCCGACGCGCCGGGCACCCGGCGACTCGCCGCGCGTGAACGCGCCGGAACTACCGGACCGGCCGCTCGACCTGCAGCAGCTCTTCGTGACGCTCGCGCGTCACGGCGTCGAGTACGTGGTGATCGGCGGGGTGGCCGTTCAGGTCCACGGCCACCGGCGGACGACCAGGGACCTCGATGTCATGCCCGCGCCGAATCCGGAGAACCTCGCTCGCCTGGCGCTCTCCCTGGTGGAGCTCGAGGCGCATCCGCGCGACGTACCTGGTGATGTCCCAACTCCGGAGCAGCTCGCCGCAGCTGCGGTCGTGCCGCCGCTCACCACGGTGCACGGCGAGCTTCACATCCTCAACCGGGTACCCGGGTCGGCCGCCTACGAGGAGGTGCGCCGGCGCGCGCTCGTCCTCGACCTCGCGGGCCTCCCGATCGCCGTCGTCGGACTCGACGATCTGATCGCGATGAAGCGCGCCTCGGGCCGTCCTTCGGACCGCGAGGACCTCGCCGTATTGACGAGGATGCCTCCGCCGTAGCTGGTCGAGTGGCGACTTGACGGCGCATACGGTGGCTAACTCGCCACTCGACAGGGGGAGGCGAGGAGCTGACCCCGGACGCGACGAGGGCCCGGCGTCGCCGCCGGGCCCTCGGGGACCGCATCGAGGCGTCTACCTCGGGGGGCGCCCGGCGAAGCCGGGCGTGAGGGGGCGGTGCCTCCCTACATCATCCCGCCCATGTCGGGCATGCCGCCGCCCATGCCGCCGCCCCCGCCGTCCTTGTCGGGGATCTCGGCCACGATCGCCTCCGTGGTGAGGATGTTCTTCGCGATCGACGCGGCGTTCTGCAACGCCGAGCGCGTGACCATCGCCGGGTCGATGACTCCCTCGGCGACGAGGTCGACGATCTCGCCGGTGGCCGCGTTGAGCCCCTGGCCCTTCTTGGCCTTGCGCACGTCGTTGACCACGACGGAGCCCTCGAGCCCGGCGTTGAACGCGATCTGGCGCAGCGGCTCCTGCAGCGAGCGCAGGATGATCTTCGCGCCCGTCCGCTCGTCGTCCTCGAACTTCTCGACGTCGATCGCGTCCGCGGCCTGGATGAGCGCCACGCCACCGCCCGGCACGATGCCCTCCTCGAGGGCGGCGCGGGTGGCCTGCAGCGCGTCCTCGACGCGGTGCTTCTTCTCCTTCATCTCCGTCTCGGTCGCCGCGCCCACCTTGACGACGGCCACGCCGCCGGAGAGCTTGGCCAGGCGCTCCTGGAGCTTCTCGCGATCGAAGTCCGAGTCGGTGTTCTCGACCTCGTTCTTGATCTGCTTGATGCGACCCTTGATCGCCTCGGTCTCACCCGAGCCGTCGATGATCGTCGTGTCGTCCTTGGCCACCACCACGCGACGGGCACGCCCGAGCTGCGAAAGCTGCGTGTTCTCGAGCTTGAGGCCCATCTCCTCGGTGATCACCTCGCCGCCCGTGAGGATCGCGATGTCCTCGAGCATGCGCTTGCGGCGATCGCCGAAGCCCGGCGCCTTGACCGCCACGCCGGTGAACGTCCCGCGGAGCTTGTTGACCACCAGGGTCGCCAGGGACTCGCCCTCGACGTCCTCGGCGATGATCAGCAGCGGCTTGCCCGACTGGATCGTCTGCTCCAGGATCGGCAGCACGTCGCGCACCGAGCCGATCTTCTGGTTGGCGATGAGGATGAACGGATCCTCGAGGACCGCCTCCATGCGGTCCTGGTCGGTGACCATGTAGGGCGAGATGTAGCCCTTGTCGAACTGCATGCCCTCGGTGAACTCGAGGTCCATGCCGAACGTCTGGCCCTCCTCGACGTTGACCACGCCGTCCTTGCCGACCTTCTCGATGGCGTCGGCGATCACGTCGCCGATGTCCTCGTCGCCGGCCGAGATGGTGGCCACGCGCGAGATCTGGTCCTTGCCCGAGATCTCGACGGACTGCTTCTCGATGGACTGCACGACCGAGTCGACCGCCTTCTCGATGCCCCGCTTGAGAGCAAGCGGGTTGGCGCCGGCGGCGACGTTCTTGAGCCCTTCGCGGACGATGGCCTGGGCGAGTACCGTGGCGGTCGTCGTGCCGTCGCCGGCCACGTCGTTGGTCGCCGTGGCGACCTCGCGCACGAGCTGGGCGCCCTGGTTCTGGAAGACGTCCTCGACCTCGATCTCACGCGCGATCGTCACGCCGTCGTTCGTGATCGTCGGAGCGCCGAACTTCTTGTCGAGGACCACATAGCGGCCCCGCGGGCCGAGCGTGACCTTGACCGCGTTGGCGACCGCGTCTACGCCGGCCTCGAGGGCCTTGCGCGCCTCCGAGTTGTACTTAAGTTCCTTGTGAGCCATTTCTTCTCCTGGTTCCTCGGCGGGGCATCCGCCCCGCCCTCTGAAGCTGTTGGGCTACGTCCGTCGCCCTTGACCGGCCGGGCGTTGCCCGGCCTCCTGCTCGGCTCGGTCTCCTCAGGCGGCGACCTTGGCGAGCACGTCGGACTCGCGCAGGACGAGCAGGTCCTCGCCGTCGACCTTGATCTCCGTGCCGCCGTACTTGGAGTACAGGACCTCGTCGCCTTCGGCGACGTCGAGCGGGATCCGCTTCTCTCCGTCGTCGTCGTACCTGCCGTCGCCGACGGCGAGGACCTTGCCCTTCTGGGGCTTCTCCTTGGCGGTCTCGGGGAGGACGATGCCGCTGGCGGTCGTCTCCTCCTCCTCGATCGCTCGAACGATCAGACGATCGCCGAGGGGCTTGAGCTTCATGGGTGGACCTCCAGGTAGGGAACTCTACGGGCGTTCGCTGGCACTCTCGATGGCTGAGTGCCAGCCCGGAGCTCACTATAGGCGCGCCCACACCGCATGGCAAGGGCGACTTGGCACTCTGGCGGCTGAGTGCCAGGCGCGAAGCTAGTTCTGCGCGCCCCCGAGGCCGTGCATCCGGTCGCGGATCTGGGTCGGCTCGAGGATTTGCGAGAAGCGCACGACGGTCACCGTGTCGTCCAGGGTGACCTCGCGGCCGTAGATCTGCTCGAGGAAGTGCACCATCTCCTCCGTGCGGCGGAACTCCGGATTGTCGTGCTCCACGTCGCGCGGCGAGAGATCACACACGCGCTTGACCTCCACGCCGTCGATCACCGCCTCGAAGATTCGCTCGCGCGGCGAATGCTGGTAGCCAATCGTCACGAGTACGCACTCGTTCTTGTGGTACTTGTGCGACTTGTCGCCGAGGCGGATCGTCGCCGTCTTGCGGCCGTGTCGGAGCTGGTCGGCGAAGACCGCAGAGTAGAAGTTGAGGACCCGCACGAGCGCCTGAGCCTAGCGGTCCTGCCCCATACGGACCCGCGCGCGGGCGACCATGTCGCGCTCGCCGGAGTAGGAGAGCGCCTCGGCCGCCTCGGCCAGCGGCATCCAGCGCGCCTCTTCGATCTCGTGATCGTGGTCGTCGGTCGAGCCGCTGCGGTACTCGAAGAGGTAGAAGGAGACGACCTTGAGGATCCGCTTGCCCTCGCGCTGGTACCAGTAGCGCACATCGCCGAGCTTCTCGGCGAGCTCGGCCTCGATGCCGCCCTCCTCGCGGACCTCGCGAGCCGCGGCCTGCTCGGGGGTCTCGCCCGGATCGACGTGGCCCTTGGGCAGCGCCAGCACCCGCTGTCCGCGCCGGTCGCGGCGGGTGGGCACCACGACGATCACGTCCTCCCCGCGGATCACCACCCCGCCGGCCGAGAACTCGGTCGGCTTGGCCCTAGAAGACATAGCGGCGCAGGGCGTCGGGGTCGAGTACGACGATGCGGCCCCGACCCTGCTCGAGGATGCCGGCGCGCTCGAGCACGGCGAGGAAGCGGCTGGCCGACTCGCGCGAGGAGCCGGCGAGCTGGGCCACGTCGGACTGGGTGGCCGTGACCACCACGTCGCGGCCGTCGTCTCCCTCGGCGCGGGCGTCGACCACGAGCTGGGCGAGGACGGTGGCCACGCGGCTCTGCACGGTCTGGAAGGACTGGCGCAGGAGGCGCTCGTTCGTCTGGCGCAGGCGGCGGCCGAGCGCGACGACCAGCTTGAGGGAGATGTCAGCGTGCTCGCGCAGGATGCGCCGCATGTCGCCGCCCAGTATCGCGATGGCCTCGAGCTCGTCGAGGGCCTCGACGGTCGCCGAGCGCAGCTCGTCGTCGAACATCGCCAGCTCGCCGAAGATGTCCCCCGGGCCGAAGTTCGCCAGGGTGATCGTGCGCCCGTCGGGATGCTCGCGCACTGCTCGCGCGTGCCCCGTGCGGACCACGTAGCAGGTGTCGCTCGCGTCGCCCTCGCGAAAGACGGCCTCTCCGGGGGGAAAGCGACGCGGCACCGCCACCTCGGCGACCCGGGCCAGATCGTCGGGCCCGAGCGTCTCGAAGGCCGGCACGTGGGCGAGGAGGCTGATCGTCTCTGCGGTGCTCGTCGCCACGGCTTCTGTCTAGCAAGGGCGCGTGCGAAGCCACCTCGGGAGGTGGCCCACGGCGCCGCCCCGTGGTCTGGGCCGCGGTTTTAGAGCAGCCTTTCCTCGCGGCGCAACTCCTGCCTTCTCCGCGCGGTCTATGAGACGTGAGGATCATGATCGCGTTCAGGCTCGACACGCGGCGAGCGGTGATGCGTCGTCGCTGCCTGCTCGCCCTCGTGGTGCTGCTCGGGACGCTCGGTGTCGCGCCATCGGACTCGCCGGCGGCCGGCGGGCCGAAATGGGGCCCGGTTCAGTTCCTCGGCCGCAACAGCGTCTACGCCCCGGTGGTTCGCGTGACGGCCCGGGGTGAGAGCGTTGCCGTGTGGCTCGAGTACGACATCAATAGCCATCGGAATGCCGTGATGGCGTCGACCGCGAGTCCCGGCCGACGCTTCACGGGTCACAGGGCGCTGTCGGCTTGGACCACGGGCGAGATCAGCGCGCCGCAGATCGCGCTCGATCGCTCGGGCACCGCCATGGTCGTGTGGGCGCAGACAGACGGCGGCGTTCGGGCGGTTATCCGCCACGCCCGGGCAAGGTTCGGGCCGACGCAGACGGTGAGTTCAGAGGGCGTCACCGCCGATGTCGCACTCGATCATCGGGGCAACGCGGTCGTCGCGTGGCTCTCCGGAAAGGGGTCGACTCAGCGCGTCGAGGCGTCGTATCGGCCCTCGAGGCACGGGTTCGGCGCCGCCCAGGTGCTCTCGGCGCCTGCGGCCAACGGTCTCTTCTCGCCACGCGCGATCTTCGACGTTCGCGGCAGGGCGCTGGTCGGTTGGACGGCTTGGGACGCGGAGCGGCGCGACACCGTGCAGGTGGCCACGCGGCCGTCCGGCAGGCCGTTCGGCGCTCCCGCGACGTTGTCGAGGAGCCGGCCGGACTCGATCTTCAACGATCTCGAGCTCATGGCCTCCCCGACCGGAGAGGTAGTTGCCGCCTGGAGCCATCTCGCTCACGTGGGCATGTACGCGTTCGCCAGTCGTATCGAGGTCTCGGTGCGTCGGCCGGAGGGGTCCTTCCGGCCCGCAACCGCAGTCTCCGAGTCGGGCGCGAGCGCGAGCGGCCCTCAGCTCGGAGTGAGTCCGGCCGGCGTCGTCACGGTGGTCTGGGGGCGCTCGAGTGCGGATCGCTTCGGAGAAGACGGCGTGCCCACCGACGTGCGCGCGGTCGACCGGCCGCCCCACGGACGGTTCGGGCGCGCGCGGACCATCTCCGGTCGCCGCGCCGCCGATCCTCCGGCGGTGGCCGTCGACGCGAGCGGGAACGAACTTGTCGCCTTCAGGGCATCGTCACCGGCCTCGACGTTCCGGCCCGGCAACGCGGTTGAGTTTCAGCCACCAGTGCGCTTAGCACTGGGAAACGTCACCACGGTCGGAGTCTCGTTGGGGGGCCGCGGCATCGGCGTGATCTACGGGGCGAGCCATGCGGACAACCCGCGCCCCGACCGGCTGCGGGTTTCGATCGGAACGCTGCGCGCCGCGCGGTAGGCCTACGCCGCTCCGAGCGCCTGCTCGCGCCGGCGGCGGCGCAGCGTGTGGAGCGCGAGCCAGGCGAGGAGCGCGAGCACTCCGAGGGGAGCGAGGACGGCCAGGGCCACGAGCGCGACGCCCAGCGCCACGGAGAGGATCCGCTTCGCAGCGTGAAGAGCGGCGCCGGGGCCGAAGCCACCGCCGTGGCCGCCCGGGGTGACGCCGCGGGTCTCGGGCACGAGGGTGAGCGACACCCGCGTGAAGTTCGCGCGGGAGCGGAGCGCGCGGAGGTCGCGCTGCGCGGAGGCGATTTGGCTCTCGGCCGCGCTCAGCCGGGCGTGGATCGCGTCGGTCTGGTTCGCGGTGGTCGCCTTGGCGAGGGCGCGCAGGAGCGCGCGGCGCTCGCCCTGGGCATCGGCGAGCCGGTGGTCGGCCGACACGAACGCGCTCGTGATGTCCTGGGTCGTGTCCGATTGGGCCTGGACGTGGCCGAGGCGGGTCAGCCGCGCCTCGGCGGCGGCGACCTGGTCGCTCGGGATGCGCAGCGCGAAGGTGCCGCCCCCGACCGTTCCGTCGCCTGAGGAGACCGAGGAGCTCTCGACGTACCCGTGGAACTCGCGGGCGGTGAGGTCGAAGACCCGGCTCGAGACGTCCTGCAGGTGCTCGGGCACGACGCCGAGGGTGAGGGCGGACGTGCGCTCGACGCGTCGCGTGGCGGCGGTCTCCGTGCCGGCGGCGGAGGCGTCGGGGGGAGGAGCTGAGCTAGAGCCCGATGAGCTGCCGCTGGAGCCGGTCACGGAAGGCGGGGGACTCGACTCGAGGCTGGACGCGGCGCCGCCGGAGGTCGACTTCTCGCTGCTGAGCCCGGACACGGCGGCGCCCACGCCGACGATCACCGCGAGCGCCGCCGCGGCGAACGCCAGCGCGCGACCGAGCCGCTCGCGGCGTGCGAGCCTCGTTCGGACGCGGGCGACGACCGGGCGCCGGCGCCGGAACCCGCTCGCCGCGCGCTCGTCGAGCTCGGCGGCGAACGCCTCGAGCGGCTGCGGTCGCTCCTGGCGCACGAGCAGCGCGAGCTCCGCGGTCTCGGCCCACTCGGGATCGACCGGCTCTCCGCGCAGCACGGCGTCGATCGCCTCGAGCTCGCGCGCGGCTTCGGGACTCATCGGCTCGGCGTCACGGCGTGGCATGGCAGGCCTCCCTGAGCTTCTCCATCGTGCGGTGGAGGAGCGTCCCGGCGTTCGAGGCGCTCACGCCGATGACCTCCGCGACCTCGGCGTTCGAGAGACCAGCGTGGAACTTCAGCGCGATCAACTCGCGCTCGCGCGGGCTGAGCTCGGCCAGCGCCGCGCGCACGGTCGTGCGCCGCAGCGCCACGTCGGTCTCGTCCTCGGGCGCCGGCGCGTCGAGGTCCTCCGGATCGACCGCCAGTGTGGCCTGGCGCCGGCGCCGCCGCAGTTCGTCGAGCGCCGCGTTGCGGGCGATGCCGAACAGCCACGCCCGCTCGTTGCCGCGCCGGGCGTTGAACGAGCGCCGCCGCCGGTAGGCCCGCTCAAAGGAGAGGGCGGTGACGTCCTCCGCCGCCGCCGGGTCGCGCAGCAGGGTGGCCACGTAGGCGTAGAGATCATCGCGGCTCGAGCGGTAGAGCTCCTCCCAGCGCGACGTCGCGTCCGGCGCGGTGGCGAGCATCCCGTTCACATGAGCACTACGCGCGAGGCGGGAGTCCATCACACCCCGATTGGGAATACCCGCGGCCATGGCTTCCATCGATCCCCGGCACGAGCGCAAGCGCTCCATCCTCCGCGTCCTCGGCCCGCTGCTCGTCCTCGTGGGAGGGACTCTGGCGGCGATCGGCTTCATCGACTTCTTCTCGACGTTCAACTCGTTCGGGAAAGGCGGCTTCGGCTTCCCAGGCCACTTCTTCTTCGCGTTCATCGGCCTGCCGCTCTTCGGTTGGGGCCTCTCGCTATGCCGGTTCGCGTTCCTCAGGCAGGGCGCCCGCTACGTCGCGGCCGAGGTCGCCCCGTCGCGCGCGACACGCTCGACTACCTCGGTGTCGGCGTGGGCGAACGCATAACCTGCGCGACCTGCGGCCACGCCAACGAGCACGGCTCGAAGTTCTGCGACGAGTGCGGCAAGGCGCTGACGATCGAGTGCCCCCGCTGCCACCACTCCAACGAGCCCAGCTCACGCTTCTGTCAGGAGTGCGGTGGCGCGCTCACGCGAACAGCCGCGGGTCGTTCGTGATCACGCCGGTCACGCCCATGCGCTCGAGGATCTCGATTCGCGCGGGGTCGTCGACCGTCCAGACGTAGAGCTCGCCGCCCGCCCCCGTCACGGCGCGGATGAGACGCGGCGTGACGAGGCGGAAGTGGGCCATGAGAGCATCGCAGCGTCCGGCGCGGATCGCCGCGGCCGCCCGGCGCGGCAGCGCGGCCCGGTAGGCGGCGAGTCCGGGGAGCGCCACGGGAAGCAGGACCGAGCGCTGGAAAGGGTCGCGCCGTAGCTTCGGCACGGACCACCCGAGACGAACCTCCGCGCCGGACGCGCGGATCACCGCGAGCGACTCGACGTACTGGGTTGAGATGAGCGAGCGCGCGAGCAGCCCGCGCTCGCGCAGCGCCTCGACGACGCGCAGCTCGTAGCCGCGGCCCTTGAGGTCGACGTCGAGCTCGATCCGGCCGAAGCCCTCCGCGGCGAGGTGGTCGAGTCCGTCCTCGAGCGTCAGCCGCTCGCGGGCGTCGAGCGCCGTGTAGTCGTGGGCGAGGAAGAGCGGCCCCTCCCCGCCGGTGCCCGGGGCGGGCAGGACGTCGAACTCGATCATGTCGACCTGCGCGGCGAGCGCGGCGTCGAAGGACTCGCGCGTGTTCCCCGGCGCGATGAGGTCTGCCCCCTTGTGGCCGACCCGCCGCAAGAGCCGTTCGGGGTGCGAACTCACCGCTGACATGTCGGGCACCAGTATGTCGTGCGGTTGTCCTCGCCCTGGCCGCGCGCGCGGATGCGCCCTCCGCAGCGCCGGCACGGCAGTCCACCACGGCCGTAGGTCTGCCGGAAGCGGCTCTGATAGCCGTCGCGCGCCGAGCGCTGCATGCGCGGGCGCGTGAGCTCGACCAGCCGCAGCGCCTCGGCGTCGGAGATCCGGCCGACCGGCCGGAAGGGATCGATCTCCGCGAGCCAGCACGCCTCGGCCTTCCACAGGTTCCCGATGCCCGCGAGGTTGCGCTGGTCGAGCAGGGCGTCGGCGATGCCGCGGGTCGGGTCGTCCTCCCGGAGGCGGCGCAGGTAGCGCGAGGAGTCGAACTCGGGCGCGAGGATGTCGGGCCCGAGCGCGGCGAGGCGCTGGTCGAAGCGCGTGCGCGACTCGGTCAGGAGCTCGAGCAGCGGCCCGTCGAACTGCACCACTCATGCTCGGCGGCGCGCAGGACGAGCCACGCCCGCCGCGGCGAGCGGCGCCAGCGCTGCCCCGCCCGGTAGACGCCCCACGAGCCGGTCATCCGTAGGTGGGAGTGCAGGGTGAGCTCGCCCTCGAAGCGGAGAAACAGGTGCTTGCCGTGCGCGTCGACCGAGGCCACGGGCCGCCCGGCGAGCCGCTCGGGCCAGCCGTCGCGGGCGTGTCGCTCGTGCGGGGTCTCGATCGCGTCGGGCACGCGACCGAGCAGCAGCGGCCGTATCCGGTTAGCCGCGTAGTGGATGGTGTCGCCCTCGGGCACGGACCCTCGCTCCTCAGGCGCTCAACGAAAGCTTGCGGGGCCCGGGGGAGAAGCCAACCTCGACCAGTCGCTCCTCCCACGCGGAGCCGACGACGGGCTCGCCGTCGACCTTCTCGAGCGCGACGCGCTTGAGACGTCCGGCGCGCACGTGCTCGGCCAGAGCGCTCGCGGCGAGCTCCAGTCGGCCGTCGTCGGAGGCGAGGAGGGTCTGCAGCGCACGACCGCCGCGCTCGAGGTAGAGCACGGGCTCGGCGCCCACCAGGACGACGTGGGCGCCGGCGGTGCGGGCCGGACGCCGCCGCTCGCCCTCGCGCTTGGGCCACGGGAGCGCGGCCCCGTAGGACTGCGCCGGGTCGCTGGCGGCGAGCACGAGCGTCTCCTGCTCGCCGTCCTCGCGCTGGGCGCGCAGCCGCTCGACCGCTCCGGGCAGCGCGAACTGGGCGCCGCCGAGGCCCTCGACGAAGTAGCCGCGGCGGGCGACGCCCAGCGTCTCGAGCTGGGCGAGCTCGTTGTAGACCGCGCTGAACCCCCCCGGGATGCCCTCGGCGATCACCTGCTCGCGCGTGAGGATGCCGTAGCGCTCGAGCAAGAGCTCGGCCTGGGCGCGGCGGCGCTGGGGCACCTCGGGCGCGTCGCGGAAGAGCGACTCCGCGAGCGACCAGCGGCCCTGGACCTGAGCCTGGGCCCCGCGGCGGCGGGATGAGAAGCGGCGCGACCCGCCCACGCGTCGCCCGCGCGTGTCGGCCTGGGCGCGCGCGAGCGTCAGGCGGGGCGCGCGCAGCGGCGCGAACGCGTCGTTGGTCGCCTCGCCCGCCCAGACGAGGTCCCACAGCGCCTCCTGGAGCTCCTCGGGCACGAGCTCGACGTCCACCAGGAGGTCGGAGAAGAAGCACGCTCCCTGCTCCAGGCGCGCACGGACCTGCTCGTGGGCCGGCGCGGATGGCGGCTCGGCACGCGCTGAGACCGGCGGCGGGCCGATCAGGTCGACGTCCTCGCGGAAGTAGAGCGCGACCCGGCCCGAGTTGCGTCCCAGGGCGCCCGCGCCCAGCCACACGAGCTCGCCGCTCGCGCAGAGCTGGTCCATCCAGCTCGGGGAGTAGGCGCCGCAGCGGCGAAGCAGGACCTCGCGCTCCCACAGCTCGGCGGGAAGCGCGAGTCCCTGAAGGGGCACGAGCACCTCGCGCAGCCGGTCGACGCCCGCGCCCGCCGCCGGGTGGCGATCGATCCCCTGCCAGCTCGGGGTGAAGCGGGCGAGCGCGCGCTGGTCGGCGGGCTCGATCTCCTTGCGCAGGACGGCGAGCGAGGCGCGGCGCAGGCGGCGAAGCACCTCGGCGTCGCACCACTCGCGCTCGCTGCCGCCGGGGCGCAGCTCCCCGCGCAGCACGTCAGCGGAGCGCTCGAGCTCCTCGAGCGCCGAGGTGGGATCGACGCCGTAGCGGGCCCGCGCCTGCGCGGTCGGGAAGGGACCGTGGGTCGCCGCGTAGCGGCGCAGGAGCTTCAGCAGCGGCTGCTCGACGTCGGCGATGAACGCCTCGGGCAGTCCCCCCGGCGGCACGACGCCGAGCGCGTCGCGGTAGAGCGCCGCGTCCTCGGCGGCGGCGAAGCGCTCCTCCCCGGCCACTCGCAAGCGGATCGCGCGCCGCTCGCGCTCGAGGTCGGCGAGCATCGCCCGCGCGTCGAGCCCCGGCAGCACCCGCTCGGCGACCTCCTCGACGCTCAGCTCGCCGACGCGGCGCAGCACGTCGTGCAGCGCGTCGCGGGTCTCGGCCCGTGTGCGCTCGCTCGTGCGCTGCAGGTCGGCCTCGACCTGGGCGAGCGCACCCGGGTGGATCAGCTCACGCAGCTCGTCCTGCCCGAGCAGCTCGCGCAGGAGGTCACGGTCGAGCGAGAGGGCGGCGGCGCGGCGCTCGGCGTTGGGCGTGTCGCCCTCGTACATGTAGGAGGCGACGTAGTCGAAGAGCAGCGAGGAGGCAAACGGCGAGGCGGTCGGCGTCTCGACCTCGACGAGGGAGAGCTCGCGGCGGTGGAGCCTGGTCAGGAGGTCGTGCAGGCCGGGCACGTCGAGCACGTCGCGCAGGCACTCCCGGTAGGTCTCGAGCACGATGGGAAAGTCGCCGTAGCGCTTGGCCACCTCGAGTAGCGACTGCGCCTTGAGGCGCTGCTGCCAGAGCGGGGTGCGCCGGCCGGGATAGGCGCGCGGGATGAGGAGGGCGCGGCCGGCGTTCTCGCGAAAGCGCGCCCCGAACAGCGCCGAGGCTCCGAGCTCGCCGACCACCCGGTCCTCGAGCTCGTCGGGCTCGATCATCACGAGCTCGGCGCCGGGTGGCTCGTCGGCGTCGGGGAGGTGGACGATGATCCCGTCGTCTGACCAGATCGCATCCGACTCGAGCCCGTACTCGTCTCGGATCCGCGCGGAGAGCGCCAGTCCCCAGGCGGCGTGCACCCGGCCGCCATAGGGCGAGAGGACGCAGAGCCGCCAGTCGCCGATCTCGTCGCGAAAGCGCTCGACGACGAGCGTGCGGTCGCTCGGCACCACCCGCGTGGCGTCCTGCTGCTCGCGCAGAAAGGAGAGGAGGTTCCGTGCGGCTCGTCCGTCGAGGTCGTAGTCGCGCTCGAGCACCTCCGCGGGCTGGTCGACCGCCCAGCGCGCGAACGCACCGATCGCCTCCCCGAGCTCCTTGGGCCGTCCGACCGAGTCGCCCTTCCAGAAGGGCACCGCGCCGGGCACGCCCGGCGCGGGGGTGACGATCACGCGATCGCGACCGATCTCCTCGATCCGCCAGCTCGACGCGCCGAGCAGGAAGGTCTGCCCCGGCCGCGCCTCGTAGACCATCTCCTCGTCGAGCTCGCCGACCCGGCGACCGTCGGGCAGCGTGACCGAGAAGAGCCCGCGGTCGGGGATCGTCCCGGCGTTGGTGACCGCGAGCTGGCGCGATCCCTTCCGCGCCCGAATCGTGCCGCCGACCCGGTCCCAGACGATGCGCGGGCGGAGTTCGGCGAACTCGCTCGACGGGTAGCGCCCGTCGAGCATGTCGAGCACGCTGTCGAACACCGGCCGTGAGAGCTCGGCGTAGGAGTGCGTCCGGGTGACGAGCGCGAAGAGCTCGTCGACCGCGAGCGGCTCCTCCATCGCGGCCATCGCGATGATCTGCTGCGCGAGCACGTCGAGCGCGTTGCGCGGCACCACCGTGGGCTCGATCGCCCCCTCGCGCATCCGCTTAGCGACGACCGCGCACTCGAGCAGATCGCCCCGGAACTTGGGGAAGATCCGCCCCTTGGAGACGTCGCCGACGGAGTGTCCGGCGCGGCCGATGCGCTGAAGGCCGCGCGAGACGGACTTCGGGGACTCGACCTGGAGGACGAGGTCGACCGCGCCCATGTCGATGCCGAGCTCGAGCGAGCTCGTGGCCACGAGGCACGGCAGCTCGCCGCCCTTCAGGAGCTCCTCGACCACGAGCCGCTCCTCGCGCGCTAGTGAGCCGTGGTGGGCGCGCGCGATCTCCGCGGGCGCCAGGACGCCGGTGTCGCCGTCGCGCGCGGGCGGCGCGGCGAGTCCCCGCTCGTCCACCGGCGACTCGCCCTCGCGAGCGGCGTTCAGCTCGTTCAGGCGCAGGGCGAGCCGCTCGGCCGCCCGGCGATTGTTGACGAAGATGATCGTCGAGCGGTGCTCGCGAACGAGCTTCAAGAGCTCGGGGTAGATCGCCGGCCAGATCGAGCGGCGAGTGGCCTCACCTCCCGGAACGGGGTCGAGGGGATCGGCGCCGTTCGCGTCGGGCTCGACCATTGACTCGACGGGGACGTGGATCTGCAGGTCGAGCTCCTTGCGCACCCCGGTGTCGACTATGCGGCACTTCCTCCCCGGACCGACGAGGAACCGCCCGACCTCCTCGAGCGGATTCTGGGTGGCGGAGAGGCCAATCCGCTGCACCGGGTGGCCGGCCAGCGCCTCGAGCCGCTCGAGCGTAAGCGCGAGGTGGGCGCCGCGCTTGGTCGCCGCCACCGCGTGGATCTCGTCGACGATGCACCACTCGGCGCCGGTGAGGATCTCGCGTGCTCGCGAGGTGAGCATGAGATACAGGGACTCGGGTGTGGTGATGAGCACATCTGGCGGCTCCTTGAGCATCGCCTGGCGCTCTTTCTGCGGCGTGTCGCCCGTGCGGATCGCCACCCGCAGGTCGGCCCCGATCCCGCGCAGGGGAGCGCGCAGGTTGCGCTCGATGTCGTAGGACAGCGCCTTGAGCGGCGAGACGTACACGAGGCGGGTACCCCGCGCCTCTCCCTCGGCGGGCGGTCCGTCGGCGGCCAGCCGGTCGAGACCCCACAGGAACGCTGCGAGCGTCTTGCCCGAGCCCGTCGGCGCGGAGATGAGGACGTGCTCGCCGGTGGCGACCGCGGGCCACGCCTGCTCCTGAGCGGCGGTGGGGGCGGCGAACGCGCCGGTGAACCAGTCGCGCGTGCGGGGGGTGAAGGCGGAAAGCGGCACAGGGTCCGCTCAGGGTACGGCCGCGGCCTCTGGGCGGCGCATCACGAGGCCTCAGCCGGAGAGCCCGGCCAGCTCGCGCGCGCGCGCCAGAACCGCGTCGGTCATCGGCTCGGTCAGCTTCCCGGTGAACGTGTTCTGCTGGCTGGGGTGAAAGCAGCCGAGGACGGTGAGCTCGCCCACGCTCGCCTCGGCGCCGTGGCCGAAGCGCGGACGCGGCCGCCGCGCGGCGGCGAGGATGCGCAGCGCGGCGTCCCATCCGAATGCTCCGAGGCACACGACCACGCGCAGGCGACGCAGCAGGGCGAGCTCGCGACGCGCGTAGGGCAGGCACTCGTCGCGCTCGGCCGGCGTGGGCTTGTTCGCGGGCGGCGCGCAGCGCACGGCCGCGCCGATGTACGCGTCGCGGAGCTCGAGGCCGTCGTCGAGCGCTCGGGAGGTCGGTTGGGAGGCGAAGCCCGCCCGCCACAGGGCGGCGAAGAGCCAGTCGCCCGAGCGATCCCCAGTAAAGATGCGCCCCGTGCGGTTGGCCCCGTGCGCCGCCGGCGCCAGCCCGAGTAGGTAGACCGAGGCGCCCGGGTCGCCGAAACCGGGGATCGGTCGCCCCCAGTAGTCCTCCTCGGCGTAGGCCGCGCGCTTGACGCGGGCGACTTCTTCGCGCCAGGCGACGAGCCGCGGACAGCGGCGACAGGTGATGACCTCTCGCTCGAGCGCCGCAAGGCCGCCCGCGACGTCGCTCACGCCGGCCCCGGTGCGCTCCGGCTCAGGAGGCCGACGATCAGCCGCTCGATCACCGGCTCGAGCTCGAGCACGTCGGCCGGCTCGCCACGCCGCACGTGGCGCGAGGCGAGCTCGCGATCGCCCCCGCGAGCGCATAGGCGTCGTGCGGTGAGCCGAAGCGCGGAAGCGCGCCGCTCCGCGCGGCGGCGGCGTTCTCGGCGTCTAGCACCGAGGCGAAGCTCTGGAGCACCTCGTCGCGTCGGCGCGCCGCCGCGGGACCGGCGCCGATGATCTCCGAGAGCAGTGTCTGGGCCTCGTTCGGATGGGAGGCAAGCGCGCCGAGGAAGGCGCGCGTGCCGGCGCGTCGGCGCGCCGCGGGCTCCTGGCCGGTGGCCTGAGCGGCCGCTGCCATCGCGTGCAGGACGTAGGCGACGGCGTCGTCGAAGAGCGCGAGGATGCACTCCTCCTTGTTGGCGAAGTGCGCGTAGAACGTCGCCTTTGACATGCCGGCCTCGCGCGAGATCGCCTCGGCGCTGGCCTCGGCGTAGCCCGCACGGGCGAAGACCCGGGCGCCGGCGCTCAACAGTCGCTCTCGCTGGCGAGAGCGACGGATCTCGAGCGGCGGAGCGTGGCGCCCGCGGGGCACCGCGCCGTAGGAGGCGCGGGCGACGGTCGTGGGCTCGGCCATGACGAGCCGATTCTAACGGTGGCTCAGCCCGGGAGGGCGCGTCCGTACTGTCGCTCGTAGTAGTCGCGGTAGGCGCCGGTGCGAATGGGCTTCCACCAGGAAGGGTTCTCGCGGTACCAGGTGACGGTGTGCTCGAGGCCTTCGGCGAAGCGCATCCGCGGACTCCATCCGAGCGCGCGGGCCTTCTCGGAGGCGAGGGAGTAGCGGCGGTCGTGCCCCGGGCGGTCGGGGACGTACTCGATGAACGACTCGTCACGTCCGGTGAGCTCCAGGATCCGCTGGACGACTTCCAGGTTGGCGCATTCGTCGGGGCCGCCGATGTTGTAGGTCTCGCCGGAGTGACCATGCTCGAGCACGTGGCCGATGCCGCGGGCGAAGTCCTCGACGTAGAGCCAGTTGCGCACGTTCTGCCCGTCGCCGTAGACGGGCAGCGGGTCACCGTGCAGCGCATTGAGGATCATCAGCGGGATGAGCTTCTCGGGGTACTGGTAGGGGCCGTAGTTGTTCGATCCGCGGCAGATCAGCGTCTCGAGCCCGTAGGTGTGGAAGTAGGAGGAGACGAGGAGGTCGGCGCCGGTCTTGGTCGCGCTGTAGGGAGAGGACGGCGCGAGGGGCGAGGCCTCGGTGAAGGAGCCCTCGGCGATCGATCCGTAAACCTCGTCGGTGGAGACCTGCAGGCAGCGCACCCCGCGGGCGCGGGCGGCTTCGAGCAGCACGTAGGTGCCCTGGGCGTTGGTTCGCACGAAGGCGTCGGGCTCGGCGATCGAGCGGTCCACGTGGGTCTCGGCGGCGAAGTTCACCACGGCGTCGCAGCTCTCGATCGCGGCGGCGACCGCGGCGGGGTCTTCGATTGCTCCGTGCGCGAAGGAGAAGCGCTCCTGGCCCTCCAGATCGAGCAGGTTCTCCCTCCGTCCCGCGTAGGTCAGTTTGTCGAGCACCACCACCTCGTCGCCGTGCTCGCGCACGCGCAGCCGCGCGAAGTTCGAGCCGATGAACCCCGCCCCTCCGCAGACGAGCAACCTCATCGCGTCGTCAGCTCGGCGCGTTCGAGGAGGTAGGCGCCGAGTCCGTTGCGCCAGTGGGGCAGCGGCGGCGCGGCGCCGCGGGTGGTGTGCAGCACGCTGTTGGCCGGCCGCGGCGCCGGGCGGTCGAGATCGGCGCTGCTCGAGCGAAGCACCCGGCACGCGACCCCCGCGGTGGCGAAGATCTCCTGCGCGAAGGCGTGCCACGAGCACTCCCCCGCGGCGGCGAGATGATGAATCCTGGTCTGCTCCTCGCCGGCCAGCCCGACGAGCACCGGAGCGAGGTGCCCCGTCCACGTCGGGCAGCCGACCTGGTCATCGACCACGCTCACCTCCTCGCGCTCCTCGGCGAGCGCGAGCATCGTCGAGACGAAGTTGCCCCCTCCGCTGCCGAAGAGCCACGCCGAGCGCGCGATCACGTGGCGCGGCGTGGCCGCGGCGACCTCCTGCTCTCCGCGGAGCTTCGAGGCGCCGTAGACCGACAGCGGGTGGGTGGGATCGGACTCGAGGTAGGCGCCGTCCTTGCGCCCGTCGAAGACGTAGTCGGTGGAGACGTGGACGACCATCGCTCCGACCTGGGCGGCGGCGCGGGCAACGTGGCGGGCGCCGTGGCGGTTGACGGCCTCGGCCCCCTCGTGATTGGTCTGCGCGCCGTCCACATTCGTGTAGGCCGCGCAGTTGACGATCGCGTCGGGGGCGAGCTCGCGCACGACGCGGCTCACCGCCGCCTCCGCGCTCACGTCGAGCGCGTCGCGCCCCAGCCCGACGACCTCGTGCCCGGCGCGCTCCCCCGCGCCCACCACGTCCTGGCCGAGCATCCCCGCCGCTCCCGTGACGAGCAGCCGCATAGCCCCTAGAGGATCCCGATCTCGGAGTTGTCGCCGACCATGAAGCGGTAGGCGCGCGGCTGGCGATGCGGGTCGCGCCCGATCCGCACGTTGCGCCCCAGCAGCGAGGACTCCATCCGCCCCGCGAGGCCGCGCACCGAGGAGCCGGCGAGCAGGATCGAGTGCTCGATCTCGGCCCCCTCGACGACGCACCGCTCCCCGATCGCCGTGTAGGGGCCTATGTAGCAGTCGCTGAGCACCGCGCCGGCGCCGATGATCGCCGGGCCGCGCACCGTGGTGCGCGTCAGCCGCGCCCCCTCCCCGATCACCACGCGCCCGTCGACCTGGGCGCTCTCGAGCTCACCGTCCATCCGCGGCTCGAGGTTCTCGAGGATCAGCCGGTTGGCTTCGAGCATGTCGTCGAGGCGCCCCGTGTCCTTCCACCAGCCGCGCACCACGTGCGGCTCGACGCGAGCACCCGCGTCTACCAGATACTGGATCGCGTCGGTGATCTCGAGCTCCCCCCGAGCCGATGGTTCGATCGCCCGCGCCGCCTCGTGCACGCTCGCCTTGAACATGTAGACGCCCACCAGCGCCAGATCGGTGCGCGGCTCGGGCGGCTTCTCCACCAGGCGCACCACCGCCCCGTCACGTAGCTCCGCCACCCCGTAGTTCTCCGGATGGCTCACCGGAGTGAGCAGGATCAACGCCTCCGGATCGCTTGCGCGAAACTCCTCCACGAGCTCGGAGATCCCTCCCTGCAGCAGGTTGTCGCCGAGGTACATCACAAACGGCGCATCGCCGAGAAACGACTCGGCGGTGAGCACCGCGTGCGCGAGGCCGAGCGGCTCGAACTGCTCCACGTAGGTGACCCTGACCCCGAATGCCGACCCGTCCCCGACCGCGGCGCGAATCTCGGGCCCGGTCTCCGGCGCGATGATGATCCCCACCTCGGAGATCCCCGCCTCGGCCATTGCCTCGATCCCGTAGAACAGCACGGGCTTGTTGGCCACCGGGACGAGCTGCTTCGCGCTCGTGTGGGTGATCGGACGCAAGCGCGTCCCCTTGCCGCCCGAGAGAATGAGACCCTTCAAGTCGCGCATCGCGACGGGCAGGGTAGAGCTCAGTACGTCCCGCCGAGCTTGCGGTGATCCCACGAGGCGGTGTGCTCGGGAACGAACCGCAGCGCGACGCGCTTCTTGGCCTGCTGGCGCACGGCGTCCTCGAACTCGGGGCTGAGCGCGCCCCCGTCCTGCGCGGCGCCGCCGCCGTAGCGCGTGAAGATCTCCGCGCCGAGGACGCTCACGTCCTCGAACTCGCGGTGGAGCTCGACGCGCGTCTTCAGCAGCAGCCCGCGCAGCTCGTGGTACTGCTCGCCGGCCTCGACCTGCACCGAGGCGCGCGAATCGCGCTCGAGGTTCTTGACCTTCTGGGAGGAGGAATACGTCCACGCCCACGGCTCCTCGCCCCGCATCACGTACCACAGCGGCATGAGGTGCGGCCAGCCGTCGTGTCCGTGGGAGGCGCAGACGAGCGTGCGTTCCTCCGCGAGGAAGGCGGCGACCTCCTCGGGGCTCATGCGGATCTGCTCGCGGCGGCTCACGACGCGACGGGCGTGCGGGCCGCGCCGCTCAGGCGCGCGAGGGCGGCACGAACCGCTTCCCGGGCGTCCGCGGGCTCGAGCACCGCGGCGTCGCCGGCCTCCTTGAGCACCTCGCGCACGAGCCAGTCGGTGCCCGCGTAGCTCAGCTCAACGATCACCGCGCCGTCGGTGAGCTCCTCGACCACCGTGCGCTCCTCGCGCGCCCAGCGCGCGCGCTCGGGCGAGATCCACACGCGCGCGACCCGCGAGGCGGGCACCTCACCCGTGCGCGGCCACCCCTCGATGTCCGCGGCAGGGTCGACCTCGGGCCGCGGCTCGAAGCGCTCGTCGGTGACCGACGCCGACTTGACGCGGTCGAGCCGGAAGTGGCGCACGCTCCCGCGCTCGGGATCGTAGGAGGCGACGTACCAGCCCTCGCGCCCGTTGATCAGCGCATAGGGCTCCACTCGGCGCGTGGAGAACTCGTCCTCGTTCTCCTTGTAGTACTCGAAGGCGAGCAGGCGCCGGGCGGCGATCGCGCGCGAGACCACGGCGGCGATCTCCGAGTCATCGCCCCCGCCGGTGGCGACCTGAAGCCCCTCGGCGGAGGGGTCCTCCCCCAGCGCGGCGACCACCTTGCTGCGCACGGAGGCGAGCGAGCCGTCGGGGATGTGCTCCCCGATCAGGTCGATCGCGGCGACGAGCGCCTTGGCCTCCACGGGCAGGAGCCGCGCGGGACGGGCGAAGGAGTCCGAGTAAGCGTCGTTGTCGACCTCGATCTTGCCCTCGTCGGTCAGCTCGGCGTAGAGAATGTAGGAGCCGGCACCGAAGTTGACGACGTTCAGCACCCCCAGGTCCTCGCGCAGCTCGGCCTCGGAGAACTGCAGGCGCTGTTCGATCTCGCGCGCGTCGAGCTCTCTTCCCTCGCGCCCGGCTTCGATCAGGATGCTCGCGAGCGTGACCAGCCGCGCGAAGCGCTCGGGGCGGATCGCCGCCTCGCCGCGCGGCTCGGGCTCGCTCGACGCGGCGAGCTTCGGCGAGGGCGCGCCGAGTGACGGGGCGAGCTCGAGCGGTTCTCCCCCGTGGCGCTCCTCGAGCAGGGCGACCCGCTCTCCGAGCGTGGTCAGAAGCGCCGGCGGCCCGAGCACGCGCGCGTTCTCGCCCAGTCCGAGGACCCAGGTGACGAGCTGGCGCGCGTCCGCGTAGGGCGTCGAGAAGACGCGGTCCGGGCTCGAGTGGCCGTTGCTCGCCTGGGCGCCGTTGGCACGTTTCGCCGCGCCACCGCTCGCCGCCCGCACCTCTCCGTAGCGGCCGAAGTGGCGCTCGACCTGCCACGCCACGCGCCCGGCGATCCACACCTCGGCGGTATCCACGGGCTCGCCGAACTGCCAGTGGATCCGGTTGGCGTAGATGCGCGGATCGAAGTCGGGCGGGCGCTGGAAGTCGTGCTCGGCCTTCGAGGCGTAGCCCACCTTGCCCCGCATGCGGGTGAGGCGGAACACCCGCAGCGCCTCCCGCTCGTGGGCGTAGCCGACGAGGTAGAACTGCCCGCCCTGGAAGAGCAGCTGGTAGGGATCGACCTTGCGCAACCCGATCTCGTCGCGCTCGAGCGAGTGGTACTCGAAGGTGATCGTCTTGCGCCGGAAGATCGCGGTCTCCACCTTGGCCAGGCGCCCCGAGAGCTCGTGACCCCCGGCCGAGGCGGTTATCCCGAGCGCGACGGAGCGCTGCTCGGGCGCCTGCAGCGGGCTCGGATGCCCCCAGGAGATCTGCTGGAGCGCGAGCCGCAGCGGCTCGGCGTAGGCGAACTCGCCGTCGAGCAGCGAGAGCGCGGTCTGCAGCGCGGCGAGCTCGGAGTCGCCGAACTCGATCGCGGGAAGGAAGAAGTTCTCGGGCGGGAGGGAGTAGTTCTCCTGCTCGGCGGCGCTCTCCGAGGGGCGCTCGATCATGAGCTGGATCCCGAGCGACTCGAGCTCGGAGCGGTCGGCGTAGAAGCGCCGGGCGAACGCGTCTTCGTTCATCGCGCTGTAGCCCTCGACGTCGCGGCGGATCTCCAGGGCGGTGACCGGCCGACGCTCGGCCATCAGGTAGGAGATCAGCGAGAGCTGGCGGATGAGCTTCTCGGTGTCCTTGGCCATGTCGGGCGAGCATAGATAGCCCGCGCCGGGCGCCGGCCGCGCGGGTCTGTCGTGCGCGCGGAACGTGCGGCTTTTTCGACGTTCAGCGCGGCGCCGCGAGCAGTCCGTCGATCAGCCAGTCCAGCGTGTTGCCCATCTCGGCGCGTGCCGCCGCGGTGTCCTCGGCCCGCACGACGACCATCGCCGCCTCGTCGAGGGCGGCGAGCAGGATGTGAGCGAGAGGAGCGGCGGGCTGGCGGCGGAGCGCCCCGGAGTCCATGGCGGTCTCGAGCGCGACGCGCAGGAGACCGAGCCCGTGCCGCTCGCCGATCTCGCGCCACTCGTCCCAGCCGAGCACCGACGGCGCGTCGCGCAGCGCGATCTGCTGCACCTCGGGGCGCAGGCAGGCGTCGAGCCATGCCGAGCAGCCGACGCGCAGGACCCCTACGGAGTCGGTCTGGCCGAGCGCCTCCCTGCCGATGCGGTCCACGAGCTCCCGCTCCACGTCCTCGAGCACCGCGGCGAACAGGTCGCGCTTGTCGGCGAAGTGGTGGTAGAGCGCCCCGCGGGTGACCCCAGCCTCGCGGACGATCTGCTCGGCGGGGACGGCGGCGTAGCCGCGGCGGCCGAACAAGCGCCGCGCCGTGCGCACGAGCTTGGCGCGCGTCGCCTCGGCGCGATCAGCACGGGAGGAGCCCTTGACATTCATACAGTATGTATGTGAAAGTGAAGCAGGTCGTCCCGTCAATCGCCCGCGAAGGAGCTCGCATGCCGACCGCCACGCTGCCCCAGGGAACCATCGAGTATCGCGACGGGGGCTCCGGTCCGGTGCTGCTGTTCGTGCACGGGCTGCTCGTCAACGGGACGCTCTGGCGAAAGGTCACCGCTTCGCTCGAGGATCGCTTCCGCTGTATTGCGCCCGACCTCCCGCTCGGCTCGCACGCAGCACCCATGCGGCCCGACGCCGACTTGACGCCGCCGGGGCTCGCGCGCGTCGTCGCCGACTTCATGGACGCGCTCGAGCTCGAGGACGTGACGCTCGTCGGCAACGACACGGGCGGTGCGATCTGCCAGCTCGTCGCCACGCGCCACCCCGAGCGGCTCGCGGCGCTCGTGCTCACGCCTTGTGACGCCTACGAGAACTTCCTGCCGCCGGCATTCCGCCCGCTTCAATGGATCGCACGAGTGCCCGGGGGCGTGACCGCGATGGCGCAGGCGCTGCGCTCGCCCGCTCTCCGTCGATCGCCGCTCGGCTTCGGCATGCTCACCCGGCGCCCGGTCGACGAGGCGGTGCTCGAGGGCTGGTCGCGCCCGGCGATCGACAGCGCCGACGTGAGGCGCGACCTGAGGAAGGTGCTCACGGGGATCCATCCGCGCTACACCGTGGAGGCGGCCGCGCGCCTGGCGGAGTTCGACCGGCCGACGCTGATCGCCTGGGCCCCGGAAGACCGCTTCTTCAAGTTCGCCCACGCCGAGCAACTGGCCGCCACCATCCCCGACGCGCGCCTCGAGCGCGTCCCCGACTCGGCGACTTTCGTGCCCGAGGACCAGCCCGAGCGCCTGGCCGAGCTGATCGCCGGATTCGTCCACGAGCGCGCGGCGGTCGCCTGAGCCGCCGCGGTCGCGTCGAGTCGGACTCGACGCGTGGAGGCAGACGCGGCGCGGGAGCAGCGGCGGCGCATCTTCGCCGAGGCCGGCTTGAGCGAGGAGGTCTGGCGCGAGGGAGCTGAACTCCAAGCGGCGGTGCAGAACGCCGTCGCCGACTCGCAGTGCATGTCCGCCGGTGTGCCCCGCGTAGGGCTCGATCTCGTGCAGCCCGACTTCGAGGCTCGCATGGCGTCGCTCGGCCGCAACGTCGGCGAGCAGCGCACCGCCCTCGTGCAGGCGCGCCTGGCCGGGCCTGACCCGCGCCCGCGCGCGACTAGGCGGCCTCGCGCGCGGCGAAGTAGGCGCCGCCGCCGATCGCCTTGTCATATCCCGACCAGGCCTGCCCGGCGGGCAGCTCCTTCTCCAGCCGGTCGAAGGAGCCGAGCTTGCCGCCCAGGTTGTCGATCGTGTGCACGAGCGTCGCCTCGCGCGTGCACGGCACCACGGGAGAGCCGTGCTCCAACGCACCGTGGTGGGAGAGGATGATGTGCAGGACGGCCTCGGCGAGGTCTTCGGGGAACCCGGAGAGTTCCTCGATCGCGCGCCGGATGCGGTAATAGCCGAGCGGGATCTCCCCGTGCAAACGGCCGGTGCCGGTCATGTCGATCGCCTGAGGATCGGCCGTGTAGGCCTCGAGCTTGCCGATGTCGTGCAGGAGCGCTCCGGTGACCGCGACGTCACGGTCGATCCCCGGAAACGTCGCGGAGATCGCGCTGACCGCCTGGGCCACCGTGAGGCAATGCTCGAGCAGGCCGTGACGATAGGCCTGGTGGTAGTACTTGGCCGCCGGGGCCTCGCGGAACTGCGCCCACACGGGGGACTCGGGCCCGAAGATCGCCGCGAGCAGCCGGCTCAGGTGCCGGTTCTGCACCGTGCTCACGAGCTCGCGCAGGTCGACCTCCATCTGCGTCGCCGTGCGCGGAGGGCCGTCGAGCAGATCCTCGAGCTCGTACTCCTCCTCCCGGGCGCTGCGCAGCGCCCCCACCGCGAGCTGCGGCCCGTAGCGCGGGTGCACGGAGAAGCGCGCGCGAACCCACACGACGCAGCCGCAGCGGCAGAGCTCGCGCATGGTGGCGACGTCCTCCCAGACCATGGCCGCCACCGAACCGGTCCGGTCGCCGAGCTGCACCTTGAGGTACTGGGCGCCGTCGCGCTTGGAGCGCACCTCGACCTCGCGAACCACGAGCGCCCGCTCCACCTCGAGGCCGTCCTGCCACTCCCTTACGAACATGAACGAAACGCTAGAGGCGGCGGCGGACGAGATCGGGCCCTCGAGGGGCGGGCCGGGCTCTTGTCACATTTTCGAGTGCGCTTTGTTGCAGTGTGCGTCCGCTCACGCCGATACAAACGCTCGAGATGCAGCCGCTGCTCGAGTATCGACGCTCGTTCGCCGGCTGGGAGACGCGCGTGCTCGAGCTCGAGGGCGAAGGGGCGCCGTTTCTCCTCTTCCACGGGTTCTCCGACAGCGCCGACACCTGGCGTCACACGCTCGCGAGGCTGGCCCGCGAGGAACGCCGGGCGATCGCGGTCGATCTTCCCGGCTTCGCGCAGGGCGGCCGGCTCCGGCCCGGCGCGGTGCTCCCCCAGCTCGACGCTGTCGCCGCCGGCGTGCTCGAGTACGCCCTCGCCGAGGGCGACGAGCTCCCGATCGCGGTCGGCAACTCGCTCGGGGGCTGCGTCGCGCTCCGCTTCGCCGAGCGCCGCGGAGAGGAGCTCGCCGGCACGGTCGCGGTCGCGCCCGCGGGCCTCGACATGGCGGGGTGGTTCGGGCTGATCGAACGCGACCGCGTGCTCGGCGCGCTGCTCGCGCTTCCCGTTCCGGTCGCGCCCCGGGTGCTGCGGGCGGTGGTCGGCCGGATTTACGCGACGCTCGCGTTCGCCGATCCGCGGCGGATCGAGCCCACGGTCATCTCCTCGTTCACGAGCCATCACACCGACCGGGACACGGTGGCCCGCTACATGGACACCGCCCGGCGCATGCTGCCCGAGCTGCGCGACCCGTTCGACCTCCCGCGGATGGAGGGGCCGGTGCTGCTCGTGTGGGGCGACCGTGATCGGCTCGTGTTCTCCAGCGGCGCCCAGCGGGTCCTAGACGAGGTTCCCGGCGCTCGCCTCGAGCGCTTCGCGCGGTGCGGGCACTGCCCCCAGATCGAGGCGCCCGAGCGCTTCGCAAACCTCCTGCTCGAGTTCTCCGCGCAGGCCACCGCGGCGGCGTAGCGGGGATAGAATCGGCGCCTCGCGCGGGGCGCCCGCGTGACCCCGCCCATGCGCCTGATTCCCACGCCCGACACGGTCGGCTCCGCCGCCGCCAACGTCTTCGACGCCGTCCTGCGCGGGGGCCTGGCCGATCTGCGCCTGCTGCCCGCTTCGATCATCGACGAGGGTCCCAACCGCACGGTCTATCGCTACCTGCCCCATGAGCAGCACGACCTGCGGGGCTCGCCGGTGCTGCTAGTGCCGCCGCTGGCCGCTCCGGCCCTGTGCTTCGATCTGCGCCGCGGCTGCTCGCTCGCCGAGCACCTGCTCGCCGCCGGACACCCGACCTACCTCCTCGACTACGGGGCGATCGCCTTCGGCGATCGGAGGCTCGGCATCGAGCATTGGGTCGACGAGGTCATCCCCCGTGCCGTCGAGGCCGTGGAGGCCGACCACGCCGGCCGGCCGGTACAGCTCGTCGGCTGGTGCCTCGGCGGGATCATGTCCCTGCTCGTCGCCGCGGGGGGAGAGGCGTCCGTGCGCTCCGTGGCGATGGTCGCGAGCCCGTTCGACTTCACGCAGGTGCCGATGGTCGCGCCGTTGCGCCCGCTCGTGAACCTCACCGGCGGCCTGCTCGGCACGGCGATCTACCGCGCGATGGGCGGCGCGCCGGCGCCGCTCGTCAAGCGCGCCTACCAGGTCGCCTCGCTCGACAAGTACCTGACCAAGCCGCTGGCGATCGCGCTGAACCTCGACGACCGTGACTTCCTCGCCCAGATCGAGGCCGTCGACCGCTTCACGGACAACATGCTCGCCTACCCCGGGCGCACCTTCGGCCAGCTCTACCACCGCTTCTTCCGCGCCAACGACCTGGCCGAGGGCCGCCTCGACCTCGACGGGCGCGTGATCGAGCTGGGCGACGTGCGCACGCCGGTCATGTCGGTGGCCGGCACGGGGGACGGGATCGCGCCGCTGCCCGCGGTCCACCACGTCGCCGATCTGCTCCCGAACGCCCCGAGCGTTCGGCTCGAGCGCGCTCCGGGCGGCCATCTCGGAGTGCTCACCGGGCGGGGGGCGCGCCGCACGACGTGGGGGTTCCTCGACGAGTTCCTGCGCGAGCACGGAGAGGAGCGCCGGCGTGCACGACGGCTGCGGGCGGTCGCCTGAGCGGGAGCGAATCCAGGTCGCCCGCGAGTTCGGCTTACTTGCCCTCGCGTCGGGTGCGCACCTCGCGACACCCCGTGTACCGATCGACGATGACCACGGTGCGGTGCGCGCTCGTGCGCACCCGGATCGTGATGGTGAAACGCGAGTGGTGCGGACGTCGGACGCCCACCGCGCGCAGGCGACGCGCGCCGGCCCCGGCGTAGGAGCGCAGCAGGCGGGCGCCGAGGTAGACGCGCACCCGCGTCGCGCGGGTGCCACGCGCGAGACGCAGCGGGAAGCTCAGCCGCTCGGGCAGGCGAGGACACGATCGCCCCGAAGGCGGATCCGGGGCCAGGGCGCTCGGCACGACGCTCTGCACGAAGCGGCGGATCGGGCCTTCGGCCAGACGCGCGTATACGCCCGGCTTGCCCGGCTTGGCGCAGCCGTTGCCGAAGCTCGTGGCCGCTACGAGGCCGATTCCCCCGCCCGGACGTGAGACGAGCAGAGGGCCCCCCGAGTCTCCCTGGCAGGTGTCCGTTCCCCCCTGCGGGTAGCCGGCGCAGAGCATGGTCCGAGCGTCGAAGGAGCCGTCGTCGACGGCCGTGCTCAGTCCTCCCGGGTAGGCCTTCGCGCAGTAGGCGTCGCTCTGGATCGGCACGCGAGCGACCTGCATCTGCGGCGGAGGCGCGCTCGCGTCCTGAGCCGTGGTCCCGAAGCCCGCGACGGTGGAGAGCACGCCCGGAAGCCAGCTCGAGCGCGCGGAGGGAGCCACGATCCTGAGCGGCGTGATCTGCGAGGGGCGGTCGAGCTCGAGGAGCGTGACATCGTTGCCGACGCCGTTGGTGGGCACGTAATCCGTGTCCACCCGCACCTGGCGGACCGTGTGGTGCTCGCCCCCCTGGCCCGAGGCGTAAACCGTGTTCAGAGTCAGCGCGTAGGCCGAGGCGGGCAGGGGCGCCGGAGAGGGCAGGAGGCCCTCGGACAGCGATCCGGTGAGTGAGCCGCAGTGCCCGGCGGTGAGCACCCACTGGGGGGCGACGAGGGTGCCCGTGCAGCCGAAGGAGCCGCCGATCGTCACGTTGGCGACGAACGGGAGCTGACCCGGGGGGACCGGCTTGCCGCCGACCACGGCGCCCGCCGGGGCGCCCGGCAGCAGCGACGCGAGAAGCAGGGTGAGGCAGAGGACGAAACGACGGGACACCGTGAGGAGAGGATGCCAAACGACGGCGAGCGTGGCGCCGGGTCCGTGCTCCCTGCGGGTCAGCTTGAGCTCTCGACGTCGGGCCAGCGGCCCTGCACCTCCGGGGTGGCGCGCTGGAGCGCGGCGACCACGCGCAGGACCGCTTCCTCGCGCCAGGGCGCCCCGGTGATCTGCATGCCGATCGGCACGCCGAGGGCGTCGAAGCCGGCGCGCAGCACCGCCGCCGGGAGGCCCAGCAGGTCCTGCGGCGTGGTGTACGGCAGGACCGCCTGTCGAAAGGCGGCGTCGCGCTCCTGTGCGCCCGGACCGGGGTCGGCGAGGATCGGCGACACGGTCGAGATGGGGGTGAGGAGCACGGCGTCGCCGGCCAGCAGGCGCCCGAAGGCGGCGCGGAGAAGCTCTCGTCGCGCGCTCGCGAGGACGTAGCTCTCTCCGTCGATCGTCGCCCCGCGCTCGAGCCGCGCGCGCACGTCGTCGCCGTAGCCCTCGATTCGTGCCGGGAAGAGGCCCGCGTCGCGATGCACCTGCACCGCCTCGCGCGGCTGGATGACGGCGAAGGTCTCCAGGATCGACGGCGCGGCGGGGAATGACCGCTCGACGATCCGCGCACCGAGTCGCTCGAGCCGCGCGAGGGTCTGGCGGTAGGTGAGCTCCACTTCGGCCGAGGCGGTGACCGCGTGGAGCTCGGGGCAGACGATCGCCGTGACGCCGTCGAGGGCCGGGGCTTCGATCCTCGCGCGCGGGAGCTCGGGCCGAGCTTCGAGCGCGTCGAGGAGGAGCGCGACATCCTCCGGCGCGCGCGCCATCAACCCGACGTGGTCGAGCGAAGGCGCCAGCGGCCACAGGCCTTCGGTGTCGAGCCGGCCGTAGGTGGGCTTGAAGCCGAGGATCCCGCAGAAGCCGGCCGGGATGCGCACCGAGCCGCCCGTGTCGCTTCCGAGCGCGAGCGGCGTGAGCCCGGCCGCCAGTGCCACGGCGGACCCACCGCTCGAGCCGCCCGAGATCCGCTCGCGCCGCCACGGGTTGCGGCTCGTGCCCAGCGCGTTGATCGACGTGAGCCCCCACGCGAACTCGTGGGTCTGGGTCTTGCCGAGCAGGATCGCGCCCTCGCCGCGCAGGCTCGCCACGGCGGCCGCGTCGCGCGCGGGAACGTGGTCGGCGAACATGGCGGAGCCGTAGCTCGTCCGCACCCCGGCGGTGTCGAACATGTCCTTGGCGGCAAAGGGCACGCCGGCCAGCCGCCCCATCGGCGTCTGCCTCCCGTAGGCCTCCGTGGCGGCGTCCACCTCGGCGCGGGCCCGCTCTAGGCAGAGCTCGGTGAACGCCCCGAGCCTCGGGTCGAGCCCCGCGATCCTCCCGACCAGCGCCTCGAGAACCTCACGCGGAGAGAAGTCCCGTGCACGGTAGCCCCCGATGAGCTCCGTCGCCGAGCGCTGCCACAACTCGCCTTCGCCGGAGGATCTCACGATGTCTTCCTCCACGGTACTGCGACGATCGAGCGCGCGAGCGCGTATCTTCTCCCGCCGTGGGAGCTGAACGAGCGATGAGCGCCGGACGCATGACGTGGCGGCGGGCCGGCGTGATGGCGGTGTGGCTGACGGGCCTCTGCGTGCTCATCGCCCTCTCCGCGTCGGTCGCCTCCGCGGCGCGCGCGAAGCCCCGACAGGTCTCCGTCGTGCGCGGCCACCACCTCGGCGCCCGCATCTTCCCCGACGACGCGTTCACCGTGCGCGACCGGGCCCAGGCGACTCGTCGCCGGGTCAACTTCCGCCGCGGCGTCGACTACCCGACCGTCCGCGGCCGCGTCCGGCGCGGGTGCACCCGCGCCGACTACTCGATCTGCGATGCTTTCTCGCAGCTGAACAAGCTCGACGGGTTCGACCTGCAGCCGCGGGTCTCCGTGCCGTTCACCGGATCGATTCGCCTCAGCTCGGTGAACGACCGCGACTTCTTCATCACCACCTCCCGGGGCGCGTTCGTGAGCGGGCTGCGCCAGGTCACCTTCGACCCCGCCACGCGCACGCTGGCCGGGATCAGCGCCCGTTTCCTCCGCGAGGGCACCTCGTACCGCATCCGCGTCACCACCGGGATTCGCGACAGCCGGGGCCGGCGCGTGCGGGCGTGCGGGCGCGTCTGCGTGGTGCGCTTCACGACGCGCACCGCGAGCGGCGAGCTCGTCCGCATCCGCCAGTCGCTCGATCGCGGGATCTCCGATCGCCAGAGCGCCTACGCGCTCGCCGGCTTCCCCGGCGCCACGAGTTCGACGGCAAGCCGCAAGCTGAGCTTCACGCAGAACGGAACCAACGACGTCTTCTCGGCGGCGAGCGTGCCGCCGTCGCTGTCGGGGTCGATCAACGGCATCGTGCGCAACGACCAGGTGCTCGTCAACGCGAACGCGCCGGGCGCCTTCAGCTCGAGCGCCGTGCCCAACCTGATCCCTCCGAGCAACGCCGGGTTCTTCGCGTTTGGCAGCTTCCTCTCGCCGCGCTACCAGTTCGCCTCGGCGAGCGCCCATACTGATCGTCCGTACGGCTCCCGCCCCGGGCTCACCGACGGCGAGATCCCGCCCGTGGCCTCAGGGCGCACCCCGCGGCCGTTCGGAGCCGACCGGCTCGGCGCGATCGTGGTGACCCCGGACCCCAAGCGCTTCCCGCCGCCGTGGCCCGCGGCGGTCTACGGGCCGGGGTTCACCCGCAGCGACTACGACATCTTCGTGAGCGCCGACAACAACGCCGCCCGGGGCATCGTGACCGTGGCCACCGACCCCTCCGGCCACGGCCGAGGTCCGCAGAGCACGACCACGGTGATGAGCGGGGGCAAGCCGACGACCTTCCGTTCCTACGGGCGCGGGCGCGACCTCGACGGCGACGGCAAGATCGGCAGCGGCCTGAACGACGGCGTCGGGCCGACCGGGCACATCCAGCGCAACGGCGGCGTGCTGCCCTCGCGCAAGCCGATCGACGGGCTCGAGTCGGGGCTCGTGCAGACCACCGTTGACAACATGGCGCTCGGACGGGCGCTCAAGGCCGGGCTCGACATCCCCGGGATCGGATCGAAGCTCGTCGACCCCTCGCGGATCTCCTACTACGGGCTCTCCTTCGGCGGCATCTACGGGACCATGCTCATGGGCACCGACCCGCTCTTCCACCGCGGGCTGCTGAACGTACCCGGCGGGCCGATCGCCGACATCGCGCGGCTCTCGAGCTTCCGCGGCGACCTCGCCGCGCAGCTCAAGCGCTCGCGGCCGAACCTGCTGAACGGCGGGCCGGGACTCAACGGTTTCACCGAGGATCTCCCGCTCCCGGGCGAGCCCTCGCGGGTCGTCACGCACCGCGGGGCGGCGGCGGTGCAGGAGCTGCTCGGCGAGTCGAACTGGTACGAGCGAAAGGGCAGCCCGGAGACATTCGCGCCGCGGATCCGGCTGCGACCCGACCGCGCGTGGGCCAAGAACCCCAAGCAGGTCGCCTTCCAGACCGCCTACGGAGACGGCACCGTCCCCAACCCCACCGCGGGCACGCTCTACCGCGCCGGCGCGCTCTTCGACCGCGTCACCTACTACCGCAACGACAAGACCCCCACGTTCAACTCCGACCCTCACGGGTTCCTCGCCGATCCAAGCCTCGCGGGGCGCACCCCCGGCCAGCAGCAGCTCACCGAGTTCCTCGCGACGGGCCAGCTCACGAACCCGAACGCGGCGTTCTTCGAGGTGCCGATCGCGAACCCGAACAACCTCGAGTGCCTGCACTACCCCGACCCGCAGGCCGGGCAGGAGCAGTCGCGCAAGCCGTTCCCGACGAGCGGGGACTGCCCGCCGCCGGCGCCGCATCGTTGATCGTCGCCGAACGAGACAACCGACTGGCGCGTCGCAACGCTCTGCGCCCAGGCGAGCTCGACCGTTGCCCTAGCCGACAATGCTCCGCACGTCCGCATCAAGTTTGGAGAACGGGGCGCGGGGACAAGGTACGAGGCTATGGACTTCAACAAGCTCAAGGACAAGGCGCAGCAGGTCTACCAGGAGCGCGGCGGCGCGACGGCGGCGAAGGGGGACGGCCAGGAGCTCAAGGACATCCTTCAAGGCGAGGGTTCTCTCATGGACAAGGCCAAGCGCGCCGGAGAAGCACTCAAGACACCCGGAGCGGCGCAAGACCCTGCCTCGAACGCTCCGTCAGCCCGGACGTCCCCTCCAAGCGAGCAGCCGGAGGCATCGGTCGCGCCACCCGAAAAGCCGCCTGCCTCGCCGGACGAGAGGCCGCGCGAAGGCTCGTAGCCGACCTGGCGACCGCGGTACGCTCGTGCCGCGGACATGGTCGATGTTCCGCTGCGATTAGGCCGTCCTACGCCTGCTTCGCTTGGTCTAGGGCTGGGTCGTCCGACGGATCTCGAGCTCCCCTTGGGTGATTCGCCGCATGCGCAGGCACGCCTGGTTGTAGAACCGCAGTTGCTGGTGGCGCCCGATGAGGCGAAACCCGGCGCGCAGGAGGAGCGGACCGGACTCCGCGACGCGTGAGTATGCGTGCAGGCGGAACTCGACGTCCCCGGTATCCAGCCACTTCCAGACCTCGTAGTGCATCTCGCCCTGCTCGAAGTGTCCCTCGAGGGTCCGGTAGCTCCAGCCGAAGACGCGCGCCCGGCGCTCGCCGAGCACGCGCGTCTCGTCGTAGACCTCTCCGACGCGAACGCCGACGTTGAAGCGCAACCCGAGGTAGCGGATCCGGAGGAGCATGTCGCGGCCGGCGAGAGCCTCCTCGCGCCGAAAAGTCGCGTGCACGCGGGCCGGATCGGCGACCTGGTAGCTCCGCATCAGCTCCCGAGCGGTCTCCCAGCTCCCGCCCTCGACAGGCGGCCCGGAGGCCTCGGAGGGGAGCGCCTCGATCAGGTCGTCCACGTGCCACCCGATCTTCGGATCTGACACCTCCACTGCGTCCGGTTCGAAGTTCACTCTGCGCTGGGAGAGCGCCGCCAAGCGGCGACGAGCGCGGCGATTACACGGCCCGGTGCCTTCGTACGCGGTCTGGCCTTCGGGGGCTTCGACGCGGCGGGTGGTGATGACGATGCCACCTTCCAACTTCCCGCCCGCGAGCTTGGCCACGCGCTCCAGCACCGAGGTCCACATGTGGAGCTGGACTTCCTTGGCCATGCGCAGGTGGGTGTAGAGCACATGGGAGAGCCGGTCGCCGCTCCGCGCCCACGACTCGATCGAGAACTCGAGCGAGCGGTAGTCCTCGGAGGCACGAAACTCGATCTGCCCGGCCTCGAGGTGGCCTTCGAGCGTGACCAGGCGGAAGCCCATCGGCGTGACCGCGACGACGCGCACGGGGCCGTCCCACGGACCGGGCATCCGCACGACGTACTCGTCGCCGAGCACCAGCTCGCCGTCGTGCCCTCTGACCTTCTGGAAGCTCGCGAACTCCGACGGCGCGACCTGGTCGAGGTCCCGGCGGATGAGCTCCACGAGTCCCGCCGCCGAGGACCGCGCTCCGACGATGCGCGCCCGGTACCGGCGATGGACGAGGGGCCCGACACCGTCATCAGGGCTCTGGACTTGACCTTGCTCGCCTGCCGCCGGCGGTCGAGGCTCGCCCGAATAGGGCTCGGTGCCGATCAGCTCCCTTCGGTGCACGGGCGTCGTGCGCCACATGTAGCGCCACGACGTCAGGGCGATGCCGAGCGGCCACCGCGCCGCCGTGGACATGCGCTTGATCGCGGGCGGGCGGCGGTCCATCCCCGGGAGTTCTACTCGAGGACGACCGGCCGCACGCCCGCCCGAGAGATTCGTCAAGCTGCAGGGATGCACCGCTTCGCGCCTGAGACGGTCCGGCTTCGAGCGGCGTACCTGCACGCCGCCTCGCTGGGAGCGATCGCGCTCTGCATCGGCCTGTGGATCCGTGCCAAAACCGTCGGAGAGGACGAGCGAGGCAACGCAGAGCGCCGAGCTCTCTTCGTCGGACTATGGCCGCCGATGTTCTGGCTCATTGGTGACACGGTGGAGCGTCGGTGGCCCGCCGCGCGCGCCCGCCCCAAGCGCCGCTCACCGCTTCGGACGCTACGACGCTGAGCGCCCGAGGCGGACGCCGACCCACGGTCCCGCCGGCTCGAGAGTGCGCGATGTGGAATCGATCGCCGAAGTAACCGCGCCGGTCGGTCGCACGCGCGGGAGCGCGCCCAACGAAGGGCAGACGCGCGGCCACCCGCGGCCGTAACGTTTGCCACGACGAACCGACGGCAAGACCGGCGTAGGAACTCGTTTCACAACGCCCCATTGCGAGACGGGTTCTGATCCACGGAGGAGGCCCGTATGTACAAGCAGGTGCTTGATCCCGTGAGCAGCTCGCTGGGGCTCTCGTCGCTCTTCGCGATCTTGCCGGTGCTGACCCTGTTCGTCCTCCTGGGCGGCTTTCGGATGAAGGCGCACTGGGCGTCGCTCATCTCACTTGCGGTCGCCCTCGTGGTGGCCACGGTCGTCTATCCCATGCCCGTCGGCCAGGCGTTCGACTCGGTGGCGGAGGGCGCGCTGTTCGGCCTCTTTCCGATCATGTGGATCGTGGTCAACGCACTGTGGATCTACAACATGAGCGTCAAGACCGGGCACTTTGCCGTCCTGCGCCGATCGTTCGGGGCGATCAGCGAGGATCAGCGCATCCAGGCGGTCATCATCGCCTTCTGCTTCGGCGCACTGCTCGAGGCCCTGGCCGGCTTCGGCACGCCGGTCGCGATCTGCGCGGCGATGATGATCGCGCTGGGGTTCAACCCGGTGAAGGCGGCAGCGCTCGCGCTGGTCGCCGATACCGCTCCGGTCGCCTTCGGCGCGATCGCCATCCCGATCACCACGCTCGCCCAGGTCACCGGCCTTCCGCAGTCCGACCTCGGTGCGATGGTCGGTCGCCAGACACCGTTCATCGCGCTCATCCTGCCGCTGGTGCTCATCTTCATGGTCGACGGGCGGCGCGGCCTGCGACAGTGCTGGCCGGCGGGGCTCGTGGCCGGCTCTGTCTTCGCGGTCGCGCAGTTCGCCACCTCGAACTACGTCTCCGTGCCGCTCACCGACATCGTGGCAGCGCTCCTCTCCACGGGAGCGCTCGTCGCCTTCCTGCGGGTGTGGAGCCCGTCCGAGCCGCTCGCCGCCGAGCGTCCCGCGAGCGCCGACGCCGGGCCCGCCATGGCCGGGGCGGAGGCGGCCGACGCGGCGTGGGAGGAGGACGTCCGTGCCCGGCGCGGCGGAGCTAGCGGTGAGCCGACCCCGCACGGCGGCGCGCTGACCGCGTTTGCGCCCTACATCATCATCATCGTCGTCCTCGGGCTCGCCAACATCCAGCCCATCAAGGGCTTTCTCATGGACCGGACCGAGACGTTCGCGTGGCCCGGGCTCGACGTGGTCAGCGCCAAGGGCAAGCCGCTCACGTCGCTCATGTTCAAGTTCGACTGGGCGTCGGCGGCCGGCACGCTTCTGCTCCTCTCCGGGCTGCTCAGCATGCTCGTGCTGCGTGTCGGCCCCGGCGACGCGCTCAGGGTCTACGCGGCGACGCTCAACCAGATCAAGTGGGCGATCCTCACTGTCGCCACGGTCCTCGGCTTGGCCTACGTGATGAACCAGTCGGGGCAGACGGTCACGCTGGGGACATGGGTGGCCGGGGCGGGGAGCGCCTTCGCCTTCTTCTCCGGCCTCATCGGTTGGCTCGGGGTCTCGGTGACGGGCTCGGACACCTCGTCGAACGCCCTCTTTGGGCTCGTGCAGACCACGGCGGCGAAGAGCACCGGGATCTCGTCCATCCTGCTCTCGGCGGCCAACTCCTCGGGCGGCGTGCTCGGAAAGATGATCTCGCCGCAGAACCTGGCGATCGGGACCGCGGCGGTGGGGATGAGCGGGCGCGAGGGCGATCTCTTCCGCAAGGTGATCGGCTGGAGCCTGGCGCTCGTGCTCCTCATGTGCGTGATCATCCTGCTGCAGACGACCGGCGTGCTCTCCTGGATGGTGGTGAAGGGCAAGTGAGCGCCGAGCCGCAGGTCACTCCGCAGGCGGGCCCGCTCGACGGGGACGGCGGCTCGGAGGCCGGTCCGGCGCTTAGAAGCTGTTTCACAGAACGCGGAGGTAGCGCTGGCAGATGACGGCGCACCCGAGGTGCAGGAACGCCTCGTGGAGTTCGGGGCGGCGTTCCCAGCGGAGTCGGAGGCGGCGGAAGAAGTGCA
>JAABUL010001515.1_pt1 | contig 43651 bp, 32 predicted proteins | sample 5559151 | NCBI WGS metagenome assembly JAABUL01 (sample SAMN10711876, study PRJNA513368) | rock metagenome | isolation source: Antarctica rocks | place: Antarctica: Victoria Land, Pudding Butte sud | reverse complement strand
GTCCACAGCTGCTCTATATTATGCCGAGCGATAAGGGCACGGAGCGAATCATGGTGGTGGTCATCAACAGTCTTGAATTGCAGGGAGCTTTCCCCCTTACGGCTCGCTTGGGCACCGGTAAATTCGTGGTAGCTGGTGCGCCATTCTTGGGCGAACAACGCCCAGTCGACTGCTGCAGAGGCCAGGCGGACCCGCATACCAACGGATGAGGCCGCGGAGTTGAGAGTTTCGAAGGACTTGTCTTCGAGAGACTTCGTCACGCTTGTACGCCAGTCGACAACAGTACCGAAGACCTTGGGAAATTGTTAGATTCGAGTCATGACAGGAGCCCATTGGACCTGCATCGAAGAAGAGCGCCTTCGGCTCTGGCTTGCGTCCGCTAGTGCTCATGGTTGGAGCTTCTGAGACAGCTATTGGCACAGATGTATGGTGACGAAGCTCACAGAGCGGTGTTCAAGCGGGGAAAAGCATCAATGCCCAATAACACTCTGAGGCTAGCTGCCAAGATGAGTGGCAATCAAGCAGGTACAGTGTAAGAACATTGGGCACGAATGTTTAGATAGCCCCCAGAGCGCTTGATAGCTGGGGTGTGTTGGCTGAATGCTGCGATTTTGTCCTACACTGCGCTTTTGGCCTAGGCAATCGCGAAGAGGTTTACCCCGCAGCTTCTCTTCGTTGCCAATGGAACGGGAAGGGGCCATTCAAGCATGCGTTGATATAGTCAGTCTCTTTTGGGTCCATCCATCGTAGAACTAGGGCGTGGGACCTCGCGGTTTTTGAGTCCAACAGATATCCCACCGGACTGAAGACTGCTCATCCCGCGAGCCCAACCCAAGACTCAGAACGCCCGAGGTATCTACTGCCGACAGCTTGTTCCGTGGTTCAGTAAAGGTACCAACAATAAATCGAGATTGGCATGAGACAGAAATTGTCTCGTGTGCGAAGCGCGACTGTGGAGAAATTTCTTCAAGCTTTGCCCCAAATGGTCCGTCAAACCATGGACGATAAGTGTTCCCTTATTTCACGGACAGCGACAGTCAGATTTCAAATAGCATCGTCGCTCTGCTTTCCCTCCACAGACGAACCAGACGCGAGGTTTGTGATGAGATTCTGGCATTTGGCCCCATTGACCCGCCTGATCTTGTGGCAAGTCCCCGCACGCCCTCCTATCATAAAGTACAAGGCAACAACAGATCATGTCAGCTTTTCACATACGTTTCGGCGACGTTGTCATATAAGTATCTACATCGATGAACCGTTGGACTAGCTTGACCACTGAAACACCCCTATCCCTGTTCCAACTTGCAGCTTCCAAGCACCAACCGTTCGCTCGGAACCATTTCCCCGGGTAAAGTCAGTATTCTTCCAGATCTGGGCGCCGGTTGTTCCTGCGATAGAGGATCATCGTTCCGCTTTGCCTTCCAAAATTATACCGGCCTAAACTTTCCGCTGCAAGCTTGGACCAACGGAGATTGGCCTGAAAAAGCTTTGGCCGTAATGAGGTGAAAGTAATGTGTGATCGAGCCTGCCATTCGTTGAGATGAAGCCTGTCTCACCCTAGCTCTCCCGCCTGTTGCTCCTGCCCTAGCACATCCTGGCTCACTCCATTCGCTGTTGGTCGATCCTAGCAGTAGCATGGAGCCGTGGGGGAGTTTCGGGCTTTGGAGCCTATGTCGCGCTCAGCCAAGGGGTATCGTCGTTGAGACTCACCACGTCGGCGTATGGTGAGCCATTGGGTATGCATGCAGGGAGTTGTTGATATACATCGTGCGAGGAGTCTGGTTGAATTGGTGTTTTCATTTCGCGGTATGCTTCTTCCATTGGCCTTTCTTAGCCTTCTATGCAACCGTTTTGGCTGGACCACAGTCCATGCAATGTTCCGAGGCTTATCACCGTCAGGAGCTTCATGCCTTGAACATATATACTGACCGTATGGTAGTGTCCTCGGTAGTCACACCGAGCACGAGCGCTACGCGCATATTACCTTCGTTTCAGTCTACCGCAGCAGGAAAGACCTACCCAGCATAGGCTGAACCCAGAATTTGCACTACTCATAAGCTTTGGATGGAGCTGTCAGGTCGACTCATGCCGCCATCGCCATCGCCATCAGGTCAATCTATCCGGCTTTGGCCAGCTTGTGCGGATCTCCACTCACTAAGGGCGTGGTCCCTTTTGCCATTTTGTCCTTAAGAGTGCATGCCATAGGTTGGAAGGATCGAAGCCATGGCGCTTGACCTAGGCTACCACATCGCTGCACAAGCGTTGCCAGACCCCACAGATACGCCATACGAGACACCATCAAGAGGCATGTCCGGCCAGTCCTCGCAGCAAGGGTCAACTTCCCCATTCTCGACTTACTTCTCAGCTCCCTTTCCACCGGCTGAGGAGTCCTACTTCTCAAAAGAGCCTGGGCCTACCGACATGGAGGAAGATGGGAGATACAACTCCAAGGATACTCGGAGGCTGACGCCAAACTTGGGTATATCTTTCGTCTCCCAGATACATTCTCTGAAGAAAGAGCTAGAAACTAAGGATATCCTGGTTGAGGAGCTGGAAGATTCCCTGCACCAGAGCCGTGCAGAGAACGATCGATTAAATGAAGATCTCAACGCCCAGAAAACAGAGGTCAAATCTGTCAAGTACCAGATGTCGTCCCTTGAACACGACATGCTGCTCGCACTTGAAAACATTGCGAGAGAAAGAGATGATGCAATCAAGAGTGTTGAGGACAGTCGGAAACACTTGGAAGCAAGGAGGAAAAAGGTCCGCGCGCAAGAAGAGGAAGCCGACGAAGCACATTCGATGTGGGAGAAAGACAAGCAAGATTGGGAGAACAATAAACGCAAAATGGAGAGTAAGGTTTATGTTGTGGAAGAGCGACTGAAGACCATGGTGGCAGAAATGATGGCAGTACAAAGCACCGGGCAAAACCGGCCAGGAGCAGGCTACGACGTCGACGAAGGGATGCGAGAAACCTGGTTCATAAGAGGCAACGACATTCGTGCAACCTCCCGCATGAGTAATAGAAGCATGGACGACATTGACGAAGGCAAAGACGCAACGAATTTTAGATCCTCAAGAATGAGTGGATTACATGAGATGGGAGGGTCAAAGATGAGTGGCCTAAGCTTAGCAGAGGAGCTCGATATGGAAGAAGGGGACGAAGATGATATCGATCAAGAGGGTGTTCATTCTCCTGATGCTTTGCCAGAAGAGATTCAGATGTTGCCAGCCCGATATTCCGAGGATACGAAGGCTAGGAAGTTGATGGGCTTACATGCAGACTCCAATAAACAACTTTCCGGAGATGAGATCTCTGGTCAGCACTCCATGGGTATCATAGAAGACTACATCAACCTTCCTGGCAAGCGAGCATCCGTTTCGTATACTGATAATGCAACACAATTCACACCACCTCCAACTCCTGCGCTGCACACAAGACGTATGAACTCTGTCTCGGAAAAGTCGGTCGAGCAAACAGAACGTTCAGCCAATCAAAGCCGAAAGCGGGTAGCGATACCCTCTATATTCGTTGATCCGGGTCCGCTTGCGAAAATTGAAGGATCTAAAATTCTATCTATGGTATCTACAAGCTGTCAGACCGATGACATACCTCAACTTCTCCCATCATCAGAGAGTCTTGCCCATCAATCACCGATCGCAATTACAAAAGAAGTAAGATCTTCATCTACGCAAACAATCGAAGATACTGCATGGGTACCGAAATCTGCAAGTACCCGCCTTTCGCCTGCTCCTTTAGATGTTCCCGTGATAGCAATCCACCCGCCAGCATCGAGACCGCCCTCTTCTCACAACAGCGTCGTACTCCCGCCTCGTACCAGGAACGCCGGTTGCCAGGTAGCGATTGAGATGCCGCGGAATCTGAGATCGACATCTATGCAAACAGAAGAAATCCGTGTCGATAAACGACCTGTTCGAATACCTCCTAGGCTACAACCATCCAATCCTCCAGACAAATCCCATTCCAGGCCTACTGAGAGGCGGACACGGACAGCTAAGCCATCGGTTCCAGAATTTTCGAGACGTCCTGTTCGGAGCCCGCCTCCGCTAACAGACAAGATCCAAGCGTCGGCCCCATACATTCCAAAGGGAGGTATCAAAAGTCCAGCTCAAGCTGTGGAAGCAAATGAAGAACGACGAGGGCCCATTCGGTCTAAAGCTGACGATGCGCATCAAGCAGACAATGACAACGGACCTCTAAATGACAAGAATTCCTTTGGTCCGAGGCGCCCAATCAGAACTGAGAGTATCCTTGCAGGTTTCGACGCTACAGGTGAAGATGATCATGTGAGGATATCAGACGAGTTCAGTGATGATGATGACTTTGCCAATGTGGCACCCATACGCAAAACGCTGTCTAAAGTGCAAAACTCGTGGAAGCTCGTGCCACAGTCTGACAGCATAGCCCTTGACAGATTGGAAGCACCATCAGAGGAGCTGAGAGGCTTGGGGGCTGCAGGGGTATCTAAAACGACAGATCCAAAGGCAGAGGGTCCATCACAGACTACGTCGAAGACATTCCAGACCAGAACCACTGAAGGCTGTCGAAAAACGTCAAACGCTGCGGATATCCGACGCCAAGCCTTGGTTCTCAATGGTCTTGCAGAACATGCGCATCGAGCGAGAAGTCCAAGCGCACCCAGCGTACCCGGAAAAGAACCGACTACTGTCGCACCACCGTTTCCTGTGCCTACCAGATCGAGCTCTCGCAAAATTCCAATCAGTGCCAGTGAAGGGGCAGCTAGTCCCACTCCGTATAGCACAAGCTTTTTCACTACTCGACGTGGTCAAGATCATGGCAGACCTCCTATCAAACGCAAGATACTCCGCAAGGTCCAGTCTGCTGCCGCTGTGTCTAAACCTTCCGCACCTCATCGACCTCGACCACCGCCATCAATGTCCGCGAATCCCACAGTACCTGATAGTCCGAAGTCTCTTCCACCTACTCAAAACCAATTCCTTCTACCGTATGACAGCGTCGCTGGAATGTCAAGCTGTTCTGTAGTAGCATCGCAGCCACGTTCGCACGCAGGGGAGGCCTCAATCGAGACCCCCGGCCAGCAGACTAGTGTGGTGGATGCAATCGCTCAGACAATGGTTGGCGAATGGATGTGGAAGTATGTACGAAAGAGAACATCCTTCGGTATCACAGAAAGTCCACAGGCTGAGTTTGAGATGAGTAAAAATGGGGAGAACGGAAGCGGCAGCGGTGTCAGACATAAGCGGTGGGTATGGTTGGCGCCTTATGAGAATGCTGTGATATGGAGCAGTAAGCAGCCCACCTCGGGACCTGCTTTGCTGGGCAAGGGTGGCCGGAAACGTGAGTATCATTCAGGTCTCCTCGAAGCTACACTGACAATGGCACGTAGTCATGATTCAGTCAGTCCTTGATGTCAAGGATGATGCACCGTTACCTAAGAACGCTGGTTCACAGTCAGCATTTGACCGGTCCATCTTAATATTGACGCCACAGAGGGCTCTTAAATTCACAACTGTATCGCGAGAGAGACACTACATCTGGTTGACGGCCCTTTCGTTCTTGAGTCACTCGACGAGAGGCATGGACGATCTTGCCAGCCCGCCACCTTTGCCTCAGCAGGAATACCATCCTCCTCCGTCACAAAATACCGGCGCGGGCTTCCGTCGAACGCCAGTACGAGATTCCATCCGGATTGCCAAGGATAGGTCCCGACCGAGTCTAGGAGCTCACTCATTTTCTTCACCGATTGGAGGGGTAGAGCAAGGAATCATACAAGATATCATCATGCCATGGGGAGATAGGGAAGCAGAATCAGAAGACGCCGCAGAAGCACCACAAGTGCCCCGCGTAGCTTCTCACGCACGAAAGCGGAGCAACACCGGACCGCGTCCCGTCCCTCTGAGTGCTTTTCATAGCTATCCTACCAATAGCACAGCAATAGGCTCCAGCTCCAGCCTGACAGCGCCCACGTCAAGGGACAAATACGACAGGTTCAATCCTCGCGGGCAAGATGTCAACAGATCCGGACTCAACACAAGGCCTGCTACAATGACTCGCCGCATTGTGATGGATGCGAACCGAGATAGTTTTGTCGCTCCGCCGCCCGTAGTGCCCGACAACTTTTTCGACCCTGTTGGTACAATGCGGATGGAGGCGTTCGTCAGGAACAGTATGATGGAGAATCAAATCCCCGAGCGTACGAAGGAGGAGCCTAAGAAGGCCAAGAGAAGCTATCGCACGAAACAAGGTAGAAAGAAAGACATGAGCTACTGGGGTGTAGCAGAATCTGCAGGAAGTAAAGAGGATCCGTTCACAGGGTTTTAGGGAAGAGTTGAAGCGAGAATTGTAAACAGGCAATGCTACGGTGTTTTGGATTTATGGCGTCGCATATACCTCAGGTCGAGTATGGTGTCTTGGGGTCCAAAAGCTGAGGAGGGAAGCTTTGAAGGCGCAAGGATTATCTGTAGAGTACGAGTGTTGTTGCATGCGTAAGAAGAGAGAATCACAGTATCTACCGTCATAAGCAATTTCTCAGCTCATAAGATGATTGTTGGATATCGTCAGCTTACTTGTTGGATATGGTTGGGGCAGTCAATGGCCAATGTCTCGAAACATGCCTGAGAGGCTAAGATTTTAGGGCCATGCCAATCCGGCCTAGGCGAATTTAAACGGCGGGTCGCCTAAAACCCCTGAACCAGGACATCAATCAACCATCTTTCCCTCATCCAACCACCTCTTCTCAACTCCCTCACGGCTCCACTGTTTCCCTCGCCAGATCCAGGAACGTGAAACGTGCAATTACATGATCGTTCGATCGTGCGTCTGATCATCCTGATATGGGACGTCGACCCGGTTGGACGGCCGCCGATCTGTTCTTTGTCCTACACAGCAGCACTCTTCAGCTGCAGGAACAAGTGGGGCGGCCAAGGCCTTCCATCAGCGAACAGGAGCTGGTGAAACGTGCAAGCCATGGTTCGTGGAGCTTTGGTCGCCGCCAGCGCTGAAAGGGGGTCATCTCGTTTGGTTTCCTTCGTATACTATAAGAGAAGGGCTGTGTAACGTGTCTTTTCTTTGTTACAGACCTTCTCTAGCACCATCCACCATCGTCATTCTTTGAGTGTGCTGTTTGTGAACTGTTTCTATTTCTGTCGAGGGTTGCCCTTCTGCCACATTCGCTGCAGCATATATCACTATTGTATATCCGTTCTATTGAGAAGCAGGTTCCTCTCACTCTTTTTTACCTATCATCGCCACCGTTGCATCTTTGAGAACGCAAGTGATCTTCCTCTCGTCCATTACGCACCTACTCAACCCTCTATCAATCCATCACACCTCATACACCAACACAATGGCACCGCAACTCAGCGCCCTCGCCCTCCTCTCCTCCCTCCTCGCCCTGTCCACATCTACCGCATATGGCACCAATCCTTACCCATCGGCATCAGGCGCACCCTTCCCTATCGGCAATGGCACCCTCCCTGGCGGCACCGGCACAGCGCCACCATTTCCAATCTCCACAGGCGCTCTCCAGCCCGGCGGGCCTGGTAACTCACCATCCTCAATCATCCCTGGGTCTGGCAGCGGGTCAGGCTCAGGCTCTGGCTCGGGTAGTGGATCGGGCTCTGGCTCGGGCTCAGGCTCTGGCTCGGGCAGTGGATCAGGCTCTGGCTTGGGCAATGGATCAAGTGGAGGCATCGGTGGCTCATGCGGTCCTCAGGTCACTGTCACCTCAACGGCACAAATCACAGTCACAGTAACCGTCCCTGCTTCCGCAGGTACCGGCTCCGGAAGCGGAGGAAGCGGCTCTTCTTCAGGGCCCTCGAGCGCTGCCGGTCCTCTCAACCCTATCCCAAGCGGTGGAAGCGGCTCTTCTTCAGGACCCTCGAGCGCTGCCGGTCCTCCCTACCCAATTTCAAGCGGTAGCCCCCAGAACGGTCCTAGCGGTGCACCAATCGCATCTGGTAGTGGTATGCCAATGCCCAGCGGCAGTGGGGCACCTATCGCATCTGGTACGACGGGTATTACAATGCCCAGCGGCAGCGGAGCTCCGATCATGCCTGTAAGCTATGAAAAGAGGGGGTTGAAGAGGGAGCATAAGAAGAGGAGCGGATGGGGTCTCGCTGGTATCATTTAGATGATCAAGGAGAATGGATTACGGAAAGGCTTCGCCGCTGCCTTGGATCGCATGATTTCCCTTGTATAAAGCTGCACGATCGGGTTGCATTGGTTGTCAATAGGTTTCTTGTCATATCTTGCTCGCTATCAAAGCTAGAGCTACATAGTCGTCAATGTTTAAAACTTACTGACCAAAGTCACTCCTTTACATCCCATCCATCAATCGAGGTCTCATGACATAACACATTCACATGAACTTCAAGATTGTTATACTACAGCTTCGCCCTTGCCTCAGTAGCTTTATGCAAATCCGCCCCCTTCGTCTGGAAATACTCCCTGACCTTCCCTCTCGCAACTTCAACAACGCTCGCGTCTTCGACCGTCGCGGGGATTTGCACCTCTTTTTCGAATTCGCCATGTACAGCATTCTCCACCAACTCCCTCAACACCCTCCTCAGCGTCTTCCCACTGCGTGTCTTTGGTATCATCCCCTTGCCCACCTGCGCACATCTTGGAGTCAGCATTGCTTGATCGAGGCTTGGAGGAGACTTATAGAACACCACTACGGAGCGAACGACATAAGAGTGAGGACTGCTCCCCGGAAAATCGAAGCTAACAGATACTGCTGCGGAGCAAAATTGGCCTCAAAAATGCTCCCAAGAATGTAGCCAACAGACTTTGCTGCGAAGTAAAGAATGACTCAACAGAAGGGACGGCTCTTCCGAAAGATGAAATAGCAATCAAGCGTTGATCAGTCAAGGATAGCTCTAAACGAGGCATTACTCCAAACAATATAGAGAACGAAGCCATGCTCCCGAAACATTTCTCGCAACAAGAGGGGGAACAATGAAGAAATCTGCCTTACAATCGTACCACCTAATGCAGCTATGGCACCAATTTGCTCTCTGATGGTGGACTGAATTTCTTTGAACAGCTTCTCGTCGGGTACTGCAGACTCGGGATGCTCAGCAGTGGAAAGCGTGACAAATGCGAACGGCAGATGCCCTTTGAGAGCGTCAGGAATGCCGACAACGCAGCACTCCGCAATGGTGGGATGGGATGCAATTGCTTGTTCGATCGAGCCGGTGCTGCGTGATGTTTCGCAATCAGTATTGACATTCTCAGCTGAGATTCAAAGAAATTTGAAACATGTCTGGCAGTATTCCAGGAGTAAACACTACCGAGACCTGGACCGTGTCCTGAAACTCGGTACGAAACAGGCAAGATACCAGCCAAAACGACATACCTGAAACGATGCGCAGCGACGTTTATAATATCGTCTGATCTCGACATTACGTGGACATAGCCATCATCATCTATCATCCCCGCGTCGCCGGTGTCGATCCATTTTCCATCGAACCTCTTCATGTACCCTTTGTAAAATCTTTCTTCGTCGTTGAAGACGGTCGTGAAGCCCGTGGGGGCGAGTGGAATGGCTAGGACGATGTTTCCCATTTTGCCTCTGTCCACTTCTTTGCCTGAGTCGTCGACGATACGAACGTCAAAACCCGGCATTGGCTTACCTGCTGAGCCAGGCCTGATGGGCAAAGCTTTGTGGGTCTCGACATTGGTGAAGTCTTTGCCCGCTACGGCCGTCAGTGCGAGGCCGGAGATTGGGGAGCCAGATTCAGAGGACCACCAATTGTCGATGACTTGGGCGCCAGGTGCGCAGTATTCTTCAAGGAGCGCTTGATACATACGTACGATGCTCGGTTCGCTCCTCTCACCAGCGAGGAAGAGTCCTCGTAGTTGCTCTAGACCGCCTCGTTTGCCGGCTGCTTTAAAGTATCTGTTGTCTGGATCGTCTCTTCTGATAGCTCGGAGAGCGGTAGGAGCCGTGCTTAGAACATTCACTTTATGTTCCTCAACGATTCGCCAAAAAGTGCCTGCATCTGGTGTGCCAATTGGCTTGCCTTCGAATAGGACGGTCGTTGCGCCAGCTAGTAGCGGAGCGTAGAGAATGTAGGAGTGTCCGACCACCCACCCGATATCCGAAGCACAAAACATGACATCTCCGGGGCCGCGAATGCCAAACAAGTACCTGACAGATAAATTCAATCCCACAGCATGTCCACCAGCTTCTCGTAGCACCCCCTTTGGGAGACCTGTGGTGCCGCTTGTGTATATGATGTATATACCGTCATTGCTTTTGACCGGGACTGCGTCCGCTCTGATGCCCCTTTCCCTTGCACTCTTCACCAGTCCCTGCCAGCTTTTCTCTCCCTTCTCATTGCGGATCGGATCCCATCTCAGCTGGTCCCTCTGCCACACTATGACCTTCTCCGGTTTGAACGGGCTTTTTTCCAATGCCCCTTCAATAAACGGCTTGTAGTCCATTGGCCCTTTGGCGCCTTCAATGCCGCAAGATGCTGTCATGACCACTCGGGGTCTTGAGGCCTCAATCCTTTGAGCCAGTGACATTGGGGCAAAGCCTCCGAAAACCACGGTATGAATGGCGCCAAGACGTGATATGGCAAGAATGGCAAAAAGTGCAGCGGGTATCATAGGCATGTATACAATGACTACATCACTCTTCCTCACCCCTTCCTCTCGAAGTACCCCAGCAAGTATTTCCACTTCCTGCAGCAACTGATTGTATGTGAATTTCTCTTTGCTTCCCGTGACCGGCGAGTCCCATACGATTGCGAGAGAAGCGCCATTGCCGGCTTTCACGTGTCTGTCCAGGCAATTGTACGAGGTGGATATCTCGCCATCTGGAAACCAGGTGAAACTCGGGTGGGCGATACCACTGGGGAGCTTCTTGATTGGTCGTGCCAATGCACGAGAGGGCTTCTTATGCCAATATAGCTGCTCGGCTTGATGTGTCCAGAAGGACTCGGGGTCACGGAGGCTGTGGGCTTGGACTTCGTCTTGGAGGTGGGGCGCCATTCTCTTGGCGAAGCTCTACCATTGAAGCTCTCCGAGCTACTATATTTTGCAAAGCCGTAGGCCAGACGCTATGTAGTGTGCTTGAGACAGATGGCCCTGAGCAGGGCGTAGACAGTTTGCAGTTTTGGCAAAGAGCGGTCATGATAGATTACTGTCCAATGGATGTTCTTCGGACCAAAGGCCGGTGCAGCAGCGGAACGCCAAGCAAATTGCGCCACAAAGACGCTACTTCCATATAACGTCTGGTTTGCAGTGTTTCAACGCATTGCGCCGAAAGTTTCTACGCTATAGCTCCAAAAGATGGGGACAACAAGTCTGCGTCCTGTGGAGTTGAAACCACGGGATGAAATGATTGCGCGAATGTTTACTAAATTGGCCATGCGCCACTCAGAATGCAGGAATAGTTGACATACATTCTACAGGCAGATTTACGAAATAATGCTAGTCAGGCTCAAGTCCCTTAATCACCCATCCTCATCAACGTGTGGTGAGAGCTTCCATCTCATCTCATCTGTGGCATTGCGCTCTGGACTTCGTTTTTGGCAAGCTATTGGCTGAGATCCCGTGAAAACCAGCTTGTTGGCTTGCCTTATGCTCAACATGCCTCTTCAGCTGCTTCTAAGCCGGATTTTCTAGAGCCGTCATAAGAAGTTTTGCAGGCTCCCAGGATCTGGTGCAGTAAGCCGCAGCGGCATCATTGATCCATCTTTTGGAAGAAGGGACTTTATTAGCAGAAAGAAGCTTGAAGATTAGCGTGAAATTGTGTCCGCAGGAGGAAAGCACCACGCGGCATGGAAGGATTCGTTGATGCAACAATAGATGTGGCGGAGATACCGCCACGTAGGAGGTCTCACGGTTTCATGTAGCCATCGTAGTACATTGATAAGCTTGATCGTAGAGTTACTTCGCAAGCCTACCAACATCATGATGAACCCAATCTCGTGAGTTTTCGCTATAAAAAATCACGTAGTTCGATATAGGCAAGAGTAAATTGGAAAGCGTCCATGGCAGAGGAATGCTGAAGGAAAGAAGGTATGTTGGGAGTACTTACCGTCGAGGAGTCGTCAAACGGGATGATCACACCACCTTCTGGAGAGAGTGGTTCATTCAAAGCAGAAATGCTTGCGGTCCATCCTCCTCCTCCAGCCCCAAGTGGGCGGTGACAAGTGCTATTGAAATGACTCCGATGATGGGTCCCACCGTCCAGCGAATCGTCCCCATCGGTGTGTGCCGTCTCCTGCAGTTTCGCCCGGTACTGCTGTCAAACTGGACCGCCCGTTATCTGATGAGCCCCTAAAATGCCTCAGTACTACCGGTAGCAATGTTGCAAATCTTGCCTGGAGAGGGAAGCTGGTAGGTTGAAGTTGTTAGGACTACTTGTGCGGCGGCAAGCACCGAGACTGCGGGCTCCCCCTGGCTGCCACTGAGATTACCGGGATGGGTTGGAACTGACCGCTGCGACGAGGTGTGACTGTGATTGCGCTTTGCATGTCCAGTCAAGGAATGTTGGCCATAGTATGATTGGGCGTGGGATGACAAATGGAGAGAAGGCCGTGGTCATTACTCGCTCTCGTCGTACTCCTGCAAGGCTTCGGTAGTTAGTAATTCGGAGGTGCATTGCTTGAGGGACAGTAGTCAAAACGCTGTCCTCCACTGATGCGGGCGGCCTGTTCTACCTGCTCTCACAGAGGTACTGGATGATGCGCGCGTATTAGTGGTGATAGAGTGCCGGTGAGTAGCTTGGGAGACTACACATCCTCAAGGGTAGTCTAGGCGATGCCACAAGCTCTTCCGTAGCACGAATTTGAACCCGGAAGCTTAGGATGTGCGTTAGTACAAGTAGCTCCTCTGCATTTCCGGCCGGGGTCCTTCTGGCTATCTTGGAAGCCCCGCGCGACCAGAGACACAAGTTGTGTAATTTGGTGATGAGAAAAGTGTACATAGACACTATAGAGAAAGGCAGGCCCATCGAAGTGGTCTCGGCCTCTTGCACCCTAATTGAGGGATGAGCGCCGACTGGCTACCGCTTCCACTTGGGTCCGGGTCATCAGAAATACCTTAGTCAACCCCCAAAGCCCAAAGCTTCCACGTGCTGATCGCATGGATCAAACGACTAACCTTCTCGACAGGGCTGGGCTGGCCACACAATCCATACTTCTACGGGGAGCCTTTTCCCTGGAGACTCAAAAGAGACTAAGGTTCTTGCTCTCCTGGAATCCCTACCACGCACAGACCAAACACTCCAACTCTTTTAACCTTTGCTCTCCACATTTCTTCCTCTTCCTCTCTGTTCCTACTCCACTTGCATCATTGCTTTCAGCTTGACTAGTGGTCTGTCAACCTTGTGACCCTACGGCTTGTTGCAGACGTCGACTTTGCATACAATTCCACATCCAGATTTGCTCGAATTGGGACACTCTTCTTCAGGACTAAAGCGACCAATTGAGTACGCACGCTTCTCAGCATCTGCCACATCCGTAGCTCGAGCGTACCGCTGGTGAGGTCGACACCCTCCGAGATACTCCAACCGGTTAAACAGCACTGGAGACGCTCGCTGCTCGCTGCTCGCTGTCGTTACCTGTCTGGGCCGATCCATTGATTTGGAATTCGGCTACTGTCGTTAAATCCTACGTGAGGGCAACATTGAAGATTACATCGCTTGATTTGCTCATTGAATACAAGTAAAGAGCATCTCTGGGGGCGTTGGTCTTCTTCCCGAACGGTTGCAGGTGGTCATTCCGCCGCCTGGAAATCTGCACAAATTCTACCCCTTCACAATTGGCACGCGTGTTCAGCCTGGAATCTCCGGTTCGTTGGAGAGGGATTTCCCTGACAATCGGTTGGCTTCCAAAGTTTAGGTCCCGACACTGCAGCCAAGATGGCGGGGAAAATGACGCTCTACAAACTCGTGGTGCTGGGTGACGGTGGAGTTGGCAAAACGGCCTTGACGATCCAGGTGATTTTTGCATCGAGCCTTCTCCTGAGCTAGAGCTGATAGCCTGCTAGCTTTGCCTCAACCACTTTGTGGAGGCTTACGACCCCACGATTGAAGATTCGTACCGAAAACAAGTGGTCATCGACTCGCAGTCGTGCATGCTTGAAGTCTTAGACACTGCAGGCCAGGAAGAATACACCGCACTTCGAGATCAGTGGATCAGAGACGGTGAAGGATTCGTTCTCGTATACAGCATTACCTCTAGATCATCTTTTACCAGAATACGGCGATTCCATAGTCAAATCCAGAGAGTCAAGGAGTCATCAAGCGCCGGCTCTCCTACAACAGGCAGTTACCTTTCATCGCCGGTCACGCCAAACATGATGATTTCTGGGTCTCAAGCGCCAGTGATGCTGGTTGGCAATAAAAGCGATAGGGTGACAGAGAGAGAAGTGTCGACACAAGAAGGAGCTGCCTTGGCAAAGGAGATGGGTTGTGATTTTGTGGAAGCATCAGCGAAGAACTGCATCAACGTTGAAAAAGCGTTCTACGAAGTTGTCCGATCATTGAGGAGACAGAGGCAGGACACCGGTATCACACGGACTGGCACCAACCATGGGCGAAGTGGTGAACCTATTGGAACGTCAAGGACACGCGAAGGCAAGCCACGGGGTCCTCGAGAATCGAAACCTCATAGGAGGCCATGCACGATCTTATGAAGGATGACCACCGATTTTCGATGATGTTGCATTGCCTTACACATAACGGTCATCAGGATTGAGGCTGACCAGCAACTGTCTAGGTGATCAATGTTGGCCTGATGTTGATTACCGTTTTGATTCGCTACGCCTGAGGCAATCCTCCAGGCCACTGGGATTCCTCTGGCATCCTCACGACACAAACCTCACCACCTGGTCTGGACTGCACACAAGGCAGCTTCGTCTCCTTCATCGTACAAAGACTTGATTGATATACATTTGACCCTCCTCGCCCGGGGTCGAATGGTAACATAAAGGGCAAAATCCATATTTCATTTGCGTAGACAGACCTTCATGTCATGTCGCGGCTGTCAAAACGATATAGATGAGCGAAGTGGACGACTGAGAGCTATATAGACTTGCAAGGTGTACTTGGAGTAAGGGCCGTCACAGGATAGATCTCATGGGGATGATATCAGGAAGTCGATGTTCCCAAGTGGGAAAGTGTTCTCCAATCCACGTCGGACAGATTTCATTTCACCTACGGGCTAGGATATACCCATTGCATTCGATCAAAATCGTATAGAGGTTTTCAACTTGCAGTCTGAGAGGATGAAATGCAAATCGGATTTCCTTAATGATAGACTACTTCTACTGCTCATCGATAATGATCCAGCAATGACATGCGCGACTTCTATGAACCCACTCGCTGGATGTACCTTATTACTGACCGACAGTTGTTATCTTCGATGGGTCACCGCCTCCCCCTTCTCTTGACTACAGATATCGCACTTTCTGCTCTATTGTGTTACCCTCCGGTCTCCGCATCACCCGACATCCCTCACTGTACGTCGTTCACCCTTGTCGGATCCGTAATCTATTCCTTCGCTGACGCCTCTTCTCCAAAGCTTGTCAATCTCTGCCCAAGCAAAGTGATCCTCGCCCTCTCGGTGATAGATGACCTGGGTGTTTTCTTAGGGTGGTTGTCCATAGGTTCTCCGCGGAGGCGTGCAATAGGTTGATGGATATGAAATCAACATGTCTCCGAAGATGATCATATCGCTGACGTCTGCCACGTTTGGACAGACTGTTGGAAGTGGGATCTAGCGTGGGGGTTCAAGAAGGGCTCCTCGGACCAGGAACTTGACCCTTGGGCAGCAGTTGGTTGATCACAATACAAGCCACTGAAGGAGCAATAGAGCACCCACGACCAATGACCACAACGCACGTCTTGAAAAATTGAACATCCACAACGACTCGTGCACTATCGGCAAGCGCAAAGAAGCGTGACTTGGCGCGTGGTAATCTTATCAGATGCCAAGAAAATTGTTTCCGCCAAATCTAGCCACGGTAGCTTCAATCAGATGTCATGAAAGAGGCCACCAATGCATTCTTCAATCATGGTGTTCTTGACTAGACAACCGTGAAGGCAGCAGCAATATCCTTCCATCTCGCTTGGGCATCCTAACCACTCCTCAAAGCCCGTGGGGCTTGCTCGCGTCCCCGCTCTCGCTTCAAGATGCTTCTCCTCCCAACCTTCCTCTTATGCTTCGGCTTTCTCGTTCCCCTTGCCCTCTGTGCCGAAGACTTTTACAGCCTCCTCAATCTCGATAAATCAGCTTCAGATCGGGATATAAAGAAGGCATATCGGCTCTTGAGCAAGAAATACCACCCCGATAAGAACCCGTAAGCTGCCAATTGCCCAATAACATATCCCAATCCAAAAGACGTACATGCTCCTTCGGCCTCTTCATGGTCTGAAGCTGATGTATACTCTGCGGTGCAGTGGCAATGACTCCGCCGCCGAAAAGTTCGTCCAGATCGCCGACGCTTACGACGCCCTCTCCACACCTGAAACACGAAAAATCTACGACCAATACGGCCACGAAGGCCTCACCCAACATAAACAAGGGCGCGGCTCCGGCGGCGGCCACGACCCTTTCGACCTCTTCTCCCGCTTCTTCGGCGGCTCAGGCCACTTCGGACACCAGGCCGGTCAGCGGCGAGGACCAGATATGGAAGTTCGCATCGCCGTCCCGCTCAGGGATTTCTACAATGGACACGAGCATGAATTCTCGATTGAAAAGCAGCAGATTTGCGAGGAGTGCGAGGGCTCCGGGAGTGCGGATGGGGCTGTGGATACGTGTTCGCAGTGCGGAGGGAGGGGCGTGGTGGTGCAGAAACACATGCTAGCGCCTGGCATCTTTCAGCAGATGCAGATGCAGTGCGACAAGTGTTCTGGCAAGGGGAAGACGATCAAGCACAAGTGTCCTGTCTGTAATGGGCAGCGGGTTCTTAAGAAGGTGGTCACGCATACGTTGCAGGTAGAGAAGGGTATGCCCAAAGGGAGTCGGGTTGTCTACGAGAATGAGGCGGATGAGAGCCCGGACTGGGAGGCGGGTGACTTGGTGGTGCATCTTGGGGAGAAAGAGGCAGGCTATGAAGAGGGGCTTAGAGAAGATGGTGGGTTCTTTCGACGCAAGGGAAGGGATGTGTTTTGGAAGGAGGTGCTTAGTTTGAGGGAAGCGTGGATGGGAGATTGGGAGCGGAATCTGACGCATTTGGATGGGCATACGGTGCGACTGGGGAGGAAGAGAGGGGAGGTCGTGCAGCCTAATCAGGTCGAGATTGTACAAGAGGAGGGTATGCCGGTGTGGCTGCAGGAGCAGGAACAGGAGAGGGCTGGGGAAGAAGAATTCGGGAAGCTGCACGTTGAGTATACTGTTGTGCTGCCGGATCAGATCGAGAAGCCAATGGAGAAAGAGTTTTGGGCGCTGTGGGAGAAATGGCGGAAGAAGATTGGGGTGAATCTGGGGAGTGATAGTGGACGACCGGAGCATACAGAACTCTAGGATCGGGAACGCGGTGTAAGATTAGTGGATGTACACCTTTAGACTTCTACAATTTAGACCTTCATTCAACGATCCATTGTGTGGTATGTGAACGGCATTAAAGGAGCTGTGATAGCACCGTTGATGGCTGCAAAGAAGCGAATCAATGTGGATTATTCTCAGCACGTCATCCGCTCATAACGGCATGTCTGCTGTGCATTTCTATCCCAACTATCTCATATGCATCCGAATGTCGATTTTCCCATATACTCCTAACGTCTCCAACCCAAGATTGGGGGCGAGCAATCGCGGACCAGATTGCCTGCAAGCTCAAACGAGATAGCCCGCACCCCAGTCCATTGTCTGGATAGGGCAGGACCTATGGATAATATCCTCGTTGTTGCGTCCTTTATCTCGTGGTGAAAAGGCAGGATCGAGCGCTGCACTGCTCCAACCTCTTTGTAGAAACCGATGAATAATGTGGACGTTCCTGACAGTGGTTGCCACCCAAGGTTGTGGACACAACTTTGTAGTGTTCTAAATGGACGCGAGCCCCTGCAATTTGCTGTTCAAGGAGGGTTGATCTCGTTCTGTCGGCTCCCATCTGCTATACGGAGTGGGCGCCGGTCACGTTCCATGCTCGGCTTAGGCCCATGTATGTAAGATGTGATCGTTTGAGACGGGAAAGCTGCATTGGAATCCGTCCTGCTGGTGTGCTGCCAGAAACGTGCTGTTGCGGACCCCGATCTGGTAAGAATGTGCCACTGACCCACAAATGTTGGGCGATGATGTTTGCAGCACAACAAACTCTACTTTAGTCAACGTAGAGGTTGTCATTGCCATAGGTATCAATCTTGTGAGACATGGTTTGGATATTGGCCTGCGCCTGACTTGAAGATAAACGCTTCAGTATCAGAATCTATCATTTTAAGGCAAGACCATATGCAGTAAGAGCGTGTCACCTTGGGGAATATCTAATAGCGAGTTGCCTCATGCAAGGTTCGGGAATGCTTATGTACAGAAAAGCAAAGAGAACCCGGAAATAGCATATGCACGGCACAAACTCGGACAATAAGCCGAATCTGTAGGGAAGCCTTACGAGATTGAATGTCATGTGATATCCTGCAGGAAATATTACAGCAAAGCGTCTAAGAATTCAAGCCACTTACCACAGCAAACGAGCAAAGCCGAACGCACTGCCCAGATCCAACAAAAATGGGTGTATGACATGTATAGAATCGTAGATGGGTTGCATGGCCACAGAGCCGATCTCATGCAACGCATCATATCTGGACAAAACAGGAGTGGCGGTCAGCAAAGTACCCCAAGACTTAGTATATTACTCCACAAAAAGGTCCAAGATGACAATGACAAGCGTTTTCTCCGTGCTTACGACAGCCAAATCTCACCGAGCGTACCGTACTCACCGTAAGCGTGGGTGTAGGTAAGCTTGCGGCAATGGTCTTGTGATTTCGGAAGATACGAATCTGATAGGCCCTGTTATCTCTCAACGACCATTATCGAGGGCTTGTACCATAGTATGACCAGAGAAATTAAACAAGCGAGACACTGCATGTAGCCTTGAGGACTGTGCAATCGCTGATGAGAAGGCTTCCAGATTCGCTCGCTCGCATGCGTAATATTGTATCGCGGCAGCGCCTGGAACATACAATCCGGCTTCATGGCTCAGATTTGGAATAATATATCGGTCGGTTCCACATATTAGGATGGCGATGTAGGCGAACGAAGCGCCGATTGGCGTGAGAGTTTTCGGCTCATGCGAGTTCGACGTGACTTAGACAGCTCTCGAACACATGTACCTTCGTACAGCCTGCAAGTACGCATGTTTCTGTCTTGAGTGGAGAAGTTCTGACCACAACGATTGTAGCCAACGCAAGAGCATTTGGAAAATTGTAGAGGCAGGTGATGTGTGCTGACGCGGGTGACTGGAATGGTATAGCAGACTGCCGAAGCTGTTTGTAGAGTACGGTACCTTATGCGACACGGCCCAAGGCCCAAGCTTTACTCTAGGTGCATATGTAGAGTATGGCATGCAGATGCGCATGACATGGCAAACCGGTCTTGCGTATTCGCAGGGCAAGCATATCATGAGCGACGTCCGCCCATTCTGTTTTCTCAAGGAGAATGCTGCGCAAGCTGACGACAATCCTTGCTAACTTTTGCCTTCGCAATCCTCCAGAATGCTACTTCCTGTACTGGTTGTGGGCGGTGAGCCAGCTCTGATTTGCCTGCGTGAAGTGCCGAGACCATGATGCCGACCTTGTGCTTTGGACTTTGCAGCTCTTTGGAGTTTGGACAATTGGACAGCCTCTGGCCTCTGGTCTTTGGAGGATCGACGACGCTTCCTCAATAGAAGAGGAATTCGAATCCAAGCGAAGTCGATAGGCCCGGGCTTAACTAATCTCAAACGGAACTCCCGTAACCAAACAAGGCCAAGGGCGTGTCCTGTCCTTTCTGGGCAGCGATGACGTCTCCAGAGCAAAGACGCAGATCGTACGGCTTGCTCGTCTGACCAAGTCGAAGTCCAAGTTCAACGAATAGAGATATGATTTGCCTCGTGTCAGGTTCTATTGCCCCCCACGGAGCACCCCCACCGCCCACATTTCACGCGGTCTTGAAGGCTGACAGGCTGACATTGGTGACGAATGACAATGACAGCCGAGCTGCTATGGCCGGGCAGCACCACTTTCGTGACCATCCTCTGACGGTGTTGAGCGATTTTAGACCTTTGCAAGACCGAGGTGAGTGGAAATGAGGAGAGGTGATGACTCCTCCGTACCTGCTCACTGGCTCGCTCAGACCAGCACCCAACGTTACGGTCAATGTCACCAGTACCCTGCCAAGCCTGCGACCGGTGCACTAGCATCCATACCACTACCGGGTAACGCCAAGCTAAGGTACCTTGGGCAAGGAACTTCGCAATTTGGGAAATTCTAGCCTCACATGGCTCACTGGACATTTCGACGTTCTGACCTTGGGATAGCCGTTGGCCAACGCTTCCTCAATCCGCACGCTCTCTGCAATCTGCAGGGCTACCGAGTACCGAGCATCTGGGGTAAAAAGCCTGAGGGCTTGACCCTGCATGCAAGCTTATTCGCAGACGGTTCAAGAGCCTCATCTGCAGCGTGGCCCGCACGGGCTGGAGATGGTTTCATCTCAGGTATGATGACTTGCTTTTGTCGCTAAAGGGAATAAGTGCAGGGAAGTGTGTCCATCATTCAGGTACTATCGAATCTTTGTCACTTGTCAGGTGGTAACAGCGACAGACACAGGTGTAGTCGCTCCAATCAAAGTCCGTCTACATGTCTCAGGGTGAGTGCAAAGGAGGAGGGATAGGGTTTTGTCAATACTATTAAAGTTTCCAGAGGAATTTCGCAATGGTACGGGGTAGTGACCGGGTGAAAGGTTTGATCGACGTTGAGAAGCAGCCAATGAGAAAGGATGCGGTCTTTGGGTGCTTGGAGGAGTTAAAATGATCTCTGTGGCAGGGCGATCTGGTGGAGCACCGCTTCGATAGCTGGATAGAGCTTCTGATAGTGGAAGATAGTGGAAGTGTCGCAGATCGTACATGAGTGTGGGTCGCCGACTTTCCCAAGGGAGTGGCTCGACGGTAGCGTGCCCGCTACGGATCAGTGGGGATACTTAGTAGTCTTAGTTAGCCTTAGCGCTGCCCTGGGCTTGCGGTACTTCGTAGTCCAACTGGCAGGGATCTGGGCCTTGGGAGAGCTTGTCCTCCGTTCCCACGTTCCTACCCCATCTCCCATAGTCCCATACCGTACTTTTGTCCGCTTCTAATCCGTTAGGGTGCAAGGATGGAATATCAAAAACGCTCCACAACCAGGCGATGAGCGCGGTAGCGTTGGAGCGGAGAGGCGATCATCACAGGGAAGCAGACAGATCGGACGTTACCTCAATACCTCTCACCTCCATGCCGTAGACAAGAGACGGTAGCGGTAGGAGCATCAAGCTCAGCTTAGTAGGACACTTCCCCGCCAAACTTCCTATCCTCCTTTCTTCATCTACGCCCACCGTCTATCTAAAATATTCACCTCTGTCGCAAACTCGACGCTACCCGTTTCCCCCCACCCGAGGAAGCTGTCAACGAAACATACGGTAAGCCTTCCTGCCGCAGTGGAATACTTTATGTTTTGGAAGCTACCGAAACCACCCTTGCTCACCGCTACATTCAGGCTTGCCGTTTGCTGAACGGACAACGCCCAATTACAAATCGCAACGCATTGCTTCCCTCTTCCGACAAGTCCAAGTGGTCCAGAGCTCCACTTTGAGTCGGGTTCATAGCCTGGGCGAGGAAAAGTTGAGACGCGCGCATGGTTGAGCGCTTGCCGGAACTGATGGAGCAGGCTGCCTCGCTGGGTGGAAGAGATGAATGGAATGGGACCAGAGCCTAAAAGGCAGCGTATGGAATACACTGGACCGCAGCGTCATCCTCCGCAACCGCCTCCGCTTCCGCAGTCACACAGCCATAGCTCTACCCTACCCCCGCCGCACACGTATCCTCCTCCACAACAGCCGCCGCCTCCTCCCTCTCCGTACGATGTCGCTCCCCATGATCAGAGAAGCCTGCCCGACCCCACAGGACCCCACGCCTATGTGCAGGAACACTCAGGCCACAATACACCGATCCGTGAACAACGATTTCACCCGGAACCAAACTACTCTCGAAGAAGCAGCGCCTCTTTTGCGCGATCCCCAGACGGGAACCATCAATATCCACCAGGCCGTTCTATGAGTGTTGCTACGACTGCCGAGGGGCAGCACTATCCTTCTCAGTATCCAGTGGACCCTGGTGGACAATCCGCATACGCATCACATGAACCACCCCACGGCAACCTACAGCATGGGCTTCCTACGCACCCTTATGACCAAGCACACTCTTACCCTCCCTCTCACTCTATGGAGTTCTCTCACTCACCGGTTAATGCTGGTCCTCACGGGTACCCGCAATTAAATCAGTACGCTGGTCAAATCGGTCCACCTGGCTACCGGCCTTCGAGGAAAGGAAACCGTGCAACGCAGGTATGTTTGTGAAGGTACTCACTATGGTTCGCTCGACTAATAGAAAAGGCTTGTGGCGTTTGTCGGACAAGAAAAGCAAAATGCGACGAGGGCAGACCCGAATGCGGGTACTGTGTAGAGAATAGCATGAAGTGTAACTACCAAAATGTGGCCCCAGTGAAGTACGTTATGTTCTCTGCACTCTCATGCAGAAGGACTAACCACCCTTTAGAGCCGATCGTACAAACCAGCAAATCTTTGACCAATTGTCGTCCCACAAAGATGATATAAAAGGACTTAAAGAGTGCTGGGAGTCCCTGGGAGGACGGTTCGATAAGATCGAGCGGATGCTGGCAGCAATCGGCGCTGGACAAGAGAACGTGAACCAGGGCTCGGATATCAAACCAACCCCCCTCAAAGTGGAAAGTCCCCCAACGCGTTCTGCAGGAGTTCTTCCACGCGCAGCAGTAAAAGATCAGAGCGCGTCCACGAACGGGGACTTGAATACGTCTTTTGCCAATATGAGTGAAGATTCGACGGGATCCGATCCTCTGACGAACCAGACAAATGCCATCTATATCGAACACGACACAGCAGCCCAGAAGCTATTTCGTTGGCGATCGATCAAAGCTTTGTTGAAAGAATGCAAGGAGCTGGGTTACTCAGGTCGCATGGAAGACTATGTCATGGAACGCGAAACGAACAAGGGCGTTTTACGGATTTATGGGAGGGGTCGCCAAATGCGAGAAGTTGGCGAAGGGTCTCAATCCGGTGGAAGTGCCGGCAGCCCAGCGAACAGCTCCACCAGTGCGCTAAGCGACGAGGCTTCAACAAGTAGTAGTCCGGCCGCCTCACCTGCTGAAATTCTCTGGGGTATAGGATTCGTACCGACGGCCGTCGAAGCCAGAAACGGCGATGGGCAAGGAGGGCTCAATCCCGATAACACTTTGAAACTTGATCCTAAAACCATGACACGCCTTTTAAAGAGTTACTTGGACAACATCCATATACTGCATCCTTTTCTAGAAGAGCGGGGATTGACAAGGCTAGTGGAGCACTTCAAACAGCATCACAACCCTGTTGATGTCACTACCTCCAAGGCTTCTTTCGCAGTACCGGTTGCCGTGGACAATCTACGAGAGCACAAGATACCTAAAAGAAAGCATTCTGACGGCCCTTATTACACCACGATGGTCGAGTCAACGCTTGCACCAAGTCCCATGAGCCCCATAGTCCCCCTGGATAGATCTCCGCAAACAGCGTTGACTCTCCTAGTGATGGCCTTGGGCAAAATTTGTGAGCGCAGAGATCCAGTACCAGGACCCGTCTCCGATGGCTCAAGAGAATATCCGATTCCTTCAGCCAACGCGTATTCTCCCTCGGGAGGGCGTTATGACTCGCCGCCTCCTACCTACGCAATGCGTCACTCGCCTTCTTCATCGTCCCACTCTACTGCCAATACGTCTGCCCCATCTCCACTGGGCCCAGCTCGTTTCGGACGTTTTAGCCCAAGATCATCAGTTGGTGAGCTGCCAGCGAACCTCAGGAATGTTGATGTAATACCAGGCTTGGCGTACTATGCGCAGGCGTCAGATATATTGGGCAACCTTACCGGATTCCACGAGCTTGTGAATGCACAGTGCTGCCTGCTGGCCGGCTTGTACGCTGGCCAATTGGCAAATGCTCTTGAGAGCCTGACCTGGATACAGTCAGCGAGCAGAATATGCCGACTGCTTGTGAAGAAGTGAGTGGAGTGGAAGACGCTACGTTGGACATCTCTAGTCTGCTAACGTGGATGCCGTAGGCCGAATTTCAAGAACACGAAACAGCCAAAGGCAGATCTGATCAAACTTGCATTTTGGACAAGCCTACAATTAGAAAGGTGACATTTCCCCTACAGCCTTCTTCCCACGTGCTAGAAATTAACACTTGACAGTGACATACTTGCCGAACTTGACATTCCTCCAAGCGGGATACAGGAGGTCCAGGATGCTGTACAGTATCCCAAAACGACTATGGCCTCAGGTTCATCCATCAATGGTGAATCTGAACCATCAGAAGTCATGGTGTACTATGCCGCGCAGCTACACATGCGAAAATTACTGAATGACATCCAAAAGGAACTATATCAGGAAAGTAAGTCTAAGATTTACAAAACATTATCTGCCATTATCTGGCCAGAAAGGCTGACTACTATTAAGGGGATCCCAACTTTCAGAGGGCTACCCGTTCTTTCAGCCTTCGCAATGCCTTCAACGATATGATAACCGACTGGCGGACGACCCTCCCGGAAAACCTCCAGTGGGACGATGATTCAGCATTAGCACGAACAATCAACGACGCTCGTCTACGTGGCAAGTTTTACGGAGCACAGTATATCATTCATCGACCCTTTCTTCACGCTGCTCTAGACTACGACTTTGAGTCGGGCAGCATGCAATCGCCGCCAGACGCCAATCTGAATGGGGCTGTCTCAGTACCTCCAAGGCCAGAACTGGTGATGGGTCCTCCAAAGGCGACGTCCGATTACGAAAGGCGTAAGGCTGAAACAATCAATCTAGCAGTAATATGCATCCGCGCTGCTGAGAGGAGCACTGTCGCTTTTGATGGCGTCCTAGATCAAAGGCGATTGGTTGTCACTAATATCATGGGGACGGCTCATGCGTGAGTTCGCTACCTCTCGTTTTTCCGTTGCCGATTGCTTGACATAGCTGACTTTAATCTCAGACAATTCGGTAACATGCTAGTCTTGTCCGCTGCTTTCAAGTCCAAGACGTTAGGCTCGTACGTTGAACCCAAGAACCTTGATAAGCTCTTCAACCGCACCATAAAATTGCTCAAAGATCTCGCGCCTATATCGGATACCCTCTCTCATGACTGCTTCATATTGCAGTGTCTGAGGAGAGTCGTCTTCGAAGGTGGCGATCCACAGATGGCAACCTCCTTTTCGTCCGACTCCTAGTGGCCACCAGTTAATGTGAATCCTTCCTCCCAACACCAACGGAAACTTGCAGCGCCCGTACAGCTCGTGGTCGTCGCATACATCCTGGAACTCAAAGAACTAGAACATTTGCTGTATCTAGTCCACACGGCTCTCAGCGTTTTTGATCACACCATCTACCGCATTTCGGTGTTGGGAAGCCCGATTTCCACACGTTATTCCCACGGCGGCTTCACCTGTATATCGTTCACTACAGATACTTATCGTTCACTGCATATATCATAACGACCTTGCATTATACACCAGCGTCCTGGACGGCATGATCACACATCTGTCCACGGGCATGGGCTTCGATGGGGAAACCTTTACATCGGTCAAGATGAATATTCCATCCATGTACATGCTTCACGTTCCGTTTCACTGCATTTCGAAATCTTATGTTGTTTTATCGGCGTTACTAGGGTGGCATCTCTGAGCAATTGTTGTTGTCATATATCATGGGCGGACATCTATACACTATCATAGCTTGCTTGGGGTTTTGGCCTGGGCATGGTAATGCCTTGAGTACGCGCGCGAGCACGGTACGTGCTCTTCTGCAGGACCGTTGGGCGGCTGCGTTTGCGAATCTTTTGCATTTCATGGAGAAAGAGGATAGGAAGGCTGGGTGGTATGTTCGTCGAGATCTGAAACGATAATCAAATATAGCTACTATTCACAACTACATGAATATGCTAGTATCATTGTACGCATACTTCCACGCTAGATTTCCTTGTAAAATGAATCCTGAGCTATGGGCTGGTCAACTGCAGCGTCGGTCTCACCCCCCATGTCCCAGCCATTGATTTCAGGACTGATTGAGGATTCAGGCTTAGCATCGAAGTATCAAGTGAGGAGGCAGCCAGACTGTATGGTCCAGCCAGCATGCTGTGTCCAGCAAAGCTCCACTGCCACTTCCGCCGGTCTTGCCCGAGGGTTGATAGGCGGTATCGGCCCGGAATCGATCTAGCGCTGTCGAGCTGTATAAGGATCTGGGCCTCCGGATTTGCAAAGGATATCTAGCCAAGCGGATTGGGCAGCAAGATTCGCGTAGTCATGAATCATGAAGGAGCCCAAGGCTGTCCGAGCCAGAGCTTTCCAACCCGCTTTTTGATGCCGGAAGAAGTTCCAGATGGTTTACCATAATACACTTGTCGATACTCTAGCCATACCGTACAGCGTGAAGGGAAGCAGATGAAAGGTACGACAAAGTACCCCCTGCCTTGGCAGGGCACCACGCGGGTTTCAAATTGATTCGTAAAGTACACTAGGACTAATTGAGCGCCCACCAAGTGTCCTGAAACCCCTCGGTTCAGGGGTCTTGCCATGGCGCTAAATGAGACGAGTGCCCAAGTTGCCAAGTAACCAAGATATGGGATCTTACCGCATTGTGAAGGTATATCTCTGCTCTCACTCAGCGCCAGCAGCGCAGAGAGTTGCCCGAAACGGTTTAGGGTGTTAACATACCCACGGGTACCTATGCCTCATAGACAATTGGCCATCTACGGAAATATCTAGAGAGCCTCCCATAGCCGTCATCATGCTCATCTCGATTTGAGTAGCTCTAAAAGGACGATGACAATACGTGATTTTGAACGCACGACATCGCCCGAAATGTTTTAGGGCGATCCGCCCACAAAGTGCAACATAGAAGAGCCGAGTCAGCTAAATGCTACAGCATGAGAGGCTTGGTGGACCCTAAGAGTTCTATAGCTCCCTCTTACCGGTCCGCGAAATAGGTCTTCAGCTTGATACCATCTCCGTAAGCGACGCTGATAGTATCAACGTCGACTTTTCATCCAACAGTCACCCTTCCTCTTCGGTTGGATTCTTGACCGTTATGATCATGCAAATTCTTACTGATGGTGCGACGGGAGCAGCCCAAGCCCCATCATCTCTCCGCTCTCGGCGGTTGGTACAGGGTGCTGAGATAAATCAAGCTCGTTCTTTCACAACATCCCGAGGCGGCAAGGGAGGCGAAAGTACGCAGCATCAGCATCACACCGACAGTCCTGGTATAACATAGCGTCCTAAGTTGTATTCGCCAGTGATGGACCCTGCCTCGCTAAAAAGGGAAATAGCTGGCGGGGGTTTCTTTACATATAAGTGCGTTCTGAACTCGTTGCCATATAATTCTGCACACGAGCATATAAACGGACAACAGAAAGTAACTTCGATTTCAAAGTAGCCGGCATCTATCACCATCATTTCATTGACCAACAGCCACAATGCATTTTTCCCTTACGCTTCTTCCGGTCGCTGCCACAATTTCGTTGGCCCTCACAACTCCAGCGCCAGCACAGTATTGCTCTGCAAATCACAGCGTGGCCACCACCAAGTATCCAAACCAATGTCAAATCGCACAAATCTACAGCCACCTAAGCGAAGGCAACTTCTCAACTTTCTTCGCCCAAGTAGCGCCTAATGTCAGCTGGACGCTTATGGGCACCCACCCTCTCGCCGGCGAGTATCACAACAGGACGATTTTTCTCACAGATGCAATAGAACGACTTGCAAACACCTTGACCACCGGCTCGTCCGCGCTGAATCTTGTTCACATTGTCGGTGGTGGAGACGAGGAATGGAGCGTACAAGAGTTGCACGCAACAGGTGTTTGTAAGAATTGTGAATATTCCCTTTCATATTCCTCCTCGTCTGCCCGTCCCTTCCTTCATGAGGCCTGAGAGGGATTTTGATTATAAAAGCAAAGCGCTGATCTCTTGTATAACAGGGCTCATATACGATAACAGGTTCTCTTGGGTTACCCGTTGGAATACTAAAGGTATCATCGTAGAGGTACGCTCATGGCTAGATTCGGCGTTGGTGTACAAGGCGATCACGGAAAACGAGTCTCCTGAGTATACATATACCGATCAGAGGACAGCACTGGAGCCAGGTCCTGTGGGCATCAATTGTGCAGCACACAACTAATCATGGGCGTGCTGCTGGGCGGCGAACGTCGCAGCCTCTACTTTGTCCTAAAAAGAACACCCAAGTTAAAGCCATGGTTGTGGCCGTCCAGAACTAGCTGGGCCAGAAATTTATTCTCTGATGCATATTTAGGCCTGCTCCACCCACTTTCTTTAACCCTTTTTTGTTGCGTATATACAAAGCGATAGTTCGGTTCTGTCCGGTTTTCTTGCTGAATTTTGGTCACATCGTGTATGGTATTCTTACTCTTCGCAGACGATCAGTTCACGATCAAGTAGGTAATTGGAGAGTTATGTAAGTATGTGCCACTCACGCTACTGATGATAACTCCATTGTCCCCGTCCTCAGTGACACGCTGTCCAAATAACCCACTTCTCCACAACCGTGGTCCCGCAACCGATGTCTAGCGGACATTGTCTGTAGTGAATCCTGCAACTGGATATCCGAACATTGACACCGTACTCATATCAGGCACTTCTTCCCGCCTCATCAACTTAAGTTCCAAGGTTCCTTCTTATTCTTTTCTGCCATAAGTCGTCCAAATCTGATTCCCATCTTGCTATCTATAGACTCAAAACTACTTATTATCCAGGCTTCTTTTTCACTACCTTCATTCGTACTCGCCCTCGCCACATGCAAAGGCCAGAGAAGCATATACCCCGCAAGCGGCATACTCTTCCTTTCTAGTGCCAATTCCCCCACCATATCGATATCTCCTAACATGAAAGGCACAGTGGCGCAGATACCAGAGACCATATCGTCAATGATACTTTTGGAGCGCGTGAGTAGACTCTCGGCCAAGTCTAGGCTTTTGAGCTTCGAGGATAGATCTGTGGTCTCTGGGTCACAGCCAAGGAGAGAGAGACAGTGCAAGGAGACTTCGTGCAAATGGGCACGCTTGCTGCGGCATGAGTTCCAGATGTGTGCGGTATAGAAGTCATGATGCACCTGCACCATCCCATCAGCAGGAAGCGCCTCATTGGGAGACAGATAGACGGTCTGATAGCGCCAATTCTCCGACATGGAGTACTTTTCAATCCAATCCCGATACAGGATATCAATGGCAATGGTGTCTTTGATGATTTTGAGGATTCCACGTTTCCATGCCTTGCTGTGTTCGCTGCTGTCAAAAAGGATTTGGGCCTCAGCGCATATCTGGGCAGTATGGACGCCGAGTTCTGCAATTTTCTGGGAAGACCCATTGGTTGCGAAGACATGAGTCCATGCGCCTGCTTCTTCCAGGGGCTTCTCGTGCCTGGTCAAGCACTTCATGATCTGTATGGTCCTGTAAGTAATTAGGTGATCATTTGAGGCAGATCTGAATCTTCTGGTGGCTCACGGCTTGTTCATGCAGGACACCAAAAAGGCATCGGCCTATCGGAGAGTTGAACTGATGGCTGCCACGAAGGCGGAGCAATGACATTCGACCGCGGTGGTGATGATGATCCATCAGGGTACCGGTTGGCAGGTAGCCACTGATAGCCTGTCCCGGGACAATCAGCCTCTCTTTTTCCAAACCTGGTGTAGGACCAAACCCGAACTGATCTTACTTCGTACAGGCCCATCACAAAGGGTGTAGCTAGTGTAGTATCTTTCAAGGCTTCTACAGGATCCTGCAATACCTTCGCAAGGGAGGCTAGTGCACGGCCATATGCCGCGTTAGCTTCAACGGCCATCCACTTCAGACCGAGCTGGTTTGCCTGATTCACGAACGCTGCAGCATAGAGAGCATCTTTGAGACAGGCGCCTGCATCTGGACTGCTACAAAGCCCTGGCAAGACCATCGTCGTATTCGGCACAGCGTCCGAATCCAGGACGTAATCGGTGAAGAAGCGGGCGACTGCGTTTTCTCGCCATTCCTCCGTAACTGCAAGGAGCCTGGGTACGCCTTGTTCCGCCAGATTTCTCGCTCTGAGAACATTGTGCACACGAGACTCAACCTTCTTCTCGGCAAGGTAAGTCATATCGCGAAATGCAAACTCCGTCTCACTTGGGTATCCGGGGCAGGTTTTGCCAGACTTGGTGCACCGTTGGCAATGTGGAACACCTTCATCGCACTATAGTCCCCACAAGCCGAGTCATCAATACCATGATCGAAAAAGACAGCGATGGGATTCGATTCGATGGTGTACTTACTTTGATTTTACTTATCTTACATGCGTAGCATCTCCCACTGCGCGGCATGGCAGCAACTAGTTAGTGGCAGCAGTAGATAATCAGTCAATCCGATCCGATCCGATGCTTTTGTGTTGCGTTTGACTATCTGTTGAACCAATTCACAATATAGAAATAGCGTATATAACGATGCCAGTCCGTTGGAATTAAGGCTACTCACGAAGATTATCAAAGCAGGTTGTTATCGTCTTTACCTGCCAATATCTTAGAATGTACGGTACATTTTCTCGTCATAGATCCGATGCCCACGGAGATTAGTAAGCCCAGCAGCAATCCACCGTACGTGTTAGTGTGAAAGATTCCAGCCTGCCTGGAGGACCGAGGGTCGGTGACAAGAGTCGTGGCCGACTTTCTCACCTAATTCCGGGAGAAAGTTGTTGTCACCGACCCTCGGACAGTCAATATTCCACAGCTATATTTGCCACAGTCAAGTTTCAGCTCTCCGACATTAACCTCTAGAAAGCATGACTGCATAAAGTACACCCTCACGAATAATTTTCTACGAATTATTATGGACGGATCTGCTAGGTGGCCGCCGTTGAAACAGCCTCTGGAGCTAGGATAGCTCCGAGGCTAAAACTCAGAGCATAAGGTAAATAATAGGCCTTCTCACGGCCCTGGTCTCTCCAAGGTAAAATGATACTGAGGCGCGTGGGAGTCATGCCTATCTATCAATAGTCAAGTAGGAAGTCAAAGTACCTTGGCAGATTCTCATAATGGGTGCCGGAATGTGCCGGTAAAGAGATTGAATTGAACGTAGGGTAGGTACATCCAGCTAAAGATGACTGTGGAATATGACTCTCCTCAGACAAGCCCAAGTAATAGGGTCTAAAGGAGGTATAATGTTGCGAGCGCACAACAATACTGATCTCAGCTTCTGAGATTGGCCGGATTGGCCTTTCGACTGCCTCCACTACAATGAAAAGCGCAGTCATACGATTTGCATGCATGTAGGCTAGAAGTGCAGGGCTCGAGGGGCTGAGCTATTCTAACGACAATCCTCCAGACTACCTAATTCGGGCAATCTTGTGCGCACGCTAACCCCTACGAGTTGTCTTGATGCCTTTCTTCGTCATTCTAATCAAGCTAGTTAATGGAATACTGCTATATTTCGCGAATAAGCCCCTGTTCTTCTTCACGTTGTATCACATTGATGCTACATACACTTTGGCGTGAGGACGATTTGAATTCAGCCTCACTGTCCACCGCTCAATTGTCTTACTCTCTGGTTTTTACCAGTGATTTAATGCTATGATGTATGGTATAAGAAAGACGTCTCACCCATTCACACCTTGTTTCTTAGTCTTTCAATCAATAATCTCCAATATCTCAGTCCTGAATCTCGATACCTTTGGAGAGCTAGCTCTACTGCTGTATCAGTGATACCTCTATTCAATCATGGGCCACCACGACCACTCCACAGCTACGTGCCCAATACCCGACACGAACGGGCCAGGTTCGTTCAGGGTACCGCTCTGGAAAGCCGATCGATGATACTGACCGTTACGTTCAGCCATACAGACCATCGTTGGCAGCTTAAACTGGCACAGCGTCTCAACCATTGTTGCAGGAGCAACGGCACTCTTTTCCACCCTGATAGCCGTCTTCCTCATCTTCAGACATGCACGTCATTTCTCAAACCCAAGCGAACAGAAACAGTGTGTACTCCCTCTCGGCACTCTGATTTCTTCTCTGATAAGCTCGGCAATTCCAGAATTATCCGTATCATATCCATCATCCCCTCTTTCGCCGTCATCTCGTTTTTGTGTGTTTGGCAAGATGGTTCTACTGCGCCATACATTGCGCCTGGGCGGGATATCGCTGAAGCTTTGCCAATGGCCGCATTCTTCTTGCTTATGTCGACATACGTCGCACCAGACGAGGGCAACCGAGATGGATTCTTCGCTGAGATGGCCCTATTCGACAAGAAAGGATTGGCGCAGGGAGGTGGAAGTCTTGGTTGGTATCGGGTGAGAATTTCCGCTTGGCTAGAAACAGTCGAAGTCAGTACTAAAAGCAAATTCAGAAACTCACCTTCGGTGTCCTCCAGTGGGTGCCAATCAGCATCATACTATGGATCGCGACAGCTATCAGCCTGGCTGCAGGAACATATTGCATTACCTCGAATAACGTGCATTTCGCACACATATGGGTCTGTTTGCCAGCAATTTTTGATAACTTCTCAACTCACGCTGACCGGACCACAGATTAGCATCATTCGCACGATTTCTGCCATACTCGCCATCTCATCCATTCTCGGATTCTACAAGCGCTTTAGTTCAGTTCTTAAGCCCTGCGGCGCTTTCAAGCAACTCATTTGCTTCAAAGTCATCGTCTTACTCAACTTCCTCCAGACCCTGATATTCTCGTTCCTCTACTCCTCGGGCAATCTGCACCCCACCAAATACCTCACCTTCAACGACCTGAACAATGGCCTTCCCGCCCTCATCCTCTGCTGCGAAATGGCATTGATCTCCCCTTTCTTCTTAATAGCTTACTCTGTCAAGCCTTACACTCTCGGCCGCGTATCCTCATCCGAGAGTCTGTCCTTGCGAAACGGCATGCAGCACTACCAAGGCGGTCGGCTCGGCTTTTACGCCATCTTGCAAGCAATTAACGTCTTTGACATCGTAATCGAGCTTCTGAAAGGCGCCAAGGCCAAGGCCAGCGGGACGTCATTGCAATCTCGGTATCAGTACATCAAACCTCAGCCAGCGCGAACAGGGTTTGTAATGGGAGGAAGGAGACAATTCGAGGATAACGCCTACGCGGGGCCGGATCCTGCGACCAGACTCTGATCACTTCGGCTGATTATGTGCGATAGGCACTGACCGAGATCTGAGATGGTGTCAGCCGTTAAAAAGGTCCTAGAGAAGACAATCCGGAGGGCTCTGTACATCTTTGTATTAACAACGTGGAGAATATGCCCGCTCCCTTAGGCTTGAGAATATGTGTTTCTGAGGTTATAGAATGTTTCTTGTATTACGGCACGCTCTACATCTTGAATGTTTGGAACTGCAAACTCCTCATTCACAATGTACTCCATGTTGCTTCCTATATCAGTGGGTTCCCCCTCGTGGATGACATACGTGCGGAAGCGGTCACGAAATTGAATGGTATGCGGGTTGATTTTTGGAGGATTTTCCTTGTGAGACCTGGGAGTATGGATGAGTAGACTGCGATCAGTATTCTCGGTAGAACTAGGCAAAAGCTACCTGACAAATAGCCTCCAATCTTGAACGTGATTTTGCCGTTTCTAAGCCTTTGTTCGGGGTTCCCAGAGAGCTTGTACGGTATGTAGAAACAAAGAGGGACCGTAGGTGCTCTGTATGGTCGCCACGTATTTTCGAAGAGTATCTCCAGGCGCAGAGAGTGGGCGACAAACACTACAGGGCACTCGGTACTTTTGCGTAATTTTCTATTTAGCAGATGACTCTGCAATAAATTTTCCGCATGAATATGTGATTATGTAGTTCTTCTCCTGGACAGGAAGGAAAGGGTGAGCGTGAAGCGTACGTTACCCGGTCGGGTGTTGCATCACCAGGGCAGGGTATCCGTAGGGTATCGCATCACCATTGCATGCCCAGCTCCCTCGCTATATAGTAAGAAGTGATGATCTAAGGTGTATCTGCCTGCGCACATAGCAACCCATATAGAACTCTGCTAAGCTGTGGCTAATTGGGCCTGTGGGTTTGGGCCTGTCCGTAGCCAAGTCGCATTGTTTTTTCTCCCCAGACGGGGTGGATCAAAGTATTCCCTCGACCCTTGCAACATGCCAGAAACATTCCGGTTCGGTCCCATCGACAATGTTTCTCTAATCCCCCCAGGGAATCCGATTGATAACCAATAGACAGCGGGCGGTTGAGCCTCACAAGACTGTCCGCTAGTCCGGGGTGTCCGGCTGCCCAGTCGCCAAGCGTCCAACTTCCTTGTTTGGTCACGCTTCATCTTGTTTAGATGGGGAAGCGCGACTTTAGCGCAGAGACTTCCCCATGATGGACGACACTTTGCTCTACATTTGACGCTTCTCTCCACCTCCTGCACTCGTTATCATGCATCTCACTAGCCTTCCCTCTGTCCTTCTGGCACTCCTCCCCCTTGCTTCATCATCAGTCGTCCACGGAAGCCTCCCAAAGCCTGCTGCAGTGGTACAGCAACAGCCCATCATCACCCCTTCACCCTCTCTATCATTTCCCACCAAGACCCTTGAAAGGAGGGGCGTCGTCAGTGACATTGAAGGAGATGTGAACTCAATACTAGGAAGCCTAGGTTCAGACATACCCTCCTACGTCGCGTCAGGAGTCCCGAATTTCTTCCAAAACTTCCCTACAGGACACGATGTGCAGAGTAGTTTGGGACTCAACGATACACAGGTTAGCGCGCTACCAACGCAGGTGCTGAACATACCGTAAGACCATTCTTACTGCGAACCTGCTACAGCACTGAACTCACATTGGCAGTGGTTATGGCAATTGGACCGATCAAGGCTGGAACTTGCGGTTTCATGGCAACGTCTACAAGCAGCCGAACATCACACAGGACAAGCTCAACGACCTTGCAAATGTCTTTCTGATTGGCACCTCCGTCCAAGCACTCCCACCCTCGCAGGCTTCGCAGGCTCGGAACCTTACTGCCGAGATCTATATCATCCAGCAAGCCGATCAGAATGTTACTTTTAACCTCGAACCCGCCCCGACAGCCGGTGCCTCTGGCGAGAACGGTGGAGGTGGAGCAGTCACTCCTTCGGGAGGCAGTCAGCAGATCAAATTTCCAATACCCACCACCAAAGAAGGGGATTTCGATGGCTTCATCCAGATCAACGACACTGGCCTTGCAGCTGGTAATTCCACAAACGAGCTGCAACGCCTGAACGTCTACACAGAAGGCGACATCAACGGTAACGCGACTGCCTATCTTGTTCCATCCACGGGCTTGACCATCATCTCTGACATCGACGACATCCTGCGGATTACCCAAATCTATGAACCCAAGTTGGGCCTGCTGAACTCCTTCGCCAAGCCCTTCGTGCAGTGGTCGAACATGCCAAGTATCTACGCAAACTGGTCACGAAGCATCCCCAACGTACACTTCCATTACTTGACGACCACGCCTGAGCAAGTTACTCGTAATTACATGGATTTCATCTATAAAACCTACCCAGGTGGCTCTTTTGACGATCGCCCTTTGAATTTCTCCGATGTCAGTGCTACGCTAAGTATCCGCAAGTTTCTGCTCGATAAGATCTTTCAGACCTATCCACACAGGAAGTTCGTCCTAGTAGCAGATACCAGCAACAGCGACGTAATGCGAGACTACCCTGCCATGGTCACGGAATACCCTGGCCAAGTGCAGTGCATCTTGCTGCGAAACACATCGGCTACGGATCCGGGAGACAGGTTCCCATACAATACAAAAGGCTTCCAGGGTGTGAATGAAAGTACCTACATGTTTTTCCTCACTTCGGTAAATTTGACACTGTTGTGAAGTTAGCTCTCACACTGACAACATCTTAGGATGACCTGACAAATCTCGACATTGTCAACGGCCAGTGTCGCAACGCCACCATTCCTCAAAATGTCACCTTTAGTTACCAGGGTTTACCATTAGGGCTTAGTAAGAAGAGCGCAGGCAACTCCCTTGCGCCTTTGAACGCATGGGCCATGGCGGCTGCGCTTGGGCTATTGATGTGGGGACTGGGACTGGGGCTATGAACATGCCATCGATGGAACGTGAGGAGTTGAGGTCTCAACTGCATGAGCTCACTGCGTGAGCCTCCCGATAAACACTTTATGTAAGATACCTTCAGCAATTGCTATGGTTTACCCGAGCGTGCAGTGATCTAGAGATTAGAGCCTTCTCGTGCACCGCTTTTATATTTCCATTGGTTTTCCATTCTAAGCTGCAGCCCTCTGAAATGTTGTTCTATCCCCCTGAGTTGATATAGCATGCGCTAATCTAACAACGCAAAGATGTAACTAGCTAAGATATGTACATGTAAGTCGCAGGCTGTTAACTCCACCATCGTTCGTGCCAGATGCCCAACAAAGTGTCTCGGACAATGCCCTTCCCTTAGAAGTCCAAGCGCGGATCAAGCGATTTCAGAGGCATGGGCCGAACCATTAGGCCTTCCAATGCGTCTTTCAGTGCAGGATCCAGCTTGCTATGACGACGGCGATCCCAATTAGACATATCCTCGCCTTCGTTGTCGGGATCTCCGATGTTGAGTTGATCCGTCTTGACTCCTTTGAGAGCATAGAGAAAGGCGGCTTCACCCTTGTAGAACTGGAGGTTTCGACGCCCAGCAAAGCCGAGCTTCAGCTTCTCGATCATGCCGTAACGACCCAAGTACTTGAGGATCCAGTAGAGATCCTTGTTGTTTTCAAATCGACGTGCATCCATACCCGTGCCTGGATGACCGGAAGGGGTAGCATCCTCGAGCTTCAGGCCAATGTTCGTTATGAGGCCAGTGTTTTCCGGACCAATGTCATCGAGGAACTTGCGAATATACGCATAGTTCACCTCCTGCCATTGCTGGTCGAAGTAAGTCCCGACTTTATTGAAGCTCTGCTCGAAGACAAAGCGGTTTTCGCCATATAGAACGATGCGGGCCTCGTTGTGGACAGCTTTGTTGACGCGAAGAAAGGCAGCGGAGTGAGGGAAGCCGATACGCGATCTGAAGTGGATTTGATCCTTTTTCTTGAAGACTAGGGAGTAGATTTGATTGCGGAGCTCGCCGGGAAAATCCATGAAACCAACCTTTCCGGTCTCGAAGGAGGCGTTCTTATCAACGATTCCGTATGGCAACGGTAGCGTGACAATGAGCTTTCTCGTATTAGGAACCATGTTCGTGGGATCTTTCATGGCCTTGATGGCAATGTCAAGATTATCTGTGTCTGGCGGTGGTGTACCGAGCATCTTGTTAAATTTCTCAACCGCCGAAAGGATACGGGGATAGTACCTCAGCTCCCATGGACCCGGCTCTGGTTCTTTCTCCGGTCCTGGTTGTGGATGTGAGCCGCTAGAGCTTGAACTAGCAGATCTGAAGAGGTGACGGGCTTCTGATTCGTGCTCTTCTTGGGTGAAAAGAGTGGGCTGAAGACGCCGCTTTTTGGGGTGCCTGGCGTCTTCATCGCCATCGTTGTCACCTTCGCTGTCTGTTTCAACCTTCAAGCTGGTTGAGTCGATGAACTCAGCATCCAGCGAGGTTCTCTTTCCACGGGTGGCTCTGATGGGCCTCCCATTGGACTTTAGCAAGGATCGAGGCCAATCTGAAGACAGCTCGATCTCTGGAGAATTGGACGCAATGCGAGCATCTGAGAGGAATCTCTGAGTCAGCAACACCCTTTTTGCGAAGGCATCTACCGCCCAGAGTGAGGTGCAGAGCGATAGAAGCTCCGAAAAGACGTACCCATGACCAGCATCGAAGAAGCGAGAATGTTCTCCGAAGCCAACTAGTACGCGCGTGAGCAAGCGGTGGTCTTACGGGAGAGAGATTAGGCGCCTCACCTTATAGATGTCCTGTTTGGGTAAACAGTCTCATCGATAATGGAAGATGACGTTGATTGGGAGTCCGACTCTTCACTGTGTTGTGTAAGATGGTTGATGTTGTTTTACGGACGTCGAGATTCTATGAAAGACTCTTGAGGGATGATGCGCTCTGGGCATACAGATGACGACTGTAGTCCATGGTCGGTGACGCACATGAAGGAGCGATAGGTGGCCGTGGTTGCCAATGTTTCGAATCAAAAGGGAAGTCGCGACAATACTCGAGGCCAAGAAGGCGTGAAGGTCAAAAACATTCACCCCTCCCGTAGCCGTCGATCATTGCAATTCACGGTGTATGCAGACTTCGGTGGTGCAAGAGGACGCTGGCAAAGCAGCCGGTTGAGCATTGTCGTCGATTCTATAAACCTGTGTACGCGAAGCTTCTGAGAAGCTGAACTACCATACGCGCTTGGATCGTGCCACTTGTTGCGCAAGTCGTCCGAAAGAGCTACCCGTGGTAGAGAGTTTCCGTAAAGTGAGCTGTTGATCGAAATGCAGCCCTCGGCCTGTGGGGATTACGCGCAAGAACAATGCACACAGCCTCTTTTCCTCTCATCTGCGGATCTTTAGATAGGATGGCCACCTCTCTGCTTTGATTGTACGGGTCATCCTGCCCAAAGACAAATCTGAAATCCTGAGATATGGCCAAATTTCATGAGCAGGCTGTTGAATTTGAGTGTATGACTTGCTGCGGACGGTGTTGCTGATTGAGAATGCCGTGTAGTGATACTATTCCATTTACTATGGCCATTGAGGTTGCACTACTATTATTGCCGTGCCTCATCGGACTGCACTGGCGTGCGCATAGTGCCGTTCTTCCTGATTGCGGAGTTGCAAGGGACAAAGAAGTAAGCAAGCTCTCCAGAGAAGGAAAGTGCACTTAGATTTGCCACGATTAGGTTCGATATCTACCTCACCAAATGGGAAAAGTCTTTGATGGGCAGAACGACGAGTGAGATGCATACATACATTGCTCTATGTTTGGATTGCGGTACGATAATGAGTGAAGTCCGCGGCATCCAGACCAATGCTGGACCTGATTGGAATTACAGTCCAGCCACTCAAGAAATGAAGAGAGATAAGGAAACTACGAGGCCATCCATTCATGTATTTATCCGTCAGTCATCAGTCTCGATCATCACAACCATTGCCGTTCGAATGCCTTCATCCATCGACTTCATGCACGGCAACACGTCTCTGTCTGAAGCAGAAGGAGTGACTACCCGTAAAGATCACTCGAAAGCGAATTTGTCCCTGGTATCATCCAGCTCATAGTCATATCCATCACCTTCCCAGCTCGGTGCGCTGTGGTGCTGCAACTTGTTAGCTTCTACGACCTCAATCAAGGTTCGGAATGTTGAGACCTACCTCCTTGTGGTGCGGCCTACGATGATGGTAGTAGTATTCACTCGCTTGGCTCGTGACTGTTGGAGTGTATGAGAATTTTGTGCTAGTATTGAGACTTGTTGGGCCGGCGGTGATGGATGAAGGATAGCCAGTCCCGATGCCGGTGCCAGTACCTGTAGTAGAGTACGAGATAGAGCTGGTGCCGTGGGCGGATGGGTCTGAGCTTGATGTCACGCCTGTGGCTATCGTGGCACTACCAGAGGGCAAGGTACTTGTTCCATTAGCTGAGATCGACTGACTTCCGGAAAGGCTGAAGCTATATGCTGGGGCTGTACGGATGCTGCTAATGGTGGTTGCATTGACCGAAGTCGAAGGACTCGTCGAGAGGCTAAAGCTGTATGGTGGAGCCGTAGCAGACAGCGGCGAAACGGTGGTTGCGTTAGTCAAGACCGAATGGCTCGCAGATGGATTGTATGAAGCCGATGTGCCGATGGTACCGATCACTGAGCTTGCAGGGTATGAGTATGGCTTAAATGACAATGGGAAGGGGTACGGTCCATGTGGGGGATAAATACGACTGGTAGACGGATCGGTAGGAGCCGCTGATGTGGCATTGGCGGAGATCGTAGCGCTTACAGAAACGCCCGTGCCCACGGTGCCGCTCGGAGCGAATGGCGTCCTGGACGACGGGGCAGGGTATGGTCCATGAGTTGGGTAAGGGTGGCGTGAGTATCCCGAACCTGCAGTGTTGGCACTGAACACTGGAGGCGCTTTAGTTGTGCCGGAGGAGGTTGTATTTGTGGCATGGGTAGGGTAGCCGCTGATAGAACCGGCGGTAGTTGCATTGGATGACGGCATTGGCTTGCCTGAAGCTGTTGCACTAGTTGCATTGGGAGTTCTGTACGTGTAAACGAGACTACCCGTGCCGTAGGCAGTTCCCACCTTGCTTGTAGTAGAGTTTCCGATTGGGGCTCCTGTTGTTCCAGCTTGGCTGATCGTGCCAGGAGCGGTGCCACTGGCACCGGTGGACGACGGTGGATAAATCACTGTAACGTTCGTGAAGCTCCCCGGATCGTTTCCAGTACTATGGACGCCAGTCGACAGAACGGAGACGCCCAATGAAGGCTTGCCGTACACGACAGACGTCGTCCCAGCTGCACTGATAGTGCCGGGAGTAGCTGAGAGAACAGATACACTGACTCCACTTGAGCTGCTACTGGCGCTGGTCGGCGTGGGCAATGGGGGAAACCGATAGCTGTAGCCGTAACCTTGGCGAGCCGCAAGTCTATGGAAGGCACCTGCATTTGATAAGTTAGAGTCTTGAACAACTATGGTCAACCCCTTGGAGTGACGGCTGCACGGCTGACATAGATCCGAGTCGACAACAAAAGGTATGGCGTAATGGTATTACGCGATAGCATGTTTGATGAGAACGGGATTGAATATAGGGTTTTGTCGCGAAGAGATGAAAGGTACCATAGCTGCTCTTGCTACTTACCAGGCAGACGATCTCCAGCGACGACGGTGAGTAGACCCATAAGGCATGCTAGACCTGCTTTACCCATTCCGAGAGTCAGTAATTGTCGAGATGGAGACAAGTTAGTACAGAAGTGTCGAACACAACGAAGGAAACGAGCGAGTAGAGATGAAGCGAGTGGTTGCGAAGAAAATGAGAGAAGCGTGGGGCTTCTCATATACCTGCAGTATCCCCTTGAAGCACTGCCATACTTGATCGAATCCAGTTTCGCTGGTCCTCGCACGCAAGCAGCCTTTCCTCTCACTCGAATAGAGCGGAGATAATGCCACAACATCACAGTAATGCAAAGATGAAACAAGAAAACAGGCCTTTTCGGCCTCAACAGGCGTCTTGTCCTTAGCCTCGAAGCTCCAGCAAAGGTATCTGACTGTCCAGGGTGATTGCTACCTCGCACAAGCGCGGGAGGCAGCATATGCTCTGATTGCCGACAGTTTGCTGGTCCATTCATGTTGGAGGCCGAGTTGCAGCGTATGTCATTTTCCTACTCTAGTATCTGCTTTCGAGTACCTGGCGTTTGTGATACGTCGGCAATGCAGGATTCCAAAAGCCTTGCGACTATTGCTTCCAATCACAGTCTTTTGTCTCAAATCCAGGCCACGCAACCCGCCTCTGGTGCAACGGGTATGCACGTTAATCGTAATTTGACGCCGTATATGCAAGGATCAGCTTCCCACAACCAAAATCGACCCACCATTTTCTGAAATTCAAGGTTCAGGCAAAGCGTACGAATCATTTGGAATTGCAAACACGTCAAGATAAGTAGAGTCCTTAGGCACACCGAAATGACTTAATCTGATATCACAAACAAAGCCATGGAGACATGAATCGACTGGGCCAGGATTCGCGAAAGTTGTCATGAGCTGTCATCAACGTTGGCGACCGGCCAGGTACAATGTCGTAGTCCGCTTGAGGCATGGCTAGACTTCGAAGAACATCAATAGGGCCTCTTCGGCCATCGCGAAAAGAGTTGTAGGGATCAATAGATTTAGCACCCTTGAATTTCGGAGGCGTTCGTGGTATGACCCATTGCACTTGGTAAAACATTTAGACTTGGGCGCTGACACCAGACATGCTGGTACGAAACTGCCTTCTTCCGATGGTTTCTTGGCTCGGACACCGTCGGCATCATCGAGGATCTCGGGATTCCTGGAGGATGACTCGATCACCATAACCCCTTGCGGCTCCCTGAAGAGAAGAGACCCTATCTTCACACAAGGCAGCATGTTTGCGTATGCCTTGTAGCTGCGGGGGAAAGCTGTCCTCGCCGCAACTATTGACAGACATGAGGTTGTTGGCGCCATGAAATATCTGAGGCAAAGTTAATCTGACCGCTTTGGGCTCAAGACCAACAACGCCTACCTCATGGACCATAGTAGATTATCGATCGAGCTGGAAATGTCGCTTAGATGCAACTGATGGCGAGTACACACAGGCCGGCTGGACTTCATCGGTATCTTCGAAAGCACTAAGCGTCAAGCATCAGGATTGCTATTAGAGATCTTGACAGCCACGTGGTAAACAAGTCGGACGTTTCTGCACACCAGAGCTCCCTAGAAACGCTTTAAGTGCCTGTTGCTACAGAAGATGGGATCGTTAGCTTCATGTCTTGATAAGCCACACAATGGGCTCGTGTTCGGTTTCTTGTGCAGAAATGGACTACATCAGCGGTAAGGGTGCTTAATGTTATCGCATTGAACTCCCACAACTGGCATAGTCCTGACATCTCGCCTGACCAAGCCTCTCTAGCTGCTAGCCCCTCTTAGATCAACTATTGTTCACCTAGTAACCCCGAGCTCTTGAGAAGAGTTTCGTGATTTCGTGATGATCGACGGAGGGGTGATCTACTTCCAGAATAGGCCTTCCCCATCATGCAGCACGGCTATTGACATGGCCCAAAGGAGCACCAGGTGTTCTCGCGAAGTGATGGATTCATGAACGCGAATAAAAAGAGAGCATCTCCTTTAAAACAGAATCTGAATTCTTTTTATTGGTTATGAGGAGCAGTATCGAAGACGTCGAGACTGCGCGAAGCCAACACGCTGGCCTAACCTGCCCAGGTCAGTGGAGACCTGCCATTCGTTGAATTGAACTTTCTCCCTCAAATCTGTGTTGTTCCTAGTAGGTCTCATACCTTTGACATTTGCAGATTCTCTGCAGCAGGCCCCCGTGCACGGCCCAGGTTAACAGGAATGCCCAAGTGTTCGAAAGAGGGATAGCCAAGGCACATCTAGTCAGACGAGAACCACAACAGTAATCGTATAATATCTAGTAAAAGAGACAAACTCTTCCAAAGTCGTTGAATACTTGACCACATTTCAGTAGAATGGCGACAAATTCGCGCTCACCTACCGGCGTCGTAATCAAGAATAGTTACAGCAATTTTGGGCGCCGCTAAAGCTCCGCTTGTGAGTGATTTCGATTGCGGGCCACTAGGAGAAACCAGCTATGCCACCAACGAGATATCAGTGCATTCGTATTTTACTTTCTGACCCCAAGATCTTTGGGCCCCTCGGAACATCCATCATCAGAGCTGCCTTCTTATTTGATGGGCAAGTTTGTCATACTGAGGCTTTTCCGAGTTCGTAAGATTGTCCCCTCAACGCGTGGCCGAGGTGGCCAACAGGCCGGCCAGA
>JAABUL010001514.1_pt1 | contig 43687 bp, 39 predicted proteins | sample 5559151 | NCBI WGS metagenome assembly JAABUL01 (sample SAMN10711876, study PRJNA513368) | rock metagenome | isolation source: Antarctica rocks | place: Antarctica: Victoria Land, Pudding Butte sud | reverse complement strand
ACCTTTATATAAAAAACCTGAAGAGTAAGAGACTAAGTAAGAAACTAGACTATATTAAAGTTAAACTATTTTTAATTAAGTAATTAAAGGGTATTATTAATTATAAATTATAGTTATTAATTAACGCTAGAGTATATCTAGTATTTTATATCTCCTTATTAGAACTAGCCGGCCCCTAAACGCCGCTCTAGGAATACTGGAAGTTTAAGGCTAAGACCGAAGAATACGAAGTCGAGAAAATCCTAGAATAGAGAGGTCAGGAATACTTCGTTAAGTAGAAGAACTATAATAAGTTAGAAAATACCTAGGAACCTATTAGATACCTTTAGAACTACTAGACGCTTCTGTGATAATTCTATTAGGTAGAAAACCTAAGGCGCTCTAGTTAAACTTATCTTCTAAAATAAGTTATTTAGAATTAACGTTAAAGAGAAAGTCCTTTAAAGAAGGACTACTAGTAAGATTCTCTTCCATCTCTAGATTAATAATATTCTGGAGCTCGCTCTTAACTAGCTCCTACCTCTTCTTTTCTAACTAGTCTACTTCCGCTTAAAGGCGGGATTATTTTATAAGTACTTTATAAGCCTTAACTAACTTTTAGTTTTATTAATACTCGAGACGAAGCTATTACTTTATAGAGAATAGAGCTAAATTATATTAATACCTTATATAAATATATTCCACGTACTTTATTAATTATACCTTTACCTAATATTTCTCTAGATACTTTTAGTCCGTATAATACTTATATACCCGCATGCTTTTAAATAAGTAGTTAAGCTTGTTAATTAGAGCTTTCTAGTAAAAGGAAGATATTAGTTTAAAATAACGCTATATAAGTATCAAGTATAAAGGATAGAAGGTTTCTTAAGATAAGAAATTATAGGGAGGGGATCTAGTATAACGTACGTTAGAGTATAATATAATATACTTACCTAGTATATATAAATAAGTATAATATTACTTAGTAAACTAGGATACTAAGTAGTACTACTACTTAGGGAGCTTAATAGCTAAGTAGACTAAGTATTACTCTTAGCATGAATCTTATATATCTATATGGTTAGTAATGTTTCTAGTAGATAAGAGCTTCGTGCTTAACTTATATTATAATCTTAGATATCTTCTAAGTATTAAATATAATACTTTATACTAGACTTGTTTAGATGAAGCCTACCTATCTATATCCTTAGTACTCCTCTTCAAGAGAATTAATCATAGGTCTATCCTCCTTGAAGTAAGTGGAACCGTAACACTTAAGCTAAGCTATTTCTTAAGGGAGGAGCTAGAAACCTCTTTAACTTACTTATTAATTAATAAATCTAAAAATAAACTCTAGATTTAAAATCTATATTAAAAATATACTAATATAATATATTTATAACCCCTCCTCCTCCTTTCTATTAAGGATAAGTAAATTTATTAAAATTTATTAAAGTCTAAAATATTCCTAGTTATTATAAGTAAGTAGCTATTAAGTTAGTAAGTAGATTACTAAAAGTAGCTTATTTTATATTATAATCCCTTAAGAGGAATAATATAGGATATTTCTATTAAACTTACTAAAACTAACTCCTAAGTACTTATAATACTTAAAGTAGATTATAGATTTTTATAAGTATTTCTTATACTATAATATAGTAAGTTTAAGTAAATCTTAGAGTACTAGCGCTAAATCTAAGATAATCTAAATTATATAAACTCTTAAATATAAATACTAGCTTCTACTATAATATTTAGAAAGATTTATTAAGCCTAGAAATAATCTTTAATACTTTAAAAAGAAAAGTATCTACTACTAATAAATTACTTATAAAGCTAGTATAAATTAAAATACATTTATTTAGCCTCTTTAATAGTAAATTATATACTTAGAAACTTATAGAAGCTAGTAGTATAGTAGCTTTATAACTTAGCTTTAGTATAAGTTAAAGTATATTTACTTTACTTAATTCGTTAACCCTTAAATAAAACCTCTATTAGGAGTGAATATGTATATACGGAATAGTACCTGGTAGGAGGCTACAGAAGGATTCAGGTTTTAATGTTGGTCGGTGACTTTTCCCACAAGGTATTGGGTGAGCTTAAAAGATGACTCACAAATCGAGTGTGACTAACCCCTAACAAAAGAGGAACCAATCCTCATAACCCCAAGTTAGTACGCGAACTTGTTTGTGCGCACGTCGTGAATAGTTTCTGTTCCTTTTTGTAGCACGTCTTAACAAATTCCAGAGACTTGTTGTTATCACGTCCTCTCTTCTATTCAAACCGTGTCAGGAATAGACTTGATACTAGCTGTGATTGTCCTTGATCCTGTATCAGCCTCGAAATGGCAAGTCTACTGCCTCGGGCAAAGTCATGGAAGCGCTGACTCGGAGGCAGGAACAGAATCCAGAGCAGCCGAAGAGGGCATGTCGAAACCCAATTATCAGACCTTCTCGGCAGCAGCTGCTTTTCGAGTTTGATTTGGTCGTGAGTACAACGAGTTTATCAACGGCTTCAAGACCCAAACCTGAAATCGTGCAGAGGCAGGCTCAAGATCCTGGATCCCTGAAACAGCAATATTTTCTCTGCGATCCTTACCCACCGTCCACAAAGAATATTAGCGAGTTATCTCCGATTAGCATTTCGGAGCTAAACCTTGACACACACCATCGTGGCAAAGTACTCTTCGCTCGCATTATTGACACTGCGCTCCGGGTCGCTGCCGTGCACAGTATAGTTCAAGACGATATGGGCGCCGCTGAAAGATTGGCGCTTTATAATACCGATGTAGCTATCAAGGCAGAGGAATTGCTACCCGAGGATGCCATACTCGCCATCAAGGAGCCGTACTACGTAGCGAACCCGAACAGGAGCTATAGCTTGCGGGTTGACCATCCCTCCGACCTTGTCCAGTTAAGTCCTCTTGACACCCGGGTGCCACGTGGCCTGTGTGTGGATTTGACAAAAGCCGACAAGTCTGCGCTTGACTGGAAGAATGAGGGAAATCTTGCGTACAGCGCTGAGAACTACCTCGCTGCTCTCCAAGCATACAGTCAGGGCTTGGATACTTGCAGCGTCGACGATACAACAATCAAGTATGATCTGCTGCGTAATCTTGCGATAGTCAATATATGCCTCAAGCGCTTTGAACAAGCAATGACCGATGCCAAAGCCGCTATCATCCCAGCAAAAGTGCGAGAAGATGACGAAGGTAACTTGCTCAATTCCAAAGCTTATGAGCGTGCAGGTCGTGCAGCCTACGGACTTGGTCGTTTCTAGGAAGCTCAAGTTTGCTTCAAGAAGATGCAAGAACTTGCGTCGACCAATCGAGTTGGTTTCGGCGCGCTCGAGCGGATCGAACAGCGTAGGCGAGAATGGTCCAGTGGCGACTATGACTTCATGATGATGAGCAGATCGGCCAACAAGAAGCACAATCGGCTTGATCATGCTGATTTCATATCTAATACGACGATACGCGAAACAGGTGCACACGGCAGGGGAACTTTTGCCACAACGGATATCGCGGCCGGTCAGTTGGTCTTGTGCGAGAAAGCTATGTGCATAGCGTTCGATTCCGATGAGACACCCCAATCTTATACAATCTTAAACCACAACACCAAACGAGCTTTAGCTGGTGCGCAAGCAACCTTGCTTTTTACTCTGAGTCAAAAGCTGGTCCATAGTCCCGAGCTAGCTGTTGAGTTGTTCGATCTCTTTGACGGTGGCTATCATCCAAAGACATCGCTGCAGACTGTTGAAGGTCTTGTGCCAGTTGATACCTTCCGTACCCAAGCGATCATCGAGTATAATTGCTTTGAATGCCCCACGGTCAGATCCAGCAGTAGAGCAGCACAGAAGCAGGCGAATAGCCGGGCCGGCTATCACTCCACGGGTTTGTGGCTAAGAGCGTCGTACATCAACCACGCCTGCGACGGCAATGCCCTACGTTCATTCATTGGCGACATGATGATCGTACGGGCGACAAGAGACATTGTCCAAGGGGAAGAGATAAAAATGCCATACCGGCTTCCAGACGCTATCAATGTCGCAACACAAGCAGAGCTCGAAAAGACGTGGGGATTCAAATGTGATTGTGGTCTTTGCATTGCAGAAGCAGCATCATCACCAAGCCAGCGCAGGTATCGTTCGCAGTTGATTGAGAAAATGAGAGGTCTGTTGTCCGTTTCCCCGCTGTCACCGCAATACCAACACAACAAGTCGAGCCTAGCACAAGTTGAAAAGCTATTTGCCAAGCTTGAAAACACTTATGATGGACGGAGCTTTGAGAAACGACCGCGTCTCGGCCTAGTCGCTCCAGGACTGTGGCTCTGCCAAGTATACAAGTATACTGGGTCTCACGACAAGGTCATGAAGACAGCTATGGCATTGTTCCAGAATCTGGGATTTATTATCACCGTAGCTGGGCAAACAGTCTCCATCGACCGTCGCCATTGTCAACTGGAAGGAAATGCGATATATGATGCGATGTATGCGGCGCATGCATTCTACAGTCGAGGCGACGCTGGCATTGGTCATCAGATGGAGGAATTTGCGAGATCTGTGTATATGATCATGAATGGAGAGGCGCGTGGGTTCGAGGATAGGTACAAAGACTTATGAGACGCGATGAGCTTTCCTATCTATCATCAGTCCGGCACATGAGATCAGAGTTGCAGCCGGCTTCGACTCTTGGGCATTCTCTTCGAATATTCGCGAGGGCGTTTGTTGTAGAAGTGTGGTCAAAGCAAGTGCTTTCAGCCGCTATGTCTCGTATTCCTGCGTTGCTTTTCCGAATCTCTCAAATGAACGACCGCCCGTGGGCACTGGAATGTGCTAGATCGCAAGTCTAGCCCGGATATTCGGATTGGTGCTTTCTACCTGATCGGGCTTCTATGTCATACTTGCTCTTCGCAGCCTTAAAGAGATCTCCTTCGACGGCCGACCACAAAGATGGCCGATGTTTGGGGACGTATCAAAATACCGAGTGGCATCGATCAGTCAAGCTACTAGGGATGAATTCGGAGGGTTGTCCGCATCTCTGCTATCCCCGAAAATTCCGTGGAAAGGGACTCAGCTGCATCGGTAAAAGTCTGCATCACGAATAGATTTCCCGGGTGTTCGGTCCCTGAGAACTGGATCCATAGAGGTCTCTGAGTCGCTGAGCCGGCTCAATTGAGATGGGTGAGGATACACCGAGGTACAGGAGAGGGCGCACCGCCAGCAAATCAACGAAGCACACCTGGCTTTCCCCGCACAGCCTGCATAATCTTGATAGGGCGCTCTCTTACCCCATCAGGACCGAGATTTTGCCCTCCTTCAGTAGCTGCGATTCCCGAGAGGAATTCTTGCGACTTACACTCATCCATCAATATTGAATTCATCGTCGTTCGCGATGGCGAGACCAAGATCCGGATCCGCCGTCGGTCGTGAGTGGGAGAGACATATACAGAAAATGAGAGAGGAAGCCAGGCACGACTTCGAAAGACGAAAGCATGAAGACAACGAACGGATGAGAGCTCACCTTAGCGATCTGCCCTTCCGGGATTTAGCGAACGAGTCAATTACACACCATATGGCAAGGAATCTGGCACGAAACGAAGGCGTACAAGAGCTGGATGCTGGGCATTACAATCGACTTCACAGCATTCAAGATGCTCCGTTTAGTACGCCAGCCTTCGAAGATGGTAGTCTTACAGACACAAATATATCCGAGTTGCAACGTCGAGTCAACCGTCAGGAGATTGCCATCAAAGGGTTTGAGTCTGATCTCAGAGCCGAACAAGCTAAAGTCCGGTGCCTCCAGGCTGAACGTCACGAAGCGGTGAGCGCACATAGACAAGCGATCCTAGTCAGCGACGACGGAGAGATTGAAAAGTGGAAAACCAAGGTTTCAAACCTGCTGGAGCTACTCGATCAGTCAACGGATCGGCAAAAAGACCTCGAGCGACAGATCGGAGAAGGAAGAGTGAGGGAACAGGATCTAAGAGATCGATTGCACAACGCACAACGTCGAGATCAAGAGCTTGGAGCAAGCATCGAGGTCCAAGAACCTAGAGAGACACCCACAAGACGTCGAACAGCTGGAAGAAGTGCTGGTGACTCCGAGACGGGAGTAAACACTATGGAGCTCAGAGGTCAGCTGCAGGAGACACATACGAGGATGAGTAGTCTAGCCCAGCGCCACCGGGGTTTCGAGGAGGAACTCGATACAAATCAAAGTACGACGTTCGCTCCTTCGTCAAGGATATCTGGTCGAACTCGAAAGCAAGCAATGCAAATGGAAGGGCGCGGATACATCAGCATGCCGAAGGCATCGGGTCGCCGTGTAGTATTTGGTCTGTAGGCATCTGAGTGGTGCAATATGATATCCAACCACCGCTGCGGTCTCAGTCGCCACTAAGAGCAGGCGTAATGAGTAGGGTTCTTGCGACATTGGCAAGCACACAAGGGTGGATTGTACAAGGATTTTGACAGAGAGATTGAATACATTGAGTCGTACGCATGTCATGAGTTAATCTTGACTCACATGTCTCACATGTCTTGTTCACCTTACCCTTACTCCAGGGTCGGTCCGAGATTCTTTCCAATATCTCGCCTCTCCACTCTCACTCAACGTCGGTGTGCTGAATTCTATCATGTCTTGACGTGCGGACCCACTTCCTGCCGGCGACCAGCCTTGAGTGACAGTGGAGTGGTGGAGAGGACTCAATGATGGTGTGACTTCAAGAATCAGAGTCTTATGAGACCTCTCGTTACGTAGAGACAAGGGTGGAATTTTCAGTATCGCATATCGATCCTAAGGGAGGTTGCTAAGAAAGATGGACCTTCAGCCCCCAAATGGAAATTTTCCACGCCAAGACATTCTGCCGTCACGTGAGGCGCCAAGGCTGGCTTGGCTCTTCTCAATCATTCTGTCTACAAGCGCTACTCTCTGTCTTGTTAAACCATCCAGTATGGCCAAATTTTTATTCTTCTGAGGGCATACACCAGTCTCAGCCTGCCGTCTTGTACTACGGAGATCCTCGCTCGCGATACGATCCCCTTCTCTATAGCGAGCTCACTACAACGTCGGAAGAGCAAGGACGTCGTACAGCAGAAATTTCGCCTGGATACGAATAGATATAGCGAATTCACCTGTATTGGTGTCAACCAAGCCAATTCCTTCAGGTTTACGCAGTAAGCATCATCTTCTTTGCCGGGGCACGCTCCTACATTAGCCAGAAAGAGTGGCACGTTGAGCCTTCGCCCGACGTCAAATACAGTAGAGGCTGACAGGTTTTGATACCAAATCCCACCTCAAGTATACACCAGCCAATCAGACGATACTACCGGATTCATGGTTAGCGAATAACATGCGCAACTGAGAAACGCCGTGGGCGACTCGAAAGTTAAATCCCGTGTTGGGTCTTCCGCCGCACACAAAACGAACCTTCCACAAATCGATATAATCTCTACCCACATGGCAAACCTCTTATCAGTGTCTCGCATGCGCGTGGATCTCGGTACAAATCAGATGAAGGGACTGGATGCGGCTCTGAGGCTATCGGATATTAAAAACCCCTATTCATAGCACCCGCAGATAATCTCCCGGTACCAGGTAGAGTATCGCAATTTCGTATGATGGTAGTACTCTCGGCATGCACTCTGCGATTGACCCTTGATCAATTCAAATGCATATCCTCCTTTGCATCCTCGCCGCCACCCTTGCGGGGACTACGTTCTCACTCTCTCTACCACTCTACCCTTCGATCCTACAGCTACCCTCGGTATCAAACGGCTCACTCCAAGCTCCAACCATCTCAAACTCAACAAACACCCTCCTTGGAACCTGGCCCAAACCTCCCTTCCAAGTCTTAATCTCCGAGACAAAACCCCACGGCATACTCGAAAGCACCTGGATGATAATCAACGACTATATCTCAGTACAAGACCCCTCCCTCAAAGGCGCCATCACAGGCAACATCTCCCTGCTCGTAGAGCTCATCGACAGCTACAACCCAGACGATTTGATCGACAACAGACGTGTATTGACCAGCGGACTCGTATCAGTGCGCTTCCCAGCCGTGCAGGCGAAGAATGCAAAACGCATGACGAACGCTTTGGCGGTGGAGTTGCTGGGGGCTGCGTGGCAGTTGGAGTATGCAAGGGGGCCGATGGGTTGGGCTTCTGCTACTATTAAGACTGTTAGGGGTAAGGATGATTATAAGATAGTTGGGTTTTTCTCGCTGTGGATTAGGGGAGAGAATTCGATTAGGAGGACTTCTGCTTGAAATATCGCATCGAATGAGAGAGACTCGATTGGGACATGGCAGACCTTAGTTGAATGTGTAAAGTTCAATCAACCCCAAATGCGATCACATGGCTGAGCCTCAGCCTCGATCTTCTGTTTAAGATGGTCAACAAAAAAGAGCGCCACCACATTCAAAGCTAGAAGTCAAAACGTTGTATACTCTAATACTTAGCCGATGCAGGCTGTACTGTACGCATTTACATCCCCTGCGTAAGCCAGTGTGAAAACTTTAAGGTTACATTATCAAAATTAAGCGTACCAAGCAAACAGCTACCGTACTTCCAGATCCTTTTAATATTCAACGGATATTTTAAAGGGGGAGAGCTGGGTTTGGAAAAAAATCGCACCTATTGACCATGGCCATCAAATACGACACGCGCACAGCTATAATTTGAGATAATCTGCTGACCCAATACTAGATATTGCGGCGCCATCTTAATGACAGACAATAGCTCTCGCTACCTCGACAGTACATCTCGCGGCTTTCCATCATACTAAACAGAAGATTTTGACCAAGCTCAGTAATACTCGACATTGGTCGGCGAATGCCTACTTTCGTCCCACTCACACTGTTAGCCTGCGACTCTTCTAGATCCAAATTACCTCGTCTCTCCAACTAAGCCCCTCCCTTCGCCGCATAGATCTTGTTGGATTCCGAAAGTCCAGCTCTATTCAATGATCGAAATATATGCACTTTGCTAATGTGTACGCCGTGATACTAGTTGGCGTGAGGATTTGATTTGTTCCACTCAAGTACTGAAGAGCTCCCAGGCTGAAGGGATCGTATCCCCCAGACTTTGCCGGACTCCCTTCATTTCTTGAACTACAAGTTCATGCGTGAGAGGAGTTGTTATACATGCAAAGACAGTGTGTCCGGGGTCGACTCTCCAGCGTCCGTAGACTTTTGTCGACACATGGTGGATGTTGAGTTCTTTGAGAACACAGCCGATCTTGCGTGAAGACAAATAATTGAAGATGTGCTCGGCGGCACTTTTGTCGAGGTACGGTGATAAAGCAATATCTTGAATATACAGTGTCAAGGTCATGAGTTTTGGGAAGCGGGCTAATGTTGAGAGAAAGACATACGGCTAGATACTGTCAGAGCAAGGACAATGTGTGGGATGTAAATAGGTACCCAGCTTGCGCCGTCACGGAACATATCCAGTGCTATGTGTGACAGGTTAGGGCACCAACGATCGATGTCATGGACATTATCGGGCATATTGCAATCAGCGGACGCCTCATTGTCCGATATGATTTTGACGTTATAGCCGTGCACTTCCAGCTGCTTGAGTGCTTCCCCATATTTTTGTAGGACGTTCATTGGGATTCTAGCATATTTGCCCGCGATTTCGAGCTTTTCAAGGCCGCGGAGAGTTGCGCAAAAGGCCTCTAGCACAACTTCATCAATGCTGCGTCCGCCGATGAGACAGAGCGAGCGCAATGTCGAATTACAGCCACCGAAGAAAGGCAGAGGGGAAGTATCGCGGAGTGTCAGCTTCTCCAGATTTCTCCAACCACCCATTTCACCCCAATACCCAACATCTTCCCAAGGGAAAGGGGGTTCCATGATTTTGAGTTCGTGAGGTGCTGGAAGTATGTGGCCTTCTGAGAGATCCAATCGGACCTGGGGGCCCGTCCAAGGGCCGTACCTGACGCAGCCCCCAGATAACTGCCAGACTTCGAGACTCCGCATGTTTGGGCATTTTTTGATGGCATGGACAAGCGCTTTCTTGTCTTCCTGTGCACGAATTGGGTTATGGGAGATAAAGAGCCGTAGCTCCTGTAGCATTTGAGGAATCGTCTCGATCAGCTCGTTGGCTTCAAGGGAACCGATGAGGAGATGCCTAGGGAAGAGATGACAAGCCGGCCAGAGTTGGCGAATAAGCAGCACGACTCGCAGGATGGCCTTTTCCCTTGGGTTCCAAGTAAAGGCATTCAGAAGTGTCAATTTTGGTAACAAGTCCTTCAGCCAATCAACAACAAGCTCTCCATGAGAACCGATGCCGCCAATGTGGATTTCTCTGATGTAGCCAATGACTTCAGTCTTCGTGGTGAGCGTGGTCATCAGTATTTCGAGATTGCGCTTTTGGTTTTGAGATTGGGTTTCGAAGCGCAACAAACGGTAAAGTAATGGTGTCACCAAGCTGTAGAAATGACGAGAAACAAGTGCTAGACGTAGAAGGGTCAAAATATCCAGCCGATCTCCCGTAGAAAAGTTAGCAAATATCAAGCGCGAGACGTCTTCGTGTAGTATGGTTGCCATGTTGCAGGTATATAGGAAATCGTCAGCATACGAAAAAGAGCTTGCAGCAAAGCAAAGAGAAAGAGCAAGTTCTCGATGGGCAGATCAGGATCGAGTTCTTCAATCGTGGCCCCGAGGCAAAGAGACTGACAGTCCCTTTTTTGATAGCCAACAAAATCAGTGAAAGATGATTTCGTGAAGCTTTACCAATCTGCCAACAGGCACGGGTGAGTGGTGGCTGCCTTGAGGCTGAGTTTCTTGGCGCAGCTGAGATGGCACCAATTGGTCCGTATCACCTGCCGTAGAGCACATGAGGAGATAGGTAGTAATCGTCATAGCACGTCTAACTATATTATACGGGGGTTGATGTCAAAAGTCGTGGCTAATTTAGTCGCGTATTTTCCTTAGAAGTTTTAAAGCTAAAAACGAGTATACGATAAGAAATATCTCTCTATAGCTAGCGGTAGATTAAGGCAAATGTCGAAGCATAATACTCGATGCCAAAGAAGACCCTAACAGCCTACTAGAGTAGCCTTCGCTCATATCAGCGAGGTTGAGAGGGGAGTCAACGAGCGTTTCGAGAATCATGGTTTGAAAGGATATGAGCCTCATTTAACGCAGTCTCCAGATTCCGATAGTTTTATATTTATCATTTCGGACGTGATCTTGTAAGAAAATACGCAGAGTATCATGCTCAAAGGTTTTCAGGTATATCTCATCCAGCATCGTTGATACTAGTCAAAGGAAAGAATTTGGTACCGTCGTCGGCGATAGATATGCACTGGAGACCCCCTGAATCCCGTAATCGACGCGCCCATGACTTCCATCCGACTGGTCCTCGAACGAGCCTCGAGAGACAGGTGCATACCCAGGAGATCCACCTCGGCTTCCTATACTCGACATTTCAGTATAATTCACGCTACTTCCAGCTCGTGAGTTTTTCCGTCCGTGATGCCTTTGCAGCAATACATTGACCTGGACTCCGCCAACCTCATCCGGTACAGCCTGCACACCCGGCACCAAAAGCAACATCTTCCCCGCACTCCGTGACCATTCTTTGGTTTTCGCATTCACCGGCGCAGCAGTAGGGTCCGTTGCCTGGACCACAGCCCGACCCATGGAAGTATGGTTCACATAGTGATGCAAGGTCCGCGAGGTAACAACTCCGAAGCAGCTCAAAAGGATTGCGGGAATTAGACCAAAGATGAATAGGCCGCCTGCGATGAAGGCAGGGATGGCATACCGTATATCTTTGTACTCGATGATCCGTATTCGGCGATGCACATTCCTATAACCTAGAATAGCAGCTTGTGCATCTCTTTTTCTCAAGTCCAATGGTCGATCGCTCTCAAAACCAGTCTTGGTTCCAACAGTGACAAATGAGGCCAGATCAGTCCAGATAAGATTCAGTATTTTGGCAGCTCCCTCGGGCGTCTTGGAGAGGTCTCGGTATTTCAGCGTCAGTCCATAGTTATTCTCGCCACTGTAGCTTAAGCCAAATGTCAGGAATCAACACAATCCGTGTCAAACCTGATACTTACCTTGGGATGAAGTCTATGGCAACGCCTCTGACAGCCGCCGCAAAGGCATATACGCTATTCCACGCCGCAGCAAATGCTATACCAGCAGCGAAGGAATCCTGGAGGTGGCCGAAGGTGACTTGTTGTGTCGCTGCAGGCAAGTACAATTCAGAAGCCCGCTTTGTCTCTAAGCCTGAGCTGTTCTCGAAGCGTTCATCGATCAGGCCCCAGAAAAGGTTGATATCCTGGATATCATAACCGTCTGCCTTCTCGACAGCCCAGACAGGCAGAGCATCGTGGCTGTAATCTTTGGGCCGGACAGCTCGGACGAGGAGATCATTGAGGGTAGCGGAGCTATTGGTCGCGTTGGAGCTGAACGTTACCGTTTTCAACGATGCTTTCATGGCACTGGCGCAGGTGTAAAGTTGCTGAGTCCAATTTGAGCCGAGGTCATAGCGGTAGAGTTGTCCTTCAGATTCTTGAGATGGAGAAGGTACGCTGTAAAGATACCCGCATCGGACATATGGTTTTGTGGCATTACTTGGGTTTTCCTCGTCAAAACCAGAGCACCGGCGACCTTGATGCCCTTTAGAGGCCAAGCCAGTGGCGCAATTAACTGGGATCACTTACCATAAGCCGTAAAGTTTTTTGTAATTTCGGTGTCGTTGAAATATACGCTATCCAGGTACCAACCGTTCATATCGCTGACTGTAACAGAGGTGGGAGATGCGAGTTTTGCGTAGTTTGAGAGCCCTTCCTCGAACCTTTCACCCACAGATGAGGAAGAAATGTTCAATGCTTTGGCCGTGAATTGGTTGTTCCACCATGCAAGTGTATGAGACCGTTGCTGAAGATCAGGCGATGCACCGAACACGTTCTGCCATTCATCATCGGGACCATTCCATCCTGGCATTGGCATTTCATTCTCCAAGTTTGCGAAGCCGCCGTCATCCCTCATGTACCCGTTGTTTGTGGTGTAAAAGTAGTCCTTGGAAATTGAGAAGTGGAGACTGAAATTGACTGACGTACATGCTGTCTCCGGTGTAACCCACAGAATGTCCTCAGTCCATTCGGCACCCAATTGCATTTCTATTGGCAGAGAATGGTTACGAAACCCGATTCCGCCATTTATAGTGTCCACAATCAACCCCTCGATGACTCGATATTGGTCGTCAAGCAAGAAAGATTGCAACGGCTGGACGCTACCAACGATATCGACGTCCCCGTTATCAACGTATTGGTCAGCTCGTTGGTAGTAATTACGATACCCAAGTTCCAAGGGTCCGGCAATGGTATTCCCCCGAGTAATGTTGGTGAAAGGCAGATAAGTCTGCAGTGGTATCGAGGTGTTGACAACGGTATGGTTCACATACTTATTCCTGATGGCAGGATCGTCGTATACGGAGTCTGGGCAATCCACCCACTTAGTCCATCCACAAAGACGCCGCACGGGACCTTTGGGCCGTTCCAACGTCCCTTGCCCGTAGAAAGAGGTGTCTGTTGAATCAAAGCTTAGTATTGTAGTTGACATAGGCGCTATGATTACGCTTACCCCGAACATATTGAAATGGGGCTGGATGAGAGTGACTTGAAGGCCTCGTGTGTTCTGTTAATGGCTTCGGTGTAAGGAAACCAGCTACCGTAAGGCATATGACTCCAAACGTCACGACGCCCGAAAGAAATTGCACCCGCCATCTCACATTACCAGCAGCAGCACCATCCGCCCGGAGTAAAAAGGGCCAGAAGGTTCCCTGGAGCTGATTGCTGATGCTGGACCACGTCGCAGCGTTGTGCCGTTGGTTGTGGATTAGGCCGAGTAGCACGATGGCGAACGTCAGAGGAATGAGCGTGTGGACTGCACCGTACCTGCTCAGGATCGCAGCCACAGCGTAATGTTGGGGAATACCAATGGTTACTTACGGGTAGATATTACGCCTGAAATCAAACCAGCCAACTCGCCGACTGTAAGGCCCGTCTCAAGGGTCGCTATGTCAAACATGTTTCCTGGCAGGAGTGTCGTTCACAGAGAATTATGTCGAACAGGGTCAACTACCGTGCAATGCCCAGTATTCATAGGGAATGTTTGAAAAAACCGCGTCAGCCTCGGGATAGATATGTCTCTCACCAATGACTCACAGAGACATCATAGAGGTATACTGGAATTATGTCGCGTCAGTGTAGAAGGCGTCATCTTTGGGTCAAGCTTTCGTCGTATCGAGCCCAGAGTGCAGTATCTGCCTTGCTAGAAGCCTGGGTGCGGCCCCGCTTTCCTGCTCCCGATTGGCAACTATCGGGGACACACACCAGCTGAATACTCGCAGCCTCGGGCGCAAGGCTGACGAAGGATGCCTGTCACAAATGGAAGGCTGCAGGCTGGACAGGAGGGGAACCGAACAAAGTAACCTTTGACGAGTGGCTGCACGACACTAACCAACTTGGGGACCGCCAAGACATTGTGACCATACAGCGACCAAGTCTCATGCAGAAAGCTTGGACGCTACGAAAGGAGGGAAGCCATCCGCAGACCTCCTGGTCGGCGAGGCTAAGTAGTCAATGCGGACTTCCTTGGCAAGCTCCGTCCTGAGAATAAGTAGTCGAGATCTCTTCTTTTCGACGACGCAGCGCAGCCTTTCCCTAATTGACGCTCGATCCATATCAATACAACCGGGAATTGGGGTTCGCTGCAGCAACACCAGTGACCAAGACTCTACTCCACCTCTTCCACCATGTTCGTCCTCCTCCCCCTCGTGTTCTCTGCATATATTGCTTCAGCGACGCTTGATTCGGCAAGGATCCTTCTTAAGCGTCAAGATTGCAACACCGAAGGACCGTGTAATTCTGGGGTCGCCGCCTGTCTTGATTACATCTGTACAAGTTGCGCCGGCCTGAGCCCAGTCATACCACAATGCTGCGCTGGGAGTGACGATGTTGCCAAAGTCGCTTGTATCGAGAAGGGTCTTCAGGGGGGGTTGGGAGACAGCGGCACTCAAAGTTCACAATTTGGGCCAGAAACGACTGCACCTGTTCCTTCAATCTCTGCACTTCCCGCCACCATGACCAACGATCCAAACTTTGTGGCCTGCAACAGCTTAGAGAGCATGCTGAATGGCTGCAGTAGCCAGACACCAGGCTTCTCGACACTGACGGCATTCAGCGACGAAGCACCTTGTCTCTGCTACTCTTCGCAGGTTTATCAAGGTTCCATATATGACGGATACTTCAGCTCATGCCTCCATTATTTCTCCACGGCAGTTCCAGCAGATTATTCGAGCATAGCAGGGCCAAATGATGGCCCCATCACAAGCAAACCTTGCGGCGCAGAAGCCAGCAGCATCAGCGCGTCGGTCACACCTGCAGCAACCGTGGTCAGGAGCACTGGCACGCCTGCTGTCGGCGGTGATGGACTCTTAACACACACCGCAGCTTCATCGCATCCAACATCACCAATAGCAAGCAACCCCAAACAGCTGGCGTCTAGCACCACCAGCGCGTTGACAGGCGGTAATGCTGGAGAAAGCAATTTGAGGGTCGGTGGTACCTTCGGTCTGAACCATTGTATTCCGCTGGCTAACGTATGTAGGTACACTTGGCATTGACTATTGCATGGGTGTTCCTCATCTGCCTTGCGCTAGAATAAGAGGGAAAGTCGAGTGAGGCTCAATCGAAGCTATCAACATGAGACGGACGTTCGGGTCGACATCATGGCATGCGGAAGGTGGAGCTCCTACCGTATTGATGAATTTCTAAGATAGGGTTCGGTTGTTGACTTCGTTCAAGGATGTACTCCAGGGGGCATATGATATGGTACAACATATGTCGTATAGTGGGTGAGTGGCTTCACTGTAGAGATTAGCGTTCAATTTCCGGAAATCTTACGTAATGAATGTCTTGGCAGATCTGCCTGGTGAATCAATACGGTCTACCGAGGTACACGTTTGGCTTGCATCCAGAGGTCAACCCGAGTCATTAATTTCTGGACTGTGATATCTTCCGGCACCAAGCCTGGCCTCGAATCCCCATGAGCTACAACATAGCCAAGAGTCAACTTCACGCGCCTCAAAGATTATCAAGCAACCACCCGCCTCTAGCAACCAGACACCTCTGGTAGCAAATAGGCAAGGCTCAAGAGGAGGATGGCAGATGTTGGCTACATACGCAAGCGAAGCGGGCGAGCTGAGCTTGAGAGATGGACAAAGGCGCATGGCTACGATCACCACTCCACGAGCAAGGCGAGCATCGCAAATACAGCCGGTAGCCTTGTCAGGGCAGGCTTCTACAGCGTGAAAGAAGACTCTGCATAGCAAGTGACTAGACCCGGAACCTGAGCAAGAGCCACATGAACGCAATGCAGGGTTACCGTTGCTCTCCGTCCTCAACCATATTCGGCACACGTGGTCTGCCTTTATCTTGTTCTTATGGACGTGGCAAGATGATACGGCCCGTCAGCCGTGAAATGGCCGATATCAGACTTGATCACGTTATGCCCAATATATGCCAAAGCCTCAGAGCAAGATACCCTGGACGGCGTCCCTAAGATCAACAACCTACCACGATTGACAACTATTTGCGTCCATCTGCTATCAACATGACGATCCAGATATCGATGACCATGCCACTGCTCCGCAAATCGATTATCGAACCTTACGGCCTGTATCATGGTCGTGTCACGGCTCTAGGGGCTTCGATAACTACCAATCGCAGCACAAGCTGATCCAGTTTAGTAGGCTTGAGGGCCAGCCGGCGTTTCGCACCGCCCACATGATCCAGGTGCAATCCCGCTGAGGCTCGAAACCTTCAAGGAACACTGAGGTACCATGAAGGTAGTTGGGGAAGGATTTTATAACGGCTGTAGAACCTCAAGAACCTATCTTCTTATGCGTCAAAACCGAAATTGTCTATCGGTACGTTCCCTTGGGATCCTTCTTTGCGACTAGGGGGCTCGTTTCTTGCGCAATGTTCGAGCACTCCTACCGTCCACATACTGTCTCCTATATTATGTTGCTCCACGAGGTCTTCCACACCCAGTCTTCGCTATTAAGCTGCTGTAAGGTTTCCGTCTTTTGCTCCGCTATCAGCTTCCGATCACACGCTCGATTTGGCTTGGAACCTCAGTTCGAGCCCCGTGGATCTCCTTGACGGGCCCATGTTTCGAAACGCGCGGGCCGCGTTTGAACGAGTCTGAAGAAGCGCAGGCCTAAGACTAGAGCGCATCTTTCCGGCGACCGGAAACATCCTGGCAACCCGGGTATCAACTCTTATGCAGTCTTTTGACCGATATCAAACCGCACATGCCGCCCCCTAGCGTGGGGGGTTTTCTTCTCATGACGATATTGAGACCCGAAATCTGATCTATCTCCCGTCCGTGATGCCATGGCCCGTCTCTAGGACCGGACACCAGCTTGCTCAGCCTCATGAGACGGTCTCAATTTTTGAATACGTGTGGATGTATCACGGCTAGCCAGCTATGATCTCCTTGACTACTTCGAAAGATGATCCTTTCCATAGCGCCATAAGCTACTTAATCCTCGAATCAAGTCTCGACTGGCTATAGATTTCTTGTATCTTTTTCGAACACTCATCGGTGACAATAATAGAGTGGTTTGCAAGATAGGGTTGGGTTCCGCTGCGCTTAGTATGCCACGTTCCTCGTAAGATTATTCTCCTTCTCACGGGTCATGGTTGCCCTTTCCGCCAAGCTTATGATGCCGTTGGCAGTGGCTGTGACTGCATCCTTCTCCGCCATTGGCTATCATGCGCCTTGGTCATCTGCCCTGGGTCTGGCTGTCTAGCTACTCGGTATAGAAACAAGTTGCCGTCTTCTCGCTCGGCCGCTGGGTGTCACATGCCTTGGCGTTCAATTGTCTGTCCTAGCTTTAAGCATCCTTTGTACAGCTTGAGACTCGTCACCGGCTACACACTGAATCACAGAATCCTCCACACATTTGATAGAGTACTTGAAAGCCACTTCTTCCGTTTGAACCTCTGCAAGCTTTGGCAGAGCCCACGTTTCAGCATCCAAGTTAACAACCCACGGATCGAGCACTATGTACTTCAGTACCGTAATAGTATTGTCAAGTGTTACTGCGCTGCCCTTCATCCTCAGCTATCCTACCAGAGATCCAAGCGTCCTGTCCAGACAGACTATCGACTGCACGGATATTAAGGCCCCTTTCCACGAATCTTGCTGGGCAAGGCTCGAACTTGAAAATTGGCTATACAATCCAACCACTGGCTGGAACGAGACAGCCAAAATTTGTCATGGTACAGGTCCTGGTGAAGATGGGGCGGCCTGCTGCGGGGCTACAGAGCCGTGGACGACCTGTTTTCTGAGACTCGCGCATGGCTTTCCGGGCGACGATTGTACGGTTCTCAACACTGGATTCTGTTCTTACGACAGTACCTTGGCGGTGAACGCGTTCATTGCGCCTGAGGTTGCCTATATTGTGAGGAATATCTATGGTGATAATGTTCCTGGCTCCGGCATAAATCTTGGCTAACTCTGATTCGCAGCCATAAACAACTTCTTCACCACATGGTTCACGGCTCTTGAATATGCGACGGGCAATGCCCAACTCACCCTTCAACCGATTGTCAATGCGCTTGATCCTCCAACCTCTCAGAATTACGACCTTAGCTATATGCTCACCGCCCTCACTGTCGGCCTGGCGCTCATTCCTGGCATTGGCGAAGGTATGTTGGGCATCGACGCTGCTACCGCTGCTATCGGTACCGCTTTATTGGCTGGGCTACAGAATGCGCCAGGCGTTGCCAAAGTCATCTGGCCTAGTGGTACCACGAGTACCCAGAATATCCAAATCGGGCAGCTGGACAGCTACGTAGCCCAGCTGACCGCCGACTTGGGGAACTCTCTCAACGCAGGCCTAGCACTCATAATGAGCGATATGCCATCCTTCATCGGCTTCGCAAAAAGCGGCGTGTTCTCGGGATCTAATGCTCCGTCGCTCGCGCGTGAGACGAATGGGCTGGATGCCGCGCTTAAAACCTACATTGTCACTCTTGCTATTTCCGGCAATGGTTACCGAGGGACCGCCTACGGTAGCACTACTACAGCGGCATTTGAAGCTGGATCCGATCACTGCGATCTTAGGCTCTTCGGATGCACGTGCACGCTGAATGCCAACAATATCTGCAAGGCAAGTAGCCCGTTCGGTGGCACCTTGGGAGGACAAGCCTGGTACTGGGACAGTAGCACTGGGAATCTCTTTTCCATCAAAGGGGAGAGCCCACCCATTGCAGAGGACACCCTACTGGAAGATGTCGTCAGTAATGGATGGTCGTCACTGCCGCTGATGTTCGACAACGGCGCTAGATGTACAGCGGCGGGTCAGACTCCGAACCCCATGAGATTGAACGCTGACGGCTCTGTAAATTGGGATTGTGTGAGTCAGCTATCGCTCACAACCTTCGCGCCATGCGGAAACGAGGCGTGTATCTAGGGTGGTCATCTTTGTTGCGTTCTGTCAGCGGGCGAAGGCAGGCTCATTCCGTCACTATTCATCAATATCACGACCACAACGTTTAAGCTCTTCACTATTAGCATTTATATCAATAATGTTTTATGTAGTTCGTTTACCAATCCTTCGAACGATGATATCTTCACCTGCTCACAAAGACATGTTTACTACCTACCTCGTTTTCACAGGCTGATTTCCAAGACCGAGTTCCCTTGACAGCACCGTATCTATACCATAATCACTGAGGTGCGAAGCGAAAGCATTCTAACACGAGCAACCGACAAGTCTTATACCCTCAGCTCATTCACCACTGAAACTCAAGCCAGATCGACACAGCTAACGCCTTCATGACACTGGTTTCCCAAGTACGCCATTATCCATCACGAGATTCGGTCAAACGTCAAAAACAACTTCGAAATTCTTCTTAAAACCCTCGGCATGAACGCTGAGGTGCTGGGTTGCTTTGCTGTAAGTTGGATGATAGATTACTTGTAAACCGTAGGAATAAGGGGATATATGGTATAAGGATGGAAGCGTTCGTTAACGATAGACGAGATTTTTGTTAGTTGGGACGGAGTGAGACCGATTGAGACGCAGTAAGACAATATATGAAGGTTGATGGGATATTTGATACACTAGGCGGTCGCTATCTCGATATCGGTCGTTGGGGCCAGTGAAGAAAATTCCCCAAAGACAGTGTTAGATGGGCTCATGTCTTGACGCTGAAACCTCATACTTAGAGATGTGCAAGCCCCTTCTCCTTGCTCTTCAGCAATCCTTAGTATGATTACTGATGAGTGAGGTTCCGCTCTTTTTTTACAGGCACGGGAGAAGGTCACATGACAGAGCACTTGGCGACAAGTCTCAACCAATCAATGCTTAGGACTAACTCCGGAGCTAGGCGCTCAGGCTAGTCTTAATCGAGGCTAATGCGGACGAAAGTGGCAGGCCTTACATATCGGAGGGTACTTGATCCTGTCGATAACACACCAGAAAAGAGTTTTTATGTTTGGGATCCTTCTGCCGGGACTACGCGCCCGTAAAAGGATACACGGATAAAGTGTATATATACCTCTACACCTCCCCTTCCATAAGAGGGCACGCCCCCGTGCCTGGTACCACCAAGTCGTGTTATAGTTATGTAATCGAGAACTTTTAGGCTTATACGTAGAGATGACGAGGCTATTCGTCCGTGTCGTATTACCGTGAGACTAGTGGCGAAACTGGGTACTGAGCGAGCGAGATCGCTTGATTTATTTATTTTTCGCTGGGGCTACATGAGCTAATCAGTCCAGCCCGTAAATGTAGCTTAGAGGTGCGACTTTTATGAATTATAGAGGGCGCTGAGGTAATTAAAGCCAGCGCCCCTTATGATATAATGGAATGTTTCCGCTGATGGCCCCGCCTTCGGCTCTAGAAAAGAGTTTTTATGTTTGGGATCCTTCTGCTGGGACTACGCGCCCGCAAAAGGATACACGGATAAAGTGTATATATACCTCCACAACACCTTCAACACGATTAGGAATCTATATTTATTAGGAGTTGTGAAGGACAATTTCATCCCCTCGCACGGTGCAGAATGCAAATTCAGACACACCGCCTTCTCAAGGGTTGTTATTGACCATGTCTCCAATGGATTCAAGTATACAACGTTGTGGAAAACTACAGCTGGTTCAACGGGAAGTAAAATCAGTCTGTATAAACCGGTTCCAGCATCGCCTTCCTCATAGCTTTCACCCGGGAGATTGCTGGAAGATGACCGTGGCTCAACAACCACTCGTCAAGAAATACAAGCCAATATTTTGGTATGCTATCGTCAGTACCCCACACCGAGGATCGTAGTGCAATTGCTTCCCGTAGATTGGCCTCCGCTGACTGCGCCTCGTGGAGCTTGAACTGAGTAATGGCTAGGACAAAAAGACCTTGCGTACGCACAAAGCTTTGCTTAGATGGCGGTTGGCCTTGGTGAGAACGAACAACTATATCTTGGCCTATCCTTCTGGCCGTCACATAGTCTTCTCGCTGCAGGTAGCGCAATACAAGACATGACTGGATGTCCAACGTCCGCATGTCGTGGGCTCCCAGGGTACGTTCACACTTGTGGAGCAGGTCTTTCCGCTTGAGCAATTCTGCTTGATTGATATCCTTATCACAGTACACTTCTTCGGTGTATCTCAAGCGAGAATACAGTGTAGATCGATGCATGGGACCAAGCTTGTTTGCAAGGTGCTCGCTAGCGTTCCGAAGACACCGGACCACCACTTCATCGAAACAGGCTATATCTACCCAAGGGAGCCATCCACAGACTTGACGAAGAGGGTGCTGGTCTCCTAAGAGCATCCCGGCTAAAGCAGAAAACTGTCGAAGAATAGCCAAGGCTACCTCTTGCCTATTATTCCGTCGGACGTCCAGGACAAGTCTAAAAAGAAGGCTGAGAGTCAATGGATGCTCTGCTTGGACGATCGTCTTAATTCTAGCTGTCGCTGAAATTAACGCCTTTCCACCCTCTTTATAAGAATTCTTCGCAAAAAGCTGACAGGCTAGCGTACACTGTGTCAGGAGCGCAGTCAGGTGTTTCGATTGATCTTCGATCGACACCCGGTCGGAACCAGCTTTGACAGTCCAACAGTCGAGCCCTTTTTGGTCCGAGACCCAGATCCCGGATTCGAAACAACCCCGGTAATAGTCCCGGATAGTGTTGAAGATACGCTCCGAAATACCAAGCAGCCCTGGTGTCATAAGCAAGGTCGGGACTGCGGTGAAGCACTCCGACCTAGTCTCAGAGGATGCCGATACTGGTTGTGGAATGTCGATCTCGTTGACCACCACCTGTCTGCACTTTTTGGCATGGATCACATCTCGGACACCAACCTGCCGACCTGGACGACAAATCGTGAAGCGCTTACCCTGGACCACCGGCTGTCGTCCTTTTCTCTGATGTGCGACCGCTCTAATCTCGTGCTGCTGGTTCCTCTTGTTGAGACCCCATTGTTTAATGCGCGTCTTGTACATCTTGATTCTGAACAACTCCATCAGCATTGCTTGATACGAAAGGTAGATGACGTGTGACTCACGTTGCTTTGAAGCCATGCTGTGTTTCCATGAGATGCATGACTTTCTCTAGCGGCTGCTTTTCGTATAGTTGTGCAATGAGGCCTTGCTTGGCGATCCAGTCTTCTTTCGTAGCCCACTTACACGGAGGAGTGGCTGCGGATTCCAGGTTGCTCGTTGTGGGTGACCTTGGCGCAAATGGCATTGCGTCAGGCGATAGGAGTTGCAGATCAGAAGCCATGGTAGAAGCTGTTGCTGGCAACGATTGTGAGGGTATATAAACCAAAAGCCAGTAGTAAAATGATATCGCAAATAGTTGATTCGTCGATAGAAGTCACGTAAGGGGTTCGCGGAGGCCTGGCTCCACTGGATCGCCCATTCTCGTTTCTGGGTGTCGATTGTGAAGAATGCACAGAGGAGCTGAGCCCTTTTAAGACGGAGTCAAGTGCAAGGCTATGCATCGTCCATCGCGGCTGACGATGAGTCCATACATAGTATCAGTCACCAAGCGACAATATTAGGATCAAATGGAGGGTCGGAGAATTTCGTTGCACTAAAGAGGATTCCATGCAAGAGCTCGAGCTGGGAAAGAGGAGAGTGGAGGAATCGAAGGTCCATACATGGTTCCAAATCCCGGGGCAACGGTTGGCAGGTAGGTGCAAGAGTCAGCTTACCTTTTGCCGGACATACCCTCATCCCACGACCTCGCAAAACAATCCTTTTCTGATAATTCTTGGCGAAGGATTGTTTCAAAGCGGTTAGAATGACTTTGGCCAAGAGACATCACTCCGACACTCCAATCCTTCCTACCGCCCATTACAAGGCTTGCAAGGATTGCTCAGCTTCTCCACTATAGCTCCTCATCCAGCCCCCTTTTCTGTCGCCGATGGCTGAACGGTCAAAATTTGATCAGGGTTACATCCTCAGAGCTCTTTTGCCTTCAGACGATAAGGCTGAGGGGATCTCCACCGGCCCAATGAAAGGCCACTTGCACTCCGCAATAAGGCAGACGACAAGGCACCCTGCAAATCATGACCTTGATTGAGATTGCGGCAATGACAGCCCAAATATACTGCCGTTCCGCACAAACTACAATATGCCACTATAGCCGTAAAGCACCTGACAGCGGTACTCGACTGGTGAGTTCTACACATATAGCCCTCCATCGTTGGAAGAAAAGGCGTCAGCCAACCAGCTATTAACCACAGAAAGACCTTGCATACAGCACAGGCCAGATGTTCATCCCTGCTTTTAGTAACACCTCCAACACAACGTTCCAACAAAATTGATTCAATTGTGGCGCTGAAAGGACCTTCTATCGTGCCATGTCTGAAGTTCCATGCATTTTGTTCAAGGGTGGTCCTTATGAATCTAACCTACCCAAACGCTTACCGATGGTTCCCTACATACGCTTCACCCTGAGTGTGACTTTGATCCTCTACTGATGCAACTGTCCCACAATCAGGTCCTTGCATCTTATCGCTGAACTGTGGCAGATGAGCAATCCGAGCGAGGGTACTTGCCCAAAGGTTCCTCGCATATATCAACATCCAAGTATTGCTGTCAGCTCCTGTCAGCTGGGCACTTTCGCGGCAGGTCTTTGCATGTTGGGATTCCCATGTTGAACGCAATTCATCTCCACCAGTGGAAGGGTTCCTTTAGAGGTCCAAGCATGGAACCACCCGAGAAGTCCCAAGGTTTAATCTTGGCTCATGGCTATAAAGATGAGGCATGGTGCTCTGTTGAAGTTCGAAGACAAGACAACCGCGAACCCTACCGACATATCCTCTGCTCTCTCGTACAACAGAACACTACTCCTCTCAGAAGTCATCATAAGACAAGATGCCAACTTCCCTACAATCCACTGAGCTCCAGGGCTCAGCCCTCCGCAATCAAACAGCTGGAGGCAGAAGCAACGAATCGCTAGAGAATCAGAGCTCGGACAAAGCCACCCACGGCTCCACAGCATCGACAGCCAACAGTCAAGATGCTGGTCAGTCTTATCGTCACAGCAACGGTTCCAGTTCGAATGGCGGCAATGGGGAATCCTCCGCCTGGGCCCTGAAGAAATGGAAGGACCAAAAACCACAGGATGAGCCTTGGAATTCCGTCGGCGGCCGGAGAGCCTGAAGGCCAGTAATTCCATTTCTCAAGTATACAAGAAGGCTTCACTAACACCCCATAGGCCGTTTCCGGTTGTCCAATTATAGCCCGCCTACTCTACTCCTTGAACATTGGATGGCTGCACCTCATGTTTGATGATCATTGTACTCAAGCAATTCTTACGAAGAGCGCAAGGAAGAAACATGGACCTGGGGACGAGGAACAATTGCTGGGGGACGATGCACCCGAATTCATGCTCCTATATATTTCATTCGGCGTACGGCTCGACAGCAAGGTCACTATTAACAACATTTCTCATAAAGTCTCTTCCGATACTTTCTATACTGCATTTGAATCATTAGCCTCTTTCAGTACATCTCGGACCTGTCCCCACCTCACAAATTACCGAAATTGCTCCCAATAAAGTCAATAGAACAATGAGCCCAAATGTCAATCGCTCACCAACCCAAGGCTTCTCGAGATTCTAGATACCCGCTGCGCTACCACTCCTAACTCAACTCTGGAACCCCGTGCCCGAAGAAGTCAACCGTCTGTTTTCCAGTCGATCGGACGGCGTTGATTTTCTTGTACACCGGTCATCTCGTCCCAGCTATTCCAGCACGCGAGCCGCTCCACCCTTCATCTCATGTAGCTGCGAATTATCATGTGAAAGTTGACGAGGTAGAAGGCGGAGCCAAGAGCATGTAGGTGCCACAGTTTCGGACACGAGAGGTATACTCGAAATCCTCTGCTTCGTCTTAGTATTGAAGAGGCAAGTCTTCGATCACCATATCCACCGTCAACAAAACACTCGATGATTTTACTGCCAACGTCCCCGTAGCTTAGTACAGTAGTCATAGACTTCGCAAGCCATTCGGGAATACATCAAAGCTTCCGAGTATCATACATCTCTGGCGCCAAAGGTCATCAAACAAACATAACATCAATAATATCAGCTTATATTCCAAATGAACAGTGTCTTACAACTGAGCGCAATTTATGCATTTGATGGAGCATAGTACTTCTCTTGGCCTGATCTTGCTCGCAGTCGAGCCGATTCTCAGTTTACATATACAGATTCCAAAGAAATAACCTGGAAAGATCTCGCATAGTAAGTCCTACTATCTTCGAAAATCCCTAGATGAATAGGTATATGCGAACTTTCAAGACCTTCTGCAACTCTCCTCCTTCCAAGAACAAACACGTCTGCAAAAGTCTAATATTACTACAGAAGACAGTTCAAGCTTCAACAAAGCCAGCACGACAATACCCTTCGACAACCAGATAACATCGCATTCAGCAAAACAATCTTCCCATAAAGACCGCAAGAAAAAGAAAACGACACCGCCACTCCTTACCCAGGGAAAAGAAATCAACACCTACCACCTCCTCCCCAACTCAAAATCACATCTCCCAACCCGACTCTCCCAAAACACACCACCCTCACCACCCTCTTCACAATCCCCAACTAAAGTGCCCCCATCACTCAATCCCATCCCCTCCCATACACCAACTACACACCAACAACAATCCACCCCCACCCCAATCCAGAAAACCAACACCCTAGAACCCCCAAGAAACATGCGCTCACGGACTCAAACCCACGAATCCCAAACCAACATATATCCACCACCGTATCCATTGCCAGAACGCCATCTCATACCAAACTACCTTCGTTAACCCCAAAATGGTCTCCCCTAAACCTCCAACGGCCAATAAAGTCCGCAGATTCCCCTCCCTTCTTCCTACATCCCATATTCCCACAATAAAAACCGCAAGCTCAGTCTATATACTTACCACGCACCACGCACCCTCTCCCAACCACCCCGATTCCGATTCCCCTCCCCTCACACTCCAGCAGTCAAACGGACCAAACCCACTTCATAGACCATACAACTACTATCTGCCACATTCAAACCCATATGCAGTCCACATACCACATACCACATACCGCCCACCACCCACCACACATCCACATCCACGACCTACCCTCTCAAACCCCCCCAAATTACAAGAAAATCCGTGATCTCGAAGCTCTAAGCTACATCTCCAAGAACCCATATACATGAGGCGAATAATAATTTAAGATCCTAGTTCACATCCCAAGCAATCAACCTCTACCCTCTCGAGTCGACCCAAGATATGCAAAACCCCCTACCCCAAGACCCTAAGACCCACCATCTACCCCCTCCGCAGTCCCGAAGCCCTGCGTGGCCCAAACGTTACATGATCAAAAAAACCTCCAAGTGCAGAACAATTATGCTTAACATCGTAGATCTGCCACACCGACCTCTCAATCAGCCATGATAGTGACAAGTGAATCCGACAGAGAAGGATGGAGAGATATTTCTTCAATATGGATGCTTCTACAACGTGCTCTGCCAGAGGCCCGTGGTGCTTCTTGTCGGACTCGGATACTCAATCTCCCTCGGGTTTCGTAAGCTGGAATTCATTCATTGCTTTGAGACTTTTATGGGAAAGGGAATATGTTGGCCGTCAGAACTTAGATCTATTGGTATTCTATTGCATGCTACGGGGTCTGCAAGGACCACGAGAACCACAGTATTATGGCACGCTCGGCCTAAACGGTCATGCGGCGGTAGCCTCCACGCTTCGAGAGCGGTGTCGTGCCCGTAAAGTCCCCAGTCTGAGTGGTGAAGTCACCTGTCTGGCCCAAGGAGGAAATTCTTCCCAACAAGAGCTCAACAATCCTGTACCCAGCACCCGGCGAGTATTCCGGTAGTTCTAGTGAGTTGTCAGTATCAGGGCTTGAAAGGAATTGCAGGAAGGCTTACCATGTCCGGCCAACTCTACAGAGTAAAACGTCAGGCCACGTTCGTACACCCACTTGCCAAGATTTCCTGCTCCAGCAAGGGAGCCGCCATTGTACTCTGGGTGGTAGGGCACGAAAAAGTCTGTCGCTGGTGGCGTCTGAAACCCTTGAAGCCCGTTCCAGGTCATGTTCTGGATCACGAGCAACGAACCGTTGGTTGGTAACAGGTAGTCTAGGCCTCCAACGCCAATGATCGTGTTGTTCGTTGACTCAATAACATGCTGGAGTACGCCATCCTGTGCGGGTCCAAGGGACTCATCCTTTGGGTTGTTACCAGCGGGGCCGGCAAAAACGTTCTTATCGGTACATTGCATCCAATTCGTTGGGGGTGCATTGATGGCAGCCTGTACGTCGCTGCGGTTGAAATACACTTGGGCTCCTGGAGGGAAGAAGTCGCCCTGATTGACTATGCCGAGCACGTCGAACAGGTGAGGGCAGGTGTCTAGAATATGGTAGATGTTGAAGCATGGATTGACTTCCAGTGCTGCGTTGAAAACATCGGTGAAGACATCGCAGCCGTTGGAGCTGTTCGTAGGTTGAGGGAAGGGCCCTGGCGGAGGGAACGTGAGGTATTTGTTGATGTAGTCTGTGTAGCCACACGAAGCCGCCTTTTCATGAATCGCAGTGGTGAAGGTCTCATTCAAGCTAAAGACCCTCTCCCAATAGTCCAGATATGGCACGATGGGTACTATAGGGATGTCAGTCTTGGCTGCATGGTCCAAGAGCGCGAGAGGCTTACCCTCCTGCTGCAAGTCCCCGTCACCGAGAATTGGATCATTGATGGCCACGCCGGCCAGATTGTAGTATTTCGTATCGTCAGCGTTGATGAAGGCATCCGCCACGTACGGAACATAGAATCCGCCGTAGCTTTCGCCCGTGATGTAGACCTTCTTGCCTTGGGCTTGAAAGTCATCCACGAAGTTCTTGTAGAATCCCATGAACTCTCTCGCGAGACCAGGTTCGTCCACAACGTCCGGGGTCCCTTGAGAAAATCCAACGCCCACCGGTTGTTCCACCCACAGCATATTCGTCAGGTTCACCCAGGTATACGGGTTCTGCGTTGGAGCGAAAGTCCCAGGTTGCCAGGTGAAGGGGCCGTTTTCTAAGAGGAGGCCGCTAAGGGAGCTGCAGCCGGGGCCACCGTTGAACCTGGGAGGAGGATTTAGTCACGCGTGAAGAGGCGGGTGAGGGTTTCCTTACCAGATGACGATCTCATCTGTAGCGGCAGGGTTTGAGGAGGGAAAGAACCTGGTAGCAAGCATCAGTAAGAGACACTAGGTGGAGCGAGTGAAACTGACCAGAAGAACAGCTCTCGAGTCTCGTTGGCCTTGGAAGAGACAGGTATCAACCCAGCATATGATTCTCCCACGTCGAACTGCATCAACGTAAGCTCATCTCCTAACTCGGGGCCTTCTCAACCCACGTTGACATCGGGGATCTTGGTGCCATCGACGACGAACTCTGCTTATATATCAGTGATAGAACAAGACACATAGTTCGGTGGTTGTACTCTGTGTGACATTGTTCAAGAAAGGTGATGCGCGCTTCTGAAGTCGCTCATGATGGGGCACGGGAGCCTTCTGCGCCTTGACTCTGGACTCCAAGACTCGGTCGACTCTCTTGAAAGCGTCGACAGCATTCGTCGCTGCCACGGAGCAAGCGAACAGGACGGGGAGGAAGTATGCAGTACGCATGCTGCAGTAGGATGAATATCAATGAGTGTGATCAGGGTAATGGGAAGATCCGAGAGTATTTATGTGGTTGCGTGCGTAAGCTATCACCGACGCCGAGCGGGACATTGTGAGTAGTGACATGCGTTGATCTGTGGGATATGGATATGGATATGGCAGGTGCAAGGGGCCACCAGCCTCACCTGCCCGATGCAGTGAAGATTCCTTCACCGTAAACTCTCACATCGGGCTGCAAATACTCAGGTGAGACAGAGATGGTAGAAGCTGCATCGTTCTGCGTCATCCCCGATCAAAGTATGATGTTCGATGGTGTTCATGGGACCAATGGCCGCATCATTCTGAATGGAGCCTCCCGATTAGGAAGGTCTCACATTCGGGCGAGGTGGGGTACGGCATGTTGCTAGAACATGGCAGGGACGCCTTGCTTGGAGAGGTGACGAAGATATCTTCTCTGTACGCTCAAGTGACCTCGGTTCACAATTAGGCCTTTTAGTGAATGAGAATCGGGATGCTCTTCGCGGTCCTTGGTGAGAAGAAGGTGCGGTTGTCAGGCGTTGGTGCCGAGCCTCACAGACTTGACTTGGGAAACAATACTTTACGCTAGCAGATGAGCTTGCCAATAACCGTTAGCCTACTTGGGCAAGCCGATCTACATACTTTGTAGGAGACGCTACGGACAGTTGACACCAAAAGTCTTAAGCAAGCGCCAAGTCTACGGGGATGAGGGTGCCTAAGGGCACTACTTAGCTCTAGGGAGGTACGTACTGCTTAGGTGCGATATCCGGGGAGACTGGCCGCCTAGCTCGTCAAGATATTGGTGCACCTTCCGTCAGCGCTAACTCAAGAGTTTTGGTGTCAACCTCCGTAGCAGCTTAACACCCAAGCTAAAGTAAGGTAGGCCCTGCCTTTGCGCATTTCCTGTTTCCTTTATTTCTTAAATCAATCGTCTTAAGGAACGCTGTCGCAACAGTCAAATAATGCTCTAGTCGCGTACTCCCCTTATACAATCAAGCACAAGTATGCTACCAAATCTGCTGAGAGCTGCCCCATGCTAGAATTGAGCGCCAAGGCTGACCAGAGGAACACAGTCACAGTATGTCCAGAGGCTCGCTGTATCAGGAGGGAATCACAAATGCTGTCGACAAAAGTGGCCCCATTCTCTACAACGGAAAGCTATTCACAGTGAGAGGGTGCACGACTTGCCACACACTTTTGATCCCTTGTGAGACATGGACGAAATAGATCTTTTGATCAAGAGCTCTTGCTAGAAACTCTGCCTGCTGTGTTGCCTAAGTAGGAGAACGCGCAACGTATCTCGGTGCGATTCGAGGCTGTGCTCCGCCCAGCTCTCACCTCGCCCATGTTTCCAAGTGATTAATGTCAACGTTGCCCAATCTGGCCCTTGTCATATGTGAACCTGGACAATTGGAGAGGGTGCAATGCGCCATAATTCAAGGATCAGTAATTGGCTAATAATCTCTGACATGGTGAGATGTAGAAGCGCTTCTTCACGAACAAGATGCAACCTGTCACGGACAAGGTGGCACTAAACCTCTTAGCTCGATATCGTTTTGAAAACACAGCACCATTCTGTCATCGAGCATGTCAATATCTGAAGAATCGACCGTCTGGCAAACCGCTCATCTAGGGTTTGTTATTCGTCACTCTCATTGGTTTTGCGAGGCCCAGCACGTTTCATTTGCAGACTCCAGAAGCAGTCAAGAGCAGCACTAGTTCTACTTTCAGGACAGCGTCACAAACAGCACGGAGCAATATCATAATACTTCTCCTTGACTTTGGTATTCATGCGACATGCTCATTCCACCAACAATGTGGAAGATAATGCACATGGATCTCAGCTCCATAGCCTGGCCCCTTGCTATGTACTCTCATACGAAATGATGCTTATGCGCCAGCGCCTCCGCTGCAGACGCATCCACAATCACGCAATGGGAGCGAATGCGACTTCTTCAGCGTCCGTGCCAAGCCCACTACGTCACTCTTCATTACCTCAGCAGGCGTTATCAACGCCTTTCTCGCTTTTCTTCTTCTTCACACAAAAGCGAGGGCTCGAATACCTCTGACTTTACTCAGTGTAGTGCTGGACCCGCGCGGGACTGCTGTGTGGCACCATGTGTGGCCTGATTGCAATCTTGGCTTTGCGCCAGTCAAAGTTGAAAGCCAACACCGTGAACCGCATTGATATGAGTCTCGCACAAATCAAGCATCGCGGACCCGACTCACAGGGCACATGGATCAGTCCAAACGGCCAGATTGGTACGGGATCAGTGGTACCTTGAGAAATGACACTGACATCGCACTTCAGCACTGGGTCATGTTCGCTTGAAGATCAACGATCTAAGCCCGTCTGGCAATCAGCCTCTTCACAATGACAAGCAGAGTATCCATGCAGTTGTCAATGGAGAGATCTATGATTATGACCGCCTTCGGCTTGAAATGATTGACAAGCTGAGTTACAAGTTCGGAAGCACCAGCGACTGCGAGCTCGTGCTCGCCCTCTATGAGTGCTATGGTCTTTCATTTCTATCGCATCTTAGAGGGGAGTTCTCTTTTTGCTTATACGACTCCAAGCGCGACATCTTCATAGCCGTTCGCGATCGATATGGAATCAAACCACTCTTCTGGACAGTACATGACGGAGAACTCTTTGTAGCTACAGAGATGAAGGCATTCTTGCCCCTTGGTTGGAAGCCAGAGTGGGCGGTGGACGGCATCGTCAGCGGCAGCTTTCAGATTGGGTCGGGCACCATCTTCAAGGACGTGCGAACAGTAAGCATGAATCCAAACCTACCGAGATCGCTACTAATTTGGTAGGTGCGTCCTGGTCACTACCTGACAAGTCATTGCTATAGCGAAATCAAGGAGCTGCAGTATTGGGATATGGACTACCCCAGCAAGGTGAGCATCCGTTCTCTGCGTATGATGAATCTCACAATTGGATAGCTAGACCTCGATCAACGCACAGAGGATGAAATGGTACAAGGCATACGCTCTCGTCTTCTCGATGCGATCAAGGTTCGTCTTCGAGCAGATGTGAAGGTCGGTGTGGCTCTCAGTGGTGGCATTGACTCCTCCGTGGTGGCTGGCATGGTCAACCACCTGATCAAGGAAGGGGAACGCCTCGGCAGTGACAAGGTCACCGAACGGTTGAGCTGCTTTGGCGTTGCGTTCGATGCGGACAGTGGGTTCGATGAATCATGTCAGTATCTGCCTCTCGCCAATACAACTTAATACTGACTGTGTCGCAGTGTCGGCAAATCGGACGGCGGAATTTCTGGGCGTGAAGTATTACAAGAAGCATATGAATGAACAGGCACTGGCAGACAGTTTCGAAGACGCCACATGGATGATCGAGCAGCCGAATCCGGATCTCAATTTTATTGGCCTCTACGCTCTGTCGGAGCTGGTACGGGAAAAAGGCTTCCGTGTCCTCCTGAATGGTAAGAGCCTTTGCCGTCTTTACCACCCACAGTACTCATTGCAATCACAGGACAAGGGTCCGACGAGATCTTTGGCGGTTACTCGCTGTTCTTGCCAGACTACCTGAGTGAAGCCGATAGAAGCTTTCGCAGCCCAACCATGTCCGAGGTGTCAAGAAGTGTGGCATTCGACAAGGTAGTAAGGACAATGGCACAGACGCAGGGATTGAAGCCGCCTCTGGAGCCTTCAAGGCATCTTCCAGGACTGCTCACACCAGCCCAAATGAGCGAAGCATACCCTTCGTTACCTTTCAAACACGAAATATTACCAGACAATGATTCTGCTCTCCAACCGCCCTATCTGCAAGCCATACAAGATGACGTCGTGGCAAAAATGGCTAAGTGGCATCCTTTCCATTGCGGGCAATACATCTTCTGCAAGGCTCATCTGGACAACCTGATCCTGTCGAATCTAGGTGATCGAGGTGAAATGGCACACAGCATTGAAGGGCGGACTCCCTTTCTCGATCATCATCTGGCGGAATACGCCAATGGTCTTCCGCCAAGTATGAAAATCAGACCCAGGACGAGGGAACTCAAAAAGCTCGAGGGCCATGCCGACTCTGACGGAGGGCTCGATTTCGTGGAGAAGTATGTTCTGCGAGAAGCAGCACGTCCATTTGTCACCGATGAGATCTATGAGAAGCGCAAGCATCCATACAGCGCACCTGTAAGATATGGAATGAACGGGCCCCTACATCAGTTAATGAGTAGCCTCATTACGAAAGACAACGTTTCCAGCTTAGGCTTTCTTGCCTGGGCATCCGAAGATGACGATGGTGGAAAAACGATGGCGGACATGGTGCACCTCGCCTTTGCAGAAAAGAATGAGCCGGCTTTCAGGCTTGTCATTTGCCTTGCACAGTGGATCGTGCTTGGGAAAAAGTTTGGTGTTCGAGAGTCACACATTAATTCTGCCAAACTCTAGGCATATCAGCTTCGGGTTCAACCTCTAGTTGACGATTTCAGAGCACATAGATGCGCTCAGCATAGAAGCAAATCGCTTGCACACCCTGAAGGTTAATTTGAAGAGGCCTCGAGCTCAGCATAGATGGCATCGTGGCAAGATGGCAAGATGGCAAGATGAGAGCATGCCAGAACGCAAAGCAATCCCTCACACCCGCATACAAGATTGCTCATTAGGTTACAAGTTTGAATCAAACTAATAGATACAGTCCATCGGATGCCTTCTTGGAGTTGTTACTAATCCTAAGATTTTCTTTATTTTGGGTTGGCATCTAAGGACTCCAGGCGATTGAGAGGGTCAGGTGCCTGGGACGATGAAACTCTTTGACAGCGGCCCAATGAGCCTGACCAGAAATTCGCAATGCAAGCTGGGTAAGTCTATCCTTCCAGGTGCGCAAGAATGCTGGGACTGTATTAACCTCGCTCATACCCAACGGTCACGGTCCGAGTCACTCTACAGTATCCAGCTCCCTTCGAGAGCCCGATTGTCCATCACCACCCATTCAAGGTGAGACCATAAGTCCGGGCCTTCACCCACGTGTATTTATGACGTGTTGTGTTGTTCACCATGGATCTCAGCCAATATCCTCTGCCGATCACCATTATGTATTGGTTTATCTCTCTTGTACATGATGAATTAGAGTCATGTGAATGCGCTGATGCGCATGGACCATCATGAACAGCTTGCTGACCAATATAGCGACAAATCCGTCAAGCTTTGAACATTATCCGCCCATCCATCCAAGCTCGAAAGGCAGATGGTAGCCTTTGAAGACTGTAGCTGCTCCCATCTATGGCTTACTTACTCGGACGTTATGATTCAGTCCCTTTCGTTTCATTCTCGACCCATCTGCTTGCTTATAGATGATGTCCTAGAATCATGTGTTCATTGTATTACCCAAGGCGGACGAGAGTATGTCTCGACACGTACAATGGTCAAACACGTGATGCTACCACCACAATCGGATTCACTGGAGCCGGCTTTTGTCACCCGAAGCTCCGCAAAGACGCCTCGTCAGGGCCCACACTCAGATATACAACTTCGATTGAGGTCTTTTGTTGACAACCAATGGTCGGCCAGCTTATCCTCGCTACCCTACATAAGTTGGAGCCTTGTTTCGAGCAGAAGGAAGGGGTTGGACCAACGATCAGTTCGCATTTAGGCTAATTCAACTTCGGAAATCCCATGGCAGCTCCTTCCGTGGGCGAGATGAGCCGATTTGCTGAAAGCAAACGAAACTAAGTGGTAAATGTCCCTAGCTAAAATCGACGGCCATGAAGGTACGAGGGCAACAGCCACATCGGCCGCCGGTCAAGACCTTCATATTCAAGCCGTGTCAGCCCTCGATCACAACATCATATCTTTGTTCAAGCATGTCCAGGCCCTCTTTCTCGAGTAAATTCAAGGCCAGCCGCCAGCTACACCTCCGGCTCGAATGCCAAGACGTAATCATCTTCTAGATACTTTAGCTTCTCAAGCTGGCCACGCTGATAGGTACAGACTGGTTGGTCTTTGTTATCTTGGTCCCATAGGTAAAACAGAGTCGCGTACGAGAAATTTACGGGATTTCAAAACAGCATCACTATAACCTCGTATGAAGTTCGAACCCTTCATAGATGCATAAGGACATCGCACTTGACAAAAAGGTTTGCTGCGACCCCGTTCGGGAACTGCTAGCTAATTCGCTTACCATACGAGTCTGTTTGCTATCACAGCCATCTGGATCAGCGCACATAAAGCTCTCATGCGGAGAAAACTGACGAGATGCATGAGCGCGAAGAAAACCTGGAGGCTTTTTAGAGTCCAGTGCAGGGTAGTACACGGAGTGAACGGTGGACCTCCGCAAACTACTACCAGGCTCATCGGCTCGCGTTGGTGCTTCGCTGCAATCTCTTACTACCATATTTCCTCATGGGGTTGTCCCATCAGGCTAAGACATCCGGCTGGAAATTGTCGCTCCATATGATCAACCCTTGGAGACGCATCGAGGGTCACTCGTATTCACCCAAAGCTGTTCAAGTGATCACTGCCACTACTCCTCATCGCATTTCATTGTTCGGATCGTCTCGTATCGGCCATCCCTCGCGTTCTTCGCTTCTGTGGAGCGCTAAAAACGCTGATACGTGGATTTCATGCTGGTTCCCACACGGTTGGGACTCCATGACAAGGACAGCCAGTTGATCATGTGGGATGAGGCTTTGACATACTTGGATTACATGCCAGCTGCTCTAAGTTGACGCGCAGCACTGAAAATCTCGAGTAGGAGGGATAAGAAGTCTTCCAATACAGAATGCAAGTTGCTTGTACGAAGGGTCATCAGCATCATGGCTTCTGAGGACCAGTGCCCGATGGGCGGCATTCAAGACCCGGTTGGTTAACGTTCATCTCCTTCAAGGCAATAACCACCAAACCGTACTGCACGACAAGACACACGAGCTCGAGCTAGCAAAGGCAGAGATCGAAATCTGCAAGCGTCAAGGCTGAAACGTCCTGTACTCAGCATCCCAGCACATTGAACGCGTACTCCTATCCTAATCCATCCCCAATCTAGCATCAGATGCATCATTCCATGCCTATATCCGAAAGCGACATCATCGCACATAATTCAATCTAAACAAACAAAAAACCATGACTCGGATTCATTAATCCAGAACCCTCTCAAGATGACACGGAAAATCACGAAATCGTATCATCGACCAATCATCTCGTCGACGAGGGCGAGCTACGTACCTAATCAGGAGGCACTAAAGCAAAACTCGAAATCACATTCGTAATGTATCTATTTTCATCCCGCTACCTCTCCAAGATACTGATGTAAAGACTCGACCGACTCGGATTGAAAAAATTGCCCGGTTAGGGCTGTATCAACCATACCTCTACATGAAGTCGCACGCCACAGACCGTTGTGCCTCAAAGCCCTACCATACGCCCAACGCCCACCGGCGCCGCCACCACCTCTATCACATAACGGATAGAACAGGAACCAGAAACCATAATCTACAACAATGGCATATCCTCGACATTCAGTCAAAACGGTCCGCCATACCGACGCCAAAACTGTCAACGTCACGCTAAATACCTCAGCCAGTGGCTTAAGCCCACGGAAAGCAACGGGTGTGGAGCGCTGTCATCGTTGTGGAGTCATAGATCTAGATGCGATGGAGCGTTCTGATAGAAGATTGCTAAGGGGGTTGGGAATGGGTATATGAACCTCACCTACCTACCCTTCGTCAGAGAAAAGCAAGTGTCCGCACACTACACTCGTTTCAAATCCCAACCACTACACTACAACAGCACTCACAATGCTCGTCTCCACCACAACAACCGTCTTCGCGCTCGCCGCCATCTGCGCCGCCCGTCCGGGTGCGAATGTGCTCCAGGCTCGTCAACAGGACATGATCGGCCCCAGCGCCGCTTTTCAGATCTACGCCGCCAACCCGGATCAGTCGAACAGCCTGGGTGGCGCGGCCGCGGCTGCTAGCTCCTCCTCGACGACCGACTCTATCACCTCGATGGAATCCAGCTCCTCGACCGAATCCAGTTCCTCCAGTTCCAGCTCCTCGACAAGCTCCAACTCCTCAATCTCCCTCTTCAGCAGCCTCCCCTCCCTCACAGGCGGCCTACCCTTGCCCAGCGGCTTCAGCGCACTAAACGCCTCCCTCGCATCCGGCGGTGCGGCATCGAGCACGGGCTTCATGGTCGGCAGCATGCGCGCGCGCGAGGCGAAGCAGATACGCGATATCAACGACATCGTGACGGATCTCAGGGATGGGCTTGAGGCGCGGCAGATGGGTGTCGCTTCCACAAGCATGCCGAGCGTGACGTCTGCCAGCAGCGTCTCTTCGTCTCTTCTGAGCCTGACAAGCGCGACCGGCACCAACTCGTCCACTACGAGCGCCGCGTCGCCCAGTGTTACGAACCAAGCGGGCATCGCTTTTGAATTCCGAGTCAGCCAGGACGCAGGCGGCACCAACAATGTCGATCTCGTCGTGTCGTTTGCCAACCTGCCCTGTGGCAAAAGTCCCGGACCTTTCTCCTTCGAGTTCAACTTCGTGCCGAATGACGGGTACAGCAGCACTGGTGAAGGCCAGATCAATGTATTCAAAGTCAATGGGAACCTGGGCAATAGGCCAACGTACAACAGCGTTGATGCCGCGACTGGAAGCTTGATCGGCACGTTTGAGTTGCCAACGGGCTCGGATGCGAATCAGCCCAAGCTCATCTTTATCAATCAGTTGGTGTGCGAGCCGACTATTAACCTTCGTTTTGGTATTAGCCAGTATAGCTCGTCTGCGGGCGCGGTGGCGTACTTTAACCAGAATGGCATGGGGTTGAGGGAACGATCTGGCTGAGAGATTGCGCTAATGGCATCTCGAGATGTGTACATAGAATCGGAGGATAATGGGGTTGTTCGGTCTTGCTGAGAACGTGGGAGACTGACGTAGCTGGTTTGGCGCGTTGTAAAGGTGTTTCTGGCTAGGTCCAGTATATGATAGACATAAGTATTTCTCTAATGGATAATAATAAGGGTATTTCAAGAAGAATGATGTTGAACCGGTCCTATGTTTTGCTGTTGTCGATTGTCGCTGGGATTACGGACTGTGATGCTAATAGTGTTCTGAAAGTGATGATGAGGCTGGCACGACTGGTAACATGATTCTTGTCATGAACGTTCGATTGGCTCCTCGGCCAATAGTGCCTCATTCTTCGGCCGTCTAATGCATCGTCTTAGTGGTGGGCTGACAATATCATTGAACAAAAAAGTCCCATAGACAAGCAAAGCGAAGCCAACAATCTGAAGCCATTTGAACGTCTCCCAGCCCAATCCGAGCGACACAATCCAAATAAAAAGCGTTCGACAGGTATCAATGGTAGATCTCGCGGTAGCACTGACAGTCCTCGTGACTGACAACCCAAAGAAGTTGAAGCCCCCAATGCTAATCATGATCAGCACCGAGGATACTGCGATGGCTTTGTAGTGGGTGATCTCCCTCCAACCCTCTTTCGCATCAAAGTAGCCGTTTCGCCCTCTTTCTGTTGTGCCAATGGCGAAATGTAGGATGATCATGCCTAGGACGGTGACGATGAAGCCGAAGACACCCTCCCAGCCAACGACTTTGAGAGGCTCCAGGGCGTATTGCTCTAAGATCCATTCTTCGAGGACGAATTGTGTGGCGGTGAAGATCTGAGCCGCAGCAATCATGAGGACGCCGATGACAGTGTACAAAGCTTCTTCTGTTTTCGCCTTGGTCTTGAAATCCTCTGCCACTGCCCGCAAAAGAAGAAGACCTGTCTCGACTATGGACCTTGGCTCAGGCTGAGCTTGAGGATTCGGTGCGATGGCGCCTGCTAGTCCGACGATCGCGACACCAAGAACCACGATGAAGAGGGCCAACCACTGGTATAGGTACAGCTTGCGCTTGAGGAAGATGACACTGAAGACTCCGACGAACAGCACCAAAGCTCCACGGGTCATCTGGTAGATACTGGCTGCTACGAAGAGAAGTCCCACGTTCATCAAGGTCGTCCCAGTGATATCACAACATGCGGGCAATGCCAGTAATATAACCCTCCAACCGACCAGCTCCCTTCGTCCGTCCTTTGGAGCCACGAGTGCTTGTGCAATAGGGTTGGTAGCTTGGACTGCGGAGAAAGATGCTGTCATCCCATCTTCTTCGTCACTTTCGATCCCCGAGTCATGATCATCAACGGGTAGGTAGCCGGCTTGGAGAAGAGGGGCATCTTTCGTGACGTAGCGTTTGTAGAGGTAGAAGCCGAAGACGACGAGCCAGCAGCCCATCTCACCGACGAACATTTGGGCTCTGAGAGGCGTCAGACTTGCCAATAGATACAGGGTAAATCGATACACACGTTTGTATGACAGGCATGGAGAAGCGTCGTATCTCTTGAGGATCTTCGGAGTCACAGTTCGCAACGCATTGGAGGTCCTGCAAACATCAGTCTGAGAGAGCGGCAGCGATGACAATGGCGCATACCTGGTATTTCGAGAGCAATGTATTGCAGACACCACTCAGCAGCATCATGCCGACCAGAAAGGGTACCGCGACTCGGCTCGCCATGGCTGGGTTCGAGTTAAAGTATAGGGGTGAGGTAGCTGGCTGCAACCTACGTACAGCTTCAAATGTGGGAGATATGGGATGTTATACTGTGACAAGAAGGGGTATGGAGAAAGCTGTTCGCATGCACGAATCAGGTGCTCAAGCATGATCATTGACGATGATCTGTTGTTCTAGCCTATTGATGGGTGCTTACTCAGCGACCAGATCTACCCGAGGTTGCGGCGAAAGAAAGCGCCGACTGACCGACGCTCCGATGCCGCGATAGCTTCAGATGGAAATACACAAACGCGAGAAGATCACTCACACGTGCTTGTTTACTGCCTGTGAAACATAGCATACACGCTTTATTGAGGGCTTATTCTTTGCACCAATTCAGTACATCAGTTACTCCCACAATCATAAGCTATTGATATCAGTTCCACTCTAGATTCCACCTCTTTCGTCTCTTCAATTGAGCCCTCTCCCCTCGCCTCTTCAAGTATGTTTTCGTCTTGAATGGTTATTTGCGAGAAGCTTTTTTCTGACTATGGGTCTACGAAACAGGCACAGGCTTCAGTCATGGCATTAGCAACCCCCACACGTCGTGCCCTCTCTGATCTTCCAATCAACACGTTTGGGACGCCCTCAACGAAGGGCGACATTGGGAAAGACGCATTGAGCAACAAGAGGCCCATTCAAGTCGTAGCAGACCCGGAATATGCCCAACCAGCTCTCCGCGTCCGGGTGTCTCCGCGCTCGCAGACGACGCTCCAAGGCGAGACGCCACGACAGGAGGTAGGAGTCCCCATGCAGGGTGGTTGATCGTGTCACTGAACATATTTTCCAGGCACGGTCAAGGGAGGGTTCGCACCCAGACAGCCCAAGCCAGCGGATGCCAACCCAAATCGTGGTCCAATCTGCTGTCGCCATCCCTGCAGCAGAATCAGAAGAGGTGGAAGAAGGCGACTCGCAGAACAGCTGCAATTCGTTCCTCGACCTTGATCCGGATGATACGATGGTCTCCCAGCAGACAGCAGCAACAGAGATGACGCAGCCGACGCAGTCAAGAGCAAGACAAGTGAGACCGCACCCCTATCGAGATCGGGTTCTAGCTAACACCGTGCAGCATGCCGAAATTCTGCGTCTCAGGCTACGACTAGCCCACTTCAAAGTCAGAACGAACCAGATCCACATTCCTCTCGCTCAACTTCGGATATCCACGAGCGAAAGCCCACACTCACCAGAACGCCAACCCTCTCTGCCGAAACTCCTCCCAGCGCCTGTCCTTCGACCAACAGCATACTCCGCGCGGACCGTCACGCAGTCTCAAATCCCTTCCTCGCCCCCAAGCTCTCCAGAAAGCAATCCGGAAAAGGTCGCTCGAGAAGAGGTATTCAGGACACCGGCATTACCTCGGCACTCCACTGCGCTCAGGCAGATAAACAGCCCACCAGACAGTCAAGAGGGGGAATCAAGGGAAACATATACCGAGGAAGACAATCTGACCAGTAGCGCTGTGCGAGGCAAAGCTGCAATTGGACTGCTAGGTCTAAGACAGGAGCGGTGAATGAATTGCAAGAGCACGAATGTATGGGCGTATTCTATCCATTCTGGTTGGCATTAGCATCATGGCGGTCATCTGGGAAGCCATTGCATTCTTGGGTCAGCGTGTCATATCATTTGCAACGGTGTTAAGCCATCATAGAAGAGGTGTGGAAATGTGGATAGCTTTCTGGTCCGAAGGTCAAGAGAAGTGGCAATTTTCAAGCAGGAATCTTGCTCGCTGCCGTCTGCAAGAATTTTACGTACGTGAGGCTGCACTCTCCTCCCTAACACCAAAACCACTGCGATCCTCCTTACCTCTACGCCTGATCCACATGGCTTGGAAATCACTCAGAATTCACTCTATCTGCCATCTTCTGCGGTGACAGTGTATTTTCTTGCTTTGCTTCTGTTGCAGATTTTCGACAACTGTAAAGTGACAGTCGTAGACAGGTGATCATGTATCCAAATAGCTATATACCAGATTGTCGTCAGAACTTCCACTCCATCCCCTGAGTGCCTTTTCTTTCACCTCAGTCTTGACTCGCCGACGATGTTCGAGTGCATCCGATTTTTTGAGAGTCTGGTAGTCCGGCATCGCGACAGTCCCGACCCAGTTTCGTATCTCCAGTGCGGACTGAATTTCGGAAAAGAGGCTGAACATGCGCGATTTTGACAACGCACTCGCTCCTCTCGGATCCGTCTGCTTGCGACCTTGTAGGACGCCGTTGATCAAGGTCTCTTGGACGTGTGGGTTCCATACCGCTGCAATATTGCAACCTTTGGTCTCGCCAGTCGGGCTTGCGCCAGCGTTACGGCGTGAGTACTTGAAGTCGAGCTCGGTGGTGTCGACTTTGAAAGGGTGAAAAGCGTAGCCCCCGGGCCATATCTGGGTTGCCACTGGGTTCATCCGTCCTTCCGCACCAAATGATCTCTCACATGCTTGGGGCCTGTAACGTGAGTGTGGAAGGATCAGAGTGTCGAGATATGCATTTCCGGGTGATACAAGGAGAGAGGTGGCTGAGGAGAGCAGAGACGTGCACTGTTTTAGAGCAAGCTTGTCTGAGCACGACTTTGATAGAGTCGGCGGACTGTCTCCGCGAGCTATCATAAAGTCAAACCTCTCCATTCCTATTAGTCACAATCGCAAACTCACAAGGCTTCCGCCTCACGATACCTAGCTGGGAGAAAGACCCTCGGCCAAGCAGCTGGGGTACAGTGCGATTATCGTGAGAAGTGATCGGCCACGGTGTAGCGTCTTCCTGTGCTTCCATAACGAGTTCCATACTCGCATCACCGCAAGGAGCCTCCGAACAGTACATCATGATCCTCAGGCCTTCGCGGATGACGAAAGGCTGCTGTCCTGAAACTCGGGAGACCTCATGCGGTGCTCTGTACCTCAGTAGATCGGATTCAAAGCCAGCAGAGGAAGTGAGGAGTTTAAGTTCACGAAGAAGAAAATGGTTGAAGGCTCGAAGTGCAATCACCTCAGCATGCCAGTCGTGGAGGACATGACCATTCGCAAGAAGAGCAGGATCCGAAGCAGAGAGACACCTCATGCCAGTGCTATAGTACATATCAGCAATACGTCTCCACAAGACGACTTCTGACAGCCTGACTTGCCCAAGGGCTATGCATGTCACATCATCGCCTACTTGTTTGGTCAATTTTCCTGGATCCCGTTGCGTTGGAAAAGTGAGAGCGACCTTTCACAATGGCGATACCACTCAACGGCACCCATTCTTGCAAGCCATTCGAAAAGGCTCGCGGTTTGCTCTTGTTTGGCTGAATGCTGAATGTAGCAAATACTGATTTGACAACAAGGTCCTCGAGCCTTCCCATCGGACCTCGAGCTGGGACAGTACAAATACTCAAATGAGCAGGTGACGCTGAAGATAATAGATGTCCTTGAGTGAACACAACAAGTCAAAGGATGCGCGCATCTTTTGAATTTGCTGGATCGAAACTAAAGTATATAAATGTGCTCGGTTCTATTTCGTTTCCTCGTGGCAAGGTCCCACGCCTCTAACAGATCGACCCGCTGGGACGGCGTGGACGGTTCGGGCGGCTGCTTCCGGGCCCGAAGTCTGGGATAGAACTTATTGTAAAGTATTCTTGTCTTTAGCTTCACTTCGTTCTTCCGGCCAAACTTTTAGAGCCGTACACTCGCGCCTTCCTTATTTTACCCTCAGTGGCCCCAGTGAATACTACCGCAAAATGAATGCATTCGGTGAGTGCTTCCTAATATTGACAATTATGTCTTTCAGCACCTTATACCACAAGATGCAGAATACGCTAATACTGCCCACAACAGTACCCAAGAACCGAAGGGTATGTCATCAATGCGATCGAGAACTCTAGGGCGCGTGTGCTGAAACCTTCTGCAGCCCAAATTCGACCTGCAGCTGAAGGTAACCTAAACATGC
>JAABUL010001513.1_pt1 | contig 43688 bp, 73 predicted proteins | sample 5559151 | NCBI WGS metagenome assembly JAABUL01 (sample SAMN10711876, study PRJNA513368) | rock metagenome | isolation source: Antarctica rocks | place: Antarctica: Victoria Land, Pudding Butte sud | reverse complement strand
CCCCCCCGCGCGCGCGCGCGCGCACAGCAGCGGAGCTTTTGCCGCAACCGGCGCAGCAGCGCCGGCGTCCCACAGCTGCGCATTCGCCGCCGCGCCCGCCTACTTGCAGCCCGGCGCAGCCCGGCTTGGCGTTGCGGCGATAATCGGCTGCGGCGACTCCCCGCGGCTGTGCAACCGCCGCCGCGCCCGCCGAGTTGCGGCCCGCGCTGGCGGCGGTAGCCGGCTGTGCATCCGCCGCCGTGCCCGCCTACTTCCAGCGCGGCTCGGCGGCGGTGACCTTGACGTTGCCCCAGCCGTCGTTGCCGCTGACCGGCAGCGAGCCCCACCACTTGCCGTCGATGCCGCTGGCGCAAAGACATGGCCAGCTTGAGCAGCAGCTTTCAGCTCGCAAGGGCTGTTGCCGCTGCTGCAATCTTGTCCAGCCAACGCAAATGCGGACTTGCAGGCCGCATGTCAGCCTCTACACCCTTGAACCCCAAAGCTCAAGCCGCAGCAGCAGCAGCAGCAGCAGCAGCAGCGTTGCCGGAGAGCCAGGCGCGGAAGAAATGAGAAACCCAATGCCCAGAGCGTGGAGGCAGATTGTGAACTCTTGTGACTCGAGCACAAACCTGCGGTCGGAGTCGGTGGCGTCGGCATCGGAGAGCCAAGCGCGGGGGCCGCACGGCAGGTCGCCCACGGTCAAGCCGGGGCTCGGCGCTGGTGCCATGCCCGCCAGCACCACCTTGGCCTGCAGTTCCAGACATGAATAACATTTTCCAGACGAGTCCTCCACACCTGCAGTATTTTCGCTGCAACCAGCTGGGTTCGAAGCACAGTAGCATGCTGCCAGTGCAAAGCCCAGACATGCAGGCTGGCTCGGTCGAGCATCTGTGCATCGGCACAAGCAACAGTGTCTGTTTCGCAAAACCTCGAGGCAGGCAGTGGAAGATGCTGCAGCTGCATAATGCTGCAGCCTGACGGGGAGGCAGCAAGGCAGGGTCGCCTGGACACGCAGCCGTGGCGGGCTGGCACCTCGGCGGCAACGCAGGCGGCGTGGTTGGGCGCCATGCAGCGCAGCGTGATGCTCATGCGCGGCTCGGACACCGGCGGGATGCGGTGCTGCGCAATGTCCACGCCGTTGCCCTTCAGCGCCAGGCACGAGCCTGCAAAGAAGGGTTTTCACATGCGGTCACCAGCTTGGGCTTCCCAGAGGACTGCAGAGTTGCTGCCACTGCAGCAAGGCTGAGAAATGCCAGTCACATCGGTTTCAGGTTCCAGCTGACGACACCTTCGGCTGACACTCCGGATCGAGTTGGGAAGGGGAAGGGGAAACACAGGAAGCGCACCTGGCGCCTGCTCATCTTGAACTGCCAGATCAGTGGCGACAACAACATCTGATAGGAACTCGTCAAAGGGGCGAAACAGCGAGAACGAGGAAAAGGTTGAGCAATGGAAGCGCACCCGGCGCCAGCTCCATCGTGAACTTGCCGGAGAACATGCCGGCGCCGAGGGCGGCGATGCGCTCAGAAAACAGGATGTGCTGCTGCGACTGCAGGCTGACTGTCACGAAGGCCGCACAAAGTCGAAGTGGTCGACGTGCGGCGGGATGCAGTCGCCTGCGCGCAGGGGATTATCAAGATTACTTCTTGGAGAAGTATGACATTGCGAGCTGATGGATGGGTTACTTGTGCTGGGGGGTTCTCGGCCTGAGCAGCTGGTGAGCAGGTTGTGCCAGCCGAAAGACAGCTCTGCAGCCTTTTCGCCCCGCCGCCTTTCTGGTCTCAGCTTGGCTCTGCCATTTTGCAACATCAGGACACAAGCGTTTGGCAGCCTGTGCCATGTGTCGGAAAGCGATTGCGAAGCTGCATATCCCACGCCCGAGCATGCAGCCGTGGAGCGGTGTTGACGAATTGTTGGAAGTCACATCAGCTGAAGGAGCCTGTAAATAGCTTGCCGGCGTCATGCGCCAGCGATGGCGCTGGTCAGGCTCGCAGTCGGACCGCAGGTTACATTGTTTGATAGCGGCGGCGGGTCACTCTGGGCTCAAAGAGTAGGCCCCGCCGGTGACAGACGGCGCGAGGTCACGGCAGAGCAAACACAAAGGCACGGCACAGATAGCCGCACCCTTGGGACGGCCCTGCGCGTCGGTGGCGTAGTTGTAGCAGCAGCCGTACTGCACTTTCAATCACCACATAGCGGTCAATTTATCGCTGTGTGTCCTCAGCAGCTCTGCTATAGCGCATTCCGGCTGCTTCGAAGGGCAGATGTGATGCATGCAAGCGGCCCACGAGGGTGTGCCCTATTCACCTCAGTCTCCTTGCATGCAGGTCTTGTGGCAAGGAGCAATTGAGCCGGTAGCGGAGCAGGCCGTCAAACCCTGCTTCATCTGTGCATGCTGGATTGGGTACGGCAAGGCGAACGAGCAGCAGCGGCGGCGGCATAAGATTCAGCCATCATCCGGAATATCTGACGCTGATGCACGAGCCAAGCAACTGAGCGCTGGTGCACCTCATGCCGAGTACTTGGCGCAATTCAAAGAGAGCGCAATTGAAAACGACCAATCCCTTAGGAAGACCAAGGTTGAGCAGATTCTTTTCAAGACGACGATCCCTTACGTGTGCTCTTGAGGCGCTATGCGTTGCGCCAGACGCCGCCGGGCAACGGGCCGCCGGCGGGTCCGCCCAGGGAGAAGAAGTCGTCGATCGCCGGCAGCGGCGGCGGGTTCGTAAATTTCGTCTGCCCAGCTGCGCTTTGCGGATGCGCTCTGCGAGGCTGCGCTCGCCGGCCGCTCTCCTGTGTAGGATTAGCGCCAAAAGCCGTCAGAATGCTAGGGTTTAGTGAGCTGCGACTGCGGCTCGTTTTCGTAAGACTCGTCTGCCAAGCTGCGCATCGCGGAGGCCGGCCGCTCACAGCAGAGCAGGTCTGGGCATTTTGAGCACAGACAGCGGGCAGGCATTGGGACCGCGGATTTGAATTGGTGCTGCTGCAGTTATGCGCCCCGCCATCTAGGATGCACATGGCCAGCGCTGAGGTGACGGACTGGCAGTGTCCACATATGACATGACATGAGGTTTCCCTCACTGCAGATAGCGGCACGGCGCAGCCTGCCAGAACACGCAGGCCAGTGAAACATGCACATCGCTGTTCGCAGCTTGCTGGTTCGGTTGGCTGCACTGACACAACACGTTGTGCACCAATAGGGGCAGAAGAAGAAGAAAAGGGAAGCAGGAAGAACGGCGGGACGCCCAGGCAGCATACCCGTGCCGAAATCAGCCGGGTTACGCGTGATGTTGTGGGCCTGCACCCACTTGGGCTGCGGCAGCGCGCCCGGCGGCGCGTCGCCACCCTCCTGCATCTGCCGCGGCGAGCCCTGCACGGATGTGCTGGACTAGTAAGACAAGTGGGTGTTGCTGCCAGGAAGCGTCAGCAGAACGTCGCTGCTGTGAAGGTTCAGCGGAAGCCTCGCTTGCTTTGGAACGATGCCAAGGCCACATGCCATGTGTGCATGCCTGTGTGCCATTGCAAGTCGATCAGGGGATGGATAAGTGGTGAAGGCGATGCCGCTTGCTTCCCGTGACTGTAGAAGCAGTGGCGTGCCAGCCAACTGTGTGTACGAGCTTTGAGGCAGGTGAGGCTCAGCAGTGATTGCCATCAATCAACTGCGATGGGGCTGGGCTCAAAGTACGAAGCCGCTTCTACTGGAAGGTGGAGCCAATGCTGGCGTCCACCATCGAGGAGAAAGCAAAGAAGCGCAGCATGTTGAGCCGCACAACAGAAAAGACAAAAGAAGAATACAACTGAAAGAGAACGGCACCTCAGCGTCGATGTCGGGCTCCGTACCGTCCTCGATGGCCGCCAGGCTGATGGGCGGCGGCATGCTCGTCGGCGCCTCGCCGTTCGCCGACCAGGTCTTCGGCGCCTGCTGGCCTGCAGCGCCCCTGAAGGAGCCGCCGCCGCCGCTGCCCATGCTGCCGGTCGCGCTGCCGCTGCCGCCGCCGCCGCCGGCGCAGCCATTCATGCTTCTGTCGCCAGCGGCACTCCCGTTCATGCTGCCTGCGCGGTGGGCGCCGCCGCGGCGGCCGACACGCCCTCCATCGGCTGCGGCTGCGGCGTGGAGCGCGCGCTGCCGGGCGGAGTGAATTCCGGCTCGCCGTGCGACAGCGGCCACGCCGCCCAGCTGCCCTGGTGCTGCTGCTGCTGCTGCTGCTGCTGCTGCTGCTGCTGCTGCTGCTGCGGGTACTGGTGCGGGTACTGCTGCCCGTTCTGCTGGTAGTAGGCCGGCACCGCCGCAGGAGGCTGCTCATTCGCCACGATGGGCGGCAGCAGCGCTGCGTGCTGGTGCGGCGGCGATGGCGACTGCTGCTGCTGCATGTAGTGGCCCTGCTGCATGTACTGCTGCAGCTGCGGCGGAGGTGGCATCTCGCGGCGCAGCGGCGGCGGCGCTCCTTGCTGGAAGGTCGGCGTCGCCGTCGACAGCTGCGCGGCAGGGGTGTGCCGCCCGGCGGGCATCGCGACGCTGAGCACGTTCCCCATGGCGTCCTGCATCGGCGAGCGCATTGCCTCTGCCAGGTGACGCCGCGGCGGTGCCGCTGCTGGGCCACCGCCGGACGCTGCTGCTGCGGGTGCTGCTGCTGCCAGTGGTTGCCGGGCCGCGGGTGCGTCTCAAAGCCCGGCGGCATGCCGGCGCCTGCAGGTGCCGGCGCCGCCTTGCCGCGGTCGTCGTGCTGGCTGTGGTTGAAGCCCCGACCGGCAAAGCCAAGCGGCGGGCCCGGGGAGTGTGCTGCTGCTGCTGCTGGCCCAGCAGGCCAGGCGGCGGCGCATCCCCGCCGCCGCCACCGGAGCCATCGTCGCCGCCGCCGCCGGAGCCCTGCCTCGGCGTCACGTCGACGCTTGTGACAAATTCGGCGATGGAGCTCCTGTCGTCAAAGCCCGGTCGGACCGCGCGGGCGGCTGCGGGGCGTGCCGGCCTCGCTGCCCTGTGCGCGGCGGGGGATGTTGCCATTGGGGGCGGCCGTCGGGCCGCCCGTCTCTGATGGGGCGCCGCCGGAGCGGCCGCTGCTGCTGCCGCTGCGCGCCAGCAGCCGGCGGTCCTTCTGCATGCCGGCAAAGGCGGCGGCAAACATATTGCCGCCGCCTACAAAGCGCGCCTCGCGGGGGCGCGCGGCGCGCGGGCTGCCGCCGGTGCTGCCGGGTCCCTGAAAAGTGACTATAACATTCGTCGCCGGCGGCAGGTCGACGTGCTGCGGCGGGCCGCGCTCGTCCTGCAACCACGCCGCCAGTTCCGACTCCTGCCGCTGCAGCTCGCGCGCCCGCTCGTGGAGGCTAGTGATAGTGCGCTCCTCTGCCTGCACAGTCAAATGCACAAGGCGCTCGGGTGCTGTCTTAATGGAGACACTCTTGGCGGCAAGCTTTCAGAAGCAGCCTATGGCTGCTCTGCTGTGTACGCATGCGCGCCATCCTGGTCCATTAAATCCCGCACCACAGGATGTGATCCAGTCGCAGCCTCAGCATCCACATTAGCACAGCATCAAGGGTGCTCTTGAATGTATAAGGTGCAACCTTCGCGGAAATGCACGTGCGGCAAGGTGCTGGAAAGCGCACCTGCACATGTGCGTCCAGCTGCGCGCGCCGCGTGTGCGGATCCTCCAGTATATGCTGCCGCTTTGCGCTGCACGATCCATGCGCCGTGATGGCCGCCTGGCGACACTCGTCCCCTTGCTCCTGTTAGGGTGAAACTGATTATCAGGAAAGACACCGATAGCTAGCTTGTTGTTGTAGCAGCAGCTAGGTGCGGCTTGGGCGGCATGGGCGGCCGTGCGAAAGTGACATTCGAGCATGCAGCCACTCCATAGCTGTATGTGCATTTCGGGACGGGGTGTGCCAGCCCAATCGCACGCCGCAACCGAGCCGGCCATCTCATTTGCATGCAGCTGCAGCCACCTCGCAGGTGATGTGTTGTCTCGTGCTGAACTGGATAGCCCGTCTAGCTGACGACTTGCAGCCAGAAGGGCTCACCATGGTGGCTGGTGCAGCTGCTAGGAGGCGCTTTGGCTGCCATAAACGGTCCAACGGCCCCGGTGCTCAGCACGCAAAAAGCTGCCAGCTCGCGGCGGTATACCTAGCTCATGCCCAGCTCATGCATGATGCATCGAAAGGCTGTGAAAGTTCGCAAATGTGGTCAATTGCGCTGTCGAGCGCTGCGATTGATGATCAATCATTGATCTGAAGGATTCCGGAACGGCGTTGCAGCAGGGCCTGCTGAGCAGGCATAACTTTCTGCACACAATCCGCGATTGTCGCAGCAGACGCTGACCAGATGCGGTGAGGAAGATGAACAGCATGCGCCGCGGCGGGTGCAGTAAACTGCCGCCGTGCCGGGGCCGGTTGTGAAGCGAGGTGATGCCTTGAAATGGAATCGTATCGCATGCTCAAACGCGCCATGTGCAGGTCGCAGGGAGGCAGTGACTCTTACTTGATCTTATCAGAGACAGCTGTGCCGCTGTGCTGGCTCCTCCGGGTGACACTCGCAGCAGGCGCATGCGGCATGTCGAAACTCCGAACGCTGAGCCCCCCTGCGAATCTGCAAGTATTGCACGTCTACGCGAAAGTCTCTTGGAGACACTAAGAAAGTTGGTGTTGCATGAATCCGGACCTCACGCATGCTGCGTCTTGTCAGATGTGTTCAGTACATCTGCCCGACGGTCGAGGCGTCAGAGTGTGTTCCGCAATGGCAGACTTCCGACACATGATTGGCGAGGGAGGCACATTAGCTGAACAAGACATGTGTCCAAGCCTTCGAAGATGTTTGCTGCATGCTGCAGGTTGCGCCCATGTGCGGAGCAATGCGTCATAGGCGGCGCATGTTCCAGAAGCTGCCGCCAGCATGCAAGGTGTAGTGTGTATTCTCCACATGATTCTGCTGAAGTTACGGCCGGCTAAACTTTCATTTGAGTTATAGAGCTTTGCGGATTGCTTTGCAGGCCTGCCACGCTCCTGGGTGATGTACACCGGCCACAGTCGCATGGCGCTCGATTGCGCGTTCCCTAGAATGAAGTGGCAGTGCTTATGGAAGCAGGCCTAGTTCTGCAGGTACCTCTCCGCATATAATCACATGCAGCGGTGCTGTCGCAAACCATGAACCAGATTAGCAGAAGAGGCAGCATAGTATTCATGCGATGGCGCTGGTAAGCGCGATGTTGAACGATGTGCATGCAGAGCAGTGACATATGCAGGATCACATCATTGTCATCTCTTCATGCAGTGTGCAGCCTTCAGTCAACACGGCGTAACGCAAGGACAAGTGTCCGATTTCCACCCGGATCACTTGTCTTCACGAGAGGATTCACATAGCTGTGCGGCCCGGGAGGTGATGTGCTTTTTGACACCCATTGAGTCAGCAACGAAGGTCGTCGACCTGTCTGCAGATTGGTCTTGACCAACTGGATCATCTCGCGGACGTCCTCTGAGGCTGCCGTCCTGCATGGTGCAGGCTTACGAACCCAGCTTCGCTCTCGGGAGTGATATTGCGTCGCAGACTGGCGCTTGGTAGCCGGAATTTCTAGACGAAGCTGGTATTGGGTACTCTCGTGGACCAGCAAGGGCGGTGTTAAGGCCTTCAGAGCATGCCTTGCCATGTGAACGTATGCATGTGTTGGTTTTGGGCCGTGTCAAAAGCCGCACCGACTGCAATTACAAGAAACTGTCAGGGTAGTGGCATCGCTGGTCTCGCACTTTCAGAGTGGCTCTGCATGCAAACTTCGGCGGGCAATCCTACTTGGACACAAGCACAAAGCAGTTCCGAAGTTATGTATGCGGTGGCCCGCCGCTGATACTGGCCGCGGCGCCACCCTGTGGTAAAAGTGAATGCTTTGCACGCTAGGCTTGCCGAGGTGGTCCACTTTGCTGTTTGCAACTTGTTGGCTTGCGCATCCTTCTGCCCTGTGCATTGCTTGTGCTTTCTCTGCCGGCAACTGCTGACAGATAGCTACTGGTTGCAACGGCCCATTCTCTGCAGGTTTCAGTGCTTAGGCAGGCCCCCGTCCAGCGTCACGGCTTGAGGCGCAGGCGTGACAAAGGACGCTCGCAGCGTTCTGTAGCGGGCACAGACAGCAGGGCACGATGATAAAGCTCTTCTCAGTCAAGGTGCACGTCGAGGCAGAGCACTTCCCTGTTCGCGCGCAAGTTATCGCGCTCTCTCTGTGTGCAAACATCCTCAAACTGCTTCCTGCGTCAGATGCTACGGCTGTGCATGTTCGCAGCTGTTGGTGCGCCGTTCTGCTGCCTTGCTGCATTTGCTGTCGAGGGATGCGTCCAGCACGTGGTAGTTCCTGCTGCAAGAGTTGCCACATCACAGAAGCTTGCAGGATCAGCGTTGAGCTTCATTTCAGTCGATTGAACAGCAGTGGATTGGCTTGTCTCGTTCAACGGCTCTCTGCAGCCACTGCCGGCGTGTGAGCGTCTCACACGCCGGCACCCGGCAAACATGATGTCGATGCAGTCTGCACATGCGATTGGGCGTATGGTGTGCTGCAGGAGAAGCAGAAAAAGGATGCGGCAGCCAACAACGGCAAGGGCATGCGGCAGTCGGCGGGCGAGATCAGAGTGCAGAAAGGTGAGGCGTGTGCATGATATGTGCATTCCATGTGCATTCCATGTGCATTCCATGCATGCATGCAAGTGCTGCACCGGGTGCGGTATCCTTCAACATCGCAACGCGTCATGCGCCTCAGAACAATGTCCGCACTGTCCCCGGCACGCTGTGCTGCCGCTGCAGATCATGCATGTGGCATCTGCGTGGCACATTCTTATTGTCAAACCCCTGTAACCAAAACCCTGCAGACATATCGGAGCTGACCCTGCCGCGGGGGGGGACCATCGCCTTTGTGGACGGCAAGGACAAGCTGCTGCACTTCCAGATCACAATGCGCCCAGACGAGGGCATCTACAGGCGCGTTCTACATGACATAACCTAGCGCGTGTGTGTGTGTGTGTTGTGCTGTGAGGCGTTTAGCCTGCCTCGGCGGTGCAGAAAGGCAGCTAGTTTCTCAATGAAACAGATCGTGTGCGCGGCAGAGACGATCTGGGACGGAGCCGCATGTGCTCTGTGGCCACACAGAGTGTTTTGAGTGCAATCATGATGACACGCAGGGGAGGCGCCTTTGTGTTCGACTTCAACATTTCGACGGGCTACCCGCACGATGCCCCAAAGGTCAAGTGCCTCACCAAGGTGGGCTGCCGTTTTCCGCATGCCTCTGTGTGTCTCCGTAGCTGTGGGTGCTGCACATCTCCACTGCCGCGTCTGACGGACGCTGCAGCCTGCCAGGCAATCCAGATGGTTGATAAGTTGAGCCCCGCAACACACATGTTCGACTTTTGCAGACGTTCTGCTGCACCACTGACTTGTCCTTTGGCCACGCACAGGTGTACCACCCCAACATCGACATGGAGGGCAACATCTGCCTCAACATCCTGCGGGAGGACTGGAAGCCGGTGCTGTCTATCAACTCCGTGGTGTTCGGGCTCAACTACCTGTTCCTGGTGCGCCCCCAGCGTGCGTATCAATATTTCGTTTCATCACGACCAGCTCCTGCCATCGCTGCGGACGAGTGCACGCCTGCCTGCATGCCATTTGTCCGCGTGGCTGTGGCTTCGACTGTGTCTTCGGCCTCCCATGTGGACGCTCGGCTTTGAGGCTGCGCTATATTCGGATATGTTCGCCACACACTCAAAAGTGGCATTGATTGAGAATCAAGGCGACTGAGGCGCTGGCACAGACGTCCTGAAGCTGCATTCTGATTTACGTTGAACCTGCTCGGCCGACCCAACGCGCAATGTTTCACAAACGAGGCCCCAACACAGACGACCTACTGAACAAGGAGGCGGCAGAGGCGCTGGCGTCACAAGACGCGTCCAGATCTGTTTGCTTGAACCTCGTCTGACACCGCTTTGACAACTCCGTTCAACAGGACTTCAACCTCGACCAACTGCTCAACAAGGAGGCGGCGGAGGCGCTGGTGCCATGCAACGCCATCATAAATCCTCATTACAGTGAATAACGACCTATCTGCATGCTTCACTACCAGGATCCCAACCCAGACGACCCGCTGAACAAGGAGGCGGCGGAGGCGCTGGTGGCGCAGCGCGGCACCTTCGAGCGGCAGGTGCAGGCGGCCATCGCGCGCGGCGCCCACATCGGCAGCGGCTACTTCCCTCCCTGCCGCGCATCTTGAGGCGGCAACAACAGTTTCAGTCCGCCCGAGGCGGCCGCCGGGTTGGGATCATCCCCGTGCCGGCGGCCCCTTGCGGGAAACGGGACGGCCGCGGCGCTGCCGATGGCGTCGGGGGACAGCCGTGGCGGCCGCAGCCGTAAGAACAGCAGCTCTGCTGGCGTGTGCCGGGCATTGATGGACGCCGAAACAGGCAGTGCAGCGGCGACAGTCAATTCGGGGTTCCCACCTCCACCATGCGGCCGCACCGGCAGCGGCAATGGCGTTTGATGCGGTAGCTGCACCGGCGCACTTGGCCGCCATGTCGGCAGCTTTTGCGGCGGCAGGGTAGAGTACGTGTTACGCTGCTGCTCGGCTGCAGCTTGGACTAATAAGCCATGCTGCTCAGGCGCATTGTGGGCAGCCGCCAGCTGCCCGCCGGGCAAACATTGCTGATCCCTCTCAGTTTGTTCTTCGTGCTTTATAGTCGTGAGGGGCAGTGTTCATCCGCAGGCTGCTGGCCGTCTTTTGGTGAAGTCTAGCATAGGCCTTGATAAGGCTGTAAAACAATATTCATTGATGACGAAACGAATGGAGCGTTGGCAACGTGGATACTACTTCACAAATTCAAAAAAAATACGGTACATACTTGACGCCGCCATCTCTCCATCTCATCACAATGTCGTTGCAACGGAATGGTGCCTCACACGGACCCTCTTGGCCTCTCCTGACATTACTAAGACACAACCTTCGTCTATGACATCCTTTGCTGCATTTTCAAAACCAGCCGCAGCGACCATGGAGTTGTCGCCCACAAACGCACTCTCCTCCACCGTCTGTGACATTATGCTTTCGACCGCTCTAACTTTGCATGTCTTGCCGCGCGGCGCAGCTGCACCGCTTCAAGCCGCAAGCAGCGCCTCGGTTGTAGGACCCTTGTCCGCGCCCAGTGTGATGGGCTCCAAAAACTCCAGCAGTCCGGCGTTGACGGCGGCGGGTGCCTCGTCGTGCGGGCAGTGTCCCGCGTCCAGCAGCTGCACCCGCACGTTGTCGGGGCACGCTCGCCGCAGCGCCTCCGCCCGGCCTGCAATGAAGTAATGGAATATCGTCGACTTTACAAATTTAGGGTTTAGTGCCCCGCGTTCAGCAGCTGCACCCGCACGTTGTTGGGGCATGCCCGCCGCAGCGCCTCCGCCCAGCCTGCATTCGACTCCAAAGAACTTTACACAGATTGCGGTGTTGCGTCCTGCAGCTGCGCACGCACACCAGGGCGCCTGCGCCGAGCGCATCCGTCCGGCCTACAACCTTGGGAAATGAATGCCTGTTAGGTCGAGAACATGCTTCTGGGGTTGCATGCAGCGTCAGCTGCAGCATGTGCAGAACACAGCACCTTTGCGCACAGCGGTTTGCAGATGTGCACGGATATGCAGGCTGTCCACATTCACTGGAATGCACAACCCACGATGACATCATTTTGCAAACGGCATGGTTCACATCGTTTGAGCGGGTCAAGCGCGCCCTCCAGCACCAGCGCGGGGCCGCGCCAAAGCCATTTCGCAGAGCATCTTGTGTTCATGTCGGTGCAAGCTGCAATGGAGTCGCACCTTTGGCGTCGTTCAGTGGGTCCAGCGCGCCCTGCAGCACCAGCGTGGGACCGCGCCATAGGTCGCCCACCAGGTGGCTCAGCGGCCGAGGCTTGGGCAAGTAGAACACGCTCCTGCCGTGCGTAGAATGAGACAGAAATGACGATGGTCCTCGCAACGACTTTCCACGATCGAGGCCGGTGGACCGCCAGGTTGGTAGACCACCAGATGGCTCGGCAGCCGCGGCTTGGGCAGGTAGAACATGCTCCCGCCACAAACATGGCAGCAGACATTGGCATGAAGCTCTGTCTGCATTCCTGTGTCCTTGAGGGCAGGCCAGGGCACAAGCAGGTCGCGAGCTGCTTATGTCATACAACTGCTTGTCAGACAACATCTTCGAACTGCTTGTGTCATACAACTTCTTCGATACGAATGAAATCGTACTGGAAGACGCCCAGGGCGCCCGGATCGCAGGCGGCGCGGTAAATCCCATACAGGATGTTTACGTAAGACCACGCAGTGTGAAACATAAATTTTCAGAGAAAACAGAAGCCGCACTGGAAGACGCCGAGTGCGCCCGGGTCGCAGGCGGCGCGGTAGATCTCGTCTGCCAGCCAGGCGTCCGCGTTGGTCGGGTCCCCCGGGTACAGACGCGTCAGGTTCCAGGAGATGGAGCGCTCCAGGAACAGGAACAGCCCCCGGCTCAGCCCCTGCAGCGCGCCGAGCGGGGCTTTCTGAGGAATGCCGCTTGCAAGGGTTCTTGGCGTCAAAACCGCGCCAGGGTCCAGAGTCCAGGACGCTCCAGGAACAGGAACAGCCCCCGACTCAGGCCCTGCGGGAAGGGTCAGCGCGTACAACTGCTGCTGCAATCGAAGGTTCGCGCAGTGGAAGGCCCGCACTACTGGCGGACGACAGCCCTAGGGCTGCAGCCTCAGTTTCTGTTGGGAAGAAGCCTGCCGCAAAGCAGCAGAGCATGCGGGTTGCTTGTCATCACACCGTGTAAGGCCGCAGCCAAAATGCAAAGCGAGCAAAGCGACCCACCTCCACCAGCAGGCGTGGCGGTGGCGAGACTGCCGCCGTGACATCCGCACCGCCGCCAGCAGGCGGCGTGTAGTCCGGCTGTATCTGCCCCGCCGAGTTCAGCAGCACCAGCCCTGCGGCAGATGACAGATGACAAGATCGCCATGTTTTGACAAGTTGAATTGGCTGAAGGCTCTTCAATTCGAGATGCGCCTTCCGAGCAAAGGCGCATCCACAGGAAGAACTATTGATGTACGCACCCGAAATATGATTGTAGCGCACCTGCCACCAGGGAGGGGTAGTCCGCCGCCAGCGCTGCGCCAATGTAGCCGCCGATGGAGTTGCCGGCAACCACCACCGGCTTGCGGGCCACCTACGAACCAAAATCACCTTGTTTCATCGATTGGTTCATGTGCAATTGAAAGGCCGACGTAGAAAACAGTTGATGCACTTGCAAGTGAAACAACATCACATGAGCAGCAGGTACAGCCTGGGGTGCAAAACTGCATGGACACACCTAGCAGGAAGGCACAGAGGACGGCGGCGTGAAGGGACGATTTAGAGAGGACATCCCACCTCCAGCACGAAGTCGCGCAGGAAGTCGCGCCACAGCTCCGCGGAGTAGGTAACCGCTGGTTTCTCGGAGCGGCCGTAGCCGGGGAATGTCGGTGCGTACACCTGCATGGGAAGACGCGCCAAATATGAGGTTGGGTTGGCCAAGCTTACGGCCAGCTGCTTGCAGCGGCTTTAGCCGGAACATGTCGGCGCTCACACATGCGGTTGCACAGAGGCCGCATGCAGGCGCCTTGAGTTACAAGTACCGAGGGCAACGCAAGGGCCGTCAGAAGGTTGCAGGCTTGAAGAATCTTGCGCAACAGCAGCTTACGGTCGGCCTGGTTGCGGTCGTAGATGCAGCCGTACAAGATTCAGAATTTAAAAGCTCGCAGAAGCTACACAATCTCTGAGTTGAAATTTGTTCTGCCTATCGGGGTACAACGCTCTGCAGGTGGAACATCAACTAGTAGGGCACTCCCCGATCCATCCTACTAGCAGGGCATTCCCCGATAGGTTCTAAAGGCCGCACCAGCCTTGGTCAGTTCTCGAAATTGGCCGCGCCACTGCTGTGCAAAGGCGCCAAAGCTGTGCACAAAAAGGACCGTCGGCGCGGCACAGAAATCTACAAAGAAAGTTGAAGGCAGTCGCACCTCATAGCCGGCCTTGGTCAATGCCCGCACTTGGCCGCGCCACTGCTCCCCAAATGCGCCAAAGCCGTGCACCAGCAGGACGGCGGGCGCCCCAGGGCGCGGCGGCGCGTCGTTTTGCCCCAGGGGGGCCGCCTCGGCGGTGTAGTAGTCCACCAGGGCGCCGCGCCAGCGCCAGTGCCGCGGCGCCTCCCCCGTCTTCGTGTCCCTGTATGACGACCAAAAAACGTGCACAAACTATAAACCCTGCGCTGGGTTTAAAAGGAGCCAACAGTAGTCCATCAGCGCTCCGCGCCAGTGCCAGTGCCGCAGCGCCTGATAACGCGTGTCGGCGGCCAGAAATTCTTGCGGCCTTTTCTGACATGCGTCTAGGCGTGTTTGTGAGACCATATGGATGCAGGAGGAACGAGCGAAAACACTCCTGCGCGAGTCTCGACCGCACACGAATGCGCTTGTCAACGGAGTTGCCGCTCAGCACCTGATGCGGTCAGTTGCGGCGAGGTGCCAGTGGAAGTCTGCGGCTTCGGCCCACTTCCGCGCTGCACTGATGCTTGCCGGCAGCGGCTGCAGCACCGGCAGCAGCTGTTTCCGCCGCTGATCCTGCAGAGCCATGCGAGGACCAAGGTCCGGCAGGATCATGCAGCAGCGTCACACCTTGACAGAGTTGTCAGGCAGCTGCGCAAGATACATGGCCAATCCCTCATCAGTTCACTTGGCGCCTGCGCCGCAGCTGCCGCATGCCGCTACGATGGCAAGGCACACAACACCAGTCACTGCTTGGCCGAGTCAGGAGGTGCAACAGCCGACGAGGTCAAGAATTGCGAGTGCAGCCTCGAATGCGTTTCGCACCTCTGCTGCAGCTTCCGCCAGCGCGGCCACACGCCGCCGCGACAGCAGTCCCAGCGCCAGCCACTGGCTGAACACTGCGGGGAAGGAGCCGCCAGGGCTGCTCGGGAGCTCCGCCGCAAGTGTGGCCGCTGCCACGCTGCCTTCAATGCCTGGCGTGTCCGCCGCAGCTGCCGGGCTGGAGCACCTGCCACGCAGCAATGACAAGGGAATCGGATGTGCAACGATACCTTGGGAGGCTTCCCCAGGCACATCGACAACAACGGAATGCATGGAGATGGATGCACTTACAGCGAGGACTGCACCCTAGGCACGCGTCCAGGACCCCACGAACGACGGCCTCGCCGCCCCGCAGGCGCTGCTGTGTACCGAGGCGATGCCGCAAATATGAGAGCATGCCATACAGATGATGACTGTACCCGAGGTACGCGTCCAGGGCGTGGCGCACAACCGGCTCGCCGCCGAGCAGCGCCGCCGAGATGTCGGAGCGCCACGCCTCCAGGGAGCCTTGCGCCGCGCCGCTGACTTCCGCAAAGCCCAGGTACCGTCTGCGCATGTTCAAGTTTGATCTCAGTAATGTATGCCAGCCTGCATGCGGCACATCCAGGGAGGTGGCCGGCAGGGGAGTCACCGCTGCCACACTTCTTTGCGATGTGGGCACTTCTTTGTGATGCAGGCTCACCTGCGGAGGCGTCAAAGTTGCGGCCCCCATCAAGGCTGCAGAGGCGCCACTGCTGCTGTTTGCACGTCGAACCTGCTCTGCCACTGCTTTGCAGAGTGTTTCTCTTCTCAACAGTAGGCATGCGGATGCACGGATGCAATAGCTTGAGTCATGGGACGCTGAGGCGCACCCGGCGGCAGCGGCGTCCGCGACCTCAGCAGCGAATTCGTCCGTCGTCGGCAGCGACCCCGTGTCCACGCCACCCGGCGGCGCCAGCAGCTTGCCAGGCGGGTCCAGCGGCGCCAGCTGCTCCCCGCGCCGCCGCCGGAACTCTGCAGGGACAGCAGACTGGAGATTGGCGCATTGAGGTGTTTCACGGCACACAGTTAGGCACAGGCGAGTCCAGCGGCGCCAGCCGCTCCCCGCGCCGCCGCCAGAAGCTTGCGGGCACACAAAGTTCGCACCGCGCATTCAGCGGCGGTCAAGACTGCGGTCAAGAACATCCTTCAGACGACGCTTGGCAGTGCTGCCCGCACAGTCATCCTTCACGGCTTGAAATGTCTACCATCACTCTCATAGCTGACCATGCTTGCCGATAATATCCGTGGGCTTTTATGCGATGCATGTGTGAGACAGCCATGTGCAGCAAACTTAGCTGCCCTTGCACGCACCTCGGAAGTTCTCGCAGTAGGGCTCGTCCGCATACACGTCCACCTGCCAGCGCTCAAGGGCGACGCCCTCCGGTAGCTCTGCGGTAACGGCGGACACCGCCCGGTGCCATCTGCGCCGTGGGAGGCAGGGTTGGAACTCACTTTTGAGACAACTCTGCAGCTGCGAAAATAATGGCGCAAGCATCAAAACGTGAAGAATTGGCAAGCTGCACTTGCACGCATGCCTGTTCAATACGCCTGCCATGATTCTGTGTGCCATGCATGACCTTGCACAAGCAGTGCGTGCTGGATGACCATCGGCCAGGGACAGCGCAAATCCAAGGCTTGCTTCACCTACATCGCATTGCCTCCCTGTTCGCATTGCTTCCATCACTCTCGCGCCAAAGAGCTTGGGGCAATTGCAACCAATGACTCGATCGAAACCGTGCAAGGGCGAACGACTCGCATGTATTCGACATTTTCTTCCATCACAACGTGCGCCGTGCCAGCCTCCTTCACCAACTGCAGCAGAGTCGGCGCGAAGTTGTGGAACGAAAACCGTTCAAGAACGAACGACTCGCCTGTACTCGACCTCCTCTTCCATCATGACACGCGCTGCTCCCGTCTCCACCACCAGCTGCCATTGTAATCAATCAATCAGAGACTCTAAAAGTGAATTGCATAAATGAAAGGCTGTACTCTACCTATATTCGACCTCCTCCTCGGTCACGACACGCGCCGCGCCGGTCTCCTCGACCAGCTGCAGCAGCGTCGGCGCGAGCGGCCCGCGCCGCAGCACCAAGTCGCCGCCGAGCCGCCGCATGGCGTCGCGCAGTGCCGCCACCGAGCGCACCAAGCCTGCAGCAGATTTATGAGGGCGTCAAATCAGATCAGTGCACCTGACGCACCAAACGTACCGGGTAACAGATATCTCTAGGCGAAACCCTTTGCGGAACAGCCGCATACGATCACCCGCGACCGCAATGCAGAGTGCAGCATTGCAGTATTTCAGTCTTTCTGTTGGGCGCTCCATCTGTCACGCTCAGAGGCGTGATCCGAACACTCTCTAATGCATTCGTGTACAGCCTCAATCTTCTGCAGCCAGTGACAGGCCTCGCCTTCGATGCCGCCGGGGGTGGTGAGCAGGTGCACATAGTAATGGGGGTCGAAAACGAAAGTGGCGATGACGCCGCCGCCGCGCCGCGAGTGCCGCTCCAGCGCCGCGGCCAGCCCCGGGTGGTCGTCCAGCCGCAGGTCGTGTTTGAACCAGACCTGTGTGGGTGACACAGCAAGGCGGCCGGCTGTCAGGTCGGTGAGAACTCAAACATGTAGAGGCGACGATGCACAGGTAACGATGCTTGATATGAGGCCTTGGTTCCGAGATTGCATAGGAAGAAGTCACTCACGATAGTGGGCCCTTGCAGACTGCCCGCCGCATCGCTGCCGTTCTCTGCGGTGGCGGCCGTGATCGGATGTGTGCCGGAGGCCCCTTTCCTGGAGACCTGCAGGTGGGCATGCCATCCTTTCTGACCCTGCGTTCTTACCGTGCACCCGTCATGTGTGTGCCACTGGTCAATCAAGGATGCAGCCAAGATGCGACGTCCGCTCTTGTGGCGCTGCTCACCCTGCTGGCCACGTGCGATCGCCAGCCCCCTGCCGCCGATGTCGGCCACCTGGATTCTGATTGTTGACCCTGCTGTGTCCAGCAGGATACAGTTGGTCTGCTGCGCGTGCTCCACCTCCATGGACCACCGCACCGCGGCGTGTGGACTGCGCCTCGGCACGCACGAGGTGCTCCACCCAAGATGTGGGTTGTGCTGTGCAGACAGCGCCCTATCATATTTTGCACGATGATGACGGGAGGATTATATGTGCTGAATAGACGCTGGAGAAACGTGCTGCTGCCAGTGAAAATGGGTGCATGCGCTTGTCAGCAGGATGAATGCAATTTCTCTTGGACCTTTGCGCAGTATCTCCTGTGCGGGATGCTTGTGATCGTATAATCGATGCGACTCGCAGCAAGATACCACTTTTTGCTCTGCTGAGGTTGGCATCGACTCGTGCGACTGGAGACGTTGCTACAAGAGTCTTCAGGCCACAGAAGTGACTTGCCAGCTCATCCGCGCACGTGCAATCGAAATCAGGGTCCACCTCGGCTGCGGTTCCTGCTCAGTTTGCACCCGCGCGCCCTCAAATCTGCAGGGACTGAAGCTGGAACATAGGCAGCAAGGCAGCAGCGATACGTGCACGGTGTGGCGCTGCAGCAAAGTCTGGCTTTCGCTAAATGGTCGCTGCGCGTCCTGGACTCGTATTCAGCAGCATCACTCGCTGTCGGATGTCCTGGTTCGACGCGGAGTGTCGTTGTTGATTCTCAGTAGCCCACTTTCCTCGCCGCCAGCCCCACCGCCGGCTGAGACGGGCTCGCTACTCCGTTGTGATCTTGTGTGCTGTGCTTTCACAACATCCCGGCCGTTGGTCATCGGTGCCGCCGTGCTGTGAAGCACTCGCAGTGTCGCTGCCAGGCAGCAGAGGGAGCCGGACTACCCCGCCGGGCAGCACGCACGCCAGCCAACGTGGTGCTCGGTCGCTGTTAAGGAAGGCAAATCGCGAGCTGCAGCCTGCAAGCATGGCGGACGCCGCTTCGGTGCCGCGACCGCCGCCTCGCGATAACACGTACGCTCCTGCAGCATCCCTGCTGTGCCTACACAGGCTAGAATTGGCCTTAGCAAGTTTCGGCCGACGAAACTTGCTGTGCGACTGCTGACGCGTGACGGCGTCCACACGCTGCCATGCAAACGAGGGGCAGCTGATCATATCTAGCTGATCACGGGCTGCTCTTCTGCTTTGCCGTTCCACAAGTCCGTGTCGCCGCCTGTCAAGGGTCTGCAGGGCACGGCCGCACAACACTTCGCACGTGAGGCGGGCAGCTGTCGCACGTTCCGTATCGGCCAGCCCCGGGCTTCGGCCTGGCAGGGAAACGGTGGTGCAGCAGTGCCGGAAGATTCCAGCGCCCCCCTCAATCCATTGCAGCTCAGCTGCAGGAGTGTCGGCCTGGGTTTGTGCAGCTGCACTGCTAGCCCCTCCTGACGCCTGCAGTACAACACCAAGGCTCCACCGCTGTCAGCGACGGACTGCGACGGATACACATTGAGCCTGAAGGAGCGACCCCAGGCCCGGCCTACTCGCAGCCGCCTCTGCACAGGCTTTCAACCCCCCTCGATCTGAAGGGATTGCGCGCCGGGGCCTGACTGGCGAGCACCTTGGCAGCTAAACCATATGTCTGCGTTTGAGATCCGGATGCACATTTCAATCGCTGCAAGCTTCTCCGGGCGGATCCGCCGCCCCGCCGTGCCCCAAACGTTGCGCCTGGCGAGCGGCGGCAGCCCGCAACCGCTTCTGAAGCCTCCTGACTGCACCTTACATGACCTTGTCTGCGCGCTGTCCTGCAGCGGTGACGAGGAGAGCGACGTGTCGGGCGGCTCCACGGGTACGCCCTCTAAGGCGGGCAATCGCGGGCGCGGCACCAAGCGCCCCCGGGCCGCGCGCACCGCTTCCGCCGGCCGCGCGCCGCGCTCCCACGTCGCCACCGAGCAGCGCCGCCGCGACCGCATCAACGACGGGTGCGTCATCAAATACATTAAGGCCGGTCGTCTGTCTGTTGATGGCCGTTGGTGCCGGCAGCTTTCTTGCGTGCGGCCTTTGACATATCTATCATATGCCTTTGCAGCCGCTTGCTGACTTAACACTGGTTTCCATGTCGCAGGTTCGACCAGCTGCGGGACCTGATCCCGCACAAGGACAAGCTCGACAAGGCCGCCTTCCTGCAGAAGACCATCGACTACATCTGCCAGCTGCAGGTGCCGCCCTGCCAAGTCCCTGCGCCGCACCCCAACTGTCTGCTTGCACCGGGAGATCTAATCAGAGAGAGTCCTTCGGAATGCAGATGCCCAAGCTGTTCGTGCCGTTCGTTATGACGCCACATGTCGTCACATGCATAGTTGTGTTGTCTCGTGTTACCTGCATTGTAACACAGCTTTGTTGTCTGTCCAACGCAGGGCGTGCTCCAGCAGCTGCTGGACATGGGCGTGGTATCTACACTGAGCGACGACCTGCAGTGGACCATCCGTATGCTGCTGCCGCGGCAGGGCCCCGGGGGCCGCCCCGTCGGCACCCGCCCCGACGGCAACCCGCCCTCGGCGCTGTTTGGTCCCCCTGCATGCGCCGCTGTCAGCGGCGGCAACGCCATGAGCAGCGGCGGGCCGCCGCTGCCGCAGATGCAGGTGGGTCGCAGACGCCTTGATGAGGATGCTTTGCGTGCGCTTTTGTGGCGTCAAATCCCAGCCTGCGCTCATGAGCACGCTGCTGAATTCACACAGCCGAGCTTTGCCCCTGCTCCATGTCCTGCTCCCTGCCCTGCCGCCCTGACACTGACACTGACACTGGTGGCTGTTCGCTCTGTGCCCTACAGCAGCAGGCGGCGCCGCAGCAGCAGGCGCCGGGCGCTGACACTTATGCTCTGCTTTACGCCAGTTGTCCTGACGATGCTGTCTGTTCCCCCCGCAGCGGCAGGCGCTGCCGCAGCCGCAGCCGGTGCAGCAGGCGGCGCCGCAGCAGGCGGCGCCGGGCGCGGACAGCGCGCAGGTGCAGTACATCCAGTCGCTGCTGTCCACAATGCCGCCCGCGCAGCTGCACACCATGGTCGCCCAGGCGATGACCGGGGTGAGCAGCTTGACGCGCAGCACCCCTCCCCCCTTGCTTCCCCTGGCTCAGTTGGTGCTGTGTCTTGTCCTTTGCTTGGCAAGAGAGGAGGGGGGCGGGGAGTATTTGTGGTGTGGAAGCGCTGCTTTTTAGCAACATGGCGCGGCTGTGGGGGTGCGTCAAAGCTTGGAGTAGCTGGCAAGTCGTTGTTCCGTGGCTGACACCTGTCACAGACATGTTTAGCTGATGTGTGTTGTTTGTGCGCCCGCAGCAGACGCAGCAGCAGCAGCAGATCCACCACCCGGCTCCGCAGCAGTCGCAGGCGCCAGAGCCGGCGCGCCCCATCGCCAGTCCCTGGATGGCCCAGGTACAGACACATATGCCATTGCTGCAAGAAATCACTGTGGTTCCGCAAGTTTGATTGACCAGCTGTCACATGCAGCTTGTCGATAGCTGAGATCGGGCTTGTGATGCATTGCCACGCTGACACTAGGTCTGCTTTTCAGGCGAATCTGCGAGCTGGCTCATGTGATGTTGCTGCTTGCCTGCAGCTCACATCGGCGGCACCATCTGCCGCCGCGGCCGCGGGCAGCATGGCGGGCGCCATGGACCCTGCCAACTTCCAGCAGCTGGCCGCCTGGATCTCCGCGACCAGCCAGCAGCAACAGCAGCAGCAGCCCGTGCAGCCGCAGCAGCAGCAGCAGCAGGTGTGGGCGACTAGCTGCAATTCTCCTGCATTGCACTGCAACCAGTCTGGGTGGCCCACAGAATGGGCGTATCATGTGCCAGCGGTGCCTGCCGTGTGCCGCTTCGAGCTGCCATATCGAGCCATGTTCAGGGTATATTCATGCCGCTGGGACACTGGGCTGTACAAGGAGTTGCTGATGTGCTGACCAGGAATTGATCAACAACGGAATGCTGACTTGGCACAGGCTTGGCAAACGCAGGCGGCGTCACAGGCGAGCGGCGACAGCGGCGGCAACACCAACCTGCCCTCCTGGGCGCACCTCACCCAGCTGGCGCAGGTGCGTGCCGCTCAGATCATCTGCTCCTGACTTTGTTCCTCGAAAGCATTGGCTGCTGCGCACCGTGCTGCATACAGATGTGGAAGATGTGCTTGAGGGAGTTTTTTCTCTCGTTGCTATTGCTGGAGGACTGTCGCCGGAGGCCAAGGCAGTGTTGATTGATCATCTGGCGCTCATGCTGCGCAGGCGCTGCAGCAGCAGGGGACGGCGCGTGGCAGTCAGGCCGCCGCCCCCTCCCCGCTCAGCTTCATGCGGCCGCCCGCCAACAACTCCTGAGGGCTGTCAAACCATGGGAAGCACACACGCACGCGAGGGCAGCAGTAGCTTTCCTGGGTGCGCATCTGGCTGCGTGGCAGGCGACGCGGCAGGCGGGAAGGTGGCACGAGGGAGCGGATGTCATTGTGAGACGGCGCGGCCAGCAGCCAGGGGAGCTGTGCGGCAGCTGCGAGCCCGCAAGCCCTGGCTCCAGACAAGGGTCAAGCGGCGACAGCAGAGCAGCGCAGCTGTCTCAGCTGGCAGCGGGCGTTGTGGCGGCGAGCGGTGGCCCTTCAAACAAGCAGGGCCGGCTTCGAATGTGGCCTGCGCCGGCATGTTGGCGCCGCTGCCGCACGAATTGTTGGCATTGAGCCGCTCACGCGGTTGGCGGCGGAAAGAGGCTGCCGGCACACACCTAGATGATGATGCGCTGACGAGGGCTAACGAAGTACATATATATATGGGGATTTATCATTGACGACTGCTCACCGGTGAACATCTCTGCAAGGCGCGCCGCAGAAGCTGTGCCGACCCAAGCATCAGGGACAGCCGCTTCAGAGGCAGAGCAGTACATACCTAAACCCACCACCTAGTGATGAGTTTGCTGAATTGCGCTGCTCACAAGCGTCATGCGCTCTCCACATGACCTGCCGGAGCTCTTAGCGATGCATGCGCACAACTGTTTCGCGTTTAGAGTTTCCTCCTTTCTTGATTGTGCACGCTTCTCCCAGGACGTCTGAAGGTGCTTCCAAGCTTTGAAGAGATCCTTCTTCTTCAAGTTCCTGTAGTGCACACAGCGCAATTGCCTGTTGCAACTGATATCGCAAGGCCACGAAGTTCACAGATCACATCTTCTGCAAGACGAAGGTCTCAGAGCGGTTCCTTGGCAAGCGTTTACCTACCTGGCATTTGCACCCACTGGTGTTGAATGCAGTGCGCAGTGTTGTTGGGACCCATGCCACATTTCACCTACCTAGGGTTTGCATTGCGGCGGTCTGATGCTTCGATTCCTGAGCTGCCCAGCTTTCAACCTATCTTTCTTGCCGATAGGAGGGCTGGAGCACATCAGCCGCCACCCGAAGCACCTGTGCTGACTCCCAAGGGGGCATTCCGTCGCCGGGGACTCTGTCGCTGCCTGCTGCCTTTGGCGGCGCCTCGTGTGCGGCGCAGGTGCCGGCAACGGGCGGCGGCGGCGGCTTGCAGCGTTTGTATTAGTACGGCAGTGGCGGCGTCTTTGCGTCACCCTGCCGCCGCCCTTGCAACACCGCTGCCGCACATTTATCACAGGTCGTTGTCGGGCGGCCAGCGGCCACACACGGTGCAGGTGCGCTTCCGGAACGGCCCCTCCCGCGGGTGCACAGACGCCAGACTCTCGGCCACCTGCAAATGGAGCAGTGAATGTCTTGATCGGCCATCTCAGGTGGGTGCGTGGCTGAGTTGTTTGTTTGAAGCTCGCTGGGACAGGCCATGGTTTCTGCCGCCTGTGCAGACGCCTTGGCGCTGACAGGCAACTGCGTGTTTAGCCAGGCTTGCGCTGCTGCTCGAAACCCTGCTTCTCAGGGTGTCCGCAACACCACTCCATCAAGCTGCCCAGGAGGCGTCCTCCTGCATCCGACGGTTTCCGGCCCAAAGCAGACACGTGCACTGAAATCAAGCCTAGACATGCACAAGCCCTATGAAAACCCTACCGGCACAGCGTCGGCGTGCAGTGTAACGTTGAAGGTCTGGACCGCCGCGTAGCGCGTGATGAGACGCCCCCAGTACTTGACCACGTTGTCCCAGCTCAGCACCACGTCTATCAGCCGTCCTGCGCCCTGTGGCAGACATTGGAAAACCGCTTTTCCAAAATTTGCAAACTGCACTGTGGGTGATGAGGCGCGCCCAATGATGCAGCGCACTGTCCTAACTCTCTCTAAACCCTTGTCCATGAGCCGCACCGCACCCTGTCACGGAGGCTCAAACACGAATGAAAACCTGACAGCGCCGCAGCTGCCAGGCCCAGAGCATTCAGCGTCTCAGACCACATGATGGTCAGCATACTTCGGGTTCAGGCACCCGGCGCACCTGCTTCGGTGGCACCTTTGGCGGGAGGGTCTCATGGAGCAGACATTTACGTAATGGCAGCGCCAATGCATTTGTCACAGCGACTGCGAATGCGCACCTCGGCGAGGCGCTGCGCGCGAGCGTCGTCCACCACCAGCTTGCGCACGAGGCCGGCCAGACGGAGTATTCAAGTGGCCTGGCATCGGGTTGCAATGTGTTTCGCACCTCCGCGATGCGCTGTGCGCGGGCGTCGTCCGCCTTGAGCTTGCGCACGATGTCTGCTAGATGCGTGCCGCTGTCGTTGACCGTGATGGGCGGCGCAAACACGATGTTCTCGCCGTCCTGTGCAGACAATTCGAGAATTTCATTACGAGAATGACTCAGCATGTTTGCCAGGTACGCGCCGCCAATTTGGTGACGGGCGGGGCAGACACGATGAAGCCACCGCCCTGTGAAGAATAAACACTGTTCACAGCGCTTTTGAAGCGAGTGTGGGTCGGCACTGCTTTTGAGCACAACAGGCGCGAGGATCTCAATGCTTGGACCCATTGTTGATCAAATGAGGTACCTCCAGGTATGTCAACGAAGCTGCCGTTGAACCTGGCGCACGAAAAGAAACCCTCTTTGGTTTTCGTTCGTCACACCAATGCTGTCACCTGTAGCATGTGAAACCAGAACTCCTGGTGGTAGCGAAGGTGGATGTCTGGGTCGCCGCCGTCCCTGTCGACGGCGAAGACGACCACCGAGTGGCACGCCATCAGCCACTTGAGGCGCGTAGAGTAGGAGTTGCCCTGCATTGCGGACGGGATGCTGGTATATAGGATAGATCATAGAGATTTCGTCAGGTGCCATATGACTCCCTTTACGAAAGGTCGGCGGGGCGATGATTTGCATGTGTCTGAATGTGGTCCAGCGCAGTGAAGCTCGAAAACCCGCACAATGGGAAGCGGGAATATCACGGTCAAGAGCTATGTCAGAAGTGCTTTGCACTGTTACGTAATTCACCTGCAAGTGCAGTAGGTATTTGTATTCGCAGTGCTGCGGGAGAGACTTTCGCCCGGGGTTCAGGCCATCACCGCTCGACTCCATGACTGCGACCGCAGCAAATAGCTTTCGTCACGAACGATTGGCAGGCTGCGTCTCTCGAAGCCGTTGGCCTTGCTGTGCGGCCTCTGCCGCTGCCGCCGCCGCCGCTGCGCCCTACGATGTGTGCACAGCTGCTGGGCAAGTGACCAGAAAATCCCAGTTCATACATAGTCCACGCACTGGTGTGGGGAACGAACAATTGAGCGCTGCGAGGCGGCGGAGCAAGCCAGCAGAGAGCACACTGTCAAAGAGCGGCTCTGTGTGGATTTTCAGGTAGTCGAACAGGAGCTTGCGCTCCTCGGAGGTGCGGCCACCGCGGAACGCCAGCTGCTCCTTCCTGCTTCCCCAGCTGGCGTTCATTGCCGCCGCATGCAGCTCCGGCGTGATTTCGCGCCAGCCTGCAGAGCAGAAGAAGAAGAAGAACAAGAGGACCGCGGGGGGCGGTGTTAAGGGCACCGGTTTCCCCAGCCCTATTAGGAAAAGTTAGGTCATCTTACCGGGATCCACCAGGTACCCCGAAGCATTCGATACACTGTCGTCCAAGCTTGTGGTGGCATTGGCACGTTTGACGTGTTTGACCTTGCTGTACTTTCGGTGCCGTCCGCGTGCGTGCGTACCGTAGTGACACAGGTCCTGCTGACGACGAAGCGCAGTTTTTTTGGAGGGCCCAGCCACGGATGTGGCATTTCTAAGGCGCGTATTTGTCTGGACGCACACCTGGATTGCCACCCTCGGGGAAGCCGCCGAAGGTGTTGCAAGGGATGAGGACCAGCATGTCGCCGTGCACGCCGTGGATGGGAAATGGGCCGCTCGGCTTGCTGAGCACCAGCTGCGGGCCCCAGTCCGGGTGGCACGGCTGCGGGTTGCCCTGCAGCGGAAAGAAATGTCAGACATCCCAGAACGTTTGCATTGCTGCACGCCTGTTCGCGGGCCGCTGGGCCTGCTGAGCACCAGCTGCGGCCCCCAGTCCGGCCAGCCCGGCTGCTGTAGCATTGGGATCGTCGTGTTTGAATGAGCCCTGGTGTTGCTGCATACATGGATGCAACAGCAGCCGAAGGCCACCTGTTCCTTCGGTGCACACTGACTCGGCGGACGTCAAAGCAAACAGCGCGGCAACCAGGGGCCCAGGAGATCACACGCGGCTGCAACTTTGGCCCAACGCGGCGGCAAATTTGGCGTCTGCACCTTTGGCCCAATGCGGCTGCAGCTGTGGCAACTCTGGCGGGGAGCGCCAAGTGCTCAGGGGCACAGGCCCACGGGCACGAGGGATGACAACTTGCTCCGAAAACAGAATCGGAAAGAAGCGTCAAGGAGTGGGCGCGCCTGCCGGCCAACGGGGTGGTCGTCTGTGAAGATGATGAAGTCCGCGTCCGGCAAGTTGGGCCCGTGCAGCTGCATGACCTGCGCCGCAGCAGGCGCGCGGGTTTTGACCTGGGACAGCTTCGCTGTCGTTCCGCCTGCGTCCCTCTGGCCTCCTCAGGCATGTCCTGCACTGGCATGCCATGAGCTAGCGTGCAAGGGTTGCTGCACTGAGACACCCACAGCGGCACAAGCCATTAGAGCAGCCGTGCAGCCTCTCAAAGCGGGCAAAGCAGCAGACAAGAGCGCCCACCTCATTGAGTACCAGCTTGATGTGGTGTTGCCGGGACTGGTAGCCCCGCTGCTCGCCGACAACGTACCCTTTGCCGCCCACGACCTGAAACACAGCAGGTCCAGGCTCCAAGGATGGTATTTGTTTGGTGCTGGCCCACCTTTTGGTGTCAGCAAGGCTTCTGGCGCATGAATCGCTGTCGATCCATCCCCCTGTTCGGTGAACCATCTGCTTGTGCCTGGCTCAGGCCGCAGCTCCGGTTGCATAATGCCCCCATGGCGTGGGCAAATCATAAGTCAAACCCTAAACCCTAAGCCCCACCTGGAAGCGCATCGTGTTCTGCGGGATCTCGCAGTACTGCTGCTCGATCCGGCGCAGGTCGATGCCCCTTTCCCGATACGGCGCCAGGTCTCGGTCCACCTGGCTGAGCAGCCGCTCCAGGTCTGCCGCCCGCCGCGCCTCCTGCAGGTGAAACTTGCTCGATCTGTCTGTCATGTCATGCCTAAACAGGCTGGTGCCCCGTTCCTGATGCGGCGCCAGGTCTCGGTCCACCTGGCTGAGCAGGCGCTCCAGGGTCCGCCGCCCGCTGCGCCTCCTGCAGAGTACAACACAACAGCATGTCATTCGACGACAGCCAATGCAAATCAAGCAGACTCCGGACATGGCCTGCCGGTCTGCATCTCCAAGATGCTGAGCTCCATGAATTTGGCCATCCGGCCACCTGTGTCAACACACGCGCCAGGGATGTGTGCCTTCCGCACGTACGCTGAGCGGCAGAGGCGGGGGTGCCACGGCGAGCGCAGAGGCAACAAGGGTGGCCATGAAACAGGGCTGGCAACTCACCGCATCAGTGCTCAGCCCCTCCGCCATCACTGCCGCCGCATCAGCCAGCGGCGCGCCGCCGTCGCTGCTGTTGGCCGACACTCCGGCCTTCAAGTACAGCTCCCCTGGCCAGTTGGCCTGCGGTTCAGCAAGAGGGCGGCTTGAGCCGTATGTCCAGTCGCAACCATCTGCCACTTCACTAGCCTCAGCAGCAGCGCTCAGTAGCTTGTTTGCTGCCAAGCAACCTACAATTGTGAAATCCTGTGGAATCTGAGCAACAAGAAAACATGGGACCTCACCTGCGGACTGATGCTGAGCAGCATGAGACCCACAAGCACGATCCATATCACGGTGTGCAGCTGAGGACGGCAGCGCCGCAGACCTGTCGCCATGCCGCATGTGCCGCCAAGCCGATTGGCTGATCAGTGCCGGCACGCCCGCATGCGCGGGTTGTTTCGGACGTGGGTCGTGGAAGCGTAGAGTGCCGGAGAGGGCTACGGATCGAATTATGCACGTCTCAAAACGGGACGTGCACCGCCAACCTGACTATCCGCAATCTCCTCAGCCCACAGACTTCGCAGTTGTTGATGACCGATCGCCTGATGTTGTGCGGCCTTCCCTGTAGATTGAGATTCACTGCTGACAGGACTTCAGACAATTGCGATCGTCCGACACAATGCGATCACTTCAAACACTGTTGCTGAGTGGCGAGCGAAAAGCAAAGGGAGGCAGGCTCTCGCAGGTCAGGCATCCATCAGCGCAAGTGACTAAACCAAGATGGGCGCCGATTTTGCTGGGAGGTGCATTGCAACTGCGGTTGCACGTGCGGCGTCAAAGCGAAATCCCGTGCGACCAGAGCACCAGACGTCTCATTTGCAGATTGCACGAGAACATAAAGCAAGGGAAACCGAACTGCAGCGATACAACGCATCGTTTTGAACGCCAATCGGTCCACTTGCAATCCTGCCGTGAGGTCGACTGCAGCCTGCTCGTGGGTGTGTAATCAGCAGCGACTCCATCTGCATTGCACAAGGATCGTCAGTGTTCTGTACTGCTGCTCGTAAGCTTGAATGAAACTGCGTCAGAGTGCAGTGAACAGCAGGGCAACTGCACACACACACTCCTGCAAGCGGTCTTAACAGAATTGCACAGCCTCGACGCTTCGTGACCGTTGCTGCGGATTAGCCGCACGCCCTGAAGCAGCTGAAGAGAGCCGAGCAGCAGCGGCTGACGGCGGCGCGGGTGACACGGCCGATATGCCGTCTGCGGGCACCTCGGCGACGGCGCTGGGCTTTGGGCTGATGGCTCTGGCCGCCTACACCGTCGTCTCCAGTAAGCAGAGCACTTCTGCCATGTGTATCAGCATTGACTGCTCCATGCGGAAGCGCAAGAGGCTGCGCTTGTCCGGTAGGGTGCAATGTCCAGCGGGGTGAATTTACATGGTTGTCAAGGCTGATGCTTGCCGTCATGGACGCAGGCCGGCAGCAGGCAAAGGTGACGCAGGAGGAGTACAGCGGGTTGCCGCTGCTGGCGGCGATGCAGCTGGCGGCCTCCATCGTGCTGCTGTTCTACGGTGGGTGCTCACTGCTATATCAGAGGCAAATTCGAGATCCACCGCTGCCGCTCACAGGAGTCACACTGCTGATCAGCCTGACAGCAGTGTCGTGCATGCCAATCTGCATGTGAATTGTGTGCAAGCAGCTGTAATTACCACCTGTTCACTGCTTGTGCTGACGCCGCTATATACTAAACCGGACCTGCCTTCTGCAGGGAGCCTGCAGCTGTCGGGCGACCTGAAGCCCATCAGTATGGTGAACCCTGCCAGGTGCCGGATGCTTTCCGCCTTTACTGCTGACCTTATGACACCCAATATCAATACATGCGGAACTAGCGCTCTCGATCACCTTCCTCCAATCCGACTGACTGGCCGTCTGGCTAGCACGCCGGATCAATCAGTTCAACGCTGCATGCCGCTGCATGCCGCTTGTGCTTGGCTGTAGCGGGCTGCAGACACGCAATGTATGCGCCTTCAGCATCTAGGTGTGTGGCTGGAGGCGCACAAAGAGGAGGCCCATAATGAGCAAGGACCAAGCGAATCGCATCCAACTCGTATCATGTGGCAACTCCTGCGCAGGGGGTTGCAGACGCACAACTTCCGGCCCGACTTCATGCGCTTCAACCACCGGGGGCAGGTGCTGCCGCGGGTGCTGCCGGAGGACCACCCCGCCGCGGCGCTTCCTGCTTCCTGAGCGGCGGCGTAACGGCTGCTTCCTGAGCAGAGCCCATGCCGCCTCCTGAGCGGCGGCCACAGCGGCGCGGCGGCTGCTTTCGGGAACGCCGCTGCGGATGCTGCCGGAGGACCACCCCGCCGCGCCGCTTCCCGCTTCCTGAGCAAAAGCCGCGGCGCTTCCTGCTTCCTGAGCTGCGGCGCGGCCGCTGCTTCTGGCAACGCTGCTGTGAGCGCTGCCGAGCTTCCTGCTCGGCTTCCCGGTGCCTGAGCGGCGGCCGGCGGCACAGCCTGACGCCTGGCCGGCGGTTGAAGGGCTCGTAGGAAAATAGCAACTCTGGACGGCACTTCTCGAACGCGGATCCGCGGCAGCAGCGGAGGCCGAGCGGTCGCTGGGGTGTGGGGGAAGACCTCTGCGCCTTGTTGGGTCATGGCCCTGGTGGATGCAGAAGTCCGAAATATTGCGATAGCACAGCCGGTCCAAGCAACCCACGTTGGCCACAGCAGCTGGCACAAAGACAGCAGCGTAGCCTTGCTAGGTACCTCCGAGTCGTCACGAGTCGTCAGGACTGCTTTCGCACGGCAGCGTCAAGCAAGAGCAAGACAGGAAGCAACACGAGCCTGCTGTCTGCAGCAGGCTGTGCAGCATTGTGTCTCGGTATGGATTTCCTGCCAGGATGGCGGTGGCCTCAGGGCATCTGTGGATCCGCGTTGGTCGTACCCAGATATTACTCGGTGTGCGAACACAGAATCAGGCAGCATCATACTTAAGTCTCTTAATCTGTCAGAGTTCAGTCACGTTTGCCGCTCTTGCGTCACCATGCCGCCGCTACGCAAACAAAAAATGTCATGAAGGAGCAACGCGCGGCTGCCCACCGCAGATCAATGTGAATGTAGATACCTGACCTGGAGCAAAACCAGCAATTTGTTTCAGTCTGTGCTGTACTTCGTGTCAATCTGCCTATATTCCCACAGGAATGGCGATCCTGCAAACATAATACTAAAGCCTGTTCAATGGTCCCACAACCGGCTCATCCAGAGCATCTGCGCGCAGCGTGCCTCAGCCTTGACGACGCCGCGGCAGCAAGCTGTAGATGGCCGCCCTACTGACAAGGCCTCTTCTGCACCAGTTCCTCCTCTACAGACCCCTTGTCGTGGGCCTCTTCTTCGTCGGGTTTTTTGTGGGGCGGCGAGTCGGGCGCCGTCGTGTTGGTCTCCTTGTCGGCCTTCTTTTTCTGGGTTTTGGAGTGGGCGTTGTGGTGGTGGCCGGCGTCTGGACCACGCTCGGCGGGAGGACGGCCTGCTGCAGCGCCGCGGCGGGCGCGCGGCAGGCGTTGTACTGCGGTCCGTTGCACCTGCGCAGCACCAGCAGATCGCTCGAAGGCTGCGGCGAATGGATTGGGCAGAGCATGCTTCGCATATGCACCGTCTCAGATCAAATGGCATGCAATGTGTGTCCGGCGTGCGATGTGCGCACTTTATAGCAGCGACCACCCATGTTGCAGTTGCAGCGCGCAAAGACGCAGACAGGCTTGCTGCCAAGATGGAATGTGGATGTGGCGCACCCGCAGCGGCTGCAGGTGGCGAGGCAGTAGCCCCTGGGGCTGTTGGCCTGGCCGACTTGCATGAACCCCTCGCAGCACTTGCCGGCGCCAAAATTCACCTGCAAGTATTCAAGAGGTTTGTGATCGAGTGGCAATCAATTGCGTCCGCTTATTCAGCTGTAACCATGTCTGTGCAGGCGAGTAAAGCGCAGAAGATATCTCAGCAAGCAAAAGGCCGCACCTGCTGCGCGCAGGTGTAATCGGTGCCAGGAGCAATGTCGGGACACGCCGCGGCGCAGTTGTAGGGCCACGGCGACACTGCGCCGTTCACCTGCAACTGGTAGAGGAGACGTCGTTTTGTTGCTTGAACAAATGGTGGAGAAGGGATGCTTGAAGCAGATGCGCAGCGATGCACAGAGCAGGGTTTGAGATCGCAGCTGGGAGATGGATTAATGATGGCAGTGGGCATGGATTATACTATTGAGATGTAGCAGTTCTGCAAAATGTGTGCAGCACATGCATCAACACATGAGGATGACACAACTCTGTTTTGACATACAAGTCACCAGCACTCACCCGGCTCAGCTGGAATGCGTATTCCGTCAGAACTGTGGCGCCGCCAGCCTGCGTGAGGACACCCTTTGGAATTTGATATCTGACGAGAGGCATTGCGGCTTCTCGTGTGGCACCGGCTGTCCTGTCACGGCAGGCCACGCCAGGGCTCCCTGGCAATGCGTCCACGACAGGCAAATCATTCGTCAGGAGTATAGTTTGAAAGCACACTCACATTTTGGTAGGTGAAGTCGCATCCGGCATCGCTGTACGTCAGTTGGGCATAGCACTCCCACACCAGAATGCCATTGAGGGCGTAGGCGGCTGCCGCCGACAGGATGCTGCGGTTTCAAATGGAAGCAGGCTAATTGCGCGCACTTGGACAGCAGCTCTTTCATGTGAGGCATGTGCAAAACAGGTGTGCCGCAAAGCAGGCAGACTCCCTTGCGAGCCGAGGTGGAGCAAAACAGGAAAAGCACCAGTGCGGCTATCAAGCCCATCAATTTAAATTCAGTGCAATTAGTCCAGTCCCCCGGCAATGCAGATGCGACAGCGCGCGCAAACATACGCAGAGACTGTAGAACTTGTGTAGAACTTGTGTAGAACTTGTGTAGAACTTGGAAGCTTGAAATATACCTCTGGAGGACGGAATCACGCGGCACCAGGTAGGCCCGCGGTGCCCCAACTTCCTCCAGCAGCAGCGGCTTGTCAGCCGCCTCGGCCAGCGCCTGCCGCTTTTAAATAGAGAGATCAACTCGAAGGCCTCAGCAGTCTGGCGCACTGCTAGCTTGTCTGCTTTCAGGCCGACGGGATCGCTGGCAGCTGGCGGCTCGACTGGACACATTGGCTGCGGTTCAGCGCGGCGGCAGATGCACAAAATGTGGAGAAGTTTCGTGCAGAGGAGTTCCAACACTTCAAGCAGACGTTGCCGGACCTATGAAGAAGTCGTTGACCCAGCCCATGGTGGTGTTGGGCACGCCAAAGTTGTTAGGCTGCAGGCTGCAGGCTGCAGGCTGCAGGCTGCATATTTGAAGTGCAACTGAGTGTCAGTGTCTGGTGGCGCGGTTTCACTGGATGCATCAAACTTGCAAAAGCAATCACAGGATGCACATGTGCCCTGCAGAGGGGCAGCGAGAACGCACGTAGACGTGTATCGTTCCAAAATCGATCCACTTGACGTTCAAATTACGATTGAAGTCTTCACCTGCGCAGACATACAGAAGACATGAATCTGCTGTGGAGCAGACATTGAGCACAGTTGCGGCGGCAGGCGGGACAGTGGTCGTTAAAGCTTATGTGTCGCTGTGCAGAGCGCAACGGTGGGTCTGCCGGTGCACTTTTCCCAAAGACAGCTTCATGAATACTTGCCCTTGAGCCCGCTGTTTGCCTTGCAAGCCAGAAAAGGCAAGTTTATCAGCTGCTCGCTCAGGACATACACATGAACAGTTTAAATACTCGCACCATTGCATCCAGTTCAGTATGTCGATGACCATGATGTTTCACAGAGATTGCTACCGTCGTCAACCCACCAGTTCAGGTAGGGGTAGGTGAGGCTTGCATACGGATCATAGGTGCCCCGTGCGGTATCCTTCATTGCCGTTGGTCACCATGCTCTTCACCTTCAGGTCGTTCTTGAAGTACGACGACATCTCCGCCTGCAGGTGTTCAAGCGCTCACATCAACCTCTGAGCTCTTTGGCAGCACACAGCACATGCAGTGGCATCACGGCAGAAGCGCACCTGCCAGTTGTACAGCAGCGTGCCCGCAACTGGCCCCCGCCAGATTTCGTAGTTGTCTGCAGTGCTGCACATCAAGTATGGCAGCGGTCAGAGTCGAGGCCACTTGATGCAGCGTCATCACAACTGCGCATACAGCAGGTGCAAGGCACGCCAGCACGCAAACATGAAACAAATAGCCCAAGAACAATGTAAATAGTCCCACATACTTACTGGCACTCGTTGCACAGCTCCCAAGCGAAGACGGTGGGGTCATTCGCGTAGACGCTGTCGTTTATGGTGTTGGTGCGCTGCGTGATCGTCCGCAGCTGCGCAAGGACAACCCAATGTGCAGATCGTCAGTCAGAACAGCCAGTAGTAGGTTCGAGCAGTGCGCAGGATGCGTGGCAAAGTGTGTTATTTAGAGCTGCAGAAATTTGCATAAATTTGCAGTGCGCCAAAACCAGAGCAAGATTCTCGGTACTCGGTGGGCACACCCAGTCCTTGTAGGCCGCCCTGGGGCGCAGGTCTGTGTAGAAGAGCTCCTTCGCCGATCCTGGAGCAATCGTTTGGCTCACGTACCTGCGACCCAGAGATATACTGTGGCTGGGTGAGGAACCATAGCAGAGACCACGATGGCAGAAGCGGCAGCGGCCGAAATTCAGACAAACACCCGTATTACAGAACAGCATCGTAAAGGTGTATGCATTTTTCACATGCCTCTACCGCAGCAGACACGGCAGCACACACTGGAGATATGACAATCAGCCATGCTGCTGCCGCAATTGCTGCCACGGCAGCCCGCGTGATCCTGTTTGCGATGCGGTCCTGTTCGCCTTGGCATCTCGAGAGCTCATGCACCACGGCAGCCATAGCGGCTCCAACGGCAGCCTGCCGCGACAGGACGGCGGCAGCGGCCGCGTAATCCCAGGTGAGGGACAGCGCAAGGGCGGAAGTGAACTTAAAACTCACCAGCCACCGGCGCGTCGGTCAAGGTCGACATCACGTACTTGTCGGCCTTGCCGGCCTCTGACGGCGCCGCCAGCGGCACCTGAGCCGCTACCTCGGGATTCGCCGCCAGGTATGTGGCATCCACCGGCACATCCGCCGCCACCGCCTGCTGCGAGCCGGTGGCGCCGGCCAGCCGCGCGTTGCCCGCCCCTCGCGCCGAGGCCAGCGCTATGCGCCGTACGTCAGCGGCGGTCAGCGGCGCCTCTAATGATGATGCCGCCGCCGTATGCGCCGGCGGCGCCAGCGCCGCCAGACAAGACAGCAGAAGCAGCGGCCGCCGCGGCGCGGCTGCGGACAGGACCTGTGAGGCAGGGCAATGTCGCTAAAGCCGTTGTGGGTTAAAAAACTCGAGGAAGGGCGTCGCCCGGGCGATCACGCCACAGCGAATCCTACCAACGTGCTGATGGCCTCGCATCGTGCGGTGTCTACCCCATGCTGTCTGCAGCACAGCAGTATGTGCCACATGCGCGATGCAAACAGCGTGTACGAGGTTGCATGTGCACTGCCGAACCTATGATTGCTCACCTACTCGACAGCCACCTAGGCTGCAGCACCGGTCATATCTGATTGGTAACCCAGGTCCTGAATCTGAACAGCAGTATTCCAAGCGCAAGCGTATTGTCGGCGTGGAACCCGTGGCCCGACGGCACAGTCGTTGCATGCACCAGGTCAATCATGTGGCCTTCAACACAATTACGCCTTTCGACCTCACCTGAGACACAGCCAGTATACATGACCGAGGCGACGAGGCTCCACGCGTCCGCAGCCTCGCAGTCATTCCAGACGACAAGTCTGCACGGAACCGCTGCTGCCTTTTCTGCTGTTGCAGCAGCGCTTGCGAGCCGCGCCGGTGACTCGCCGACCCTGCGACGAAAACAGGTATAATTCAGAGCCGTAAGCAGAATAGACTGCACAACAAAACGTTGCAAGCTGACGAAACGTTCCTGCCTGCATGAAGCCCCCGGCGCTACACTGCGTGACGTCACAAGCCTCAGGCAGCCTGTGCGGTGCATTTAACAGGCTGCAACGGGAGACTCTAAACACCTGTTCAATGTATCAGCAGCGTCTCGGGCCCGCAGGCCGCTGCACCTCCTGCAGTAGTGCGCTACGGTCAGACACGCGGCAGGCGGTTGCTGGCGCCACCCTGCAGGTCGACCACACTCCGCTGCCGCTGCTGCAAAGCCGCATTCTTGGCGCGGCGATCGGACAGAAGAAGTTCTTCTGTAGTTTTCAAGTACCGAACATGTTGTATGAAGTGGTTGACAGCTGGACGTGCTGCTCCCGCGTGACAGCTGGACTGTCCCGCGCCCCTCGCAATTGGCGGTTTGCTCGGCGGCGGTCATTTCCCAACTAGGCGGTTCCCAACTCGCGGGACGCGCACCCTCTTGTGCTCCTGCACACCCAATGCCCCATGATTTGTGTCACCACGCCGAGCGCGCAATTCCATTCAGCCTAACAGGACCTCACTGCAGCGGCTACGGCAGCGGCGGCAGCTAGGCGGATTGCCCCGCGGAGATACTGAAGCCGTTGGTGAACCAGCTGTGCAGCGTTGCTGTGATAGACGCCTTGCGTTGGGCCTGTTCGCAAGGGACCTTCGGCAATTTGCAATTAGTAGACGGACAGCGCACACCCAGCGCCTGCTGTTCTTTTGTCATTAGCAAGGCGCTGGCTCATCAGTTGCCAGGCACCGCCGACGACCTCCGCTGACCGATGATAAGAGATTCGATCTCGCTGGCTGAACAAATATCCACGTCTGAATATGAAATGTTCTGGGATCATGCGAATGTTCGTTGCGCAGATTAAAATTTGAAGGCCACTGCGAAAGGTGCAACGGCAAGAACTGTTTTACAAATGTTCAAGAACTTCCAGCTATTTCTTGGAAACAACGATCAGGTATGTGTCAAGTAGATTTGCAAGTGTATGAATCCATGAATTTATTCGATATTTAAAGTTCAAACTATCTATACAACTGCTATGGCGTCACACGCTCACACCGGTGCACGGTGATTGACGCCAACCTCTGCATAATGCAGCGTTGAACGAAAATTTTAGTCCATGTCAACAGTAGTCGCTTCTTCGAGAAATCAGCACCTCCTGACGATACTTGCTGGTCGCAGTCCTGTCGTCACGATACTTTCAAATCACACTACCATCAGCTTGATCGCCGTGAATCCCTCAGCGACATCTCTGTCCTCTACAGCCGCTATGCATGCCTGTTCTTCGTCCTCACATTCGTCAGCTCTCCTCCTATCCTGTCTTTGTCGGCCGTTTCGTGGGCCTCCGCCTAGGGGCAGAAGTGGGCTCGCGTTTCGTCGGGCGGCGCTTGGAAGTCGGGCGCCTTCTTGTCGGCCGTCTTCTTGACGGTCTCCTTGTTGGGCGCCGTGTCGGTCGTCTCGTCGGTCTTCTTGTTGGTCGGCGCGTGGGACGTCTCGTCGGCCTCCTGGTGGGTCTTGCAATAGGTTTGGCCACAACGCCATCCTCGGGGGCGGGCGTGGGCACAGGCATTGGCGCCGGGGTGAGCTCTGGCGTGGGTGCAGGTGTTGGCGCAAGGGTCAGCTCTGGCGGTGGCGGCGGCGGCGGCGGGCTGGCACTGAACCCTAATGCTGGCACCACCTGCGGCAGCGCCGCAGCAGGGACGGGGCAGGCGTTGTAGGGGGCGCCGTTGCACCTGCACATTCGCAAGCGGGTCCAATGAAGCAGGCTGTGTCACACACAAGTCCATGTTCCAGATCTGCAAGCCTGCGGTGTGCGTACTGTTCAATGCGTGCCAACCATGGCAACAATGCAGGAAGTGCAGTGGATTTTGCGGGGATGTCGGGGATGTCTGCGCCAAGGTAAACGCAAGTAGATGGGGCGCACCCGCAGCGGCTGCAAGTGGCTAGACAATACCCCCTGCATAGACGGTTTAGCGTTAAGGTCATGTGATGTCCATAAAACACGCGCTGCAGCTGAATTGCACACCACCAGCTTGAAAACGCATGCATTTTGTGCACCACTCCCACACCTGGGGCTGGTTTTCTGTCCATCCTGCATGAACCCCTCGCAGCACTTGCCCGCGCCAAAGGACAGCTGCACGAATAGCACCCGTTTTGATCTCGCGAAAAAGACCAGAAGCATGCATGTGCAGAGCGTGCCACCCGGTGCTGGGCATGCAGCTGCACCACTGTTGGAACAGGATTTCCAGATGGCTGTACCTGCTGCGCACAGGTGTAGTCACTGCCAGGCGCAATGTCGGGACACGCCGCAGCGCAGTCGTACGGCCACGGCGGTGCCGCACCATTCGCCTGCATCCGCATGCATTTGGAAAGGATTCAGTTCTTAGCCAAAACCTCGCTGTTCTCCAGATGCTCACCAAAGATTGAGACGCACGGGCAGCGCTCAGCAGCGCTTAGTGCAGGCGAACAGGGCTTTCAAGAGCAGCGGGATGCGCTCGTGTGATGGCAGGCATCAGAAGGGCAGTGATGGCGGTGCCTGGGGCCATTGAATAAGTTAACGCCCAGCAGAGCCCTGCTTGTTCGGGCAGCACAATTTACCAACACTGCCCCACACTCGAGCGCACCCGGTTCAGCTGGTAGGCGAGCTCCGTCAGGACTGTCGGTCCGCCAGCCTGCAGCATGGCACATTCAGTTATGTGAAACCGACATGTTGATGAGGGGGAAGAAACGTCAATCTTAAGGACTGCATGCGATCTTCCTGACTGCTGGAGACCGCTGCTGATTGACGGCCGGGCGGCGGCGGGCACCGGGCGTCGGAAAACGGGAAAAGCGAAACACAGACTTGCCTGCTGGTAGCTGAAATCGAAATTGTAGTCAGCATTCGCCCCATACGTTGCGTGCACCTCCCAGACCATCATGCCGCCGAGACCGTACGCGGCCGCCGCCGACAGGATGCTGAAGGAAGCAAAGTCGTCCGGCGTCAGCGTAGTCTCGCACATTCGCAGGGAGCTGCAAGGTGACAACTGTGACCTGCGCTGCACTAGAGCCAGCTGTGCATGCATCATGTGATAGGCAGAGGTATGCGCAGCCGCAGCAGCATCCCGGTGCTGCCATCGCGCGCATTTCCGGGCGGCGGGACCGCCAGTATTTCGAACTGCTCAGAACGGGTCGCCAACTGAGCCAGCTGACAAGCAGGTCATGTCACATGGAATCACCACACAAACACATTGCAAACAGGTCTACCTTTTCAACACCGCGTCGCGCGGCACCAGGTAGTCCCGCGGCGCCCCAAATTCCTCCAGCAGCAGCGGCTTGTTGGCCGCCCTGGCCAGCGCCTGCCGGTCCCCTGCACCCCGATGATTCACGGAAAAACGTTCAACTCCTTGGCTGATGGGCGCACCAAATGCAACGCGATTAGTTTCAGGTCACACGACCGAGGTGCTGCTGCACCTCTAGGGCATTGCGAGCTGTGCATGACGGCGCGCAGGAACATGAACAGGCAGGCTCACAAGTCGACCTTTGGCATGAGACAATGATGAAGTGGGCTGCTGCCCGACAGCGTGCTGTCTGGTCTGGAAACATATGCAGAACCATCTGGAGCAGATGTGTGCGCACCGACGAAAAACTCGTTGACCCAGCCTATGGTGGTGTTGGGGACGCCAAAATTGTTTGGCTGCGCGGGCAGCCAAACGGGTCAGCATAAACACCCGAAAATCGAGGACAAATGGCACAGTTTCTATCTACGAAAGGCTCATTCAGGCAGCAGAAAAGGACTTGGGGGACTTGCATAGACGTGTATCGTTCCGAAGTCGATCCACTGGATGTTGAGATTGCGGTTGAAGTCTTCCCCTGCATGATAATGCAGACAAATCGTCGATCTCTGTGGTGGAGCAAACCACAAGCACAAGTGCGGCGACAGGCTTGGAAAAGCCCGCCGAAGCTGATGCGTTGCTGTGCAGCGCCGGCATGCTGTTTCGTTATGGTGATCCAGACAGCAGCTGCGTGCAACTCGCCCTTCAGCCCACTGTTCGCCCTGCAAGCCACGCCGATGCAAACGCACGTGAGCTGGTCATCACGAAAGGTGTGCATGTGTGGTTAAATGGTTTGATGGACCAGTGCTTTCCAGCATGGTCGTGTTCATGCTAACAATACATATTGATGCGACCAAAGTCTCACTGGCAGGTCTGTCGCTCGGCGCACCAGTTGAGGTAGGGGTATGTGAGGCTCGCATACGGATCGTAGATCCCTCTGGCGCGGTAGCCCTCGTTCCCGTTTGTGACCATACTCTTCACTTGCAGATCAATCTTCAGAAACGCTGACATCTCTGCCTGCGGTCGGATGTGCACGCGCAGCCATCAGCTTTGCATGGATCAGCGGCTGTGAATGAAAGAGAGCAAGCCGCCGCTGCTGCTTGTCTGACTCACCTGCCAATTGTACAACAGCGTGCCCGCAATTTGCCCCCTGGAGATCTCAAAATTATCCGTGGTGCTGCACAGCAAGCCAGGACAGTCGTCAGTTCCGAGGTGACATGATGTGAATGCCGCGGCATCTTCGTGAATGCGCCACAAGACAGACAGGTGCGCAATGCACGCCAGAATATGGAGGGAAAACTGGGAACATAGCCCAGAGACAAAATTGAAAGATCCCGAAAACGCACTGGCACTCGTTGCACAGCTCCCAGGCGAAGATTGTGGGGTCGTTTGCGTAGACGCGGCCGTTGATGGTGTTGGTGCGCTGCGTGATGGTCCGCATCTGAACCACAAAGGACAGCAGGCACCTAGTGAAAGGCTGCTGTTATGCAGGACGTCATGTGATGTGCAGTGCCATTGACCCAGCTAGGGAGGCAGATGAAAGCACTGAGATATACAGCAGTCCATCACGCGTCTGGTTTGCAGGAATCGCACATGTCCACAGACGACTGCGCACCCAGTTCTTGTATGCGGCCCTGGGGCGTGGGTCTGTATAGAACAGCTCCTTCGCCGTTCCCGCCCCCGTGATGCGGCTGGCGTACCTGCACCGGCACGAAAAGTGGTTGGCAATGATGCGCAGAACATGCGTCCAGAAGGTCAATCAGCAGGAGCATCCCGTAGTTTCAAACTGCTGTATGCAGCAGCCGTGCAAAACTGCCGAAACAGGCAAGCAACACCCCGGCTGAGGTGACATGGAACAGAAAGGCAGGTTGCCGCACCAGTTCAGGCCCGCCTCCCAGTCGGTCAGCGCAGGAATGGCGCGGATGCCCACCTGGGCCGCCGAATTGCAGCACGTCAGTGGAGCTGGTGGGAGCCATGGAAGCACAGCAGCGGTGTGTATACCCATTTGCGAGTCCGGATGGCACAACATGGCAGAAACATGAATTTGGCCACAGCTTAATATGCATACATTTCAAGCTTGTCGCGCCAGGCAGGCAGGGGGCGGGCAGGCCAGCAGGCAGCCACATGTAGGCGGCATGCGAGTGCAAGAGTTCCGCACCGAGGCCATTGCCGACAGGACGAAGTCGAACCTCCGCAGGGCTGCCTCGTCATACAGGAAAAATGTTTGTGTTGGATCGGCGGACAGTTGCGGCGTGGCGTAGGGCGTGTAGAAGGTGAAGATGCGTATGATCTGCAGGAGGCACAAGGACAGATAATCAACAAGAGAGGACTGGCATGCAGGCAGAGTTCTGTCTGAGCAATGCTGGAAGACGCAGATGCTGGAATTGCTGAGGAACACCGAAGTGCAGCAGCCTCACCCTGACGCCTGCCTGCCAATGCACTGCCAGCTCGCTGAGGATGAAGTCTTCGGTAAGCTTGGAGTCGAATAAAACGTCGTACCTGTGCAGAGAAGGGAAACCAACGACACTGTGAGTAGGTAATCGCAAACTTCTCGATATAATAGTTTGTTCAGCACTGCAAGATGCGGATTCGCCGGCGGCATGGTGTCAAGCCTTGCAATGCAGTCGCCCTCCAAGGAACCACAGCAGCTCCCCCGTGCACATACCTAGGTGACCTCTGTGCGCGTGTTAGCCCTGCTACGCAGCCCGACAGCAACATCGAAAAGCTCTCTGAATAGGAGTCAAAAAGGTATTCCATGCAGCAGTCCGCCTCACCAATTGGTTCCGGATGGATAGAAGACCTGGCCGTCCAGCACGAAGTTTGTGCCGGAGGTCGCCGCAAAGGACGAGCCGCTGGCGATCGGCGCAAGCGCCACTGCCGCTGCGCGGCTGTTTGACGCGGCGTCTGCAGGAGCACTCAGACAATGAGCAGCAGCTGTGGCCATGGTAGCGGCACAGCAAAGCAATTATGTCACCTGCTGCAGAACGAGGCACTTTGGATCAAACGCCGCCAGCATTGACGTTTGCGCCGCAGCGTACTGCTGCCGTTCTCGCTGCATAGCATATTCCAGGGTGCGAATGGCCCTAGATCGACTTACGCGTCGCGCGGCGCCCCATTCCAAGCGCGGACGGCGACGTGAACTTGTCCGCCCGGCCCGCCTCAGACGGCGCCGCCAGCGGCACCTGCGCCGCCACCTCTGGATGCTTTTCCAGGTATGCGCTGTGCACGGGCACGCCCGCTGCGCGCGCCTGCTGGACTGCGGACAGGCCCGCTAGACGCGCGTTCACACCGCCCCGCACCGACGCCAGCGCTACGCGCCGCACGTCGGTCGCGGTCAGCGGCGCCTCATCTGCGGCGGCCGCCGCCGCTGGCTGAAGCCCCGCCGCGCAGGCCAGCACCACCAGCAGCAGTGCCAGCCTAGCTCCGGAGGAGAGGCGCTGCCGTGGATGGCTGTGCCTCCTGCAGCGCCAGGTTCACGAATGATTGGGCGGGCGCGGCAGGCGGGTGGGGCCGCAGCGCGTGGGAGGCCATGTGGCTCCTGGACGCCGCCACGGCAGGTGGCGGCGCTGACGGGACGGTGCCGCAAGCACAGCGGAACAAGCAGGAAGAAGGACATGCTGCAGCATCGGTGAAGAAAGGACTTCTGGTCAAAATGCTCGTCGTGAGCCCGTGAGGTTGGTGTTACGAGCCGTACGGCTTATGTGATACCCAGTTGTCATGTCTTGTTTACGAGCGGAGCAAGGGATTTGAAGACGTAGAGCCTACCTGAGAAGCGTGCCTTCGTACATGAGGCAACGCGACTTCACTGCTCTCCGAGCAGCCCTGTAGTCATGATATTCCCAGTCTGATGGGATGCGGAGTTGTCCGTATATAGACGGGTTGCAACCTGCAGCCGGATGCAGTGAACCTGCATAGCAACCACAGGACTTGGAATTATAATCCCCTTCGACAGGCTGAGATTGAGTGGCGGTTGATACACGGTACGTCTGCCGAGTATTCGCTGCAGGTAAACCGCGGCCCGGCAACCCGCAGACAGGCACGGGCTCCAACAGGTCTGCACGCTGCATCAAGATGCATGACCTCCGAAAAAATAAGCACCTGAAGTTCTTCAGGCAGCGTCCTGGCCGAGTTCCAGCCGAAGCAGCGCCTCTTCAAGCTTGCTGCTGTTGTGATCCGAGCTGCTCACACTTCGTGTCGGCACTTTGCCAGCGGCACACACACTCTATTGCTTTTAAAGTGCTGAAGAGCCTAGTTGATGCATCATTCGGTATATGGCGATGTGGGGCGATCAAAGCATGCAGAATCGCTCGCTGGCATCTTGTCGCCTCGACTCTGACGACTGCTGCCCGGCGGCGGCGAGTGCGGCGGCAAGTTGAAATTTGACCGTGCAATCATTTCAGTTGGAATGGAGAAACGTGGTGTTGCACGGGAGAATGTCTTGAGCGGAGCTCACGGAAGGTGTCCACCGGAACGACGAAGCTTGAACATTTGGAAAAATCAAAGAATAGTTCCACAAAACAATTGCTCAGTTGCACATGCAGATGCAGAGGATGCGCAAATTGTCATCATACATACACTCAAGCTGCCCATGCGTGGTTGACCGTTATCTCGTCAATGCGGCTGCAAGTTTTTTGGTCATGACAAGCGCCACGGCAAGAGCTGCGATCCGCGGCAACGCGGTGCCGCATGCGCGCCAATCTTATTTGTCACGGAGCTGAGAACTGCAG
>JAABUL010001512.1_pt1 | contig 43763 bp, 20 predicted proteins | sample 5559151 | NCBI WGS metagenome assembly JAABUL01 (sample SAMN10711876, study PRJNA513368) | rock metagenome | isolation source: Antarctica rocks | place: Antarctica: Victoria Land, Pudding Butte sud | reverse complement strand
CCAAGCTTTGAACAGGGCCAGAAAGAGAAAACTTTTAGTATGCAAATGTACAAAACTTCTATCTGGCTGCTCCAGACCCGACGCCATGTGGCCATCTCCTCTTGTCCGCGCATCAGCTATGGAGAATTTTGGCTCGCGGAAGAGGATACAGAAAAGCTCGTAGCGGTAAAATGCTCGGTGGATGCGGCGAGTCTCACTGTGCGAGAGTGGCCTATAGGGTTCAAGAGGTTGGCCTGTTACCGGATGGCATGAGAGAGTGAATCGACAAAACTGGTCGGTGGCATGGTGTACGGCAAGGTGGACGTCCGCCAGCATTCCGAGCGTCCCAGAATCGAGACCGTCGATAGTTGACTTGCATCGCTCGACAAAGCTTTTGAGCTCTAGGGCATGAGGCTTATTGTCAAGAGCTAGCTTCATAACGTTGGCCATTGATAGAACATCAAAGAGCAAGTCTGGCTAAAACTTTTTTTAAGGAGTACGCTAGACAGGATAGAGTGAGATGCGCTTCTGTAGACTCGGTGGTATGATGGTGATGTATGAGCGAAGGCTTGGAGAGAGAAGAGGTGGGTGATTTCATGGAAAACAGCAAGCTTTATCTCGAATGGCAGACCGTCGAGGCTTAATTCTGGTGGAACCAAAACCATCAAAGTTTCTACCTGCACAACTTCTACCCAGGTGGTTTACTGAACTGTCGCATACCTCATGCTTCTTATGGCGTCGATATCTTCGAAGTACCCTCTTCATAGGTACTGCGCAGCTTAGGCACGACTCGCACAAGACAATAACTCAGAATGAGAATACAAATGGCAAGTTCAAAGAGATACTGTCGTATACATGGATCATAAACAGCGAGACGAAAGCAGATGTATCAAGATTGGTGCCCTGCAAGGCCTGTAGGTAACCAACCTAGCTTGTCCCATCCTCCATGGCAAGTCTTGGCAGCTACCGATAACACTAGGCTTCAGATTCCGTGCCTTCGATTGAGCGTCAGGCGTAGCTGCACTGGGTTCTTAGGGAAAGTCAGAGACGTGCGATATGTAATAACGTAGATGACGGGCTTTCGAGAATACTACTCGTGCAATCCATATGTCCGTTCCGGCGCTAAAAATTTAGCGTCTTGGCAGCGGGTTTTCTGTATTTATCTATTTATAAGACTATTTACTCTAATTAATAGCTCTATTATTATTACTACTATATCCTTACATAGTAAGGAAATACCTTATATACTACAGGTAGTAATAGTAATATCTAGACTTCTTTATAATAATAAGTATATAGAGATTAAGCGTAAAATAGATATACTAGCTAATATTATAAAGAAGGTTATATAAAGAGCTATTAATAAGGCTAGAAGTTAAGACTTTTAAGAGGTATTAATATATTTAAGAAATATAAATTAACTTAATACTCTTATATAAGTTAAAGATTAATTAAACCTCTTAAAAATTATCTATTAAGTAATCCTTAAGTATTTATATCTTAGCTGTTTAAAGGCTATCTTAAATTAAAAAAATATTAATATTCCTAGAATTAATAAAAAATAAAAGAAAGACTAGGATAAAAATAAGTAAATTAAAAGATAACTATTAATATTAAAGATATTACTGTTAAGAATAATTATATAATATAATTATATAAATAATATAAATAGTTATATTATTAAGAGAATTATATAAAAAGTTAAGTTAAAAAAGCCTTAATTAATCTATTATAAATAATATAAAAGGGATAATCTATATATATAAATACTTAATGAATTAGAAAAGGATTTAATTTTTACTACTTTAAATAAGTATTATTATAAGATTTAAAGAGGTAATTATAAATAATAGTATATTTCTATTAAGAAGTCTCTTTTAACTAAAAGAGTTACTACTACTTAAGTATTAATATAATTTACGTAGATATATTAAGCTTATTATTTAATAAAGTTAAATATTAAGCCTTAATATTACTAAACAATATATATAATAGTTAAAAGATATAAGATAGAAGTTAATATTATACTAGCTAATTAATTAATAAAAGAAAAGGTAGTTAAATAATATTATTATAATAATATTCCTAGTACTTTAAAGTAAGTATTATTAGAAGTTAATCTTACTCTTTTTTTTATAAGGAATTATTAATAAATTAAAGGATAAGAATTTATAAGTTAAGAAGTATAATATAATATATAAAGTATATAATAGAGACTAAAAGAGGTAAAAGTAAAAGTAAAAATTAATTAATTAAATTTTTAAGTATATCCCCGTTTTAATCTTAAAAGGCTATGATATTAACAATAATTAATATAAAATTTTTATTCTATTAGCTTACTTATATATATATATATAGAAGAGATTATAATAAGAAATCCTAGTAAAGATATATAAATTATTAAAGATAATACTCTTATATGTATTATATAGTAAAACTTTATTAAGATAAAAGGATATAATATAATATTAAAAAGGTAGATTAAACTCTAAATTTATTAGATTTATATTAGATTAAGTTATTATAAGATTCTTTTAAGGACGCTTTATAATATTTTTAATATTAAATTAAGGGGGTAAGTAAAAAGGTAAAAAATAATATTACTATATTAGAAAGACTCTTAAATAGGAGTAAAATTTTATATAAAATTAATAATAAAATAAGTAAATTATTAATTATTAGCTAAGTAAATTAAGGCTTTATTATATATATAAGGATAGTAATAATTTTAAAGGATAATAATATTTCCTTAAGTATAAGTATTATAACCTTTCTCTTTAAAATCCTTTATATATATAATTTATCCTTATATAATAATATTATACCTACCTTTTAGCTATTACTCTAGCTAATCTTTAATAATATTATATTATACTTAGCCTAAGAAGGTAGTATTATCTTATAAGGTAATATTAATAATTAGAGTAATATTATTTAAGTAAAGGATAAAGGTAATAATACTACTATTTTAAGGATATTTATAATCTTAGGAGAAGTTATTTAATATATTTAATTAATTAGCTAAGTACTAGAATTATGAAAGTATTTATATGAATATAACTTACTATAATAGCTATAATAGTATTATAGCTATTACTAAAGACATTATATCTTAGTGTATTACTTAGCCTAGGAGGCTACTAACTAGATTAGGCCTAGTATATTAGTACTTAGATAGGCTTTCTACCTCTCTAGTAAATTATCTATTTACTACCTTATAAGCTATCCTTATAAATAGTATTATTATTAAATAGAAATAAGAGTATTTATATAGAGAATACCTAGTAGACTACGCTAAATCTTAACTAAATAATTAGTAGCTTCTCCTATTACTAATAAGTAACTAGATAAACTTATAGATTATATAAGTAAGTAATATACTTACTAAGACTTAATAGGAAGTATTAATTAATCTATCTAGGTAACTAAGTATAACCTTAAAGTCTTTAAAATATTAAATATAAAATTAAGAGTATTTTAAAAACTATTTACCTTATTATTATTTATAAGTATCTTAAGATATATATAAAATATTTATAATAAAACTCTTTATCTTAGACTAATTATAAGGAATTACTAAGACTACTAAGATACTAAATTTTCATAATTTAAGTTAAGATACTAGAATAAAAATCTGACTTTATTATAAATAATGTATTATATCTCTTTATTATAATAGAATATCTAAATATTTAAATTCTGAAGATCATTCTTCGTTCTAGTGGAAAGACAAAGCAGCGGCATCGCTAACTAAACACCCTCTCCTTTGTGTCCAATGGTAGCAAGCGTCTCGGAGACCAAACGAACGTTGTTGACAATAATGATGTCTACCCCAGCCATGGCCTGGATCTATACACAACATTGTCAGCACCCTCCCCCCCTCAATCAACTCCCTTGACAACAGTAAGAAAGAATGCTTACGGTGGCCCCCTTAACGTCATCGTTCAAAGCCCCGTAAGTCGCACAAATCATTCTCTTCGCCTTGACAAACTCCACCAGCTACGGCGCGAGAACAAAAGGCTCACTTGCCAACACAATGCCGTCAATTTCCCACTTCTTGGCAAAACTCACCGCCTCTTGCAGGTTGGTGGCACGGACATCGGTCTGTGTTGAATTGCCGGAGACGGTAAGGAAAACGACGGGCCGACGGGACTGCTTGCGGGCTAGCAAGATGCAGATTTCGGGGCTGAAGGAGGACGGTAGGACGGCTCGGGTTGAGATATGTTCCGCGAGACAGAGGAGAATGGTATCGGTGAAGAAATTGGCTTCGACGAAGAAGGGGTCCATGTTCCAATCGACCGTCGCTTCCGAGAGCATAGGGTGTTCTACGATTTTCAGATTTTTCTGATGTGGTATCACACAGAAGGTTGTGGGACTTACTAATTTCAATATTCAAGGCGATGTTTAGTGGAAGGTTTCTCAAGAGCTGTTCGAAGGTGGCGTATGCATTGTGGATGAATTCGCCCCTCGTATTGCCTTTGCATCCTCTAGTTATGTAGTCGAAGGTATGCTTGATTCTGGCCTTGAAGGCCTGTGATTCGACGCTACCACTAGCATTGACGGAAAGAGTGCGCACCTTTCTGCTTCGGGCTTTCTTGGAATACTCTGTCTCTTCTTCGCAGGGGACAGCACACAGATGCTGATCAAACTGCTCGCTGTTGATCTGCATGAACTATGATCATCAGAATGTTTGGTATTCAAGGATCGTGAGTGAAAGCCTACTTGTTCGTGTGTGATAGTATGCATTGGAGACTCAATCCCAGTCTCAGAGACTAAGAAGTCGTGATAAACGACTGGTATATGATCCTTGGTCAGTTGCACATCTGGAAAATCAGCACCATATGTTGGTGTTTTGAATTCCAAGCTTACCGAGCTGTGAAAGTCTGTTAGCAACTTTATCTCTTGTTCATAGGCCCAGAATCTCACCTCGACATAAGAAGCTCCCAAACGCACGGCTGACAGATAAGACTGTAGGATACCATCAGTATCGACACTAGAATACTTCGATATAGCTTCGCACCTGAATGGTATTTTTTCCAACCTGTAGTCTTGTAGCGGGCAACACGTTTTGTCCCAAGCCTGACTTTCATTAGCGAAGGAACATGGATCACTAGCAATAAGATTACCTCGATGTCCGACAACCATCGAAGGGCCATTCTCGGACCACAATGCTCTAGTATCGATAGGTAGGGTATTTGGCAATATGAGTGGGGTTGATATGACGAAGCTGAAGGTGACCGTTCCAATGTACTCCAAGCCCACCGTTGATAGGATGGGGATTGTGAAGTCTCTGCTGAGACTCTCTCGCTTCGTGGCGTGAGATCGTTGATAATTGTGGTCAAGGAGAGCCATTCCCCTCCCGACCAGCTCGCGGCCCTTGGTGATGGCCGGTTCGTTGCGGAAAACTTCGAAGACTAATTTCGCATTCATAGGATCGACAATGGTGAAAGTCCAAGGCTTATTAGTTGCATCTTCAAGCAGCGGCAATGCGATTGTGTAGGTTGGGTTTGTCGTATCCACCATTGAACTCTAAGCGAGTACAAAGACTCGGGATGTATAATAGAAGGGTCTTCGATCACGTGCGGGCTTAGGCAGACCGCCGATGTAGGATTTGGCGAGGCCAGGGAGCCCAGGTTTACCACGACGCAACTCTCAGTGGTTGAGACGATGCGACGCGGTTGTCCTCTCGTCGGGAGCTTTCGTTTTGAAGGTGTCTTGAGTTGATGCTGGATTTCCACGGCTTGCCTGTGAGACAAATCCGCTGCTGCTTCAGAGAGAGCCTTTCCGAGTGTGATGTGGCCCCTATAGCTGGCGCGATCGATCGCTGTCCAGCCTGCGTGATCACGGTGTTCTACATTGGCCCCATGTTCGAGGAGAAATTCGGCTATAGTAGTGAAACCCGCCAGACTTGCAATGATGAGTGGAGTCCAATTCGTAGTAATTTCAGGCCTGTCAATGTCAGGTTTGGAGCGCAACAGAAGTCTGACAAGCATCTCACTGCCAGACCGAGCCGCGAGGTAAAGAGGCGTCTGTCCTAACGCATCCGAGCAGTCAACATCGGCGCCAAAATTTAGGAGACGTGTAACAAGGCAAAGTTGGATTTGATTGCAAACAGTAGAAGCTCGCCGAAACAAGAGCGAAGCGCAGTAAAGTTACTACGAGTGTTGCGGACCTCGAAGCGAATCAGTGTATCTGTGACCTCCAGATGACCGCCAAAGACGGAAATTTGGATCGGGCTTCGTGATTGTATGTCTTTTAGCAAGATGGCGGCTTTGGTTTCTCCTGCATCGAATTGTTCCCAAGCTTTCATGGACTTCAAGATCGTCCCACATAACTCTGGAGAATCGTCTTCACAGGCGTAATGAAGAGGTATTCGTCCGAGATGATCCTGCTTATACAGAAGATCGAGCTTCCTAGCTAGCAAGCGGTCGAGCATACAAGTCAAAAGGGAAAGAGCCGCCGCAGAGCCAGATGGATCCGCTTGCTGGAATGTGCTGGTCGACCGACCAAACTCAGCAATGACGTTCCGAAGGCCAACCTCGATTACTATGACCGCGTCATGGGCAACAGCACGTGAGAGCAAGACATCCACCCACGAATGTTGGGAACATGGAATCGAGCATTGAAAGAGGACGTGAAGGAACTCTGTGCGCGAGAAAGCCAACTCTCCCTTGCATGTGTTGTCGATCAATCTTCCATGCTCGAGAGAATCGTCGTCCTCCACTGCATGCCAGAAGCGAAGTGCAGGAACGGCAGAATTGACTTTGGCTAGTCGAATGAAGAACCTGTCGTGAGCTTTCGGCGGTTCCTTTAGAAGATTCTGCTGTGCTCTCGATATCAAGGCGATGGCCTTGTGCAGATTCCCTAAGGACCCCAAACACTGAGCCTGTGTGGCGAAGTCCAATTTCCACAGGCTTCCCTCAACCTGAAGCGGGATGTTATCCCCATTTGTGCCCAAAGAGCGAACTTTGCGAATGATCTTTTGGAAGGCATCGGTATTCACCCGGCCGTACCATCGTAACTTGTCGAATTCCAACACCAGCTCCTTGAAGGCTGCTTTTGTATGCTCCAATTCGACGTTACCCAGTCCATCGCAGTCGAAGTGGGCGATAGATCCCACGTGATTGTGGTGGTCTGGGTGTCGCCATCGACGTGTGAAAGATAACTTCAAGAGCAAGGTATTGTAATGGTGGCGGTAAAACTGATCGATTGTGCTGAATGCGTCGATGCAGCGTGCAGCAACTTCTAGGAATTGCAACAGGTCATATTGGTATCATGGCTCTTGTGAATTGCTTGCTGGTGGGAATGGGATGTGTGTGTGTTACCCTGTAGATTGGCAGTTGTAGTGGATTCCTCACACAGTCTCTTCAAGGTTGCATAATTCATGTACACGTCGGCCCATTCCGGTAGCTGATGCTTGTGATAGTTCCGACCGAACTTCATGCTGATCGATGATATGACACTCCGAGGGTCGGTGTCAAGAGTCGTTGCCGACTTTCTCGCCCAATTCCGGGAGAAAGTCGGCAACGACTTGTGACACCGACCCTCGCTCGCTCACATATGGATAGCCCAGGTTTTTGAAATATTGATTATCCAACTGTACGGATAGCACATGTATATTGCTTGGGGATGAAGTCATCAGGTGTAGCATATGGAGATTGTGCTGGGGATCAATCAACATGTAGAATACTCCCCTACTAGCCTGACCATCCATCCCTTGCTTCCACGCGAATGCCACCAAGAGCACTGACCTGAATATTGCTCAAACTTCATATACTGCACTCACACTGTCTACTTGATCTGTAGGCCTGGCATGGTCTCCTTGCAATCTCTGCCCTTCGCTTCTTTGGCCACGAGGGAAGAGCCTTATAGCCTTGTTACTAACTTTGCTGCTCCCCACCACCCTCATGATTGTTGATGAATCGGTAGGATGGACCCTCTTCCAGGCATTACGAGCTGCATCGCAATCGGCACCCTGGTGGTGCAGACCGGCCAAGCGATCGCTGACTTGCGCGCACTCGACGAGCTACCCCAGAGGTTGGGCGCGGCGAAGCAAGAAGTTAACGATATCGGGCTCGTTGTCTCTTAGGTCCAAGAATTCGCCAAGCGCCGTCAGCGCTTGCAAGCCAGGATTCTCGAAGCGGCCGATTGCGATGTGACAGCCCTGTTGGAAAAGGCGCAAATCAATTTGACGACGCTGCAACTCATCCTCTCTGGACTCACCGCGACCTGCAGGAAAGAGGGAAATAAGACGGGCTTCTTAAGGGCTCGCGCATGGAAGCAAAGGCACCCGCACACCGAGCAGGTGCAGAAGAAGGTGGCATCAATCAAGAGCAGCCTAAGTGTCGTCCATCAAGCGGCAGACTCGTAAATCTGGTGCATTTCTATTTCTTTCTTTCTTTCTTTCTTGGTGACTTTGAGCGTTGTGTATTACTTAACTCGGGTGTAGTATTCAAATTCTATAATAGTAGTAGTAGTAGTAGTAGTAGACGGATCAGGCCCTATAAGGGTCAGGCCGCAGCTATCTAGTGGGGTATCTGAGCCCATTAGGTTCCAGAGCGGTCGATCTGTCGGCTACAGTCCCGCAAAATATGTATATAAATGATGATTGTCCCCCGTTATCCCTTATTGTCACCAATTTTGATAAATTCAAACGCTATGGCTTCGGTCACGTCCTATTGCTCCCTATGTCCCTCGGCTCTGTTGATGGTGACGAATCGTGGGCCCATGCCAGAGCATGCCCTTAGTCCTTGTGACTCCCAATGTAAGAAGGGGGCAATGAGATACTCCCTCGCTATGGCTCCGTGCCTGGGCCTCTAATCTCGATCGTCTATGGGTGGCTGAAAGGGCTCTTCGGGGCCTAATACTGTTGAGTCCGTGCCCCTTATTGATGGAGTCCCGTTGTCTAAGTACCTTGAGTCTTCGGTCTCTGCATCGCTATAGGTTACAACGAATACGTCGTCGGCTAGATCTTCCCTGCGGGAAACTGAGGTAGAAGGCCTGTGTCTATGATGAATTCGGCTGCTCTGGCGGCCAGTGTGGGCTCCGAAAGAATTTCTGCATGTCCATTCCTGACCATTGACCCACATTCGCTTTCATATTCTACAGTGTTGGCCCGGTTGCAGAAGTCCCTATTCTACCAACTTTCGTTGATGGGCGGCGGCAGAAAGTCGGCAGGGACTACTGCAACCGGCGACCCCAGACATTCCAATGCTAGATGCGGTCGACCTTCATAATCACGCGGGTCGCAAAAAAGCTGGAACTTCCAAGCCAAGAATTCTGGTGGGGTTCTCAGGTAGCACCAACTTTGAACGTCCCAGCTTTTTTGGGACCCGGGTGAATCACATAAGCTAGATACAATCACATCCTCCTTCGACAAACTTCATCACTGACGGCCAACACCTTTTGCGAGACGACGTTCTCGGTACTTTCTCTCTCCTTCCCGCTTTGACTACAAAGATGGTCGACAATAAGATGGAGGGAGTGCTTCAGAAGCACACCGCCCAGATAGAGACCCATACCACTGCACTCTTGACCAACCAAGATGCCAGATTAGACCCTCCGAACTCGAAATCACGCCCGCACAAGAACACCACCTCCCAAACCGAAGGCATGGCGATCAACGGCACTCAATATGCCTCGGCTTGTCCAATGACTTGCGTTTGCTCCTGCCATAGGCAGGCCAAAGCACCTGCGCCAGCCTTCATCAATCGCGTGCTCGGACAGCTTTTTGTCGGAGCAGCGGGCATTCCTTTGCTGAGTACCAAATGCGACTACCACGCCTGTAAGAGCTCTCGAGCGCCGCGAGTGACGGTAGAATACTGGTTCCCGCTGGGCGTATTCTGGTCTCAGATTGTACGACTGCAGGTCGGCTACCAGGCCAATATGGGACCGCAATTCAGCTTGAGGTCACTGAGGAGAGTGCCTGATTCTGCCCAGTGTGTCCATTACGCCATGCACGGGAACATCGAGGGATTGAAAGATTTATTTAGACGTGGCCAGGCATCTCCCTTGGACGTAAGCAGTACTCGTGGCTACACACTCTCTCGAGTAAGTCATGAGATTTTCCGGGAAGCTCAATCTCCAACCCTAGACTGACATTGATCTAGTGGGCCTTGTACTCTAAGCAGTACAAAACTGCCAAGTTCTTAACCCTGGCGGGTTCTGATGCGGATTATAAGTCTGTTTCCCGCCTGCTGCTCGACCTGATCAAGTAGCTGACCATTGCGCAGACCGGTAGCAAAGACCGACAACAGTACTCGTCACAAAGCGTTTGATAACCTCCTCCAAGGTGGGCTTAGTCGGGAGGCCGAGGAGGATATCCAGTGTCTCACAGCAGCGAGCGACTGGATTGAGGAACAAGACTTTGGCAAGCTACACAAGATCATTGTCGGGCTTCAATTATCTTCTCTGGAAGAGGGGATCGCTAATAACCCCACCTCTATCGACGAAACGGATGCCATGGGTCGTACCCCTCTACTGTGGGCGGCTGCACGAGGGGATCACCAAGCCGTTCAAACCCTCCTTGATCACAACGCCAATCCTAACGTCATGGACATCTACCTAGCCCCACCTGTCTCTTATGCTGCCGATCGAGGCCATACGTTATGTGTGAAGCTACTGCTTGAGGCGGGTGCCATGGTAGAGCCGGTACTCCCACCCGGCATCATGCTTGGCAGTCCACTGAATTGTGCTGCTCGGAATACCAAAGATCCCACGCTCCTCAAGTATCTGTTGACCTACGGCGCTCAGGTTGACGGCACAGGGGTCGATGGTAACACTGCCCTCAATCATGCTTCTCGAAAGGATAACGTCCGTTTCGCCGTCTTGCTGCTGGACTGCAACGCCGACATCAACGCTGCCAATATTAATCAGGAAACTCCCCTTACGACCGCGATCATGTACAACAGCCATGGAGTCCTTGAGCTTCTCTTGGACCATTGGGAAGAGTTCAGTACATGTCCACGTCTCAAAGGCCCGCACTTACTCGAGATCACGGCGCTGTATGCAGATGTCGAGACAGTCAAGCTACTCGCAGAGACGGACCACTTCAAGTTGAAGTACGACGCAAAGTACGGTCTGAGAGAATTCGTGAGACGTCTAACCGAACGGGTTGATGTGACGGACGAGTTGATACAAGCATTTGATGAGCTCTTACTCGTCCTTAACGAGAACCCTGCAAGATCAACATCCACGAGCGGAGAGAGCCTGATGGAGAAGGGTCTCCTTGGCCATCACTCCGCTCTGGCTACCGTGTACGAGTCTGATAAGATGACGGCCGATGCTCGTTATCAGTCGAGGCAGAGGCATTGATGCACATATAGCGGCGACTCCGACGAAGAAGGCGATGAATTCGAAGATCCCGTAGAGGATGCGGGTGCGGATTCTGTGGACCTGGTAGCTGGGGATACTAGTAGGGGGTCGGTGGGTTCTTATCCTGCCGGATTTTCTTAGGATTGTGGGAAGGTACCTTCCTCAAGAGCCTTGTACGTAGTTTAAGGTCATTGATCAAAATCATGACTTTGCAAGGCTTGGGACGAACATCTACAGTCTACATGGAATAGCAAACTTCTGGGTGCGCCTCCTATATCTAAGTGTTGCTAGTTTGATAGGTGTGTTCCTAGGAGGCGTGGGACCCAACACGCCAGAACCAGTATCACTGAAGTAAGCTTTTCTGATCTCTTAGGAGAAAGAGGATCGGGAGGGGGTGCCTATGAGAGCCTCTTATCATTTTAGTACCTCCTTGCCGATGCCGTAATTGACACTCTCTCCCCCAAAACACAGTCCTCCAAATCAACGTGCACCGAACTTCTATAGCTGCTCGAATATGAAAGATAACCCTAAGTCGAGAGAGAGAGTCAATATATCTCTTCTAAGTGGGACTTTGGTACCGTTATTCATAGCGTGGATGTGCTAGTTTAGAATAATCGCTTTGCATTCATTCGTTCATTACCAACTTCCCCTTACCGTTGCAAAATTCCATGAGACTGCATAGGAAGATTCGGAACCAGGGCCGGCTGTAGTGTCGACAGATGCCTTCATTCGATATCTAGCAAGTGGGTTATCTTACACCCTCAATGACCCCTCACCCAAGCTCGCAACAAACCTATCCAAGACCCCCTTCCCAAACCCCATCTCCCCAACCAACCACCCATGCACCCCCGGCACCGTATCCCCCACGCGCCCTCCACCCCCCCACTCCTCATCCATCCAATCCAAGAAAGCCAGTATACTCGATTCACGCACCTCGCACATCTCGCACACCCCGGCTATCTTCTCTTTCTCCATGCCTCCTGCGGCTTCTGCGGCACTGGCACTCGAGACTGATATCCCGAAGAAGTTTTGGAGGAGGTAGACGCGGTGGGGCTCGACGCTGATGCGGGTGAGGACGTAGTCGCAAGCGATCAGGGCGCGGGGGGTGCGGCAGAGGGCGAGAAGGAGGGCAGCGAGGACGTCTGTGCGGTCGCGGCCGGCTGGTGGATGAAGGCGATGGTGTTAGATAATGTGTAGGGCTACTTATAAGCAAGCCTCGTACGTAGGTGTAGATCTGAGGGGGTTGTGAGGAGGGAAGAAGTGGATGGACGAATATAAAAGGAAAAGAAAAGACTTTTTTTTACGGAAAATAATAGTAGAGAATGTGCAACGAACCGGTACAATGAAATAACACCGCTCCGACTTCTTTCCCCCCACCCCCCCGTCTCGTATCATTTCCAGCACCCCTTTGAAAATGTGGCCGTGCGTGTGCAGAATATGTTGTATTCGGGCGATGCCAAGCCTCCCTTAATGGAGCCATCGAAGATTAAGAGCAGAGGCCGAGGCAATGCTTGTTCACCTGTAGGAGCTAATGCTTCTATGTTATTATGGTAGTCCTAGACTTCAACCATGACGTGAAGTTCTTCCAAACCATACCATGGACTCGAACACTTTTGGGAGACCCAGCCTACTATCCAAGCCCGACACCTTCCCGAAGCTACAAAGAGAGCACGGAGGATGCCATCATAGCTCAGACGCTGAACACCAAAGACACCATCAAGGCATGGCTGACGATGCCCAAGAAGCCTGCCCCTGGCGACGCCTTTATCACCGAAACACGTACCCTACTGAGCCTGGGGCACGCAGTGAACGGCTATGCTGGTCTCGTACACGGTGGTATCGTGGCATTGATGATTGATGAAGCCATGGGCACTATGTTGCAGCTGAATGCATATGCTGGAAACGCGGATCTCACCAGCTTTGTCGTGACGGCGTATCTCAAGACCAGGTTTCTACGGCCAGTCCCAACACCTTCGATTGTTCTACTCATTGCCAAGCTAAGGGAGCGCAGAGGAAGAAAGATGTACATCGATGCTACGGTTGAGAATGAAGCGGGCGAAGTGCTAGCTACTGGGGAGGCCTTGTGGGTTCATAAAAAGGATCCGCAGGCAAACTTGTAGAGATGATCGAGTCACAGCATGAAGAAGGCTGAACTGCGGCTTCTCGGAATGGGCTTCGTGACAAAAAGCGGCGGCAACTGTGCAAATTCCTCTGCCACAAGTCCGCGGCTTGTTATGGTTCAGAACGTCTTCTGTCCCTATATTGGTATTGAAATTTGCCGGAACAGCACTATTAGGCTACTCCTTATCCTTGTCCGTTACGCTCGAATCAACCAGGGCCGGCTCCTCTGATTACAGACAGAGCAGGCGAACAAAACTCGCCGAAAGCCGGTAGACGGACATTCTTCGCTTGTTATCAAGCTGAAAAGAATGGCATACGCCAACGAAGGCACAGTGGTTCGCCAGAAAAGCGTTATCATTACGGACCCGGCGAAGCTCAAGAACCTATACCTTGGACCCCAACATAGCAAGGCTACTAGATAGAACTTACTTGATAGAACTTACTTTGTTTGGTGCTCGTCCTCTCATCGTTGGTGAGGTCGACTTGCTGCCTTTTGAACTCCGACAGTAATCGGATCCGAGATTAGCGAGGTCTAGTATCTAGGTCACGGACCCGATGAATCAAATGAATGGGATTAGTTTGAGGCAGAGTCTGGGTTCAAAGTACCCAAAACAGAGGCACGGAGATCTTATGGGAAATTGTATGTCATCTGATTGGTCTAAATACGAATCCCAACTCAGTCCTACGGTAGTCTCTTTACTGCATCACTGCGATCGATAATCTGTGTTGTAAGTTTGAAACCTCTAGGCTGCGAAGGGTTGTCTTAGGTTACCCATAGTAGCTAATCGCAAAAGCTAAGATTTGCGTCATGTACTAGACATGGAAATACTTCTCTGTGCTTGAATGACATTGTTGCTGCGATTATGGCATTAACCTTCTGTACGCTGCTGCTCACTGATGCATGCTTCCACTCACACCAACCATACCTTTTGCTTCGCTTTCCTTGGTATTCGCAAGTAAGTATTAGTATCGTTCGTTGGGCGACCCTTTGCCGCCTACATGGAATATAGACGCCAAGCTTCGACTTGTAAAGATCAGAAAAGAAGAATAGTAATGGAGGCGAAGGCAAATCTACGCAGCGATCCAGCGCCAAGATATATCCAGAATGGGTTTAGCCTGATTGAAGCCTTGGCATCAATCGATAAATCATGCCGTGGATTTCCCCATGCACAACTAACCCATCGAAACCTGCATCATGTCTCGCAGCATACTTAGCTCCCCCTTCAAGCGGGCACTGCTCCAGCCGCCTACCCAAGTCTCCCACCTCCCACCAACCTTCCTCCTCCCGCTCCACGCCCACCTCACAACAACGACAACGACAACCGATCCCAGCCCCCCAGAATCCGCCTTCAACACCCTCCCAACCAAAACCCCACCCACGACCACCCTCCCATCGCCACGACCGCCCCCTAGCCCCCCAAAACCCCACCGCTTAACCCGCCGCTCCCCCCTCCCCCCACCCACAAACCCCAACCTCGACCTCCTCCCCCTCCTCGCCGCCCAACCCCCGCACTACATAACCGCCCACCTCCACGCCCGCCCCTACCTCCTCACCGCCGGCGACACCCTCCGCCTCCCCTTCCACCTCCCCCACGCGCCCCCTGGCACAACCCTCCGCCTCAACCGCGCCTCCACCATCGGCTCGCGAGACTACACTTTCCGAGGCGCGCCATGGATCGACGAGGAGCTGTTCGTGCTGAGGGCGCGGGTGGTGGGGGTGGAGGCGGAGCCGATGCGGTTTGTGACCAAGACGAAGAGGAGGCAGAGGAAGGTGAAGACTGTGAAGAGTAAGATGCGGTTTACGGTGTTGAGGGTTTGTGAGCTGAGGGTTTTGCCGCGGGGGAAAGGGGAGGAAGAGGTCGAGAGGGTTGAGGAGGCGGTGGCGTTGGGCTCGGATAGGTGAGGGAGGGGGCATATAGATGATGGGTGGGAAGAGGGGGGGCTAGGGGAGCTGTAGCATCTGGTTCGGCTAGTGTCAGGGCTGGAAGTCAATCAGCAATGGCTTGGAATGCAGACTCCAGGGCAGACTCCAGGGAAGTTTGACGGTAAAGACGAGGTGGACACCGCCTCGTGACCGTTAGCGTGGATAAGGTAGAATATCTCCTCCTTGGTCTGTATATATGTGTATCACCAATAGTGAGATCTCGTCTACGGCAAGTGAAGAAGATTTAGTTGCTGAATTTTCTACTACAGAAAGGGTATCAAGGTAACATAGGTATCTACAGGTGGACAACCCAAAGCCAATCCAATGAGTCAATAATCCAACCCGGACCGCTGGAGGGCGCCATATGCCCGTCGCCAAACATGAAGAGAATCGTGCCTCATCAATACTCAAAATGTACAGAGCTCTTTATCGAGAGTGCAGGAGGACATATCCAACCCCTGTTCTATTATGAGTAAACAGCCTCCTCTTCCAATGGATAGATTCTGCGACAATCACGCCCTACCCTCTTCGACAGCAGCCTTGATGCTAGTAAAAAATCTCGCAGGCCAAGTCGCCAGCTCCGCCTCTTCAGGCATGCCTTTTTCTCTAATGTGCTTGATGATGTTATGCTGCAGCCTGGCAATTAGCTCTTGGCCGACCGGCACAGTATCCCTAATCGCTGTATCAGGGTACAAGAACGGATCGCTTTGTGCCAGCAACTGCTCCACTGTCGGCCTCTGGAAAGGGTTCCGATTCAGGCATGCTTTGAGCGTCCTAACCAGACCAGTGGATACAGACACGCCTCCCACGCCTGTATCTGGAAAATCGATCGTGTGATTAGGATTCGGAATGGCCATGATGCGCTGCATTTGGTTGGCGATGTGTGCAAAGGGGGGCTTGCCATACGTGATCTGATACAGAATGCACCCCATCGACCAAACATCACTGGGTTTGCCGAGCTTCATCACCTTTCCTGCCGTCGAGGGCAGGCCACTTCCAGTGTTTGAGTCGATCAATGCTTCTGGAGACATGTAGTTGGGAGTACCAATGTGCTGTTCCCTGTGGACGTTTACCGTATCGTTACCGATGGAGTTTGCAATGCCGAAATCGATCAACTTCAATTTGCCTTGCAAGAGAAGGAAGTTTGCAGGCTTCAAGTCGGAATGTACAATCTCATGTTGGTGCACCGCCTGAACACATTCCAGCATCTCCTTCCAGAAGTATCGGGCAAAAGTGATATCGAATTTTCCATCCTCCGCGTTGAGTCGAAGAGTAAGCACTCTGTTCAGGTCGGTTTCGCCCATTTCCATGAGAACAGATAAGGTCTGGCGCTCTAAATTGATTTCCCAGTCGAAGAGTCGTACGACCCGATCCACGTTCTCTAGCTTCCGCAGTAAGTCAATTTCGCCCTTGTATCCTCGAATCGCAAGCTCATCCTGGTCCTCCAGGGTGACTCTCTTCAAAGCAAATACTTTGTAATTCTCGGCCATGACTCGATAAACTTTCGAGCTGCCTCCTCGTCCAATACAGTCCATTCTGGTAAAGAGCTTGCCATTCACTGATATGTAATTTCGTTTCTTCCGAGCCTGGGAAGCTGAGGCGGCACCTGCTGGAGCTGTAGCAGTCTCCAGCACCGTCATCTTTGGCGGTGCAGGAGCCGGACGATGAGGAGTGTTTTGACTTCGAGCAGCCAAAGCAGGTCTTTGTGGCGTGGCCGTTGCAGGAGTATTGATGAGCATTTTCTCATCTGACATGAGACCATATTTTGTGGAGTGCGAAAACACAGAGCCATTGGCTTTGTTACGCTTGAACGTAGGCGGTGGATCGTTTTCCTGGTCGTAGCGCGAATGCAGAAGGGGAAGAGGCGGTACTTTGAAGATTGGCTGGACACGCTTTTTTAATGATGGCTCGTCTATCGAAAGCGAGCGGTTCTTTGGCTTGCTTTCGACTGTGTCAAGAAGTGATTTCTGCGGCTCTCTCGCGGTACGTATCGGGCTTCCAGTAATGACATTCGTTTGACTTTGGAATCGTACGTGTGCCGGTGCTTCCTGCTGTAGTGATTCAGGCACACTTCCAGGCCCGTGACCGGCTATTGGGGGCGTAGACGCAACCTCTTTTAGATGGGAGCCTTTCCCGACTTCAGCTGACACTAGCTTTTGATCTGACAAGGGCGTACTCTCATAGATTGGGCTCTGGTTCTCCTCGCTTTGCCTTCGTATCATGCCCCTACGCGCGGGACCGCTCAGGTATCGTCCAGTTGGTAATTTCCGCTTGACACGTATAGATCCCTGTAATCCTGTCTCATCTCCCTTTGCTTTGTGTATAGAGAGATTTCCGATCTGGAGCGCGGTTTCATGGATTCGGGAGCGTTCCCCCGAAGCTGGTGTAGGCTTTGCATGGCTGTCGGAGTCGACAGAGGATGGCTTTGTAGAGTAAGACTCATACATTTCACTTGAAACGTTCCCAGGCCTCGTTGCTGGAGAATTTATTGTATAGCTCCGAGCTCGCGGCGCTGGCGTGACGTGATCATGTTGATTTGGAGCCGGCGGAGAGGGCTCGTCACTCCTCGTCGACGCTGACTTGCGCAGTGAAGAAGGTGCGGCCAAGCTTGCACTTAGTCGTACAATATGAGGACTTCCAGATCTGACCGAGGCCGGGGAGGCAGTTCGTTCCCTTTGGCTTCTCAGCGGCAATGGGCTTCTTCTCTTGACGGCTTTGACAACATCATTCACTGCTTCCACCTTGTGACCCTCGTCCTTCTGCGAGGGCGATGATGTCCCTATAATTGAAGCATCATCCCCAAGGAAAGCTTTTGTCCCCGCACTGAACTTTGGCGGCGGCGGAGGGGCTTCATCGTCAGAGCTGTCCCCTAGAGTGAATTTCCACGATGAAGGCAGAGCGGATCCATTGACAGCTGGCTTCGAAACGTGCGCAGTACCGCGCTTCAAGTTGGGCCTCGAAACCTGAGTCCTCATATGGTGTCGTGATATGGGTCTTCCAGATATGTCATTGTGGTTGAACGGAGTGGGGGATCCTGTGGCCATCGAGGCAGCTGTGGCTTGGCGCATTCATTTGGAACAGCGCATATCAGAGTTGAGTAAAAGCTAACGACATAGAGGCATCCAGCAAAGTGATCTTCGGGCGCAGCAATGCCATCTTTGCCTTGTGCCGGCCTACAGAGTTGGACTCGGCCCAAGAAAGCGCGAGCCGCTAACAGCAGTGTTTACTCCGCGCGTACCGTTTAGAATAGTGCCCGCGTTGCTATGGTTACCTAGCGCTAGACCTTAATTTTAGCGCTAAAATATATGAAAAGGCCTTATTTAGGTTTATATAAGTACTGTATTATTAGGCCTAATACCTCTAAATTCTTTATAACTTTTAGAAGGTATATTATCTACTACTTTATAAATTATTAGACTATAAAACCCTCTATTATACCTAGGGAATTTATTATTAAATAATAACTTTTTAGTATAATTTATAATAGAATTAATATAAACTTCTCCTATTATCCTTATTAATATTCTACTTATAAAGCGGAATCTTATAGGATTTATATTATTAGATAGTTTATAATATATATTACTTCTTATATATATTACCTAAGATTTTACTTAATATAGAATAGATAAAACGCTTATTCTTTAGCCTTATATCTAGACTAACCGCGAGGAATCGAATTTAGCGCCAAGCTACTAATTCTTAGTAATTCGATTCTAATAGTTAGAATTAAGTATTATGAAATATACTATTAATAGTATATTAGTATACTATTAATAGTAACGCGCTAAAAGGCTAGGCGAGTTAATACTATAAGTTAGAATCGAATCCTAACTTAATAGTTAGTCTACTTATATCCTTCCTATCTTTATATAGCTAGTATTATACTTTCCTATTAAATAGATAAATAAATCTATACTCTTATAAATTAATAGCTTTATTAATAACTTTAATATTTATATTCTTAGTATAAGATCCCTTCTATTATTAGATTAGCTTAATAGTAATAGAGCGCTAGAAGTCTATATAACTAAGTAAATTAACTAAATTACTAGTATATTATATATAATATAAATAATAAGCGTTTATAACTAAAGATATTAATATAAGGATAAGTAGAGCTATTAAGTAATAAAGAGATTACCTTTTATCTATATACTTTATAACTATTTAAGTATATTAGTTATATCTATCTATATTAGTATTATATTTATAGATAATAAGTAGTTATAATAGATCCTCCTTCTATTTAATATAAGACTATTATTAGACTTCTTAAGGTATTAGTTAGATAGTATCTATTAAAATACTATATTATTTCTTTAAATCTATCTACTATATCTTATTAATCTTAGTAGGGGTATAGTTAGATATTATATATTAAATAGTATTATTATTTACCTAAGTAATATATAATTACTTATTATCCTTATATATTTATACTATTATATCTTAATATTTACTCTTTTTAACCTTATTATAAATAGTAAGAAGTATAAATAGATATTTACCTTATACTTTATATATATCGCTCTAGGTTATATATTTATATTATAATTAATTAATAAAGTCTTTTAATATAAAGAAGTTATTAGTAAAGATATAATAGTTATATAAAAGATTTAATAAAGATATAGTAAGTTAGATAACTACTTAATAGAATTATAAGAATATCTACTTCTTTTTAACTTTATTAAACTTTATAGTAAGCTAGCGTATAGTCTTTAACTAGTATACCTTTTTAACTTATAATAAACTTTTAGTATAGCTTTTTATTTATTATTTATCTTACTTAGATTAAAAATAGGAGAAAGTATTATTATAATATTTAGTTTTAAAATTTATAACTTTTTTAAGATCTAATATAAAGTAATAAAATATAAAGTATATATAATAAAACTATTATAAGAGTCTTAGATAAAATTTTACCTATAAAAACTATAAGGATTTTAGTAACTAAGTATAATTTTTAAGGATTTATATAATACTAGGAAATTATATATATACTAACTTTTAATATAAAAAGGATAATTAATTAGATAGTTCTTATTATAAATTTTATAAATTTTAAAGCCTTTACTACTAGCCTTAGCTAATATAATTATAGAATACCTTAGTTTATCCTTAGATTTAACTAGAAATTTATTAATTAATATATAACTTCTAGGTATAAAATATTTTAGATATCCTATTTATTAGCCTTTTATAAACGAGCCTATTTTCTTTTAGAAATCCTTCTTTTAATTAATATATTTAGCCTTCTTTTATAGATTATTAATTTTAAGGAAGTAATTAATCTATTAGAAATACTTAACTAGTATAATATCTTAGATTAATATGAAGATAGATATAGTAAAGGCTTAATTTTAATATTATATAATCTTTAGTATATACTCTAACCTTATAAGTAAGTAAATTCTTAACTAGGCTCTAATCTCTTTACTATTAGCTAATTTCTATAGCCTTATATATAGGTATTCTTATATAATATTTAGCCTATCCTTAAACTACCTATTTACCTTAGTATATATATATATAGCTACCTCTTAAATTATATCTAGTATAATAAAGATATTAAAGAGATTATAAGAAGTTACCTTTTAAATAAGTAGGATAGTAGCTAGTATATAATAGTTAATAAGGATCTAGTTATAATTTATAACGCCTTTCTTTATAAGTTCTTAAAAAATCTAACCTAATATATAATTCTTATAATAGGATCTAGTATTCTTAGTCTAAGGAATATTATTTAATAGTCTTTTAATCTTAATCTTATCTTAGTATATTATTCTAATATGTATATAGTTAATAGAATAAATAATAGAGGTAAATGTATTAAGTAAATACTTAGGCGTCTGAATTTTATTATACTAAGCCGTAGGACTATACTAATTACGGGTATAACTTACTACCTATATCTATATAGTACTATAACTATTTTCTATATAGTACTATAAATATTTAAGGTTTTACCGCTAAGTATATTGTATTATATAATCTAATTTCCTAAGGAACTTTTCTTTTTTATATCTTCTTTGTAAGCTATATACTCTATTATTAACCCTTATAATATCTATCTAAGTAGGCTAAAAGATATATATTATCCTATAATATCTAATACTTTAATAATAATAAAGATCCGTTGATTTATATAAAAGATATTACTAGAACGATAAATTTACAGGCTAGAATTACTAGGCTTAGCGGGGTCTAAATAAGAGGTCCTGTATCCTAATATTAGCCTTACGTATCTAGTATAGATATTATCCTTACTTATCTATATATTAGTAGTATTAGTATTAGTATTAGTATTAGTATTAGTATTAGTATTAGTATTAGTATTAGTATTAGTATTAGTATTAGTATTAGTATTAGTATTAGTATTAGTATTAGTATTATTATTATTATTATTAGTATTAGTATTAGTATTAGTATTAGTATTATTATTATTATTATTATTATTATTAATAGTAATAGTAATAGTAATAGTAATAGTAGTAGTAGTAGTAGTAGTAGTAGTAGTAATAGTAGTAGTAGTAGTAGTAGTAGTAGTAGTAGTAATAGTAGTAGTAATTAGATATAAGAAGTAGATAAACTATTATATATATAATTTCTTACTTATATTTACAATTCAATCTAATATATTTAATAGTTTAATTTAAATCTCTATTAATCAATTAATTAAGGTAAATAACTTTTATCTTATTAACTTATTTAATAAGAACTCTTTATATTTATCTTATTATATTTAAAATTAATTATATCTAATAAAATATCTTATATTAAGTAGTTTTATATATATATATATTTATTTAAATCCTTTATTACTATTTATTATTATTAAATTAAAGAATTATAATTAATTATTATTATATAAGCTCTTAATAATTAATACTTAATTTTCTATAATAAATAAGAGTTAGGATCTTAGTTAATAGATAAAACTTATTATATCTTATAAATCTAGAATTTATATAAATCTAAAATTTTAGATATTAATTATATTAAATTCTATTCATAATTTTTAATAATTTTAATAATATTATATATTAATATATTTAAGTAATTAGATATTTAATAGCTTTATTATTAAATATAAGATCCTTAATAATAATAAATTAGATAGATTAAATAGATTAAATAAATTTAATAAATTTAATAAATTAAAATAATATTCTTATATATAAAGAGTAATTATTATTTATTATATAAAGTTATAAATATACTTAAGATTAAATTATAATTAATTAAAGATTTAAGTAAATAAAATTAATAAATATTTAATTTTTATATATCTTTAATACTTAGCTAGTTTTTATTTTTATAACTTATATTAATTATTATTAATTATAATTCTAGATAATTCTAGATAATTAGTAGTTTATTTAGGTTATTAATTAAACTTTATTAATTAAATTACTTATGAAACCTTACTAATAATCTCGCGTTGAGATGGCGACCCTCTTGTAAGGGATATAAGATCTAAGCTTAACATTTACTGTTGCAAGCAGTGGTTCCTGTGGCTGGCTCATGGTATTGTATAGCACAGATTGCTTTTACTGCTAGAGTATGATCATGGGAAAGGCCTTGGCGACGGACTGGGACAAGGACAGCTGCAACATTTCGAGGATGCAGCTGTCTCGTTCAAACAATGGTGAGGTATGGATCCGGATTGATAAGATCTTTTCCAAATATACACTTGGAATCTAGCCAACCACGAGTCTACACATCAGCATATTTGTTTTCGAAGCGCTCCAACGGCACCGCCATATGTCCATACACATAAACGCGGTCATGATGCCATATGTACAACCAAAACACCTACTTTCTTTGGGTATCAACAACAACGGCAACCACAACACAAATGTCGTCAACCTTACCACCGTGATAGGTTTCGTGGGGGTAGAACCTCTTCACCTCCTTCGCAAAAGGCCCGTCGCGTCTCGTATTTTCACTAGCCCTCTTAGCCTCTCCGACTACGTTGACAGCCAGCAAGGTCTGAAGAGTATTTTCATGAGTTTTTCTGGGAATCCCATCAGTGGTTGTAAGGTGAGCGAGGCGATCCGTGACAATGGTCCCGTTATCACCTGTAGCCCAAGCCTGAAATCCAAGCATCTGGCGGCTTACGATCTTCAACAGCTCGAGAGAACTGAGATTATCCCATACACCATCTGTAGCAAATATTAGGACGTCTCCGTGCCGGACTTGATGATCGCTATAATTCGAGTCTCTGGGCGAGTCATGCAATTGCTGTCCTCCAAACAATCTAGAAAGAGCTAACATCCTCGGCGGCACAATCGACAATTGGAAGGGTGTATTGAATGCATGTGTTTGAGGATTTGAGAAGAAGTGTATTGCATTAAGACGGATATGTATAAATCCAGAGTCACCAAGACTTTGATAAAACATCAGCATGAGTCATTCCACACACCGGACACTTGAAGACTCACTTCGCCACTGACATACTCCCATCTTCATCCCCGATAGCTACACATGCCGTGCTGCCTCCTCCGGCAATGTTCCCTCCCTTGACTATCTCGTTGTAGGCTTGCTCGAGCAAATCCTCTGGTTCGTTGCCCGAATCCAATGTCAGCACGTCACTCGCAATGTAGCTCATCTGCTTGCACAAGCCGTGGCTGAAGTCCGCAGAGTCAATGCCAGAGTCCGCCCAGCCACCCACGCCATCGGCAACTCCAAAGGCCACTTTTCTGCGATTGCCATGATGGCCGGATGGGCCAGTACTGCTCACGAAAAAGGCATCTTGACCACTGTTGGGCCGTCCTGTATATACGACTCTGTCGAATGTAGGATCGAAGGAGAACGTGTCTTCTTTGGGTTCGAAGCGGCGGCCTTTAGCAGAGAAAGATGCTCCAATGCGGTAGGAGAAGCTAAAGTTGGAGGTCGAGGACGAGCGCTTCGTGGATCCCGAAGGATAGATACAAGGACCGCTAGTAGGTATGCACTGAAGCCGTAGCGCCTGCTGAGCAAGCAATGGCGTACTGCGACATGCTGAGCATTGCAAGACTGGCGGAATTGATAGTAAGCTCAGGGTCTTCAGCGGACGCATGCTGCTTGCAGGAAGATATCTACAAGTGCCAGATCTATATGGCGGCCATGGTAGACAACTCCGTCGCCCAATGAAATCAGCCCATTCGTTGTCTCACTAGTCAGACTCCGGACTATTCGAATTATAAGAATTCCGTCCTAGAGTCTAAGCTAAAATACAAGTAGGTATTTTTTTAGCTTCTAGGTAATAAACTACTAAGTATTACTACTATTAAGACTAGGCTAAAAGGTCTATAATATTAAATATTAAATATATAAGATAATTTATAAGATCTATTAAGAGATATATAAGTTATTATTATAACTATATATTATTAAGGCTTTACTACCTAACTTCAATAGGAAGGTTCTATAACGTATAGCCTACTAGCGCTAGCGGTACCGCCTTTATAAACTAGAAGAGTTTACTACCTTCTAGTCTAAACCTACTTCTAATTCACGTCCTCGCTTTCTATAATAATCGACTTTAATAACTTATTTTCACTATAAAAATTATAGAACACGCTACTCCTAATATTTTTTATAGTAAAATATTTTATATTATCAGGCTAGCTAAGGATCTATAGATGCGACAGTTTTAGGCCTTAGAGTACCCTAAAACTTAGTACCGGAGCACGGATTTTTAGAAACTCCGGGTCGCTAACCCCTTAGGGCTGGACCAGAAGTAAGTTTAGACCAGAAGGTGGTGAACTCTTCTACTATAGAAGTTGATTGAGTAAGATTACTACAAGTGTTTAAAGCTCTACGATATACTACTTGCCTTCAATGGATACTATTAGAACCTTTAGAGGCGTGCGACCATATTCTGTCTTGAGAAATACGCGGCTTGTAATTAATTGCGGGTTTTAGAACCATTAAATACTTCGTCCGTCATGAGCGCCTGGGCGGTGAGGAGGTGGAGAACAGCACCTCCTCCGGTGGTTGTGAGCGGACGCCCTGCTACTCTTGGCGAAACCTCACTACTGTGGGTTCGAATCCCTCGCCGTCGCAACTGCTGTTCTTGCCACTTGTCTCCAATACGTGGAAGCTTGGCGAGGCTGTTGGAGAAGACCTTGGCTATCAAGAAGAGACGGAAGATACAAAGGGCTCGACTACGTATTCTGCGTGCTTCGCTTTTTAGAAGCACCTACGAATTTTACGGACGAATATCATGCGGCTCCTCCGATCGGTGACATAGTACTGCTTCAATATGCGAATACCTACCGCCCCCAGATTCGCCATCCTTTTCGCATGGTACAATGGGCCCCACGGTTCGGGTCGGCCCCGGTGAATGCAAGAGATGGAGGCCTCGAGGTTACTGGCAAAGGTGGACAGAGAGCCAACAGGGCAAAACGAGATTTGGGCGCCAGAAGGACAAAACCCATATAGAAGTCAAACATAGCGTTAACGGAAGGCCTCAGCCTTTGGCCGTACGCATTGGAATCAACACGATGAAATTCGTACCGCTATTGAAGAGGTGGTTTGGGGAACAGAACCAAGGGTAACAAGCGGAGGCGGATGTATGTTATTCAAACTCGCATAAGTGGCCTACTAGAGGCGGCTTCCTGTAGTAAGAAATCATCCTTCCATCCAATCATCATGAGCGCCTAGGCCGTCCTTCAGAATTTCTAATATCTTGTGCGCAGCCTCCTCAGGCTTGACATTCTCGATGTCTAGCTGATATTCCCAGACGTCCGGAGTTTTATAGCCATTTTCGATGAAAGAATAAACAAAGTGGTTTTGTCGGATATCCCTCAACATGTTGACGTCCGACAACCTGGATTTTGAACTTGATGACCTGCCAAGGAGTCTCCTAATATTCTCTTCTGGGCTGCACTTCAAAATGAACACCACAAATGGTCGCCCGCCTCCTTTAGCGCTCTCGAAATGCTCTTTGAGATCTATTTCACGGGTTTCAAGCGTCTCTTGATAGTAGGTACTAATGATAGTACATTGCTGCAGGGCTGGGTTGTTGGCAATACTATTTAGAATAGGGGTTCGCTATAAAGGAAGTGTAAGTTATCAGCTAAAGAGCAACATCTTCATTGTACAAATTAGACGCTTACAAGTGCTTTTCGCAGATCACGATATCCAGTCTCTTCACGCTCGAGGAGTGCGGCCACAGGATCGATGAGCGAATGATTCCGCAAGAATCTGGAATCTGGAATCAAATCTCTGTCAATTTACATTAGCACGACAATTCATGCCACGTGCTTAAATGCCCCAGTGAGAGGATTTTGTTACTGTAAAGCAGAAGCTACTGATGACTTGCCCACCCCAGGGTAGCCATTCAATATGATCAAGGGTGCCGGACCCATCTTGAGAAGTGTATAGCGTCTTCACGGATCGCGCTTTCTAAGAGAAATTAATCGAACGCTTCCTCACACCACGGATAGCGCTTCGCGTCGCAACGTATGAGCTATCTGTAAGTAGTATGTAGTCATCGAAATATAGGTGTCGAATTGACGATTACGTGGTTTGTACAACAGAGTTTCTGCAAAATTTATCCGCAACCCGCAAAATCCAGAGTATACAAATATTACAATTTAACACTATTAACTAACTATCTAAATAGCCTAAAACTTTTATATCTAACTTATTAGATAGTCTATTGTAATTAATTAATTAATTATAAAAATTATTATTACTATTTATATTATAATAGTATTTTATTTATAATATTAGTCTCTTCTACTAATCCTTAACTTTATCTATATCTAATAACTCCTATTCTTCTTTATATACCTTAATAGTTAGTTACTTAGTTATTAGTTAAAGGGATCTCTTTAAAATATACTATTTTAAATAATACTAATAAGGCTTAATCTAATTAAGGTTAAAGGAGTTTAGTAATTATAAAAGGAATATTAATCCTAATATATTAAGAAGATCCTTCTATTATTATATATAATAACTAGGAGTCCTATCTTATATAAAAAGTACTCGCTATACCTCTTAATAACTTCCTTATAAAATAGGATTAATTATAGTAAAAGTATATATATCTAATAATAATATTAATTAATCCCTTCTTTAATATTTATATTCCTCTTAAGTAGGATATTATTAGGCTTTAAAATACGCTTAAGATATTAACTTTTAAGTTTCTTAGCTTACTTAGTTAAGAACTACTCCTTTATAACTTATTATTATACTAGATAATTTATATCCTAATAATTAAGATTAGCCTAGTAGGAAGCCTTCTCCCTAGTAGTCTCTTTACTAAATATATAGTATAGACTATATATTTTAGAAGTATAATAGCCTTATAATATTATCTTAGTATAATTATAATATTATATATCTATATAATTTAAATAGTAGACCTTATCTTTCTAATATATAACCTAAAATTAATCTCTTAATTCTCCTACCTAAACTAATATCTTATTATTATATACTATAATATATTCCTTATCCTTTAGCTTTTCTATTTATTTATTAATAAATTATAAGTATCTATACTTCTATTCTAGACTTAGGGGAGGTTTATATTAGGGTAGATATTATTTATATCTAGCTCTTATAAAGGCGGAGTTAATAACTACTAGAGATATTATATATCTAATCTTACTTATAATAATAACCTAGGGCTTATACTATTAAAATTAATTCTTAGTAGTATATTTAAATAGCTACTACTAAGTATATATATTAATTACTAGAGGTCTTCTAAGCCTAAGATATTATTAATATACTTATAATAAAAAGAGGTTAATATTCTCTTTATTAGCTTCTCTAGCGTGTTTTAGTATTTTTTAGATAGATTTCTTATTTTAAACTAGGTTACTAGCTAATAATTAGATATATTACTAATATTCTTAATAACTATAAAGGTACTACATTTAGCCTCTAGAAGATTAGGTATACTATTAGTATATCCTATTAAGTATAAGGTATTTTAGAAGATTTAATAAGGAAAATACGAAAACGCGTTCTCTAGAGAATAACTAGTATATAGATAGATTAGATAAAAAATTTATTATATTACTAGTATCTAAGTATCTACGTTTATATAATTATATAGATACTTATAATTAGACTTATAAGCTATCTTATCTTAGGATTATATACTTATCTAATCTATATATAAGTCTAATCGCTTAGTAGTAGTAAGAGAAGCTACTAATTATCTAACTAAGATTTAGCGTATACTACTAGATTCTTCTCTATATAAATACTCTTATTTCTAGTTAATAATACTATTATAACTACTATAATAAGTTATATCTATATAAATACTTTATTATATAATTCTATTACTTAGCTAACTAATTAGATATACTAGATAACTTCCCTTAAGATTATTAATACCTTTAAACTAGTAATATTATTACTTTTATCCTTTATCTAAGTAATACTACTCTAATTATTAATATTACCTTATAAGATAATATTACCTTCTTAGGCTAGATATAATATAGTATTATTAAAGATTAACTAGAATTACTATTAAAAGATAGGAATAATATTATATATAAGTATATTATAATTATAAAGTGTTTTAAGTAGAAAGATTATAATATATATACTTAAAGAGATATCTTTATCCTTTAAACTTATTAATATTCTTATATATATAGTAAAGCCTTAGTTTACTTAGCTAATAAGTAATAGTTTACTAATTTTATATAGAACTTTACTCCTATTCAAAAGTCTTTAATATTATTGATTACCTTTTTATTTATCCTTTTAATTTAATATTAGTAAGGTTATAAGATATTTTTAAAAGAGTCTTATAATAACTTAGTCTAATATAAATCTAGTAAGTTTAATATTTATTCTATCTTTATAATATTATATTATATCCTTTTATCTTAATAGAGTTTTATTATTTAATATATATAAGAGTATAATTCTTTAAAATTATATATTTTTATTAGGATTTCTTATTATAACCTCCTTTATATATTTATATAAGTAAGCTAATAAGGTATACTCCTTATACTAATTACTATTAATACCTTAGCTATTTAATATAATAAGAGGGATTTACTTAAGTAATTAAATAGATTAATAATTTTATAGAGGTATTTTTAGTCTTTTTACCTCCTATTATAAATCTTATATATACTATTATCTATTCTAATCCTTTTATTTTTTAATAAGTCCTTATAGAAAGAAAGAGTAAAACATACTTTAAATAATACTTACTTAGATATCTTTTCTTTTACTAATTAATTAGCTAAGATAATATTAACCTCTATTTTATATCTTTAAATAGTAATATATATTACCTAGTAATACTTAGGCCTAATATCTAGCTCTATTAAATAGTAGGCCTAATATATCTTTATAGATTATATTAGATTTACGCTATAGAATAGGATAGGATAGGATAGGTAGGTATTCTTAGAATTAGGCCTAGTAGTAAGGCGGATACCTATCCTATTAAAGTAGGACTAGTCTAAGTACTTACTCTAGGTAATTACTAGTACTACCTACTTATTAATAAAGATAAATCTACTCTTAGTACCCTTAGAATACTCCTAGGAAGTCTCTTAGAAATTATTTTAATCTTTATCCTAATCCTTTTTCTAGTAAGGAGTACAAGGGATATATAGCTTTCTACTACTTAAATAAGCTTAAATAAATATATTAAATTAAAAATATAATTTTATAAGGATTTCTTAAAATAGTATTTTTAACTATTTTTGATTAAATTCTTCGTAAATAAATAAAAGCTCTAGATATCTATCTATTTAAGAGGTAATTAATTAGAAATAAGATATATTATTAAAAATAAATAGAAATTTTATTTTTAAAAATCTTTATAAAATTATATTTATAAAATATTTTATTTATTTTAGTCTATTTAAGTAGTATAAAGTTATGAATCCCTTTTACTCCTTACTAGAAAAAGGATTAGGATAAAGATTAAGAGAATTTCTAGGAGACTTCCTAGAAGTATTAGAGGTAGTAATCCTTTTAATTAGAGTGTATTCCTTTATTAAAAAATATTATTTATTATAAATACTATCGTAGATCTTATAATAGTATTTATTTAAAGTAATAAAAATTAAATTCTTTTCTAGTTTATTAAGTATTTATATATATAATTTATCTTTTATATTATCTATAATAAGCTAATTAGAACTTCTTTAATTTAATTTTCTATATAGTTCTCTTAATAATATAGCTATTAACATTATTAGTATAATTATATTATATAACTATTCTTAAGAGTAGTATCTTTAATATTAATAGCTATCTTCTTATTTATTTATCTATCTTTATTCTTATCTTTCTTCTACTTTCTATTACTTCTAGGAATATTAATATTTTCTTAATCTAAGATAATCTTAAGATATGTAGTATATAAGTATTTAAGAAAAGTCTAATAAATAGTCTTTAAAAGGTATAATTAATTATTAATTTATATAAGAGTACTAGGTTAATTTATATTTCCTAAGTATAGTAATATCTCTTAAAGTTCTTAATCCTAGCCTTATTAATAGCTTTTTATATACTTTCTTTATAATATTAATTAGTATACTTATTTTATACTTAATCTCTTAATACTTATTATTATAAAGAAGTCTAGATATTACTATTACTATCCTTAATATATAAGGTATATCCTTACTATATAATATAATAATAATAACAATAATAATAATAATAGAGCTATTAAGTAGAGTAAATACTCTTATAAATAGATAATTATAGGAAACCCGCTACTAAGACGCTAAAAATTAGCCCTGGGACTTACACGTGGATCAGACGAGTAATGTGTAGGGTGCCGCGGAGAAGATCGGCGCGCAAGATAAGAAAAGAGCTCAACAACACAAGGTGGAGGGTTATTCTTTCCTTGCAATCTTTCCGTGGTAGAAAGACATTTGTACGTCTGTTTACCACAGTCTAATTAACTTTGGACCATGCCATGTGCTACGAGCTGGCTGCCGCGGCGTGGAAGTTAAACAATGGCAGACGACGTTAAGACCCATGGATCCTTTGTCGCTTGCCGCAAGCGTTATCACCGTCGCTACAGTCGCCACTCAAACTGGGAATGTTTTCTTGAAACTGCGCGGGCTCCACAAGGCGATCCCTGGAAGACTTCATGCCCTCAACAACGAGGTCGTGGACATCGAGTTGGTTTTACACCAAGTAGCCGTCGTCGTTCGAGAACGCGAGGGTCTGCCTGCCAGGGAACGCGAGCAAGGGGACCTAGAGCACCTTCTGGTGCAAGCGAAAACCAAGTTGGGTGAGCTTAGAGCCATGGTCAATCGTCTCTGCGAGAGCTGCGTCAATGGGAAGTCTACTGTTTTTCGTGGTTATATATGGCAAAAGGAACAGGAGAGATTGCAAGGTCTGCGGAAGGAGATCAACTCTGTCAAGTGCAGTCTCAACATAATCCTAGGCACCTCTCACTCGTACGTTGATTTGACCTTTTGAACCTACAAGTTGAGGTGAGTGCCTCTGCTGAATATTGAGATAAAATACCAGACGAGATATGGTGCGTCTTCGAATCGATGTTGAAAATATATCCGCCGTCGCCGCCCAATCTTCCTACGGCCACCCTTCCAAATGAATTGCTCCAACAATCTGATCTCCACCACCTGGTAGACCAATTTTTTTTCACAAAGCTTTGGGCCTCAGTTCCAATTAAGGACCATAAGAAGAGTTCCCGACTCTGCAGCCTGCGTCAATTTCGTGTTGGAAGGAAATATCGAAGCATTGAAGGACCGTTTTGTTCGTGGTCTCGCGTCACCCCAGGACGTTAGTAGTACCAGAGGCTTTTCACTTCTTCGCGTAGGTGCAACTCCCTTGTCTTGAATGAAGACTCACCAAGCATTCACGCAGAGGGCTCTATACGGCAAGCAACATGAAACGTGCCGATTTTTGGTATATGCGGGTGCAGATCCTGATTATAAGTATGTGCTCCTCCTATCTGGAAGCAATTTTCCATTTCTATTGAATTTTCCTTCCGTAGACCTATATCTCAAAATGACGATAATCCTAAAAATAAGGCTTGTGACTTTTTACTTCAAGGTGCATTGTCTGAAGAAGCGGCGGAGTTATTAAGTTGTCTCACAAATTCAAGTGATTTCGTCGGGGAGCAGAATTTTACGCAGCTGCACAGAATCGTCCTTGGCCTTTCCTTACTCGATCTGGAGAAGGAGGTCCAACTGGACCGGGACGGGATTGACGCGACTGACGCATTAGGCCGGACTGCCCTGATGTCGGCACCTGCGAGAGGGGACCAACAAGCTGTTACCACGCTACTGAGCTATCGGGCTGACCCTAACCTGATGGATCTACAAATTCCGACCCCGTAATGTACGCTGCAGCTCAAAACCATGCTGTTTGCGTTCGCCTCCTTCTCGAAGCTGGCGCAAAACCGGATCCTACCCTCATCGGGTTGAGAATGCAAAGAGGCAGCCCGCTCAATTGCGCTGCTCGAATTGCTTCAGATCCTTTGGACCTCAAGACGCTTCTCGATTTCGGTATATCAAACAAATAAGGATAATTACTCTTTAATATATTATTATTATAAATGAAATAATACCCTTATCTTAAATTATAATTAGAAATAATATTAAGCTTGTAAAATTCATTCTTTACTTAAAATTAATATTTTAAAAGGATATTCTAAATAATAAGATTAAGAAGTAATTATAGTTTTAAGATCTTAATTAAATTTTATATCTTTTTATATTAAAATTTAATTAAGGATAATTTATATAGATACTCTTATTTATATATATTATTAAACCTTATTTAAGCTTAATTAAGATTATTATTATATACTAGAAAATACCTATAAAAATCTAGATTTTTATAGATTTTTAATTAAATCATCTTTATTACCTAGTAAAATTATAAGTCTTAGCGTAGATAGATATATAGATTTAAGAGTATATACTAATAGAATTAGTTAGATATTATTATTACTAATAGGCTAATTTATATAACTTTAAGTATTATTTACTTTATTTACTTATATATATTATTTATACTATTTATATATATATTATAATAAGTAGATATTAATTAACTAGTAAGTTAGTATACTTAGACATTTTAATAATATCTTAACAATATCTTAGTATAGTTTAAAATATAGATTTAAGTATATAAACTAATAGAATTAGTTATATCTTTTATATTAATTAGATAATTAATATTATCTTTAAGGTAATTTACTTTATAAGCTTATATATATAATTTATACTATTTATATATATAGTAGATATAGTAGATATTAAATAGTAGGTATATAAAGGTATACTTAAACTATTAGTAAGATCTTAGTATAATTATATAATATAGATTTTAAAGTATAAGCTTATTATCTTATATATATCTTCTATATTAATAACTTAATTTATATAGTTCTTAGTATATTAGATATCTAAATATAATACGTATCTTTTTATATTAGTAGAATAAAATTATATATATAATATGTAAAAAAGTCAAGTTTATATATTTAGACTAAGCTTACGCTACAGAATAGATATAGGTATCCGCTCCGGGTACCCGCTCTAGGTACCCGCCTTAGAGCTAGGCGGGGCGGGATTCAGGGTAAGTTATAGAGGTTCCTACCCGCTCTAACCTTTAGCGTACCCGCCCGCCCCGCCCTATTAATAAAACAGGTACCTGCTACTTATTAATAAGGATAAATCTACTTCTAATACTCCTAAATTACTCTTAAGAAGTCTCCTAGAAATTATCTTAATCTTTATCTTAAACCTTTTTTAGTAGGAGATAAAAGAGATATATAAATTTCTACTAGCTAATTAACTAATATAATTAAAAATAATTAAAATACTATCTTTAGAAATCCTTATAAAGTACTATTTTTAATTTATCTTTATTTATTTTAACTAATTAAGTAGTAGGTAGCTATATATCTCTTTTATATACTACTAAAAAAGGATTAGGATAAAGATTAAGATAATCCAGAGCCTTCTTAGGAATATTCCTTAGGATTTTAGGTAAGGCCTTACCTATTAGTAAGCGGGCGGGAATCTACCCCGCTGTTAGGATAGGTTTTAAGGGTACCTATCCGCCCCGTCCTACCCCGTTCTATAGCGTAACTAAGCTAGAAGTAATTAAATAGAGGTACTTCTCTAGTATTATATTAGTTAAATCTATTTAGGATCCTAATATCTAGATATTCTATTATAATAAAGAGATACCTTATATAAGCCTAGGTAAAACTCTTACTTTTCTTTCCTCTTTATAAATATTAACTTATTTCTCTTTATATTATATTTATTATCTTATTATCTTAGCTCTTTAAGGCTAGATTATATATTATAATAATAGATATTATTTTAATATTAAGAACTTACTTTTTAACTTAATCTTAATATTATTATACTATTATTATTTATTAATAAAAATTAACTTAATATTTTAATTTTAATTAATTAATTTATTATTTATCTTACCTTCTTTATATATATAAGTATGTTATAAGTATTAATTATACTTAATATATTTATTAACTCTTAATAGTATTTATTAAATTTAAGGTAATTAATAAGAATATATATTCTATATTTTATTTATACTAATTATATTTATAACTTATAAATATAAGGTTAAGAAATTTATATTAATATGAATATATAGCTAGCTTTATCTTACTTTTTTTTTTTATAAGACTAAAGCTCTTAGGCTTTTAAAGGCTTTTATAAAGAGTTCTCTTATTAATTTTTAGATTATTAAATTAAATAAGGGGATAATCCTTAACTCTTAATCCTATTTAATATTCTCTTTATATAATATCTTAAGAGGACTTTTATTAATAATATATTATTTTCTTAATTTTTTAAGGATATTAAGTTCCCTCTTTAATTATAATTATATTTTAATTATTTAAATATAAAAAATATAAAGCTTATTTATCCTTTCTCTTTATAAGGGATTTTATTACCTCTTTTCTTTTCTCTTTCCTAGCCTTTAATTTCCTTTATATAAATCTATTCTTTATTATTATTATTATTATTATTATTAGGTAAATCCCTTTTAATATACATTAATAAAGGATTAAATAATTTAATATTAATTATATAAAGATTATCTTTACCTTTATTTTTTATATTTATATTAGGATAACTTTATATATTCTAATATCCTCTTAATCTTATTAAGGATAACTCTTTATATTATTATTAATATTATAAAAAGGATAAGGCTTTAAGTAATAGTTTTTTTATATTCTTTTTATATATAAGTTTTATTAGAAATTATTATTAATATATAATATTAAGACTTAAATCTCTATCTATAATAGTATTAATATATATCTTAAATTAATTACTATACTTATATTAAAATAATAGGACTAATAAATAAAATAGCTTACTAATAGAATAGAATAGGTAGATATCCTTATAATCTATCCTAGTATTAGGATAGGTATCTATCCTACTTGAAGGAGTTTAGTAGATACCTATTATAAGTAATAATAAATACCTACCTACTTATTAGTAATAAAGAGTAGATTTTAAATATCTTAAAAATACTCTTAAGAAGTTCTTTGAAAATTATTCTAATCTAAATTTTAACTCTTTTTTAGTAGAAGTAGAAGAGATATATAGCTTTCTACTACTTAATTAACTATAATAAATAAAAATAAAATAAAATAAATTGTTTTTAAGGATTTTTTAAAATATTAGAATTAATTATATTTAATTATATTACCTATTTAGCTAGTAGGAAGATAGATATCTCTTTTATCTCATATTAAAAACTAGTTAGGATTACGTTATAAAATAGATATAAGTATCTACTCTAGGTATCTACCTTAGAGTAGTATATAAAAGGTTTTAAAGTAAGTTCTAAGAATACTTATCTACCTTAACTTTTAATATACCTATTTTATCTTACCTCTTTAAAAAATAGCTATTTATCTATTTATTAATAATAGTAAATCTACTCTTAATTCTTTTATATTATTTCTAGGAAGTATCTTATAAATTATCTTAAGCTTTAAAGTTACTATCTTTAGAAATATCTCTGAAATATTAAATTAGATTAAGTTTTATTTATTTTTAACTATTATAGTTAATTAAGTAGTAAGAAGTTATATATCTTTTTATCTCTTATTTAAAAAGACTTAGGATTTAGATTAAGATAAGTATTAAAAGACTTCTTAAAGATTTTTTTTTTAAACAAGATCTTATCTATTAATAAGTAGGTAGATTTATATTAATACCTAGAGTAAATATCTATCTTACTTCATTTTAAGTAGGATAGATATCTATCCTAATATTAAGATAGGTTCTAAGGGTACCTAGCTCTATCCTATTATATTCTATAATATAATCAGAATAAAGATTAGGATAATTTCTAAGAGACTTCCTAAGGATAATTTAAGGATATTAGGAGTAAATTTACTATTATTAATAAGTAGATAGATACTTATTTTTAGAGGAGTAAAGTAGAGTAGGTATATTAAAAGTTAGAATAGATAGATATTAATAATCTAGGAAGGTTATATATTACAAATATTTATATATTTTATATAAATATCTATTAATCTTATATATTAGCTTCTAAGATTATTTTAATATCTTAAATTAATAATAACTACCTTTAATAACTTTATATTACTAAGTTCTCTCTTCGCTTTTAATATTATTTATTAAGGTATATTAATTATATCCTATAAATTATATAATATTAATAGAAGAGATTTATTAAATATTATATATATTATATATATTATACGCGCGTAACTTTATTATCTTACCTTTATTAGTTATTATATCTTTTAGTATTATTATTACTATTTAGGCCTATTACGCTTATTCCTTTTAAAGGCGCTATTAATATTATTATTATAAGAGATAGCCTCTCTATTCATTATTAATTATTTACCTTTATTAATTATAATAGTCTTTTTATACTACTCTACTTTCTTAGTTATATTATAATTAGTATAATTATTAATATTATTTAAACTCGCGCTTATAATATTTCTTATATATTTTTATATTATTTACTCTAATTTATTACTTAATAAAGTTATTTCTACTTATTTAATCTTTTTATATTACTCTAATAGTTCTTAGATAGGTTTAAACTCCTATTTTATTTCTATATATAATTTTCTTATAATTTACTTCTTAAATCCTTTAGATTTATCTTTTTTACCTTTTAATATAATCTTAATACTAGCCTTTAATCTCTTATATTATATCTAACTAGATTATTTTAACTTAAGTATAATATAAAACTCTTCTACCTTTTAAGACCTATAAGCTTTTTAATTTATAAGTAATTATCCTACTTTAATTATAATTAATATATAAGGTCCTTTAAGTAATAAGGCCTTATTTATATTAATATATTATTTAACTATAACCTTACTATTACTTTCTAATATACTTAATAATATATATCTATAATTTAATAGAGAGGATAATAGGAAGGAAATATTACTATCCTATTTAAAGTAAGTAATTAACTATATTATAAACTAATAAGATTAAAGACCTATATATTTATCTATTTCCTTAAGAGCCTTATTAGTATTTATAAATAGTAGTATTATATTATTAGGCTTATACTCTAAAGAGCTATTTAGTATTATTTAACTAGTATTAAAATTATTACCTTAATAGTTTAAATTAGCTATTATATCTCTTTATATATTAATTTATTAGGAATATCTATATTTAAGGCCTTAACTATTAATATATTTATTATTATATAAACTATTAAATTAGTAGTAAATTATATAACTAACTACTATTAAGGTTTATTATAATTACCTTATCCTTAAATTTATCTATATTGTTATTATAAAGTATATCCCTTACTCCTTTTAAATAACGCTTATAAATCTATATCTTATATTTAATATCTTTAAGGCTTTATACCTTTTATATCTTTTACTATTAGTCTAAAATAGTTTACTATTAGTTCTTAGATATATTTACTTATAATAGTTAAGTTAATAATAATATATATTAGGTCCTACTATCCTTAAATTTCTTAATACTATACTTACTAATAAGGTATTCTAATATAGAATATACTATTATTATAATAATAAAGATAATTAGGAGATTAGATAAGAGGTTAAAGAACTTCTTTATATTTTCTTTATTAATAAAACTTAACTTTATCTATTTAAATATTACATTTATTAATATACTTATTATAAGGGGATTTACTTAGTAAATCCTCCTCTTATTAACCTACCTTTATATTAAAATTAAAATTAAATAGAAATAGACTAACCGCGAGGAATCGAATTTAGCGCTAAGCTACTAATTCTTAGTAATTTAATTCTATAAGGGAATTAAGTATTATAAAATATACTATTAATAGTAACCTACTAAAAGGCTAGGCGAGTTAATACTATAAGTTAGAATCGAATCCTAACTTAATAGTTAGTCTAAATAGAAAGGTATCTTATATTAAGGTATATAAATATTAGGTATTCTAATAGTTTATTAATAAGCTTTATTTTATCTAATTAAGGACTAATTTATATATATATACTACTTAGTATAATTTATATAGTTTTTAAAGAGTAGGAGTATTATTATCTAAATAAGTTAAAGAATTAATACTTAATTTAATTAAGTTAGAAGGATATATAAATATTATACTAATCTTCTAAACTTTAAGCTAAGTTAGTTAAGTATTAATACTATTTAATCTATTTTTAATCTTTAACCTTAACCTTTTAATTATCTTATCTTATACTTAATATATCTATTTATTTATTTATATAAAGTTATCTTATACTAGAGCTCTCTTCCTCTTCCTAAATTCTTAATAGCTTTAATAAGGATTATTACCTTTAAAAACTTCTTATAATTAAGGATTATAATAGTATAAGTCTTATAGGAATTTACCTTATATTAATATTTAATACCTTCCTAGAGATAGTATTCTATTATATTATTATTATAATAATACTTATTAATATTAAGTAATACTAAGATACTTATATTTAATTTATTACTTAGTTTCCCCCTTATTTGACTTCTTATAAGAGGATTTCTTAAAAAATAATTTATCCTTAAGCTATATTAACTAAATAATATTAAAGTTATATAAGATATATATTCCTATTACTAATTATCTATTATCTATAAAGGATATTATATATAATTACTTATTTTTATATTAATCTTACTTATTTTCTTTATTACTAGTTTTCCTATAATTATTATTAGGCTTAGATATTAAGTTACTACTATTTTACTAGTTATAATAATATATATTATTCCTTCTATAATCCTAAAAAGGGATTATATTAGTAGTAAGTACCTCTTATTAATTAATATTACTTATACCCTCTTATATAATATAGTAATATAGTATAGAAGATAGATATTATATATAAATAAATAAAAGTTTAATAGCTAGTTATAATTATTAATAAATTTAAAAATAATATAATTAAGAGAAGGGGAAATTATCTAATTATTAAGAAATTAACTTAATTTACCTTATATTAAGGGGCTAAGCTAAGTAAATCAACTTAATTAAGATTTATTAAACCTTAAAAGCCTATTTTATAATTTAAATTAAATATTTAGCTATTAAAACTACTATCTTTAATAATAGCTATTACTATTCTTAAGTATAAGACCTTTATCTTATTTAGGCGTAGGGCGCTTTACTATATATACTATATATACTTATATTAATTAATCCCTCTAATTAATATAATATATAAGGGTTTTATTCTAATATATATTATATATTATATAGCTATTAATCCTTATATATTATATAATATTAAAAATATTTAGAGTTTCTTAAAATTTATAAAAGACTATTTTAAAAAAATAATCCTATATATAAATATTATTAAAATAGATATTAAATTTAAATAGGATTTTAATTAAAAGAAAATATTTAAAATTTCAAAATAATTTTATATAAATCTATTAATACTTTATACTTTTAAGCTAATTAGTTAACTTAAATTAAGATAGATATCTTAGATCTTATACTTAAAGCCTATTTATATTGTATAGTAGATAAGAAGTAATACTTAATTATTTACTTTTCTAAGAGAATAATAGGAGCTAAATAGAATTATAATATATATAATAAAGAATTACTTATAATAGTATATATATTTTAATATTAAAGAGTATATATTAAGAGTTATTTTAAATTAATTATCTTTATAAATTATAAAAATCTTATTAACTTTATAATAATAAAGGAGTTAAATTAATAATAAGTTTATTAAATAAAAATATTAAAATAGTATAAATTTAAGATAGTATATATACTTAGAAAGGATAATAGTTAAATATATACCTTAAATAGATAAGAAGACTATATAAAGAATAAAAAAATTATAAAAAAATTAATCTTAAAATAAAAGGATAATAAATTATTAATACTAATAAGAGCTTTAATAATAATTATATATATTTAAGCCCCTAGAATTTTAAATAATTAATAAAAGGATAATAAGATTAATAGCTTAATAAAGATATTAAGAAGTTAATAATTAAATATAGAATTCTTATAATATAAGAATAGAGTTTACTTATTAAGATTATATATTAAAGAAGTTATAAGAGATTAATTATAATAATTTATTATAAGGATATCCTAGAGTTATAAAGATATTAAAATTCTTAAGAAGAATATATATTATATTAAGATTATAAATATATATTAAGAGATATATTAAGAGAGATATTAAGAGAGATATTACCTATTAATAGAATAAGGTAATATATTATATAAAATATAAATAGATATAATTTACTTTAATACCTAAATAATTATAAAAAGATATTATAATAAACTTTATAATTAAGTTATTAAAATTAGGAGACTTAATTATAAAAGAGGTTTATAACTTGATTATAATTATTATAAATAAATTAATAAAATATATTATTATAATATCTTTTAAAGAGATTTATAATATAGAATAATTAGATTTTATTTTTATTAATAAATTAATTAGAGATTATAATATATTAAAATTAATAATATTTAATAAAGATAAGTTATTTATATCTAATTATTAGAAGATCTTAATATTAATAATTAAAATAAAATTATAAAAATTAATAGTATATTACTTATAAATGGATAAATAAATAAAATATATAAATTAGATTATAAAAGTATACCTAAGGTATTATATAAATATAAAGTAAAATAATTAAATTTTACTACTTTTAATAATATAATTAATAAGTAATAATAAGTAATTATGAATAATTAAGTTATTGTTATTCTTTATAAATTATAATTAATATATAAATCTCTTCTTAAATCTTAGATCTAACTTAAAAGCTAATGAAATATTAATCTTATTATTAAATATAAGGGACTTATATAAAGAAATATAAAATAAGATTAAAGAGATTAATATAAAAACGTAATAATATATTAATAAAAAAAGAAAAATATATCTTTAATTAAAAGAGGAGGATAAAGTCTATCTACTTATTAAAAACTTTAAGTTAAAGAAATAAAATTAAAAATAAAATAAAATAGATTTTTATTTAAAGAATAAATAAATTAATAGATTATAAATTAAACTTTTTTATTAAATATTAAAGTATTTTTAATATTTTATATCTTTAATTTAAAATTAATAGATTTAGATATATCCTTATAAAAAACCTTTTATTATATTATAAAAAAAGAAATTAAATATAAAGTTAAAAAAATCTTAAATTAAAAAAATTAATAATACCTTATTAAATAAAAGAATTATAATAATTAAGAATACCTAAGAGCTAGGTAAAAATTTAATAAATTAATAAAATCTCTTAAAATAATTTTATTAAAGCTAAGGATTAATTAATTAATTATATTAAAAATATTAAATTTATTAAGAAAATTATTAAATAATAATAAAAAATAGGAATTTCTTTAAGATTATTACTCTATTTATCTTCCTTAATTTTTAAAATATTAATAGATTCTTTATTACTTAAATCCTTTAATTATTTTAATTAAATTTTCCTTTATTTCTTTAAGTAAATAAGCTTTAAATAAGTTTTAAGGATCTTATTATTTAACTTTTTAAATTCTTAAATTACCTTATTTATATCCTTAAAGTTAAGGATTAAATTATATTAATAATTATAATAGAAATACTCTTTATACTTAAGTTATTATTAAGTTATATAATAAGGAAGGCTTTATAAGTAATAAGATTTATAAGGATATATTATTATATAAGATTAATAGAATTTATAATTAATTATTAAATTATAATAATAAATATTAGGATATAAATATAATATATTAATATATTAAAAAGTTAAGTTACCTTTTTAAAATAAAGGCTTAAAGAGGGGACTTAATATTATAAATATCAATTTAATAGGTATATTAAATTAAATAAGTAGGCTTAAATATTAAATAGAATTAAGTAGTTAAGTTATTACTTAAGAAGTTTAAGGAGCTTAAAGATTAAGCCTTTTAAGTTAATTAAATTAATTAATCTTAATATAAATTCCCTTATCTATATAATAATATTACTTTTATAATATATAAGAACTTTATATTTAACCTATATTATCTCTTAAATATATAAATATTAATATTTAAGTATTAAATATTATTTAATTTTAATCTAGCTTAATAAAGTCTACTTTTAATCTACTTTTAATACTCCTCTTTATAAGACCTAACTAGGTTAACTAAGAGCTAGACCCCTAAAAGGTCTAAAGATTAAGAGAATCCTAATATTAAGATATCTTATAATATACTTTAAAAGATAGATAGATTTTTATATTATTTCTTATATTTATCTTTATTAATATATAATTATATTTAATATAAGTAATTCTAGGCTTCCTAATATAAATTATAATATTAATATAATATAACTTTTATTCTTTATTTTACTTCTTAAATATTTATAAAGAGCTAATATTATAATCCTTTTTTTAATAAATCCTTTATATAAATATATTATAATTATTTATAATATAAATTAAGGAATTTCTTATTAGAACTAACTTAGAGATAAGTTATAAAGGTATATAAATTAAGATAACTAGCTAAAGAGTATAAGATATATATAGGATATAGCTATTAAGTATTAATAATTATATATATTAAGACCTTAAATTAGCTATCTTAGGCCTAATATAATAATATTATATAATAATACTTAGATATAATACTTAAATATATTAGGTATAATCCTAATATTACCTTTACCTCTAATAAAAGTAATAATTATATTATTTAAATAGTTAATCTCCTAATAATATCTTATCTTTATTAAATATAAAGTTAGTTTATAACTTTATAAATAATCCTTTTTAATAGAAATTTATTAATAATTAATTAAATAATATTAATAATTATTTAAAGTTAAATAGCTATATTATATACTTTATATATATAAAAAAGAAAAGTTCTTAAGATCCTTAAAATAATATATATTAGTTAATTAGAT
>JAABUL010001510.1_pt1 | contig 43768 bp, 39 predicted proteins | sample 5559151 | NCBI WGS metagenome assembly JAABUL01 (sample SAMN10711876, study PRJNA513368) | rock metagenome | isolation source: Antarctica rocks | place: Antarctica: Victoria Land, Pudding Butte sud | reverse complement strand
CCTGGCTTCGGCCGCCGGCCCGCGCGCGGTGACCCTGTACCTGCACGGGCTGGGCTTCGGGCAGTTCTTCTGGCGCTTTCAGGCCGTACCCGGCTATGACTACGCCGCCGCCCAGGCCCGCGCCGGTCATGTATCGGTGGTGATCGACCGGCTGGGCTATGACCTCAGCGGCAAGCCCTACGGCAAGAACATCTGCCTGGGCGCCCACGCCGACATCGCCCATCAGATCGTCGGTGACCTGCGCTCGGGTCATTACACCGTCGGCGGCCGGCCGGTCGCCCCACACTTCGCCAAGGTCACGTTGGCCGGGCATTCCTTCGGCGGCCTGATCTCACAGATCGAGGCGTACTCCTTCGGTGACATCGACGGGCTGATCGTCGTCTCCTACTCCGATGAGGTCGTCTCACCGCTGGCCAAGCGGCTCCTGGCGGCCCAGGCCGCCAAATGCGCGGCCGGCGGGCAGCGGGTCGACGGCTTCGGACCCGGCGGGTACGCCCCGTTCGCCCCGCCGCCGATCACCAAGCGGGCCCTGTTCCATGATGTCGCCCCGGCCGTGCTGAAAGCAGCACTGCCCCGGCTCAACATCGACCCCTGCGGCGACATCGCCTCTGCCCCGGCCGCGGTCAAGACCAACCTGGCCAACCTGCACCGGATCAAGGTCCCCGTCCTGATCGTTGCCGGCGGCAGCGACGCGCTGTTCCCACCCCCGGCCGGCCCCCGCCAAGCCCGCCTGTTCACCGGCGCCCGCTCCGTCACCGAGCAGACCATCGCCGGCGCCGGACACGCCATCACCCTGCAACGCAGCCACGACACCTTCCAACGCACCGTCGACCGCTGGCTCAACGGCCACGTCGAAACGGCCGCCACCGCCGGCCACTGAACCAGCCCACTGAACCAGCAACGCGCGTGGACGCCGCCCTGCCGAACCCTTCCCAGGGTCGGCCGGGCGGCGCCGTCGTCTCCTTTCTGCGGGTAGACAATCACGATTCGTAGTCGTAGGTTGGTTTCGCAATCCGCGCATACCGGCCGCGCAAATAAGCCGAGGAACAGGTGACAGGGGGGAGATGCAGGGGCACGGATCTTCTTCCTGGCTCCGCGGGGCACCGCGGGTTGCTGTCGTATTCGGGCTGGTAGGTCTGGTCGGGATCGCCGTGGGTGTATGGCATCCGTGGCGGTCGTCGGCCAGCGCCGGAGATTTCGGGCATCCGGCGTCGGTGCGCTCGGTCAAGCTGCCTGGCGCCCCGGTCGCGGCTCCCGGTTCGGCGACTCCCCAACCTCTGCGGCCTCCGCCGGCCGGAGCGGACCGGACGCCCACGGCAGCGGTCACGTCGTATCTGCTGGCCCGAAGCCGAACCGATGCCGGCGCTTCTTATGCGTTGCTGTCGCCGGCGTCACGGCGTACCTATCTGAGCGAGGCCGGCTGGCTTGATGCCCTGCCGGACCTACCGCCGCCGGTGGCTTTCGCCGTCACCGGGGAGAAGTCAGTCGGCGGCAGCACGCAGGTGACCGTCGACGTCCGCCGTACCCCGACCCTGAACTCCTTTGTCGGATTCGTGCCGGCCCACGCCGCCGAGGTGTACCGGGCGGAGAGCACGGCTGCCGGCTGGCGGGTCGACGCCGAGCCGGTGTCAGTTCGTCCCGAGCTGGCTCCCGACGGTAGGGCGACCGCCGACGTGACGGCGTGGCTGGCGCGGGTGGCGGCTTGCGACGGCGCTGGCGCGGCCCCCCGGCAGGTGTCGCCGGATCTGCTCGGTGACGACTCGCTGCCAGGAATGATCTGTTCCACCCACGCCCGCCTCACCGCCGGTGCGGTGCAGCCGATGGTGGGCACTCCGGCCACGGCGCCTTTCCTTGCGGCCTTCGGACCCGATCTGGGCGGGTGGGCGCGGCTGGTCCCGGTGGTCGGTCCCGGTCGACAGCTATTGGTCGGTGTTGCCCCGCTGGGCTCGTCCTGGCGGGTTTTCGGCATCGTCTCCGGCGGGATCAGCTAAGGAGGTCCTCAGCACGCTCGACTGGGCCCCGCCCCCGGTGACCGGTCCACATGAAGTCCTCTCGAAGGAGCACAGGTGAAGTTACGCATACGAAAGTCAGGGATCGTCATCGTCCCGGTGGTCGGTGCGGCGATGGTGCTGGCCGGCTTGAGCCCGGCCGTGGCGTCCAGCCACAAGGAAGCACCGCTGATCGCCCAGGACCCGGTAGCCGACGCGACGGACCTGTACGCGTTCAAGAGCCCGGACCGTCCGGACACGGTCACGGTCGTGGCGAACTACAGCCCGTTCGAGAACCCGGCCGGCGGGCCGAACTTCGACCGGTTCGGCGACGACGTCCTCTACCGGATCAACGTCGACAACAACGGTGATGCGGTCCCCGACATCAAGTACGACTTCCGGTTCAGCACCAAGGTCCGCGACGGCAACACGTTCCTCTACGCCACCGGGCCGGTCACCACATCCCGTGACGTCAATTTGAATGTCCGCCAAACGTTCGACCTGTCCCGCACCGAGAACGGCCAGCGGACGATGCTGGGCAACCGCCTGGTGACCCCGCCGGAAAACGTGGGCCCGGTGTCGACGCCCAACTACGAGACCACCGCCCGGACGGCGATCCAGAACGTCGGGGATGGCATGCGGGTGTTTGCCGGGCAGCGCGACGACCCGTTCTTCGTGGACCTGGGCTCACTGTTCGACCTGGGTCAGCTCCGGCCGTTCCTGCCGGCGTACAAGCCCGCCCCACGTCCGGCGCAGCGGGGGAAGAACTCGATCAACGGTTTCAACGTCCACTCGCTGGTCTTGCAGATCCCGATCTCCCAGCTCACCAAAAACCACAAGCCGCTGGCCAACGGCGCCAAGGACCCCAACGCGGTGATCGGCCTGTGGACGACTGCCTACCGGTATAAGACCCGGGTGCTGACCGGCAGCGGCGGTCTGAACGAGAGCGGGCCGATGGTCCAGGTCTCCCGGCTGGGTAGCCCGCTGGTCAACGAGGTGGTCGTGCAGTTGAAGGACAAGGACCGCTTCAACGCCTCCCAGCCCAGGGACGACGCGCAGTTCGCCCATTACGTGCAGAATCCGGTGCTGACCAAGTACATCCATGCCCTGTACGGGTTGAAGACCCCGCCGGCACCACGGAACAAGGACCTGGTCCCGATCTACCTGACCGGGATCCCCGGTCTGACGATGCCACCGAACGTGGTCCCGGCCGAAGAGCTGCGCCTGAACATGGGTGTGGCGCTGTCGGCACACGAGAACTCCTTGGGTGTTCTGGGCGGCGACCTCGGCGGCTTCCCCAACGGCCGACGGCTCGGTGACGACGTGATTGACATCTCGCTGCGCGCGCTGGCCGGCGGCACGCCGTTCACCCCCAAGTACAACGTCTCACCGAACAACGACCTCGGTGACGGCGTGAACCACGGCGACCGTCCGTTCCTGGCGAAGTTCCCCTACCTCGGGGTGCCGTTCCAGGGCTACGAGGACCCGCACGGCATGCCGATGAGCAACACCACCATCCCGATCAAACCCTGACCGATCCCCGAAGTTGGTGACGTCACAGGTTCGTCCGACGCGGGGGGCCCGGCTCGCCGGGCCCCCCGGCCGGCGTAGCCGCGTTGCCTCTACCGTCGCGGTCCTGGCCTGCGTGGTGCTCCTCGGGGCACTGATCGTCCACTTCGCCGCGGCCGGAACATCGAGCCCAGCTCCCGTGGCCGGCCCCGCGCTGCAACACAGTGGCACCGGTGCCGTGACCGCGGTCAACAAAGCCCAGGCGCTGCTGCGGGCCCACCCCGGTGATCCGCGCGCCTACACCGCGCTCGGCCTGGCCTACCTGGCCCGGGCGAAAGAGACGGCAGATCCGTCGTACTACACCCTCGCCGACCGTGCCCTGAGCACCAGCTACCGGCTCACTCCCGACGACCTGCCCAGCGTAGTCGGGGTCGGACTGCTGGACCTGTCCCGGCACCAGTTCCGCACGGCTCTGGCCCTGGGCGAGCGGGCCGCCGCGGCCTACCCTGACTCCGCCGACGCCCTCGGGGTCGTCGTCGACGCCCAAGTTGAGCTGGGCCGCTACCCCCAGGCCGTCACCTCCGCCCAAGCCATGGTCGACCGCAAACCCAACATCGCCAGCCTGTCTCGGATCTCCTACCTCCGGGAGCTCTACGGCGACCCGGCCGGCGCGATCTCGGCCATGACCCAGGCGCGGACCGCCGGCTCCGGCTCGCCGACCGACCTCGCCTACATATCGGTGCTCCTCGGTGACCTCTTCCGCGGGCAAGGACGCCTCACCGACGCCGTCCAGGCCTACGACGCCGCCATCGGCAGCGTCCCGGCCTACATGCCGGCCACCGTCGGGCTGGCCCGCGTCGACGCCGCCAACGGGAACCTCGCCGCGGCAGCCCGGCGGCTGCAAGTAGCCGTCACCCGGCTACCGCTACCCGAGACCCTCGCCCTCTACGGAGACGTACTCACCGCGCAGAACCGTCCCGCCGAAGCCGCCCGCCAGTACGCACTCGTCCGCGCCACCGAAGCCCTGCAACGCGCCAACGGGGTCATCGTGGACCTCGAGGGTGCCCGCTTCGAAGCCGACCACGCCCGGGACCCCGGCGCCAACCCGGCCACCGCCGTCGGCCTGGCCCGCCAGGCATTAGCCAACCGGCCCACCATCTACGGTCACGACGCACTCGGCTGGGCGCTACGACAAGCCCGCCAGCCCGCAGCCGCCCTGCCCCAAGCCAACGCCGCCCTGGCCCTGGGCACCCGCGACGCCATGCTCTACTACCATCGGGCCGCCATCGAAGCCGACCTCGGCCAGCGTGCCCCCGCCGCCCGGGACCTGCGCACCGCCTTCTCGATCAGCCCCGCCCTCATGTCCGCCTCAGCGCTGGCCTCCATCCGAGACCTGCCCCTGGCCCGTACACTCGCCGGCGCCCTCGGCGTACCGGTGCCGGCCGTCGCCTCCTGAGGTGCAGCTGCCGCGGCTCTCTCGAGTCAGCGCGGCCATGGCTTTCAGCGGTCCAGACCGAGCACGAGCTGGGGGCGGTCGATGACGTGGTCGTCGCGATAGGGCCGGACGGCCGTGCCGATCGCCATGAACTCGGTGGTGTGGGCGCCCCAACTGTGGTTGCGCTGGTGGAGCTGGACCCCGACGATGCCTTCCGCCGCGAGCGTTTCGGCCTCCGCCTGCATGCGAGCCATGGCGAGCTCGCGGGCGTCGTAGAGGGCCTGAGTGAACTGCGGCAGTTCGACGTTCTGCCTGACGTTGCTCAAAGTGTTGCCCATCGTGCGGTGCGCGATGTGATAGACGCAGGTACCCATGATCAGACCGAGCGGCGCGTAGCCGGTCCGGATCAAGGTGTAGAAGTCCTGTCCGCTCAGATCGCTGGTGAAGGGCTGCCCTTTGTTGTTGCGCCAATTGGTGCCCGCGGGATTTCCGAGGTCGGCCTGCACGGCGGTCCCGACGGCGAGAAACTCGGCGATGTCGCGGCCCCACTCCTTGAACTCCACCTCCAGCCGCACCCCGACGATGCCGTCGGCCCCGAGGACGTCGGCTATCGGCCTCCGTCCGGTTCATTGCGAGCTCGCGCGCGTGATACATCGCCTGGGACAGCACGTCGAGCTCCTGGTTCTTCGACCAGCGGCCGAGCTGCAGTCCGACGTGGTAGATCGAGGTGCCCAGAACCAGTCCGAGTGGGTGACATCCCGCCTCCTTCACGAGCAGGAACTCGTTCACCGTCAGGTCGGAAGTAAAGAGGGCACCCTTCATTCCCGGTTTGAGCTCACGCAGCCGTTTCATGGCGTCCTCAGGCAACGCCGTCTCCTCCGTCATAGCTGCTCCTGCTCCTGATCGGTCAGGCGCGCCCCGACGACGCGGTCGTGTCGTTGGTCCAGGCGCAGGATCTGCAGCACTCCGGGGCGCTGCGGCAGATCGGGCCGGAACGGGGCCAGTGCGGTGCCGATCATCGTGGCTTGGGCGACGTGGTCCTGGTTGCCTTCGTACCGGCGGCATTCCTGCTCGCGGATCTTCAGCGTCATGTCCTGCACCACCAGTGCGGAGCCATCCTGACGCGTGACGTCGGTGCCGATCTGGGTGCGCACCTCGGCCCGGGTCAGCTGCACCAGTTGCGTATAGGCCGCAAGCTCACCGTTGCGCCACGACCTGGCGACGCCCAGCGTGCGGTAGTCGTCGTGCCGTACGCCGACCGCCACCCCGAAGGCCAGCCCGCAGGGAACCCAGCCGGAGTGCAACAGCCGGGCGAAGTCCTGACCCGACAGATCACTCAGGAAAGGCAGCGCAGGATGGTGCCGCCCCCTGGCCCGGACCGCCGTCCCGACAGCCGTGAACTCAAGAGCATGCTTCACCCCCGGAAAGGGACGGATCGTGAGCTGCACCCCCACCACGACGTCCCCGCCGACCGCAATGCACTCCTGCTCCAGCCGGCGGGTGGCCCGGCGACGCGCCGAGTACAGCGCCGCCCGGAGGACGCCGTAGCCCACCGACGGCGAGCTGCCCGTCCCACCCGTCCCGACCCACCCGCCCGGGACTGCCGCCGGCCGTGGAGCGGTACCGGCTGCCCGCTGCGGCCCGGGACGGCCCGCAGCTGCCCCAGCCGGAGTAGCCGATCCAATCGACGGTCGAGCCCACCACCTGACCGACCGGATCAAACCCCACGCCCCTGACCGCGGCGAACTCGCCCACGCTCAGATCCGACGTCCACGACGCCGTGCGCCGCATGCGCTCCAACCGCGCGACCGCTTCCATCGGCAGTTCTCCGCGGCGCAGGGCGGCGGCACTGCGGGCAGATTGCTCGGCCGACCTCGGGTCCGTCATACCGATACCAGCCTGATCACCGGGCGCCCTTGCATCAGGGGAGACATCACGCCACCGCGGGCGCCGTGAACTGGGAGTTGTAAAGGGCCGCGTAGGCCCCGCCGCGGGCAAGCAGGTCGGCGTGGTCGCCCTGCTCCACGATACGACCGTCTTCCATTACCAGGATCAGGTCCGCGTCGCGGATCGTGGAAAGCCGGTGAGCGATGACGAAGCTGGTGCGGTCGCTGCGCAGAGCCGCCATCGCCTGCTGTAGCAAGAGCTCGGTGCGCGTGTCGACCGAGCTGGTGGCCTCGTCGAGGATCAGCAGCGCCGGGTCGGACAAAAAGGCGCGGGCTATTGTGATCAGCTGCCGCTCGCCGGCGCTGATGTTGCTCCCCTCCTCATCGATGACGGTCGCGTAGCCGTCGGGCAGCGAGTGCACGAAGCGGTCGACGAAGGTCGCCCGCGCCGCGGCGAGCATTTCCTCCTCGCTGGCCTCCGGGCGGCCGTAGGCGATGTTGTCGCGGATCGACCCGGCGAACAACCACGTGTCCTGGAGCACCATCCCGATCTGTTCGCGCAGGTCACCGCGCCGCAGCTGGGCGATGTCCACCCCGTCGAGGGTGATCCGGCCGGCGTCCACGTCATAGAACCGCATCACCAGGTTGACCAAGGTGGTCTTGCCCGCGCCGGTCGGGCCGACGATCGCGACCGTCTGTCCCGGCCGGGCAATCAGCGACAGGTCGTCAATGAGCGGCGTGTCTTCGTCGTACCGGAAGGACACGTCCTGGAACACGACTTCGCCGCGGTGTCGCACCTCGCCGATCGGGCTGGCGTGCTCGGCCGGCTCCTCCCCGGCGCCGAGCAGCTCGAAGACCCGCTCCGCGGATGCGACTCCGGACTGCAGCAGGTTCACCATCGATGCGAGCTGGGTCAGCGGCTGGGTGAACTGGCGGGAGTACTGGATGAACGCCTGGACGTCCCCCAGGCTCATCGTCCCGGTCGCCACCCGCACCCCGCCGAGGACGGCGATGACGACATAGTTGAGGTTCCCGATGAACATCATCATCGGCATGATCAGCCCCGACACGAACTGCGCTCCGAAGCTGGCCTCGAACAGCTTCTCGTTCTCGGCCTCGAAGACGGCCTCGACCTCGCGCTGACGGCCGAAGACCTTGGCCAGTGCGTGACCGGTGAACGCCTCTTCGATGTGGGCATTCAGGGTGCCGGTGAGCCGCCACTGGGCGACGAACATTCCTTGCGAGCGCTTCATGATGGCCCGGCTGAGCAGCATGGTGACCGGCACGGTGACGAGTGCAACCAGGGCGAGGACCGGCGAAATGTAGAACATCATCGCGAGCACCCCGACGACGGTGAGCACCGAGGTGAGCAGCTGGCTCATCGTCTGCTGCAACGTCTGGCTGATGTTGTCGATGTCGTTGGTGACCCGGCTCAGCAGCTCGCCGCGGGGCTGCTTGTCGAAGTAGCCCAGCGGCAGGCGGTTGATCCTGTCCTCGATGTCGGAGCGCATCCGCAAGACGGTGTTCTGCACCACGTCGTTGAGCAGGAATCCCTGCAGCCACGACAGCAGCGACGACGCCACGTAGATGGCGAGCACCAGCAGCAGCACGCGTTCCACTGCGGCGAAATCGACGCCCTTTCCGGGGACGACATGCATCTTGGCAAGCAGGTCCGCCACCCGACCGTCGCCGTTGGCACGGGCCGCGGCGACCGCCTGCTCCTTGGTCATGCCGGCCGGCAGCTTCCGGCCGAAGAGCCCGGCGAAGATCAGGTCGGTGGCGCGACCGAGGATCTTCGGGCCGAGGACGGCCAGACCCACACTGACGACGGCCAGGCAGACGACCGCGAGCACCTTGGCCCGCTCGGGGCTCATCCGCTGCACGAGGCGTTTCGCCGACGGCCCGAACGTCATGGACTTCTGCCCGACCATGCCGCCCCCGAACGGCCCGCGGCCCGGTCCGGGTCCCGCCTGGATCCGCTCGGTCTCCTTCATGGTGCCGCTCCGGTCCTGCGCCGGCGCGCTCACGCGGCGTGCTGTGCGGCCAGCTGCGAGGAGAGGATCTCCTGATACGTCACGCAATCGGCGAGCAATTCCTCGTGCGTACCGGAGCCGACAATCGCGCCGTCGTCGAGCACGAGGATCTGGTCGGCGTCGATGACCGAGGACACGCGCTGGGCGACGAGAACCACCGTGGCGCCTTGGGTGATGGGCTGCAGTGCCCGTCGCAGCCGGGCGTCCACGCCGTCAACCAGCACCGCCCCGTCGGTGGTGTCGAACAGGCGCGGGACGAGGTTGATCAAGGTGCTCTTGCCGGCACCGGTCGACCCGATGATCGCCGTCGTCTGTCCGGGCCGCGCCAGGAAGCTGATGTCGTGCAGCACCGGGTCGACCGCTCCCGGATAGCTGAACGCGACGCCCCGGAACTCGAGCTCGCCGTGCACGGCAACCGCCGTCACCGGAGATGCGGGAGGGACAACGGAGGACTCAGTGTCGAGGACCTCGACGATCCGGTCGGCACACACCGCGGCCCGCGGGACCAGCACCAGCATGAACGTCGCCATCATCACCGCCATCAGAATCTGCACAAGATAAGCCAGGAACGCGGTGAGTGAGCCCACCTGCATCAGCCCCTGGTCCACCCGGTGCCCGCCGAACCACAGGACGGCCACACTGGAGACGTTCAGGATCAGCATGACCGCGGGGAACATAGCCGCCATCCACCGCCCCACCCGGACGGCGACGGCGCTGAGGTCGCCGTTGGCGTCGGCGAAGCGTTGCGTCTCGTACGGCTCACGGACGAACGCACGCACCACGCGGATTCCGGTGATCTGCTCGCGCAGGATCCGGTTCACCGCGTCGATCCGCACCTGCATCATTCGGAAGCCCGGCACCATCCGGGAGATGATCAGGCCGACGGTGAGGAACAGCGCCGGCACACACACCGCCAGCAGCCAGGACAGCCCCAGGTCCTGCCGCATTGCCATCAGCACGCCGCCGACCATCATGATCGGCGCGGACACCAGCATCGTGCACGACATCAGGACGAGCATCTGCACCTGCTGAACGTCGTTGGTGTTGCGTGTGATCAGCGACGGGGCCCCGAAGGCGGTCACTTCGCGGCTCGAGAACGTCCCGACCCGGTGGAAGATGCCGGCCCGGAGGTCGCGGCCGAAGCCCATTGCCGTACGGGCGCCGAACCAGACCGCGGTGACCGTGCACAGGATCTGCACCACGGACACCACGAGCATCGTCGCTCCGGTGCGCACGATGTAGCCGGTGTCCCCCCGCGCAACCCCGTTGTCGATGATGTCGGCGTTGAGGCTGGGCAGGTACAGAGCTGCCATGGTGCCCACGAACTGCAGCGCCACCACGATCAGCAATGCGGCGCGATAGGGCCGCAAGAATTCCCTGAGCAACCGGACCAGCATCACCTCTCCTCTCTTTGTGTGCCGACGCAGACGCCGGTCAGCAGCACGGTGGCGATCTCGTGGCCGGTCAAAGCGTGATGTGGTCCGGATGCCCGCCTTGGTCGAACGGGCGGTTCAGCACCGGGCCGGCCAGGCACCGGGCGTGGTGTGCAGTCGCGAGCCGGACAACGGCTGGGTCTCTGCCGGCAAACTCAAGGATGGATGTGCGTGACATGCCGGCAACGATGCCACGCTGAGTCGCGCGCGCCGTCAAGCCGCCGGGCCGTAGACGTGCCGAGGCTCTGCCCTCGAGGGGTGACGATGCCTGAGATGAGCGGGTGACGGGAATCGAACCCGCACTGTCAGCTTGGGAAGCTGATGTTCTGCCATTGAACTACACCCGCAGCGTGCCGGCGAGAGTCTACCGGGGTCCCGTGCGCGCGGCCGAACGGTGAGCCCTCACCGCGGCTGCCCCGTCGGGCCAGGAGTACGGAACTGCGGCAACCCGGGCACTCGCAAGACGAGCAGGGTGGGCAGAAAAGCCACCGCCGCGCCGAACCAGAGCACGTCGGCCTCCCCGACCACGTTGACGGCCGGACCGGTCAAGGCCAGGCCCAGTGGCATCAGGGCGAAGCTGCACAGCCAGTCGACCGAGGTCACGCGGGCCAGCAGGTCACTCGGGAACTCCCGCTGCAGGGCCACCTGCCAGAACACGATGAACGGCTCGAGGCCCAAACCGGCCACGAAGTATGCACCGAAGATCCACCATCGCGAGAACGGTGTCGCGAGTGCGACCGGAAGAAGCGTCAGCGGCAGGATGCCCAACATCCCGACCAGGCCCGGGCGCTGTGGACGCCAGCGGATGGCGGTCACCGCACCCAGGACACCACCGACGGAAAACACTGCCAAGGCGGTGCCGAATACGGCGTCGGTGTGGAATTCGCGCCGGCCGATGATGGGCAGTAATACCGACTCCGGCGCCAGCACGAACATCAGTTGTAACGCCGCCAGCGCGAGAACGGCCGCCACCCATCGCCGGCGCCACACCGCGACCAGCCCCTCCCGGACGTCGCGCACCATCGACTGCCGGGGGCCGGGCGTGAAAGCCGGCTCACGGAGCCAGAGCAGGGTCAGAAAGCTGATGGCAAACGTCGCAGCATCAACGACAAAGGCCGGCCGCGGCCCGACCGTGGTAACCACGACGGCGCCCACCGCCGGCCCGATCACGGCGGCACTGCGTACGGAGACACTGGTCAGCGCATTGCCGGCGCCCAACCGTTCCTGGGGCAGGACGCTCGGCAGGATCGCGCCGTACGCCGGCCGGAAGAAGGCCTCACCGCCGCCGACGAGGAACACCAGACCAGCCAGCAGCCACAGCGGCACGCGGCCCGGGGTCAGGGCCAGGCCCAACACGGTGACCCCGCGAAATGCGTCCGACCCCATCATCACCAGCTTGCGCGGCAGTCGGTCGGCGTAGACGCCGCCCACGAGTACGAAGAGCACCAGGGCGAGCCACCGGGCCGCCAGCACCAGACCGAGTTGGGATGCCCCGCCGCCGGAATTCAGCAGCTTGATGGTGATTGCGACCGGGAAGATCTGATCGCCGACCGTGGAGATCGTCTGGCCGGTCCAGAGCAGCCGGAAGTCGCGGAATCCGAGCACGCTGGCCGACAGCCGCGCCCTTGCCGCACCCAGCGGTCCGGCCAGGAACGGCTGCGGAGGCAGTGTCACCGGGTCAGTGGGTGATGGTGAGCGACTGCTTGACCACCGGTTGCGCACCGGACGGGCCGAACCGGAACATGCGCAAGGTGTGGTCTCCCGGCGGGAGCGTCAGGCCGAATCGACCGGTGGCCCGGCAGCCGTTCATCGAAAACAGCGGCCCGCCCCAGGATGGCGCCGCACTGGGGGTGTCGGCGCTGACCGCCCGTCCATTGCCCCGCGTCACTGCCGCCGCATCCAGTGCAAACGCGTAATCACCGGCCGGTCCGGTCGCTTTCCAGGTCACCGGGCTGCCGAATCGGCCCTCGGTCGTCGATAGCTTGACGACGGCCCGGTGGCAGTCGGCCGGCAGGCTCGGCGACCGGGTCTGCGCCGATGACGTGCCGATCCCGACCGCGAGCGCGACGAGGGCGAACACCCAGACCCAGCGGCCCCACGGACGCCCCATCGGGCTGAAGCCGATCGGGGAGTCGACCGTCGGATCCCCTACTTCGTCACGGGCCTGGCGGGCCCGGTCCATCCGGTCCGCGGCGTCGGCAAACGGGTCGAATGCCTCGTGCCCGCGACGAAACGGCACTCGGAAAGGCCAGCGCACGCGCTTACTCGCCGTCGGCCGTGGTCGCCGGCTGCAGGGAGCGGAGGAGGATCTGGGAGACGTCGAGCACCTCGACCTCTGCGCGCGCTTCTCCGGATTGTTGCTTGGCCGTGACGGCGTCGGACAGCATGGTGATGCAGAACGGGCAGGCGGTGGAGATGATGCTCGCGTCGGTGCCCAGCGCCTCGTCGGTGCGCTCGACGTTGATCCGCTTGCCGATCTTCTCCTCCATCCACATGCGGGCCCCGCCGGCACCGCAGCAGAAGCCACGCTCCCTGCAGCGGTGCATCTCCGTCGTACGCAGGGAAGGCACGGAGGCGAGCACCTCACGGGGTGGTGTGTAGACCTTGTTGTGCCGGCCGAGGTAGCACGGGTCGTGGTAGGTGACGAGCTCGTCGATGGGCTGTACCGGAGTGAGCCGGCCCTCGGAGACGAGCCGGTCGAGCAGCTGGGTGTGGTGGATGACGTCGTAGTTGCCACCCAGCTGGGGGTATTCGTTGGCCAGGGTGTTCAAGCAGTGCGGGCAGGTGGTGACGATCTTCTTGGCGGCGGTCTCGCCGAAGGTGCCGTTGAGGGTCTCGACGTTGGCCTGGCCGAGCATCTGGAAGACGAATTCGTTGCCGAGCCGGCGGGCCGGGTCGCCGGTGCAGGTCTCCCCGGAGCCCAGGATCGCGAACTCGACGCCGGCCGTCTTCAGCAGCGTGGCGACGGCGCGGGTGGTCTTCTTCGCCCGGTCGTCGTACGCCCCGGCGCAGCCCACCCAGAAGAGATAGTCGACATCGGCGGGGATCTCGCCCTCGACCCGGCGGACGTCGAAGCCCAGACCCTGGGTCCACTCGTCGCGGGCGGCCGGATTGCCGCCCCACGGGTTTCCCTTGCTCTCCAGGTTGCGCAGCATGACGCCGGCCTCGCTGGGGAAGCTCGACTCGACCAGCACCTGGAAGCGCCGCATGTCCAGGATATGGTCGACATGCTCGATGTCGACCGGGCACTGCTCTACGCAGGCACCGCAGGTGGTGCACGACCACAGCACGTCGGGGTCGATCACTCCGCCTTCGGCCAGCGTGCCGACCAGCGGCCGCTCCGCCTGCGCCGGGCCCGCGCCCGGCACCCGGCCGAAGCCCGACTCCGGCACATGGCCGTGCGTCTCCTCGCCCTGTCCCGCTTCGTCGATCCCAGTCGCCGCCTTCGCCTCCGGTGCTGCGCCGAGCAGGTAAGGCGCCTTGGCGAACAGGTGATCCCGCAAGTCCATGATCACCAGCTTGGGAGACAGCGGCTTGCCGGTGTTCCACGCCGGGCACTGGTCCTGGCAGCGGCCACACTCGGTGCAGGTCGCGAAGTCCAGCATCCCCTTCCAGGTAAAATCCTCGACCTTGCCCCGGCCGAAAATGTCGTCCTCACCGGGGTCCTCGAAGTCGATCGGCTTGCCGCCTGACTCCATCGGCAGCAGCGGCCCGAGGGCGTCGGGCGTGCGTTTGGTGACCACGTTGACCGGCGCCAGCCCGATGTGCAGGTGCTTGGAATAGACCACCACCACCAGGAACGCCAGGATCACCCCGATCTGGCCCAGGATGAACACCGTCTCGATCACCTGGTTCACACCGACCGACAACCCGCTGAACAGCTTGCTCACCCCGTACGACGCAAACGCCCACTTACTGCGGCCGTACGGGAAATTCCCGGTGTTGACCTGCGCGCCGCGGTAGAGCAGCAGGGTGACCACCACCGCCGCGATCAGGCCCAGGATCACCCAGGCCGCGCCGGTGTGCGAGCCGTAGAAGCGGCTGGCCCGCTGCCGCCGGGCCGGCGCCTGCCGCACCCGGATCACCGCGAAGGTCACCAGAGCGACCAGCACGGCCAACGCGAAGAAGTCCTCGAGAAAGCCGAGCCAGCGGGCATGCCCGATCAGCGGGATCGCGAAGTCCTCGGCGAACAGCGCGCCGTAGGCCTCCAGGATCGTCGCGCCCAGGACGAGAAAACCCCAGAAGGTGAAGAAGTGCGCGAGACCCGGCACCGACCACTTCAGCAGCTTGCGCTGGCCGAAGACCTCACTGAGCTCGGCCCGCACCCGCTCGCCGATGCCGTCCAGTCGCCCGCTCGCCGGCTGGCCCGTCCGGACCAGCCGATAGAGCCACCAGATCCGCCGGCCGGCCACCGCAAAAGCGACCACCGTCATGGCGGCACCGACGGCGAGTCTCAACGGCCCTCTCCCTTGGTCAATCCAACGCGCTGAGCAGGGCATGCAGCAACGGCAGCAGCACCACCGGTGCGGCGAGAATCAGGGCAGCGACGGCCACGAGCGCCGCGAGCAGCCGGGCCCGCACCGACGGTGCACCGTCGGCTCTGCGCAGGCTACGGAGCATGTGCGCAGCCTAACTTGCCACCCCGGCGGGCCGGTCCCGGTCACCACGGCGGCGGCGCACGATGAAGAAGATGGCAATGGCGACCAGGAGCGCGAGTCCGATGAGATTCGCGAAGTGCTCGATCCGCTTGTACTGGCTGCCGGCGAGGTAGCCCAGGATCACAAATGCGCTGGCCCAGACCGACCCGCCCAGCGCGTTCCAGGGGAAGAACTGTCGGTAAGGCATCCGGCTCATCCCGGCCATCCCCGGCACCAAGGCACGCAGCGCCGCCGTGAAGCGGCCGACGAAGACGGCCTTGCCGCCCAGGCGGCGGATCGTCTCCTCGGTCCGGGTGATGTTCTCGGGCTTGAGGACCCGGTTCGGGATCTTCGACATCAGCCGCTCCCCGTAGCGCTGGCCGACCCAGTAACCGGCGCTGTCACCAACGATCGCTCCGGCGATGCCGGCGATGATGACGACGGTCAGCGACAGCTTGTGCTGGTTGGCCAGGACGCCGCCAAGAATGACTCCGATCTCGCCGGGCACGACCACTCCGATGAACGCCGAGGCCTCCAGAGCGGGGAGCAGGAACACCAAGGCCAGCGCGAGCAGCGGCGGCAGGTGCAAGATGCCTTCGAGTAAGTGGCCCATGAATGGCTCCCAGCGGTCAGGTCCGAAGAGTCGTCGATGTCGTGGTCCGGGCGACCGCGTGCGCGACACGTGTGCCCACCACGAGCCGGTTTGAAGCTGGGTTCACTGCAACGGTCGCGTAGCACCCAGCCGGCCGGTGTTAGCTGAGTCTCATTGACTCAACTCCGGGTTGACACGAGGTGGCCCCGCGATGCAGTATTGAGCCACTCCCACTCAACTCGGTTACTCGGAGGCACTTCATGGCTCGAGCGGTCGGCATCGACCTCGGCACCACTAACTCCGTCGTCTGCGTCCTCGAAGGTGGCGAGCCCACCGTCATCGCCAACGCCGAGGGCGCCCGCACCACACCGTCGATCGTCGCGTTCGCCAAGAACGGCGAGGTGCTGGTCGGCGAGGTCGCCAAGCGCCAGGCGGTGACCAACGTGGAGCGCACGATCCGCTCCGTCAAGCGCCACATGGGCACCGACTGGACCGTCGACGTCGACGGCAAGGCTTACACCCCCCAGGAGATCAGCGCCCGCGTGCTGCAGAAGCTCAAGCGGGACGCCGAGGCCTACCTCGGTGAGGAGGTCACCGACGCGGTGATCACCACGCCGGCCTACTTCTCCGATCACCAGCGCCAGGCCACCAAGGAGGCCGGCACGATCGCCGGGCTCAACGTCCTGCGGATCGTCAACGAGCCCACTGCGGCGGCACTGGCGTACGGCCTGGACAAGGGCGAGAAGGACCAGACGATCCTGGTCTTCGACCTCGGTGGTGGCACGTTCGACGTGTCGCTGCTGGAGATCGGTGACGGCGTCGTCGAGGTCAAGTCGACCTCGGGGGACACCCACCTCGGTGGTGACGACTGGGACCAGCGGGTCGTCGAGCACCTGGTCAAGACGTTCACCAACCAGAACGGCATCGACCTGTCCAAGGACAAGATGGCGATGCAGCGCCTGCGCGAGGCGGCCGAAAAGGCCAAGATCGAGCTCTCCGGCGGCCAGGCCACCACGATCAACCTGCCCTACATCACCGCCGGCCCCGACGGCCCGCTGCACATGGATGTCACGATCACTCGCGCGGAGTTCCAGCGGATGACCCAAGATCTGCTCGAGCGGGTCAAGGGACCGTTCCACCAGGCGATCAAGGACGCCGGCATCTCGGTCAGCCAGATCGACCACGTGGTGCTGGTCGGCGGGTCGACCCGCATGCCCGCCGTCGTCGACATCGTCCGTGACCTGACCGGCGGCAAGGAGCCGAACAAGGGCGTCAACCCCGACGAGGTCGTCGCGGTCGGTGCCGCCCTGCAGGCCGGCGTGCTCCGCGGCGAAGTCAAAGACGTCCTGCTGCTCGACGTGACCCCGCTGTCCCTCGGCATCGAGACCAAGGGCGGCATCATGACCAAGCTCATCGAGCGCAACACCACCATCCCGACCAAGCGCTCGGAGATCTTCACCACGGCCGACGACAACCAGCCGTCGGTGCAGATCCAGGTGTTCCAGGGCGAGCGCGAGATGGCGGCCTACAACAAGAAGCTCGGCATGTTCGAGCTGACCGGGCTGGCGCCGGCGCCGCGCGGCGTGCCCCAGGTCGAGGTGACCTTCGACATCGACGCCAACGGTATCGTGCACGTCGGCGCCAAGGACCTCGGCACCGGCCGCGAGCAGTCGATGACGATCACCGGCGGCTCGGCGCTGCCCAAGGACGACATCGAGCGGATGATGCGCGACGCCGAGGCACACGCCGAGGAGGACCGCACGCGCCGCGAGGAGGCGGAGACCCGCAACACCGCGGAGTCACTGCAGTACCAGACCGAGAAGTTCATGGCCGAGAGCGGTGACAAGATCCCCGACGACTCCAAGGCCAAGCTGTCCGAGGCGTTGGGCGACCTGCGCAGCTCCCTCGGCGGGTCCGACCTCGGCGCCATCAAGTCGGCCCAGGAGACGGTGGCGCGCCTGTCGCAGGAGATCGGTGCCGCGATGTACGCCCAGCAGCCGGCCGGCGGGGACGCCGGCGGCCCGCAGCCGGGTGCCGGCGCCGCTGACGACGATGTCGTCGACGCCGAGATCGTGGACGAGGAGCCGGGTGAGGCACCGTCGGGTGAAGGACGTCCGGCGTGACCCCTCCCAGCAGCGGGTCGGAGGCCGGTCGTGAGTCCGAGGAGACGCCGGGGGTGGTCATCCGCGACAAGCGGCGGCTGGACCCGGTGACCGGAGAGCTTCGGGAGGTGGCGGGCGCCCCGGCGTCCGCCACCCCGGCGGGGCCGTCGGTCGAAGCGGCCGATGACTCCGGTCAGGTCGCCGAGCTCACCGCAGACCTGCAGCGCCTGAGCGCGGAGTACGCGAACTACCGTCGCCGGATCGATCGGGACCGGCTCGCCAGTGCCGAGCTGGCGACCGCGGCGGTGCTGCAGTCACTGCTGCCCGTGCTCGACGACATCGACCTGGCCCGCCAGCACGACGACTTGACCGGTGCTTTTGCCGCCGTGGCCGAGCAGCTCGCCGGCACGCTGGCCAAGGCCGGGCTGACCGGCTTCGGCGAGGTCGGGGATCACTTCGACCCCAACCGGCACGAGGCGGTCATGTACTCGGTCAGCGCCGACGTCGACCAGCCGACCTGTGTGGTCATCATGCGCCGGGGCTATGCCCTGGGAGAGCGGCTGTTGCGCCCGGCGATGGTCGCGGTGGCCGAGCCATCGGAGCTGGCCGAGCCATCGGAGCCCGCCGAGCCATCCCAGCCATCCGACCCACCACCGGCCCAGCCCACCGACGACTGAGCCCACCGATGCCTGAGCCCACCGACGACTGACCGCCGATTGACACGTGAGGGGAGGGACGCCCGGTGAGCACCCGCGACTACATCGAGAAGGACTACTACGCGACGCTGGGCGTCGCCAAGGACGCCGATGCGGCGGCCATCAAGAAGGCCTACCGCAAGCTGGCCCGCGACCTGCATCCGGACAAGAACCCCGGCAACACCGAGGCCGAGCGACGCTTCAAGGAGGTCTCAGAGGCTCACTCAACGCTCTCGGACCCCGGCCGCCGCAAGGAGTACGACGAGGCGCGGTCACTTTTCGGCGCCGGCGCCTTCCGCCGCGGGCCGTCGGCCGGCGGGGGCGGCGGGATGCCCTTCGACGTCAACGATCTGCTCAACAACGCCGGCGCCCGTGCCGGCAACGCCGGCGGCCTCGGTGACCTCTTCGGCAACATCTTCAACGGCGGGGGAACCCGCGGCAGGACGGCGCCTCGCCGGGGCAACGACCTGGAGACCGAGGCGACGCTGGACTTCACCGATTCGGTCACCGGGGTCACGGTGCCGCTGCGGCTGTCGGCGCCCGGCCCGTGCGACAACTGCCACGGCAGCGGCGCCCGGCCCGGCTCGCAACCGCGGATGTGCCCACGTTGCCTGGGCACCGGGATGGTCAACCACAATCAAGGGGCCTTCAGCTTCAGCGAGCCCTGCCGCGAGTGCCGGGGGGCCGGCACCATCGTTGACGACCCCTGCCCGGAATGCCGGGGGACCGGGCAGACGACCAAGACCCGCACGATCAACGTCCGGGTGCCGCCCGGCGTGGAGGACGGCCAGCGCATCCGGCTGGCCGGTAACGGAGTCCCCGGCGAGCGCGGCGGCCCGTCGGGTGACCTCTTCGTGGTCATCCACGTCAGGCCCCACCCGCTCTTCGCCCGCAAGGGCGACAACCTGACCCTGACCGTGCCGGTGACCTTCCCCGAGGCCGTGCTCGGCACGACGGTCACCGTGCCGACCCTCGCCGGCCCGGTCACCGTCAGGGTGCCGGCCGGCACGGCAAGCGGTCGTACGCTGCGGGTCCGCGGCAAGGGCGTGTACCGCAAGGACGGAAGCGCCGGTGACCTGATGGTGACCGTGGAGGTCGCCGTGCCGGCGAAGGTGTCGAAGGAGGCCAGGGAGGCGCTGAAGGCGTACGAGGCGGCGTCGCCGGGCGACCCGCGCGCCCACCTGCGACAGATGGCGGCCGACAATGCCTGACGATCCGCGCGTCTTCGTCATCTCCATCGCCGCCGAGCTGGCCGGCATGCATCCGCAGACGCTGCGGGCCTACGACCGGCTCGGGCTGGTCTGCCCGCAGCGCACGGCCGGCGGCGGCCGGCGCTACAGCGCGCGCGACGTGGCCCGGCTCCGGGAGGTGCAGCGACTGTCCCAGGAAGAGGGCGTCAACCTGGCCGGCATCAAGCGGATCATTTCCCTCGAGTCGCAGGTCGAGGCCTTGCAGGCGCGCGTCGCCGAGCTCCGCCACGACCTCGCCGCTGCCCAAGTGGCCGCCGCCGCTGCCGAGGCGGCCGTGCACGCCTCGTACCGCCGTGACCTTGTCCCGGTCAGCCAGCGGCCCCTGCTGATCTGGAAACCGGTCCCCCCCAACTTCCACTGAGCGAGATGATCATGGACGCATACAAGCTCACCACCAAAAGTCAGGAGGCCGTCACCTCCGCGGTGCGGCTGGCCGCCCAGCGCGGTCACGCCGACGTCGCCCCGGCCCACCTGCTGTCCGCGCTGCTCGAGCAGGACGGCGGGGTCGCCGTACCGCTGCTGGAGGCCGTCGGCATCGATCCGGCCGACCTGCGGGCCACCGTCAAGACCGCGCTGGACCGGCTGCCCAGTGCGGCCGGCGCTACCGTCGCGGCGCCCAACCTCTCCCGGCCGGCGTACGCCGTCATCACCGCGGCGAGTGAGTCCGCGTCCTCGCTGGGGGACGAGTACGTCTCCACCGAGCACCTGCTGGTCGGCCTTGCGGTCGCCGGCGGCGACGTCGTGCAATGGCTGCGCGAGCGCGGGGCCACCCCCGAGGTGCTGACCCAGAAGTTCGACGTGGTGCGGGGCGGCTCGCGCCGGGTAACGGGCGCCGACCCCGAGTCGACGTACCAGGCGCTGGAGAAGTACGGCGTCGATCTCACCGAACGGGCCCGTCAAGGGGGGCTCGACCCGGTGATCGGCCGCGATTCGGAGATCCGGCGGGTCATGCAGGTGCTCTCCCGCCGTACCAAGAACAACCCGGTCCTGATCGGGGAGCCCGGGGTCGGCAAGACCGCCGTCGTCGAAGGTCTCGCCCAGCGGATCGTCGACGGTGACGTGCCGGAATCCCTGCGCGGCAAGCGGTTGATCTCACTCGACCTCGGTGCCATGGTTGCCGGCGCGAAATATCGCGGTGAATTCGAGGAGCGGCTCAGATCGGTGCTCGAGGAGATCAAGGGTTCCGATGGGCAGGTCATCACCTTCATCGATGAGCTGCACACCGTGATCGGCGCCGGCCGGGCCGAGGGGTCCATGGACGCCGGCAACATGCTCAAGCCGATGCTGGCCCGCGGCGAGCTGCGGATGGTCGGCGCCACGACTTTGGACGAATACCGAGAGCGGATCGAGAAGGACCCCGCGTTCGAGCGGCGGTTCCAGCAGATTCTCGTCGGTGAGCCGACGGTCGAAGACACCATCGCGATCCTGCGCGGTCTCAAGGGCCGCTACGAAGCCCACCACCAGGTGCAGATCAGCGATGCGGCACTGGTGGCCGCTGCCACGCTGTCCGACCGCTACATCACCGGTCGCTTCCTGCCGGACAAGGCGATCGACCTCGTCGACGAGGCCGCGTCCCGGCTGCGGATGGAGATCGACTCCCGACCGGTGGAGATCGACGAACTGCAGCGCGCCGTCGACCGGCTCCGGATGGAGGAGATGGCGCTGGCCAAGGAGGAGGATGCCGGCTCCGTCAGCCGGCTGGAGCGGTTGCGCCAGGACCTGGCCGACAGGCAGGAACAGCTCGACGCCCTGAATGCGAGGTGGGAGCGGGAAAAGGGCGGCCTCAACCGGGTCGGGGAGCTGAAGAAGGAGCTCGACGACCTGCGCGGGCAGGCAGAGCGGGCCCAGCGCGACGGCGACTGGGACACCGCGTCGCGGCTGCTCTACGGCCGCATCCCCGAGCTCGAGGCCGAGATCGCGCAGGCCACCGCCGAGAGTGCCGTCACGACGGCCAATGCCATGGTCAAGGAGGAGGTCGAGGCCGACGACGTCGCCGATGTGGTTGCCGCCTGGACCGGCATCCCAGCCGGGCGGCTGCTGGAGGGCGAGACCGCCAAGCTACTGCGGATCGAGTCCGAGCTCGGCAAGCGACTCGTCGGCCAGGAGCAGGCGGTCCGCGCCGTCTCCGACGCAGTCCGCCGGGCCCGGGCCGGCGTCGCCGATCCCGACCGGCCGACCGGATCCTTCCTGTTCCTCGGGCCGACCGGCGTCGGCAAGACCGAGCTGGCCAAGGCGCTCGCTGCGTTCCTCTTCGACGACGAGCGCGCAATGGTGCGCATCGACATGAGCGAGTACGCCGAGAAGCATTCGGTCGCCCGCCTCGTCGGCGCCCCGCCCGGCTACATCGGCTATGAGGAGGGCGGGCAGCTCACCGAGGCCGTCCGCCGGCGGCCGTACTCAGTGATCCTGCTCGACGAGGTCGAGAAGGCCCATCCCGATGTGTTCGACGTGCTGCTGGCCGTCCTCGACGACGGCCGGCTCACCGACGGGCAGGGCCGCACGGTCGACTTCCGCAACACCATCCTGGTGCTGACCTCCAACCTGGGCTCGATGTACCTGGCCGACCCGACGAGTGACCCGGCCGGACGTCGGGACGCGGTGATGGCGGTGGTCCGCGACCACTTCAAGCCGGAGTTCCTCAACCGGCTCGACGACGTGGTCCTCTTCGACGCGCTGACCACGAGTGAGCTGGCCCGCATCGTCGGCCTGCAGGTGGACCTGCTGGCCCGGCGGATCGCCGAGCGCCGGATCAGCCTCGAGGTCACCGATGCGGCGCGGGAGTGGCTGGCCACCACCGGATTCGACCCCGTCTACGGCGCCCGGCCGCTGCGCCGGCTTGTCCAGTCGGCCATCGGCGACTCCCTGGCCCGGGCCCTGCTGGCCGGCGAGGTCCGCGACGGCGATGCGGTCGTGGTGGATCTCGCGGACGACGGCGACGGGCTGACGGTCGCGGTGAGGGCGGCGGCGCAGATCTAGGTCCCCGGACCGGCCGGGACTGCTGGCTCGCTCACCCGGTTGTGCAGTCCCGGCACAGCCCTTCAAGGCTCAGATGGCTGGTGTTGGGCGTAAATCCCTCGCGGGTACTCAGCTGCCGGAGGAGCGTGGCGAGACTCCGGCCGCTCAGATTGGTGATCTGGCCGCAATTGGAGCAGATCAGATGCGCGTGGTCGGAGGTCTGGGTCAGGTAGTAGCTCGGCGTGGTGCCGGTGAGGTGCGCGTGGCGGACCAGGCCGCTGGCAGCGAGCGACTCGACGGTCCGGTAGATCGTGGAAAGGCTCAGCCCCCGTAGCCGGGGGCTCATGCTGGTGAAGAGCTGCTCAGGCGTGGCGTGCCCGAGCTCGGACAAGGAGCGCAAAACGAGACGCCGGGCCGAGGTCGCGCGCAGACCGCGGGCCCGCAGGACGTTTTCAACGGTGCTCTCGTCCAGCGCGACGACCGCTCCCATGCGGCAACACCCCTTCCAGCTGAGTGCTCACGCTAGTCAGTTGGTGCACGAGTTTGCAAGTAGGAATCGTTTGCAGGTACTCAGTCCTACCGATACGCTACCAGGGTCGCCGTTGGGGCGGGCTGCGGTTGATCGGAGTTCATGGCATGGCGATCAGGAACACCGAGGGGACCACGCTGGCCCCGACGACGAGCAGCGGTGTCACCGACAAGCAGCGGATCAGCTTCACCCGCGACGAAATCCCGCGGTTGCTCGGCTTCTTCGGATTCATCGCCGCACTGCACATCATCGGCTGGGGGCTGTTCACCCACTACAACTCGATCCCGCGGTTGCACAACATCACCAGCGGCGGCAAGCTCGTCTACGCCGGGGCCGGGGCCCTGGCATATACGTTCGGCCTGCGCCATGCCTTCGACGCCGACCACATCTCCGCGGTAGACGACACCACCCGTTACCTGTTGCAGAAGGGCAAGCGGCCCCTAGGCGTCGGCTTCTTCTTCTCCCTCGGTCACTCCACCGTGGTCTTCGTCTTCGTCACTGCCCTGGCTCTGGTGGTGTCCAAGGCCAAGTCCTTCCAGGCCGCGTTCGAAGGCACCGGGGGAATTATCGGCACGCTGGTGTCGGGCAGCTTTCTGTACTTCATCGCCGCGCTGAATCTGGCCGTACTGCTCGGGATCATCCGGATGTGGCGGCTGGCCAAGCGCGGGGAATACCGGCCGGAGGAGCTCGACGAGCTGCTCGCGAACCGGGGCTTCATGAACCGCATCTTCAAGGGCCGCTACAACAAGTTCATCAATCACTCGTGGCAGATGTACCCGGTCGGGCTCCTCTTCGGGCTGGGCTTCGACACCGCATCACAGGTCGGCCTGATCGCCATCGCCGGCACTACGGCCGTCGCCGGCGGGCTCCCGCCGCTGGCGATCATCGCCCTGCCGATCCTGTTCGCCGCCGGCATGTCGCTGATGGACACCCTGGACGGGGTCTTCATGAGCAAGGCCTACGGCTGGGCATTCGTCACCCCGATCCGCAAGATCTACTACAACGTCACGACCACCGGGCTGTCGATCTTCGTGGCCTTCGGCATCGGCACGATAGAGATCATCAGCCTGATCAGCGAGAAGGCCGGGTTCACCGGCCAGCCGTGGGACTTCATTGCCGGGATCGACATCAACGCTGCCGGCCGGGTGATTGTCGGCATCTTCTTCGTCGTCTGGATCGGCGCCATCGTCTACTACAAGGTCGCCAAGATCGATGAGAAGTACGCCGCTGAAATGGAGCCGGTGCCCGATCCCCGAGCCGACTCCAGCGCCGGCTGATCCGGGCGCGGGCCCATTTCGCCGGGTGGTCGGGTCCTTGCTGTTGGCCGGTGACCGAGGCGGGGCTGGCGACCGGCGGCGCCTGCTCGTGTTGGCTGCGGGCCGCGACGAGCGGTTCTGTGTGCGTACGCGACGAACGAGTCGGCGTGTCTGCACACAGAACGCCGGCGGCGCAGCTCAGCGGTGCCGAATAGCGGCGCCGCAGGTGCAAGGCGAACGCGTCGAGCGCCCCGACGATCCGGTCCCACTCCACGGCATTTGGAGCTGAATAGCTCGCCTCAAGGTCGCCGATTCTCGGACGCCCGAGTCGCCCCGAGACGGCCAACGGGTCCGCCGCCTCCAGCACTTCAGAGCGAGAAAGGCGCTGCAACACGCTTGTGTCGACGAGGAAGCCCAGCGCCATGTTTCGGAGCGATCATCAAGGTCGGCTCCGGATAACGCGTCAAGAGCAGCGGTGACGCGGCGTTGCCGGCCGAGCGCCTCTTCATCCAGGTCGATCGGTGCTTGCCCATGCCGCCAGTACATATGAGCATGCATCGCTATGTCTGAAGCCGCTACAGGAAGCCCAGGGGCTGGCCGGCGGAGCGACCGGCCAGCACCTTCCCCGGATCGGTGTCGAGCACCTTGTGCAGCAGCTCGCCGTACACCGCTCGGAAGTCGGTGGTGACGTGCAGATCGCCGTTGTCCAGGCGGCTCAGGCTCGGCTGGTCGCCATAGAAGCCGCCGCGCACCGGCTGGCCCGCAATGAACATCACCCCGGCGGTGCCGTGGTCGGTGCCGTCGCTGGCGTTGGCGCCGACCCGCCGGCCGAACTCCGAGTATGCCGCCAGCACCACCGATCGCCCGGCCGGATCTTTCCCGACCGCCTTGAGGAAGTCGGCCACGGCGGAATCGACCTCGCCGAGAAGCTGAGTCTGGGTAGATTTCTCGTCGGCATGGGTGTCGAACCCGCCGAGGCTGACCGCGTACGCCCTGGTCGGCGCGCCGGCCACGATGCAGCGGGCGACGATGTCGAGCTGGCCGGCGAGCTCGCCGACCGCGCCGGTCTTCGTCGCGCCGTTGACGGCGGTCTCCAGCCGGCCGGCGACGGTGAACAAATCGGCGTTGGCGACGGCGGCGGCCGCCTGCATGGCCGGCTCGCCGATCTGCGGCCGGGCCAGCGCCGACAGCCCCTCGCGCAGCGGCCCGGACGGGAGACCCAGCCGGCCGATCGGCAGAGCGGAGCCGGCCCCCTTCTCCCCGGCCAGCAACGGCGGCAGCACCGGGCCCAGTGACACCGCGCGCAGCGGGTCGTGCGGCAGCGTGTCGAGCCACCGGCCCAGCCAGCCGGTGTGCTCCGGTGAGTCCGGCGAGCCGCTCTGCCAGATGTCCATCGAGCGGAAGTGGCTGTGGTCTGGCTTCGGATAGCCCACCCCACGGACGATGGCCAACTGCTTGTCCTGCCACAGCGCGTGCAGGCCCTTGAGCGCCGGGTTGAGCCCGAGGCTCTCACCGAGCGGCAGCACCTCCCCGGCCGAGTACGCCAGGTGCGGCCGGGCGCTGGCATAGCCCGGGTCGGCGTACGGGATGACCGTGCCGAGGCCGTCGTTGCCGCCGTACAGGGTGACCAGCACCAGAATGCGTGCGTCGTCGGGGCGAGGGTCCCGCGATCCGGCCGAGACGAGGTCGAGCCAGGAACGCGAGGTCGCGCCGGCAGCCAGCGCGCCGGCCGCGACGACGCCCGATGCGGCCAGGAAGCGGCGGCGGGTCACGGTGTCCACGGGTGCTCCCTCAACTGACGATGTACTCGGGCGAAACCAGAGCGAGGGTGACGAGTCGGGTGGCATCGACGCTGGCTGCGGCCAGGGCGGTGCGGGTACGCGGAGTCCAGGCATCCACGCAGAGCAGCCCGGCCACCGCGTCGATACGCGCGGCCGGCGGCTGCCGCTCCAGGGCGGACAGGTCGGCGCGGCCGACCGCCCACCGCGCGAAGGCCAGTCGCGCCTGTGCCGAGGAGGTGGTGAGCCAGGCCGAGCCGGCCGGCCAGCCACCGACGGTCGGCGGCAGGAAGGGCACCTGACCGAGGTCGCGCAACGATGCGGACACGGCCGGCGTCGGGTCGACGCGCAGCGCCCGCATGGCTCCGACGACGTACTCGATCGGCGCCTTGACCAGCGCATGGCGCACGGCGGGCGAGCGGAAGATCGGGTCGAGCAGCATCGCCCGGACCAGGGCGCGGACGTCCCGATGGGGGCCGTACGCGCGCAGCAGGCGGGCCATCGCATCCGGTGGCGGGTCGGCCGGGGCGACGAACCGATGCCAGAGGCAGCTGACGACGAACCGTCCGGAGGCCGGCTGGGCGACCAGCAGGTCGACGAGGGATCGGTCGTCGAAGTTAGCGGCGTGCCCGAGCACCGTCTTGGACCGCTCATCGTGCTGGGCCGGGCGCAGCGCCGCAACGCCGGTTGCGCGGTCGACCCGCCAGCCGGTCAGCGCGCCGGCCGCCTCCCGGACGTCGTCCTCGGTGTAGTTGCCGATGCCCAGGGTGAAAAGCTCCATGAATTCACGGCTAAGATTCTCGTTCGGCAGGTTCTTGCGGTTCTTGGGGCCGTCGAGCCAGATCAGCAGGGCTGGATCGTGCACCATCGTCCTGGCCAGCTCGCGGAAGTCGCCGGCCCCGAGGGTGCGCAGCGTCTCGTTCTGCGCCAGCATCAGCCGGGCGCTGTTGACTTTGCGGATCGACGTCGCCCAGTGCCCGTGCCAGAACAGCGTGAGCTTCTCCGGGTGCGGGTGTTCGGCGGCGACCATGCGGGCCAGCCACCAGCCAATGATCGCCTGCTGCTGCGCGCGGCGCGCCTTGCGGTAGGCCTCTTTGGCGCCGGCATCGCCCTTCTTGCCCGGCCGCCGCGGCTCCGCCCCGAGCGTCGGGAGGGGGATGGCCGACCGGCCGGCGTCGGTGGTGGCAGGTCGCACCAGCGCCTCGACGGTGGCGGCGTAGCCGGCCGTCATTGCGGCGTCGAGCTCCGCCGGGCGGGCCCCGAATCCCGCCCGGCGGAAGAGGTGGGCGAGCTCGGCCCGCGGAGGTTGCACGTCCGCCATCATGGGCGCCGTACGTTCGGGGCGGGTAAAGGATGCCCGCTCGATGCGTCAGGAGAGCTCAAAAGTCGCGCGCATGCCGACTGCGCTGATTCCGATGCTGGCCCGTGGCTCTGAACGGAGCCCGACGACGTGGTGCGCGACGGCTTGCGCGCCCGGTCCCGCCATGATCCAGGCCTGATCGGCTCGCCTTCGGCAGGTCCAACTAGGCCTGGATCACCGGTGGGGGATCAGTGCCTGATGCGGGTCCGGAGGGCGGCCATTACGGCGAGCTGAAGGCGGGCTGCGAACGGGCGGTGCTGGAGCACTTCGCTGGCCACTGCCTTATCGCGCGGGCCACCGATCGGAGCGGGGCATCCTCGCCGCGTGGCACGCCCGCTCGCCCGGATAGGGTACGGTCCCGTGACCGAACGCGACCGGCTGCTGGGACTCATCCGGCAGCACGCCGTGGTGCGCGGTCGGGTGACGCTGTCTAGTGGGCGGGAGGCCGACTCCTACGTCGACCTGCGCCGGATTACCTTGCACCATGAGGCCGCGCCGCTGGTGGGTTCGGTCATGCTGGCGGCCACCGCGGGGTGGGACTACGCGGCGGCCGGTGGACTGACCCTGGGCGCCGATCCGATCGCCACGGCAATGCTGCATGCGGCAGCGGCGCGAGGGCGCTCGCTGGATGCCTTCGTCGTCCGCAAGGAGGGCAAGGCCCACGGCCTGCAGCGCCGCATCGAGGGCCCCGATGTCGCCGGCCGCCGGGTGCTTGCCGTCGAGGACACGTCCACCACGGGCGGTAGTGTCCTGGCGGCTGTGGGAGCCTTGATCGCGGCGGGGGCCGCCGTCGTCGGGGTCGCGGTGATCGTCGACCGGGGCGCCGGCCCGGCGATCCGAGCGGCCGGGCTCGACTACCGCGCCGCGTATTCGATGGATGATCTCGAGCTAGGAGCCCCGTGACCTACCAGCCTGCCGACAACCGCTATGACTCGATGCAATACCGCCGCACCGGCCGCAGTGGCCTGAAGCTGCCGTCGGTCTCGCTGGGCCTCTGGCAGAACTTCGGCCACGACCGCCCCAGGGACACGATCAGCGAGATCATCTGCCGCGCCTTCGACCTCGGCATCACCCATATCGACCTGGCCAACAACTACGGCCCGCCCTACGGCTCGGCGGAGGAGAACTTCGGCCGGGTCCTGCACTCCGAGCTGCGCGGCTACCGCGACGAGCTGGTGATCTCCTCGAAGGCCGGCTACGACATGTGGCCCGGCCCGTACGGCGACCACGGCTCCCGCAAGTACCTGCTTTCGAGCCTCGACCAGAGCCTGTCGCGGATGGGTCTGGACTACGTCGACATCTTCTACTCCCACCGGTTCGACCCGCAGACTCCGCTGGAGGAAACCCTCGGAGCGCTCGATTCCGCCGTACGGCAGGGAAAGGCGCTGTACGCCGGCATCTCGTCGTACTCACCGGAGCGCACCCGGGAGGCCGCGGCGATCCTGCGCGACCTCGGCACGCCGCTGCTGATCCACCAGCCGTCGTACTCCATGCTCAACCGCTGGATCGAGGGCGGCCTGCTCGAGGTGCTCGACGAGGAGGGCGCCGGCTGCATCACGTTTTCCCCGCTGGCGCAGGGCATGCTGACCGACCGCTACCTCGACGGGATCCCGGCCGGCTCGCGGGCGAGCCAGGGCGGCAGCCTGTCGCAGGACCTGCTGACCGAGGACAATCTGCGCAAGGTGCGCGAGCTCAACGACCTGGCCGGCACGCGTCACCAGACTCTGGCCCAGATGGCGCTGGCCTGGACCCTGCGCGACCCGCGGATCACCTCGACGCTGATCGGCGCCAGCAGCGTGAAGCAGCTCGAGGACAACGTCGCTGCCCTGCAGAAGCTGGACTTCACCGCCGAAGAGCTGGCCGAGATCGACAAGCGCGCCACCGAGAGCGACATCAACATCTGGGCGGAGTCGAGCAAGCATTAGGCCGGCGGCTTGGCGTCGGCCACCCGACGCCGGCCAGCTCGCCGCGGCTACGGCGCCCCATGATCCAGGCCCGGTTGCTCCTGCTGTAGCTGGACTTACCAGGCCTGGATCATGCATCCCACCACAGGCAGGCCATCTCCCGGTCACCGAAGTCGAGCCCCGGACCCAGCTCCCGGTCGACCTCGGCGTCGCGCTCGGCCGGCAGGCACAACCGCCGGCGGGTCACGGCGACCATGACTTCCCGGGGGACCGGCCGCGCCGGCCGGCTGAACCGCTCGAGATTGGCCGGGAGGCCGGCTTCGGCGAGCACGGCGGTGGCCAGGCCGGCGTCGGGGCCGGTCGGCCGATCCAACCCGTGGAAGTGCTTCCACAATCGGCTCGTCGAGGTCATGGGATGCCGCTCGGTCAGCTCCAGCACCACCCGGTGCCGGGCACGGCTGGTCAACGCCTGCGCAAACGCGGCCAGGTCGGGCACGTTGTAGATGACGTGGTGGCAGACGGCGACATCGGTGACCGGTACATCGCCGGCGGCCTCGGGCCACATGCCCAGGACTTCCTCGTGGGAGATCCCGGGCTGCTCGGCCGCGGTGGCGAATTCGGTCAATAGCTCGGCCGAGGGGTCCACGCCGACCAGCCGACCGGCCGGTGGCACGAGCGCCAGCGCGGCCGTCCCGCCGCCGCAGCCGACGTCCAGGACGACCCCGTCCGGGGGCAGGGACTCGAGCGCGCGGCGGCGGGAGGGCGTGTCGAGGTCGGGAGCGCGGGCGGTGACCCGGAACAGCTCGACCGGGAAGATCCACGGCGATTCGGGAGACGCAGCGAGGATCGGCTCCGGGATGGCCCAGGCCGCAAGCTCGTCGCGCCAGCGCCCGGCCGCGGTCGTCACGGTCAGATGACGGTGCCGGGCCGTCCGTCGTCGCAGACCACCGGCAACCCGGACCGGGCCCACGCGTTCATTCCGCCGGCCAGGTTGCGCGCGTCGGTGCCGCCGGCCTGGAGCGCTTCGGCCACCTGTCCCGATCGGTGACCCGACCGGCAGACGGCGACGATGACGCGGTTCGCCGGCAACATGCCCGGCCGGAGCCGGCCCATCGGAATGTGGGTCGCCTCGGCTGCATGGCCGGCGGCCCACTCGTCGTCTTCGCGTACGTCCAGCAGCAGCACCTCGCCGGCCTCGGTCAGCCGGGCGGCCTCCACGGGGTCGACGTCGCGGACAGGACCGTCGCCGGAGAAGGTATTCACCGCCCCAGGATCGCACGCGATGGAAGCCTGTTGGTGCCGCGTCGGTATCGTGCACCGGTGATCGACCTCCTGCTGCACGACGCCCGTCCGGTCGGGTCCACCGGGCCACTTGACCTGGCGGTCGACGGCGGCCGCCTGGTCGCCGTACCGGTCGATTCCCAGGCCCGCGAGCACATCTTTCTGGGGGGCCGGCTGGTCACCCCGCCGCTGGTGGAGCCGCACATCCACCTCGACGCGGTGCTCACGGTCGGTCAGCCCCGGGAGAACGTCAGCGGCTCGCTGTTCGAGGGCATCGCCGTCTGGGCCGAGCGGGTGCGCTCGCTGACCGCCCAGGACGTCACGACTCGGGCCCGCGAGGTGCTGAAGTGGCAGCTGGCCAACGGTGTCCAGCACGTACGCGCCCATGTCGACGTGTGCGACCCCGAGCTGAAGGCGCTGCGGGCGCTGGTCGATCTGCGGGCCGAGGCCGCCGGCCAGGTCGACCTGCAGCTGGTCGCCTTCCCCCAGCTCGGCATCCTCTCCTTCGACGGCGGCCGGGAGCTGATGCGCAAGGCCGTCGAGCTCGGCGCCGACGTCGTCGGCGGGATCCCGCACTACGAGCTGACCCGCGAGGACGGCGTCGCCTCGGTGATCTACGCCTTCGATCTGGCCGAGGAATTCGGCGCCCGGGTTGACATCCACTGCGACGAGACCGACGACGAGCACTCGCGCTTCGTCGAGGTGATGGTCGCCGAGACGATCCGGCGCGGAATGTCGGGACGGGTGACGGCCAGCCATACGACCGCAATGCATTCCTACAACAATGCCTACGCCGCCCGGCTGGTCGCCAACATCGCCCGGGCCGGCCTGCATATGGTGACCAACCCGCTGGACAACGCGGTGCTGCAAGGCCGCTTCGACACCGGCCCGATCCGGCGCGGGCACACCCGGGTGAAGCAATTGCAGGAGGCCGGCGTCAACGTCTGCATCGGGCACGACTCGGTGATGGACCCGTGGTACCCGATGGGCTACGGCGACCCGCTGCAGGCTGCCTTCGTGCTCGCCCACCTGGCACATATGAGTGGGGCCGACGAGCTGCGCCGGCTGATGAACATGATCACGACCAACTCCGCTGCGGCACTGGGCCTGGTCGATTACGGCCTGCTCGAGGGTGGCAGTGCCGACCTCGTCGTCTTCGACGCGCCGACCGACGTGGACGCACTGCGGCTGGTGGCGCCGAGGTTTTTGGTGCTGCGCGCCGGCCGGGTCGTGGCGCGGACCCAGCCGGCACAGACCACGGTGAGCTGGGACGGCGTTGACGCGCCGGTGACGTTCCTGCGGCCCGCTCCCGATTAGGCCGGCGCTACGCCTCCGGAAACCATCGAGCCAGCTGGCGGTGGACTTCGTGTGCCAACTGGCCGGTCAGCGGACCCTCGGCAAGGAGCCGGTCCTGAGCCTTGGCCGGCCACAGCGCAGCGATGCTGAAGGCGCCGCCGATCAACGGCCAGTCCGCCTCGATGAAACAAAGCATTCCGTGTACCGCAACGGCGGAGTGGCGCTCGTCGAGTGCCCGCCGGACCAGCTCCACCTGCTTCTTGACTCCGAGGACCAGCTCCGTACGGTCCCGGCTACCGACCAGCAGTTTCTCGATGCGGGGGCGGAACAGGCCGCCTTCGACCCGAAGCTGCGGCCGGCCTTGGTAGCACTTGGCGTCGATGACGTGCACACCGGTGGCGCAGACGGCGAGGTGATCGATGTTCGCTCTCGTGCCGGGGATCCGCCGGTCGTGGAGCAGGAGGACGCCTCGATCGGCCAGTTTGTCCAGCCGTTTCGCGAGCAGCTCCTCGCCGCGTGCTCCGATCGCCCAGGACTTGGTGCTCTGTGGGTCGTCGCTGAGCGCAAGGATCAAGCCACCCATCTTTGGGTGTGCCGCGCGGATGCCGACCGCCCGTCGGGAGGTGCGCCGCTCATGCTCGCGGCGGGCGGAGGCGCCGGCGGTCTCCGCGGCGATCGGCGCACTGTCGGCGGTCCCCGCGGCGATCGGCGCACTGTCGGCGGTCCGCTGCCTGGGCGCGACGGCCTCCCGCCCCGGTGCGCACCCAAGGCAGGTAACGAGTTTGCTTATCCGGTCGTAGCCGGCCTGCGTGCCGGGCTTCAGCGCCGCACCGCACGTCTGGCACGAGCCGGCGTACCGCAGTTGAATTCGTGCTGGCGCCATGTGGTCACCGGTCCTCGTCGTCGCGAGCCGCGTCCGAGGAGGTTTCGGCCGCTCAGGCCGGCGACTTGAGCGCGCTCACGACCCGGCCGGCAGCCGAGGTAGTGCGGTGGATCGTCCGCGTCATAGCCCGCACGATCCACCGCACTACCCAGTGGATCGACCCCGTGAATTAGCTCGGCAGGACGAGGGTCTCCGCTTTGCGGTCATGCTGCAGGGCGAAGAAAACCGCATAAAGCACTGCCGCGACGAGGAACCCGACCTCGAAGGTGATGTCGCCGAACCTGGGATAGTGCCTGGGGATCAGCCCGATGTACTTCGTCTGGTTGGAGAACAGCCAGATCGAGACGACCATGCCGATCAGCATCGCGGAGACGCCGGCCCACGGATTGTGCCGGCGGTCGAAGGGGAAACCGTCCACCCGGTTGCTGCGCCGCAGGTACCAGTCGGTCAGGTAGACGCCCAGCCACGGACCGATCCAGTACGCGATGACGAGCAGGAAACCTTCGTACTTGGCCCCGGCGTCCTTGAGGCCGTACAGCGCAAGGATGAACCCGACGGTGCCGGCTGCGACCGCGATGATCGCCCGGCGCAGAGCCAGCGGCAGCCGGAGGCCGAGGGCGAGGAAGGACATCGCGCCGGAGTAGATGTTGATGACGTTGGCGGCGACGGCGCCGAGTGCAATTGCCAGGAGCGTGAGCTTCCCGACCAAAGTGGGCAACTGGCTGGTGAAATCGGCGGTGGGATTGCCCGAGACCTTGCTCCCGATCGTGACCGATGCGGCGCCGACGATCTCCAGAATTGTGCAGGACAGGAATACGCCCAGTCCGGCCCATAGGGCGGTGGCGCGCCGGGCGGTGTCGGGGTGGAAGTAGCGGGTGTAGTCGGCGGCGTAAGGGTTCCAGCCGGCCGCGTACCCGAAGGTGGCGCCGACCGTGATGAGAAATCCGCCGGGGACGCCTTTGACCGGCGCGCCCGGGTGCGACTTCGCCAGGATGATCACGGCAGTGAGGGCGAAGACGACCGCCAGGAGCGGGAAGGCGTAGCGCTCGAAGACGTGCACGAGGTTGTGACCGAAGAACGCGATAATGATCTGGGTCGCGACGATCACGACGAGGCACAGCGCCTTGGGCAGGTGGGTGAGCGCGTTGAGGGCCAGGGCGCCGCTGACGCTGTTGACCGCAAACCAGCCCATGCTCGCTGTGACCGCGTTGAGTCCGGCCGGCAGGATGTTACCGAAGTGGCCGAAGGAGATCCGGCTCAGAATCATCTGTGGCACGCCGAAGGACGGTCCCCGGGCCGACAGCAGCCCGTGGGTGAGCGAGCCCAGTGCGGTGCCGATGATGATTGCCAGCACGGCCTTCCAAAAGGACAAGCCGAAGTACAGCACCGCGATGACACCGACGAAAACGGTGGCGAATTCCAGGTTGGGCGACATCCAGGTCCAGAAGAGCTGCCCGGGGCTGCCGTGGCGCTCCGACAGCGGGATGAGCTCGGCGCCTCCCGGCTCGATCGCCAGGACGCGATCGCCGTAGTCGCCTTCCCGGACCTCGGCCTCGATGGTCCCCGGCTGGGCCCGACCGGCCGGGCCCGGTTGCCTACTCGACATGAAGGGTGCCTTTCGTCGCTGCAGCGTCTGTGAGAGCGCACCGTAGTCCCCGCTTGTGTCGCGGGAGATACGGTCCTGGAAACAGCCGCGGCCGGCCGGTCGCGCCAATGCCGGGCCGGGGGAGTCGCCGTCGTGGAAGCTGGGCCTGCGCACCTCGCCACGCCGGCGGAGCTGGCCGAACATCCAGCGGTGCTGCGAGCCGAGCGGCTGGCCGCCGAGCTGCTGATTCCGGCGGCCCAGCGGATGGACATCGAGGGCGTGAGCCCGGAGCACATCGCCGCCGCGCAGGCCGCCGGGCTGATCGGCCTGGCCGGCACCGTCGCGGCGGGCGGAGGCGGTGCCCCCCCCGCCGTCGTCCGCGCCGTGACCGAGACGCTGAGCGGGGCCTGCGGCACCACGTGGTTCGTGTTGACGCAGCACGGGTTGCCGCTGTCGATGGTCGAGCGCTCCGCCTCAACCGAAGTCCGCGGCACCTACCTGCGGCCACTCTGCAGTGGCGACCTGCTGGCCGGCGTGGCGGTCGCGCACCTGCGCCGACCCGGGCCACCGCTGGTGACGGCCAGCCGGTCAGATGACGGCTGGATCCTCGAGGGCACGGTCGCGTGGTTCACCGGCTGGGGGCTGGCCGACGTGTTCCTGCTCGGCGCGCAGCGGGACGAAGACCTGCTCTTCTTCGTCGTCGACGCCGTCGAGCAGCCCGGGCTCAGCGCCGGCGAGGAGCTGCCGCTCGCGGCGATGGGAGGTACCCACACCAGGTCGCTGACCCTGTCGGGCCTGCGGCTCGGGGCCGGCCGGCTCGTCGACGTGGTGTCGCGGCAGCTGTGGCTGGCCGGTGATGTGGCCAGGACCGCCAATGTCACCCCGGCGGTGTTCGGGCTGCTGCGGGCCGTGGTCGGCGAGCTCGAGCTGACCGGGCAACGGCGATCGTCGGAAGAGGCATTGGTCTTGGCCCGGTCGCTGGATGCCGAGGGCGGTGCGCTGCGGACGACGGCGTACCGCCTCATCGATGAAACGCCCGCTGACGAGGCTCTCGACGAACGCCTGCGGCTGCGGGCCGCCGCCGGCGAGCTGACGGTCCGGGCCAGCGCGGCGCTGGTGGCGGCTCAGGCCGGCGGGGCGATGTTGCGCAGCGCGCCCGCGCAGCGCTGGGCCCGCGAGGCCTTGTTCCATCAGGTGCAGGCGCAGACCGCCGACGTACGCGCCGCGCAGCTGCGCCGGTATGCGCAGGTAGGCCGGTGAGGCGCTGGCCGGTCTGCGACGCCGACGGGAACTACTGGCCCGACGGCCGGTGCGCCGGCCTGTCCAGCATGGAGGCCGGCCGCGAGTCGCTGCGGGCGCTGGGATGAGGGCGCTGGTCGCGTACGGCCCCGGGGACTTCCGGCTCCAGGAGGTGGCCCCGCCGGCCGTCCCTGCGGGCGGCCGGCTGGTCGAGGTCGAGGCGGCCGGAGTGTGCGCCGGCGACCGGATGCTGTGGCGCGGGGACGGCCCGTGGGAGCTGTCCTGGCCGATGGTGCCCGGTCACGAGCTGCTCGGCCACGACCTCGAGACCGGTGAGCGGCTCACCGTCGAGGTGAAGGTGCCGTGCGGGCGCTGCCGGTCGTGCCTGGCCGAGCGGGAGAATCTGTGCGCCGAGGGGACGCACCTCGGGTCGAGCTTCGCCGGCGCGTTCGCCGACCTGGTCGCCCTCCCTACGGGTGCCCGGGTCCACCCGGTGCCCGACGGCCTGCCCATGGAGTCCGCCGTCCTGGCCGAGCCGATGGCCTGTGCACTGCACGCGGTGCGCCGGGGTGCCCCGGCGCCCGGCGCGACGGTCGCCGTGATCGGGCTGGGGGCGGTGGGCGCGCTGGCCACCTACGCGGCCCGGTCGGAGGGTGCCGGCGCGGTGATGGTGGTGACCCGGACCGAGGAGAAGGCGGCACTGGCCCGCGACCTGGGCGTCGACGAGGTGCTCCACGTGTCGGCCGGCGCGCTCGACTGCGCCGACGTGGTGGTGGAGTGCTCGGGCGATCCCGCCGCGGTCCGGCTCGCGCTGGACCTGGCGATGCCCGGCGGCACCGTGGTGCTGTATGGCGTCTACCGCAGCCCGGCGACGGTCGACCTCAATCAGATCGCGGAGTTCAAGGAGCTGACCGTCGTCGGCGGCCACCTCGCGCCGGGCTGCTTTCCCGACGCGATCAGGCTGCTCTCACTCGTGGACAGTGATGTGCTCGTCACCGGCGTGCGCCTCCTCGACGACTTCCGCAGCGCCCTGCAGCCCTCGACCCATCCCCGGCTCAAGGAAGTTCTGGTGCCATGAGCGTCCTGGTCGATCAGCTCATCGCCATAGCAGGGAAGCCGGTCGCCCGCGGCTTTGCCCTGTGGGCCGGGTGGCAACACGTCGGCCCGCCCTCGGCGTGACCGAGCCGCTCGGGTCGAGTGCCGGCGACCTGCCGGCCCTTCACGCCGTCAGCTATCGCCGGATCATGGCGCTGACCGGGCCGGCCCTCGGGGTGCTGGCCGCCGAGCCGCTGTACCTCCTCGTCGACACCGCGGTCGTCGGACACCTCGGGGCGACCGCGCTGGGAGCCCTGGCGCTGGGCGCCGGCGTGCTGTCGCTGATGGTGGGCCCGGCCAGCTTCCTGGAGTACGGCACCACCGGCCGGGCCGCCCGGCTGCACGGCGCCGGCCAGCGGTCGGCCGCCGTCGTCGAAGGCGTCCAGGCCACCTGGCTGGCGTTGGCCGCCGGCCTGCTGCTCCTCGTCATTGGTGAGCTGTGCGCCCGCCCGCTGGTGGACCTGCTCGCCGGCGGCACCCACGCCGTCCGGCCTGGCGCGGTCAGCTGGCTGCGCGTGGCGCTGCTCGGCCTGCCCGGCGTACTGGTGACCCTGGCCGGCAACGGCTGGATGCGCGGGGTGCAGGACACCCGCCGGCCGCTGGTGATCGTGCTCGGAGCCAACCTGCTCTCGGCAGTGCTCTCGCCGCTGCTGGTTTACCCGGCCGGCCTGGGGTTGCTCGGGTCCGCGATCGCCAATGTGGTCGCGCAGGCCGTGGCCATGGTGCTGTTCCTGCGGGCGCTGGGCACCGAAGGCGTCCCGCTGCGCCCGCGGTGGATCGTCATCCGGGGCCAGCTCGTCATCGGCCGTGATCTGGTCGTCCGCACCGCCGTCTTCCAGCTCACCTTCCTCGCGGCGACCGCCGTTGCGGCGCGGATGGGGGCGGCACAGGTCGCCGCGCATCAGATCGCGATGCAGCTGTGGACGTTCCTCGCGCTCGTGCTCGACGCCTACGCCGTCGCCGCGCAAGCCCTGGTCGGGGCAGCACTCGGCGCCGGCCGCGGCCCCCAGGCGCGGGTCGTGGCCTGGCGGGTCACCCGGCTGGGGACGGCGACCGGAGCGATGATCGCGGTCCTGCTGCTGGTCGGTTGGTACGCCGTGCCGGCGCTGTTCACCGGCGACGTCGCCGTTCAGGCGCAGGCGCACGTGGTCTGGCCCTGGTTCGCCGTGATGCAGCCAGCGGCCGGCGCCGTGTTCGCCCTGGACGGCGTGCTGATCGGCGCGGGGGACGTCGGTTTCCTGCGTACCGTCACCGCCGTGGCCGGGCTCGGTGGTTACCTGCCGCTGATCGTCCTCACCGCGCGCTTCGGTTGGGGCCTGGGCGGGATCTGGGCCGGGCTGACCCTGTTCGTCGTCATCCGGCTGGCCGGCATGGTGTGGCGCGTGCACGGCGATCGCTGGTCGCCGGCCGGCGCGACGCGCCGATAGGCTTCTCTACGTCAATCTAGAGTTGACGCTAGAAGGCCACATAGAGTCCGATGCGTGGATCCGGTACGCAACCCCTACGCACCGGGCGCCGGCCAGCGGCCGCCCGAGCTGGCCGGCCGCGATCGCGAGCTCGGACAGTTCGACGTGGTCCTCGAGCGCATCGCCGCGGGGCGGCCCGAGCGCAGCCTGGTGCTCACCGGCCTGCGCGGCGTGGGCAAGACCGTCCTGCTCAATGCGATGCGTAGCGCCGCCATCGGCCGGCTGTGGGGCACCGGCAAGATCGAGGCGCGCCCCGACTCGTCGCTGCGCCGGGCGGTCGCCGGTGCGCTGCATATGGCGGTCCGGGAGATCGCGCCGCGGCACCGGGCTCCCGAGCGGGTCGACGATTTCCTCGGTGTGCTCAAGGCGTTCGCGCTGCGCGACCCGGGCGCCCCGAAGAACGCCGGTCTGCGCTGGCAGCCGAACATCGACGTACCGGCCCGCCGGGGCCGGGCCGATTCCGGCGACCTCGACATCGACCTCACCGAGCTGTTCCTCGACGCCGCGTCGGTGGCTACCGACCTCGGCGTCGGGATCGCGCTGTTCATCGACGAGTTGCAGGACGTGCCCGCCGAGGGCATCAGTGCGCTCTGCGCCGCCTGCCACGAGCTCAGCCAGGCGCGGGCGCCGCTGATCGTCATCGGCGCCGGCCTGCCCCATCTGCCGGCGGTCCTGAGCAGCAGCAAGAGCTATTCCGAGCGGCTGTTCCGCTACCTGCGCATCGACCGGCTGGACCGGGTCGCCGCCGATCGGGCGTTGACCGTCCCCGCCGGGCGGGAGGGTGTCGCGTTCACCGACGAGGCGCTGGCGGCACTCGACGCGGCCGCGGACGGCTTTCCGTACTTCATCCAGGCCTACGGCAAGGTCGCCTGGGACGCCGCACCGCAGAGCCCGATCACCGACTCTGACGTGCGGGTCTCGGCGTCCGGAGCCGAGGCCGAGCTTGCCGTCGGGTTCTTCGGCAGCCGCTACGAGCGCGCCAGCCCGGCCGAGCGGGAGTACATGCGGGCCATGGCCGCCCTGGGCGACCGACCCGTGGGCACCGCCGAGATCGCCGGCGCGCTCGGCCGCCGGCCCTCGAGCCTGTCGCCGGCCAGGGACAGCCTGATCAAGAAGGGGCTGGTGTTCAGCGCCGAGCGGGGCAGCGTGGCCTTCACCGTGCCGCACTTCGGCCGCTACCTGCGCGACCAGCCGGCGTGAGCGAGCCGGTTGTGGATGAGGTGGGGGTCGGCCCGTGGCCGGGAGACTGGCCGGATGACCCGCGCTTCGACCCCGACCTGTTGGCGGCCGGCGACCGGCGCAACGTCGTGGACAAGTACCGCTATTGGCGGCATGCCGCGATCGTGGCGGATCTCGACAGCCGGCGCCACGACTTCCACGTCGCGATCGAGAACTGGCAACACGATCTCAACATCGGCACCGTCGTCCGGACCGCCAACGCGTTCCTTGCCCGGGAGGTGCACATCGTAGGTCGCCGTCGGTGGAACCGCCGCGGCGCCATGGTCACCGATCGCTACCAGCAGGTGCGCTACCACGCGGACGTCTCCCTGCTGCTGTCGTACGCGCGTGAGCAGTCGCTCACGGTCGTGGCTGTCGACAACCTGCCAGGCGCGGTGCCGCTGGAAACGACCGAGCTACCGCGGCAGGCGATGCTGATCTTCGGTCAGGAGGGACCAGGGTTGTCCGAGCCGGCCCGAGCCGCGGCCGACCTGGTCTGCTCCATCGCGCAGTACGGCTCCACCCGGTCCATCAATGCCGGTGTCGCGTCAGGGATCGCCATGCACACCTGGATCCGTCAGCACGCCTCGTAAGTGACACCTCAACAAGGAGCGAACCAATAGCGAGCGCGAAAGCCGCGGCTGGCTGAGCTGAGTCGGTGTGGCAGTCCCGTGGCAGTTACGGACGCTGTGCGACGTCGCCTAGCAAGTGGTTACCCGAGGGGGCCTCTTCGGGCTTCCCGCTCGCGTCGCAGTAGAGGATAGGCACGCGGAACGCGTCTCGCCCGGGGACGATGATGGGGTGTCCGACTTCGAGCTACCCAAAAATCTTGTGCGGGCGGTGGAGGAGAACAACGATTCGGGGTCGGTGGGTCGCCGCACCTGGACGGCCGCCCTGCCGCTCATCGTCGCCGACCTGGCGCGGCGGTGGTCGCTCGTCCTGGGCCGGCCGTTCCAGCCCGGCGGGGTCGCGTCCTGGGTAACCCCCGCGCGCAATGCGGCCGGAGCGAACCTGGTGCTCAAGGTCGGCTGGCGCCACGAGGAGGCGTTTCACGAGGCGGACGGCCTGCGGGTGTGGGACGGCGATGGCGCGGTGCGCCTCCTTGACGCGCTGGTGCTCGGCGAGACCAGTGCCCTGTTGCTTGAGGCGTGCGAGCCCGGCACCGCCCTGTCGCAAGTGCTGCCGCCGCTGGAGCAGGACGCGGTCGTGGCCGGCTTGCTGTGTCGGCTGTGGATCGAGCCGCCGCCGGGCCATCCGTTCCGGACGCTGCAGAGCATGTGCGATTGGTGGGCCGACGAGTTCGAGGAGAAGTACGGGACCGCGGCTGGGGGCGAGCCCCAGCTGGACCCGGGTCTGGCAAGGGCCGGCATCGAGCTGTTCCGCAGCCTGCCAAGCACGGCCGAGCGGTGCGTACTGTTGTGCACCGACTTGCATCCTGAGAACGTTCTGGCTGCACGGCGCGAACCCTGGCTGGTCATCGACCCGAAGCCCTACGTCGGTGACCCCATGTACGACCCACTTCAGCACATGCTCAACTTCCCCGACCGCCTCGTCGCTGACGCGGCCGGTTTCGCGCAGCGCATGGCCGGTCTCCTCGATCTCGACGCCGAACGCCTCACGCAGTGGCTCTTCGCTCGCTGCGTGCAGGAGTCCGTCGATCAGCCAGATCTGCGAAGCGTGGTGAAGGACCTCGCGCCGTGATCACTGGCCGCCGCAATCGTCGACACGGGCGTAGGTGTACGGCGGCTCAAATTCCCGCTCATTGAGGCCAGCGGGACGAGGACCGCAGCCGGCAACCGGCCCCCCTCGACCAGAATCCATTCGGAAGCGCATCTTCGACCATCGGATCATCGAGTGCATCGACTTCGGGCAGCACTTCCAGACCAGGCAGCGCTGCCCTCGTTCTGACGCCCTTCGCTTCCGTGCTTCAGCGACTGCCAGTCAGTGCCGTAAGCCCTACCGGGCGCCCGGCGGCGGCCCAAGCTCAACGACAAGCCCGCAACACCGACGTTGACGCTTCCTACTGTGGTCAGCCATACCGCGGTACGATTCCTCCCATGAAGGTCGACAAGCTCAGCGTGTCATTCGATCCCGACCTCGGCGACGCCGTGCGCGCCGCAGCGCGCCACAGCGGCGGAGGTGTTTCTCGATGGCTGGCGGACGCCGCGGCAACCAAACTCCGGGCCGAGGCGCTGGCCGACTTCCTCGACGCTTGGGAAGCAGAGCACGGACCGCTCACCTCGGCCGAACTGGGTAAGGCGGCCACCGAGTTAGCCCTGCCGAAACCGGCGTCGACCGAGCCGGTGGCGTGAGCGCGCTGGTGCTGGACGCCGGAGCATTTGTCGCGGTGGACCGGGCAGACCGCTCGATGGCTGCACGCCTGCGGATGGCGCAGCAGGCAGGACTGGACTTGCGCAGCACCGGCGTTGTCATCACCCAGGTGTGGCGAGACCCCGCCGGAAGGCAGGCGAACCTCGCTCGGCTCCTCAAGTCGGTCGACGTCAAGGCCATCGACGAACACCTGGGCAGGGCCGGCGGCGTCCTGCTGGGCATCGCCGGTACGAAGGACGCCGTCGACGCAAGCGTCGTGGCCGTGTCCGCGACCGGCGACCGCATCCTGACTAGCGACGCAAGCGACATAGGCCCGCTCGTTGCTGCATCCGGTCGCTCGATCCACGTCGTTTCCTGCTGACGCCCAACTCTGTTCGCGCAGACCGATCGCTTACCAGTCGCTTCCGGCGTACTGATGTGTTCCGTCTTCCGTGCGGTGGGCCCGAGCTTTGTTTAACGTGCCAACGGAAGCCCGGCGTGCGTGCCGCCGTCGACGAACTAGTGCCGGACGTGCGCCTCAGCCGCGGCCCGTTCTGGCGGTATCTGCTGCGATGGAACCGACCGCTGTCTCGCTAGACCATCCTTGGGTGCTTGCGGGGCGTAGGCCGCGTCGGAGGACCGCAGGGTATGTTGGCATACATGAAGCGTACGACCGTCAAGATCTCGGACGCTCTCGACGCACGTCTTCGGCACGAGGCCGAGCGACGGAAGGTGACGATCTCGGACATAAGCCGCGAAGCTCTCGAGGCCTACTTCGGCCAGCCATGCGGCCGCCGAATCCTTGGTGCCGCCGGCGCCGGCCGCAGCGGCCGCACCGACATCTCGGAGCGGGTCGAGGAGATTCTTGCCGCGGAGGTCGCGCGATAGCGGCGCTGATCGTCGATGCAGGGCCGCTGTATGCGTACGTCGACGCCGACGATGCCCACCACGCGCTATCGCTGGAGCTCCTCGAAACGCATCCGGGGCCGCTGATCGTCCCCACGCTGGTCATCACCGAGGTGGCCTACCTGCTCGGTACCCGTCTCGGTCCGGAACCCGAAGTGCGCTTCCTCGGCGACCTGGCAGACGGCGCCTTCAGCGTCGAGCCGGTGGCTGCCGCTGATTGGATGCGCATCGCTGAACTCGTCGCTCGGTACCGCGACCTGCCTCTCGGCACCGTCGACGCATCCGTCGTGGCCACGGCCGAGCGATTGGGCATACGAGAGATTGCAACCGTCGACCGGCGGCACTTCACCATCATGCGCCCCAACCACGTGAAGGCCTTCACGCTGATCCCATAAGGCCAGCTTCCGCAGTTCACCACGACGGGGACAGGTCGTTTCGCTGCAGGATCGTCCTGCGGTACTTGGCCGCTGACGGCCCTGTCCCGCGGGTCGGCACACCAGCCTCATCCCGTACGCGATTAAAGAAATTGCGCAGAGGGTCGGGCCGGATGAGCAGATGGAGGTGTTGTTCAGTTACGGCTTTCGCCTTCATCACCGCCGACCAGGAGGTCAAGAAGTACATCGGTGCCGTTCGGGATCTGTTCAAGGACCTTGAACTCGTCCTACTCGACGGGGAAGAAATCGTCGCGGCAGCCTGGGGGTTCCCATCGCGTGGACCGGGGACGCCGAAGACCTCCCCAGCGGCCACACGGGCACGCTTCGACGGGCAGTCGAAGGGCACCGCAGCGATCTGCGTCGTGACACCTTCATCATCATGGCAGCCCAGGTCTGGGGACTCTTCTTCACCGCTGCTCTGCTGCGCGTGAGTCCATCCAGGCCGACCTCACCGCCGATCGCCGGTGAGCGACTGCGTGCTCGACGCCTCCGCCACGGTCCTGGCGTTGAGCGGCAAGACCGACGCTGCGTCGGCGCTGCGAACGCGGCTGGCGGGTGTCCACAAGCATGCGCCGCACCTCATCGACGCCGAGGTCGGCAACGTGCTGCGCCGTCATGAACGAGAGGCCCGTCTGAGCCCCGAGGAGGCTCTGCTCGCCTTGCACGCCGTACGCGCGCTCGTCGACCACCGCTATCCCCATGCCGGGCCGCTG
>JAABUL010001509.1_pt1 | contig 43785 bp, 46 predicted proteins | sample 5559151 | NCBI WGS metagenome assembly JAABUL01 (sample SAMN10711876, study PRJNA513368) | rock metagenome | isolation source: Antarctica rocks | place: Antarctica: Victoria Land, Pudding Butte sud | reverse complement strand
TGTGTTGATGTTTGGTGAGTATCCAAAAGTGTGATGCAGAGCAGAATGGAAAGGTAGGTTTGAAAGGGAAAAGGAGTGGATATGGGGGAGAGACGAAGATGGGAAAAAAGAACATACGTCTTTTTTTTTTTATTTCCTGACGGTAAAATTAGCCGGTCGGTTTTGGGTGTTATACTACTAATAAATGTTGCGGAGTTTGTTACCATGAAAAGATTCTAGAAGGAACAAGGATGACCCAGGATCTTGCGGCTGTAAGGCTGACCAACCGACCGCCTTTTTCGATCAGGTAACTTATAAGGGGCAAGGTAGGTACCTTGACCCTTTACTGGCCTCTTACAGTACTTACTGTTACTCGATGGTAGTACTTGGGACCGGATGAGGAATCAAGGATGGGATGTCGGATTGTTGCTGTTATTGTTGGGATCGAGTATCTAACAAAGAATGATGCGACGATGACGACGTGTAATAGTGCAGAATCTGAAATTGGCAATAAAGAAATTTGCTCCCCAAACCCCAAGACAGTGGACGCGAGTACCAAATTCAGGGCGTTGGCACTGTTGGCTACTTGTTTCTCATCGGGGGGGTTTGGACTTCACCACTTCGTATCCGTCCGTACCTGAAAGAATCACCGTAGTACCGTCGTACGTCTTAGTATCTTACAACTATTCCGTACTGTTCCCCGTTCACGACTGTTGTGCTCAGATCATGGGAGTCCCCATTCGGTCCCGGTGGCAGCCGTCGAGCAGTCGGCCCTTTGCTCTCGACGAGTCGCAACTCACCCTCTGTCTCTTGGCTGCTGGACGGTGTGCAGTCCGCCCCGAGAGCACGAGGCTGGCGTCCACCAATCATCTGGCGCACAGGCAGCCTTACTGATTGGCGCTCGCACCCCCAATCATCATCATCACGCTCACATCCCACCGACAGCAACTTCAGCTATGCCCCTATCTGTCTGTCTCTCTATCTACCTCTCTACCGACATACCGACGATACACGGCAACTCCGAGCCCGCACAATCCCCTCCGTGTGAAGTTGCTTCGTATTGATTTGATACGTGGCCGCTGTGGTCATCAATCATGGATGGCCCGGCAATCTGGTTCAACCCCATAGTACTAATGCCCCAGGGCGGGAAAGCACGACGCCTCCGCTTTTGATTAAATCTTAGCTCCGTCAGTCGTCACCAGCGTATCTCGATGACTCAGCTTACTGTACTAGTAGAGTTACCGTACCTTAGTCCCTTAAGCTTAGGTTGGGATCAGTGAGTGCCCAGCTTTAATCTTTATAGTATTGTACCAGTCTCGCGTGTTGTGCGGTGTTATATTCTTTTTATCGTTGAAACAGTTTCATCGCCGATTCGAACGAGGAGCAGTTCGTTGCAACTTGGTTGGTCCCCGGTGGGCGGTTGAAACAGCCCATGGTCCCATGGATTGCCATGTATCCGTTGAGGGAGTGCCAAGATCATGCATGGTCAACCAACACATAGCCAAGCCTTCATCGAGATCTGGTCCTTCTACAGTAGCTCTCATGCACACCCGCTTCATGCGAGTGGATGAGTGATGACTTGCATAACAATGAATAGGTACTCGTACACAATCATGTTGGAGATCGACCTTGCCTGCTCGGCCGCAACTCCCGAAAGGCAATGCTTTGCATAAGCGTGGATGATTCACGCTCATTTCTCCTCAGCAGTTGTACGAATCCCCCCACAATCAACGCTATATCTAATATTCCAACTCTCACGTGGGCTTGATCTGCCTCATCCTCACACCGATTCCATTGGATATATGTGTTCCCGTTACACGCCGGCGCTCTTCTCTTCGTTCGCCTCACCTTTCCTCTTAGCGTACATATCTGCACACAACTCTCTGCCAATGCCGCTAACCATGTGCCCGCTCGAATTTGGTAATTGACTGGCGTCACTGAGCCTTCCTGGATCCTCTCCATGGATCACATTCCGATTGCGCTCGGCGTACTTCATCGACAGATGATGACCCGATCGCTTCCGGCCCATTGGGCCCCCAACTTCCATTGCGGTGTTCAGCCCCCCAACGTTGAAATCCATCTCGACGCTGCTTTCGCCGGTTAAATACAGGTACCAATATACGGCAGCGACGAAGATGCCACCCCCAACGGTATTCCCAATCACGGCAGGTATCATAGATTTCCAGATATATAGGCCGACGGTTATTCCTGGCGCTCCGTTCCAAATACCAATGGGGATAAAGAACATGTTGGCAATAACATGGTCTAGGGCCAGTGCCACAAATGTCATCGTTGGTAGCCATATGGCTATAATCTTCGAAACGACTTCTCGTGACGATATGGAAATAAAAACTAAGGTTGATTTTGAGCCTGCCGTCACACTGACCTCCAGCAGCTCACATACCTGCGAAGCAGACGAGCCAGTTTGCTGCGTGCAAGAGGAATATTAGAAACCGACAGGCTATCAATGAGCTCTTGGACAGTGTCTCACCGCCAATACCACGAAGGAAGACCTGGTGCCATTGAGGGTTGACTATTTTCATTGTGGCGAAGTTTATGGTCTCCGTCCGGTATACTGCCATATCGAAGACACCGCCATCTATATCTGGCCTGAGCAACTGTTACATCCGCTACGCTTTGATGCTGACTTACATCCCGTGATGATGGCCACAAAGAAGAGCATGCCGGCGAGGTTCCCTAGGAAAGAGACAACCTAGTTGATGAGAACATCGATTACGCTGATTCGGCGGTGGAGGAGAGCTGTTGTCATAAACTGGAACAATTAGCGCTTCACCGCCGCCTTGATCACGCTACGTGTACCATGACATTGCTTGTGAACAAATCTGCTCCGCTCTTGGGTTTGTCAGCCGACAATAGATTTGGTTATTGGGACGAATAGCTCATACAAGGACGATCATCACAAGACCAATTGGGAAGAACAATGCCCCGATAGTCCTTATCAGACCGGGAGCATTGGCCTGAAACCAAGGCGCAGCTTCTGTACTAAGAGCGATGGCGCAGCTGTTGCCATGCAAGAGTCAGTGTTATCTTCTTGCGGCACTATGAACCATTGCCAGACGGTTGACCTACCCGAAACCAAGCAAAGGACCAGCCATGAAAGAATTGAAGAACAACTTGTCAAGCCTCATGTGAGCTTTTTTGCATCCAATCCTCGACACCAGCTCAACCGTTTGTTGCGGCGTAAAGGCATCCATGACTGCAGCAACTGATCGAAAGGGCTAAAGAAATCGGGCTCTGTGCGTTAAAAAGCGTCTCACAAGGATGGAGAGATAATCGATGCCAAAGACAAGAGATTTATCGTTGATTTTCGTACGTTAGATCTCAGAGATCTACAGACAACCCGAGACAGTATATGGAGTAATTACTGTTCAGCGAAGACTCGTTGACAGCAACAGAAGAATTTGCAACATGCAAAACGAGAAAGAGGAGAAGTGACCATAGGATAAACCCCATCAGCCAAGGAATCCTCCAAGGCATCTGGGATCAACACGCTCTGTAGTGGTATCCATCGCTTCACCTTCTTATCATCGTGCATTGGCTCAGAGATAGACGATTAGATGCTTTCTGATGGAAAAGCAAAACATATTAGCGCCACACTAGCGCTACTGATAGGAAGCCTCGGGAAGCCTTCTCAGCAAAATGAGGAAATCCAAAACAATCGAGTCAGCTAAGATCAATGGGTAGATTATTTAAAAGATTCATTGTGAACAAAGCAGGATCAAGAATTGTGTCCATGATATGGTATCGAAAGCAAAGCATGTGAATCGATCGACAACCTGACTGAACTCCATTCTCGAGAAACCCATAGACAAATCCAGCGCAAACCAGGATACCGTTGAATAGTCGCAACTTCCTAGAGAAATTTGCATCATGGGAATGCGATAATATGGCACGATCACATGCTATCTCTTAGTTTCGTATCGTCCATCTCTGGAATCCTAGGTAGATTCAAAAGACGAATGAGGCCGCACAGAACATGCACATGAAAAACAAGCGTATGAGGCTCGAGTAGGTTGGTATCGATTACACTACCAACATATATATAAAAGGCTAATCTTCTTCGATCCAGAATTTGGCGCGAGAACCTAGTGAGTCGAGTTCTCCATGACTTAGAATTTCCATATGGGTAGATTCTTTTTGTGTTTTCTTGCTCCTAGTTTCCAACGCAAGGGTCTCTTTTTTCTGCCAACTTCACATTTGAATACTTGACACCTTTTACCATATAGTCATTCTACTCGGACTACTTCTTCGTGAGCCTCGCTGGCTTGGAAATTGAGTTGGCGTAAGTGCGCTCAAACTTCAACCAATATTGAACACCAGAAATTTGACGTCTCCTTCATCCAATTACTTAAAGAGTCTAAGGAACGAGCTCGATGGCAAGTAGACATCTTGTTCCTATTACCCTTTCATCGAGCCACTTCTAAGATACCGTCACCAAAGTCACTACTACCTAAGCCATCCTAACGTAAAGTGCCCGCAGCGCACAGTGTTGATATGGAGAAATGGCAGCTGCCCCATCTCGTGTCAAGGGACGTTTCGACAGGACGGCCCCCAAAGCAAAATGTCAATTGGCCGAAACTGGCCCATTCTCTACAGCCATTCAGCCAATTCTATTGGTCATATGGGTTTAGAGATTATTGAATCTAAGCCGATAATGCTGTTTCATTGAAGTGTGGGAAAGACTTGTCAATCGCATGACCATATCGATCTGAGAGCTATAAACTATTGTAACGAATCAGCACGACTGTTATTTAATTCTAGTACACGCTTTGATATCTGGGATCTCGGTTCTTCAGGTACAGACTGCTCTACCCAAAATAGCCACCAATGCAATCCTGGTGACACTTGATACTTGAATTTCTCTTCATGCAAGAAAACTGAGCTGAGGTACTGCTGTTAGGCGCAAAGAAGACAGCAGTTCGCTAGCCGCATATGTTTGGCAAAAAAAAGGGAGTCAGCTGAAAACTAACAAGAAATCTGAAACGCACAGCAACATTAGAAGCTCACGTGATCGAAATGCGCTGCTGTTTCAAGTCTAAATATGGGATGTGCAAGCAGACAAGCGATGTCACAAATCCGAGACATTTCTTGACTCCTGCATCTGAGCCACAAGGCCCCCAAATGGCCGTTTGCGACCGGTCTGTAACAGATGATTGTGCAAGGCGCAACCTCTTTCAGGTATAGTATGAGTTCTGTACCTTGGGCCTTTTGTGCTTTGATCTCTTCCTTTACAAACTTTTCGCTTTGTTTGACGTAATTGTCTCGAAAGCTGGTGGGATTCCTTGAGTGTCATGCACTGTGAACTGTATGGCCGCTTTTCTCAACGGCGGTGGCGACTGACTGGCTCACGCGCGCCCACGTCCGAGTGCTGCAAGCCTATTCCATTTCCAGCGTACCGAGAGGTCAAATGGAAGGAATAAAGCCACATGGTGTGGGAACGGGGGATTGGTCGCGGAAGATGTGTGAAGGACCTTGCTTAAGCGCCGTAATATCTTCCAGACGGGACAGATGGCCAGCTGCCGGCCATCATCAGGATCGCCATATGAAGATACCCCTCGGTGAAAGTGCTGATTTCTCAATGGAGGGGGAAAAGCTTTTCACCACTGGTGTCGTTCACTGGCTGCAATCAATCTTCACCGCCTTTTTGGTGTGATGGGTTGAAGAACCGGTGGGGGACTGCCAGAGGTGAAGGTTCAGCGAATTGAACTGGAGAAGTGGTGGATTGAGAGGCATGCCATGTATCAACGGGCACCCCCTAAGTAATTTGCCGTCCAACTCCAGCCCTGATTAGGCGCAAGTTTCCTGGTAAGATGGAGGAAGTCAAGCCCCGAGCAATTCTGATTCGAAGTCCAAGTACCACCAACAACGCCAAACCCAATCAAGCCAAGTCGCGTTGACACTAGCTGTGCTAGTGGCTTTCGCTTCTCTTCCATCCCCTCCGCGCAGATTTCAACTTCCAGTCCCCCAATTCGACTTTATCATCACTGCACACTTTACACTTCCACTCTCCCTTCAGTAATACCCTTGGGTTCTGTTAACCTTGTCTATCTCATAACACCACATCACCACCATCGCCACCATCACCACACAACTGTCGTTGATCATCTTACCTCTTTGTTCTTCCATATCCCGTTCTTTCGCCGTTCTTGTCGCTAAACCCCCTTCTCCAAAGGCGTGTCCGTCCGAAGTGGCATCACGTCACACACATCGAAAAAGCTTTGTCGCGAGCGAAAAGGTACCGTGCTTCGTCTCGACCGTTTTAGATCCTCGTCTTGTGGATTGCAGCGCAACGACAAGTCCTCCATCGCCACATCGTGCACCTTCCCCAATTCACATATCGTCAATCCTTAAAAAGGCCACTTGTGCCTACTTGTAATTCACTTCTGACCCCACAATCACGTTGAGCTTCTTCCGTCGTTCCTTCCTCGCATTCACCTACCGGCTGGTCGTGTAACCCCAAAAAGGTGAGCGGCCCTCTCCAACACAAAATCACCCACAAACACTTGGCTGATCTGAGCTTTTTGGAATAGAGAGATCAAGTTTCTTAATCATATCTACGCGGTAGCAATCTTGCTCCTGCTGTCTACTTCCACCTTGTAACAACTGATACGACCCGCACATCAAGAGTCCGTCCAACCACACTCTGTCAGAAACACTGGTCGCTTGTCGCATCAATAATTGGGACCCTCAACAAGGACATCTTGAATTCATTCACCTACCTAGATACACCGTTTCTCAGCTTAGGCCATTAGCTACTCGTCTTGTATAGGATTTTCGAGCAGCTACCGAATTCTTGACATCAACATCGGAACTTTCTTCCGCCCTTTCAACGCTTGCACATACGTTAACACTACGACACTTTCAGTCAATATGAGTCTAGACGCTGGCGGCCTCGCTCAGATGACTTACAACCACCACAACTCCTTCGCAAATGGCCTCGGCGTTCCTGGGTCTGGATTTGCCTCCCGTGGAAAGGGATCTCATATCAAGCGTCTCAGTGTAGCTCCTCCTAGCAACATCTCAACCATCGATGAGACTCAGCAAGCCAACCTTAATCCGACACCAAGGACTAGTCGTTCTCACCTGCTAGCCGGACTGAGAACCGCTCCAAGGTCTCCAACCTTTCCCACTTCCGCTCCGCCAACCCAGGTGCAGCAACGCTTTGGATTTGAGCCGCAGAGCAGATATCTCAACAAAGAGAACAACCAGTTTAGCTACAATGCCCCCCAGACGGCAATTGGTGGGAATTTTCCGAAGAGTGACCCAAGTCGATACACTAGAGATGGGAACATCCACATGTATCCTGGTGCCCAGCCAATGATCGCAAGTGCGCAGTCAATCCTCGCACCACCTGCCATACCGTTTGCGGAGCATGATAACTCCAGCATGGACCCGGATATCTATGCAGAGCTTGTTGCAACCAATCAATACCTTGCGCAGCAGCAGATGCGCCTCCAGCAACAGCTTATCAACGTTACGGCGGCAGCTCAACGACAGTCCCAGGGGATGCATCTCAATGAGGGAATTGGACAACAACAATACGTCCAGTCACCGTTGACGCTCAACAATGGCTATTATAACACCAATCAGCAAGCCATCAATGGACTGCAGCCGTTGATTCAAGCAGTTGCCAACCAGCCCGGGGTCTACTCTGTCTACAATCCCCTAACTGGCCAGCAGTCGTACTATATGGATAACCTGGCTCAGGGCCAAGCTGTTTCTCCGCCCGCTGTTCCTACCCAAGATCTTAGCCACTCACCACCTCCGCTAACGCCTACCTTCCGTGCTCAAATCTCGCCTCCGCCAGCGGAGACCTCGGACCCTCTCAACGCCTATCGAACCGAGTCTCCGAGTACCTATCGCTCTAGTTCTCCTCCAAAGTCAAACCCGTCCCCACCGGTCGACGTGAACCCACTCCCGCCTCCATCCGCCACCGCTTTCCGACGAAGCCACCAGAAGTCGCTGTCTTTCGCTCCGAGCTCCAATGCAGGTGCATCTAGCCCACTTGATGGTCTGAAGACTGGCGTGGCGAGATCAGCTGGGTTTCCTCAGACTCCCATGTCTGGTACTTTCGGGCCTGGACAGGCACGTGCTGGGGAACATCCTATCCGTCAGCCTCGAGGACCTCCATCGTTGGAGGAACTTGTTGCTAAGCCAACGGCAAAGCACGAAGGCAGCAAAAACTTCGCTACCCGGCAACGTCGTCGTGCTGTGCACAATCTCGTACGTGCAGGCTTGGAGCGTCGCGGTGCATCTCGTGGCAGCGGTTCCATCGATAGCGTTGGGAGCATGACCCCTGCCAGTGAGTGCGAAATTACGTTCTCCGTCTCTTCCGACAATGACACCGATAGCGTCGGTAGTGGCAGCGGCAGCGGCAGTTTGTCTGGCACGCCCAGTCTAGGCAGCTTGCGTGCAGCAGCTAACGGCGCCATTGGATCTGAGCGGAAAGAGCTGAAGGAACGTTCACGAGACAGGAACTCGACCGGCAACGCCTCATTTACTACTGCTAGTATCAGCAGTGATGAAGGTGCGACCATTGGAGGCAAGCTTGTGGAGGTCAAAGCTGAGGAATCCAAGGCCGTGGACGGGAGACGCAAAATGCCTCTTCTGGTGCTCCAGGAGGCTGAAAAGCGCAAGAGCTCCATCTTTTGATTGCTGCCCAACGGTTCTGCAATTCGCCTTGGGTAGATCCCAACGGCGCTACTCTGACAGCTTAAAAGTGCACTTCATTCCAGAGGTTTACTGGTAATTCCTGCATGCCCTTTACGACTATGACATTTTCGACAGTCTTTACTTATTTTACCGATTAATAACCACGTTCCTTGTGTACACTTCTACCTCGACAGCTGGTCTTGCTATCGGCTATTCTGTTTCGTCCTGGACAGCACCCAGTTTGCATCCCGGACGACCTGCCGGCAAATCTTTCGAGTTAGCGTTTTTCATGCTTATGAGAGGAGAGATGGATACGAGATGATGGCTAGGCTATACAGTGATGGCAGGGAGGCAGGAGGGTTGTGGAGGAAGATTTTAGTTGGGCTTGTATTAGCCATAAGAGATGGGGGGGTGTACTTGCTATGCGAGCTACAGTATTGAAGGAGATTAGAGAAATGGAAACACAAACATGATGGTTGCACAGAATTCTCGATGCCAATGTCCATGTGATTGAAGTAGCTTTTAGGTGTTATCTACAGGGATTACTATGAGGAGAGTCAGCAAGGTCTACGAAACGGCATAACAACAAAGCAGGATGTAAATGAGTATAGCGCGCCACAAGGAGCAAAGCCATCGCTTCCCCCCCCCTTGAACTGCAAAATCCAGAACTATGTCATCGAACCTTTTCATTCGCTACATGTGAGGGTTCTTTGCTTGCTTGTTTGTACCATAACGGGGGGGGGTTAGGTAGAATGGAAAAAAATCCGACGGTGGTGGAGAGGAGATGTTTGGGTTTTAGGCTGTTGATGAGAGAGGAAGCGTTTTTCAAAGATTCAAAGAACAGATGAAAAAGGCACTCTGGAGAATGCGACCATTCCCCGATCTTCGAACATATTCCGACTTCTACGGGAAAAAAAAATGCAAGGCCGAAGAAAAGTCGATGAATGTTTTTTTTGATAAAGAAAAAAAAAATTTCGATATTAGCTTTTTGGGGATTTTGAAAAAGGACTTTTTTTTTTTTTTTGGTATGTATATGAGATGTGGATGGATGATATATAGTACTGCGAAATTGGAGTTGGGGTGGTTGAGGAGGGGGGAAAGGGGGATTTGAGAAGGGGGGTTGGGAGGGGTTTGATGGGGTTTGATAGGGGGATGGTGGAGATGGGCCGGGGGGATGGGGTTGGGTGAGGTTTTGGGGGGATGGGGATGTTGGTGGGGTTGGGGTTGGTAGGTGTTGAAATATGACTGAACTAGAAGGCTTTGCAGCATATGTAGGATGTGTGTTTGGGTGAAGTTCTATGGAGGTTCGAAGCTTCGGTTAAATACAGTGCGTCATGTGACCTCGATAGGTCCGAGCATAACTCCCGTTTCAACAGTAGGGAGGGAGGGAGTTTGTTGTTGTTGTTGTGGTGGTGGTGGTGGGGGAATACAGCGTTGGAGTGGATGTTTTTGTTGTGATGGGGGGTTGATGTTGATGGTTTTTGAATGAGGAGAGAAAGGGGGGGAGGGCGAGACTTGGGGGGAATAGGATATGGAGATGGGATTGGGGGGTCTGGCGGTGGAGTTGGGATGGGTGGCGGATGACGAGATGGGACGATACTGGGATTTGATTTGGTTTGGTTTGGTTGGTGTTGGACAATGAGGAAAATGGGGAATCAACGACCGCGATGGCCGAGGATGAGGGGTTTTGGGCGGTGGACATGTGTAGGTCATGTAAAGGATTCGCTTTGGTTTTCACACTGTTGAAATGAAAAAGTACTATTAAAAAAAACAATAACTCTCTGCCCTTGAAGAAACTTTTTCTGAGGAGGAAAAATTTGTAGGATGTGATCGGTGGGTGGGAACGAGGAACGCGGCTGCTCGGCACGATCTCTGTGGTGTTGGGAAAGGGGGATTGGGATGGGTTTGTTGGGACGGGTTGGCATAGGATTAAGGATTAGGATCAAAGAAATAAACCGCGAGGAGAGAAATAGGGGGATTAACGGTACGAAACATGTTGCCCAACCCCAAAACCTCCTGTTAAGTGATAGAGTAGTACTAGGGCGGTGAGAACATATTCAGCTTCCTGAACACTGGCAGCAACATAACGACGAGCTCGCCTCCTGATTATTACCACGAAGGGATTCCAGTTCCGATCGTTAAAAGGCACCCTTGGAGAAATGGAAGAGGAAAGGAATGAAAAGAAGAGGATGTGACCTGTTCGCCAATTTAGGATTATGGTTATTTTGCGGGAAAAAAAATCGATTGATACGAAAGACAGGTGACTGTTATAAGAAAAAGACCATCTTCAAAAGCCATATTGCTCCTTTTTCGAAACGATGTAAATGGCATAAATTACGCTAATAGTACTATAATGAGAATTAGAGCGGAGTTTGCTTGCCTTTTTGAAAGATTACTTAGAGGGAAGCGTAGGTAGGTAGGGTGCGCTGAGGGGATGATGGTAAAGCCGAGGTAATGGATGAGGTGAGTTTTGATGGATGAGAGGATGGATCTCTAAGGTTATACTTTTTCTGGCGCGTCGGTGATGGAGGTGGGATGGGTATGCGGGGTTTCTGGCGACGAGGATGGGGAAGGGTGGCGATGGAGGTTGGGTTAGGAGAACGGGAAGAAGGACTTTTGCTGTTTTCGATGTTTAGTTGGATTGGAGACGCTGCTGAGCATGGAAAGGTTTCGAGAGGCTCGACGGGCAGGTAGTCGACGTTTGGATTAAGCGTGGATGATTGGTGAGAAGGGGAGTGTACGATGCGAGATCCAGGTGGAAACGGATGTATTTGTTGCTATGTAGCTTGGTGCTTGTGATTGTAGAAACCCCCTTTGATGGAGTTTCGAGCGAAAAACGCGATTCGGAAGGTTTCCTCCCAACGTCCGAGTAAGTCCTTTGCCGCGGCGTACGGTGGCTCTTAGATATCGGCCGTGTAGTGCGCAGGTGCGCCGGCAACGAACCCGTTCATACCACCCTTAGGCGCCCCGCCGTTAAGACGATCGGTGGGCAGCATCGCAGCCCCATACATACCAGCACGGGACCCACGAGCCGCCAGGTCCCCAAATCCATAACTCGTCTCCATTTCCCCTGCCGGCTCTCCCGCCTTCGGCGCCGTATAGACAAAGCACCCATCCACGCCCCCCCACGCCTTCCTCTCCTCCCACTCCCTCCTCGTCTTGACCTTGAAAAACCGCTTGAACGCCTCCATGGCCGTCTCGAAAGCGCTGCCTAGCGGCGCGAGCACCTGCGTGGCTTGCGAGCCGGGGCCGCTGTAGCGGATGTAGGTGGCGTAGAGGTGGGGGATGGTGTGGGATTCGTGGAGCTATGGGGGGGGGTGAGCTAGGGGTTAGAATAAGGGGTGAAAGAAGGGCGGCGAGGGGGAGGGGGGGAGGTACTTTTAGGGAGTAGCGTTCATTTCTGTTGGTGAGGAGGTCAATGCGGGCCAGGGTGATGTCATAGAGGAAGTTTGTACGGTCGCGGTAGATGTGGTAGCCGTCTTGGGAGCGGGGAGGTTAATGATGGGTTTGGATGAGTGGTCGGGAAGGGGAAGGGGTGGGTACCGGAGTGCATTGCGTCTTGGAAATCGCGGCAGGATTTCTCAAAGGTTTCTACTTCGGGACGGTCAGCGGCTTCCTTGATGACAGAATAGAGTGTTTGGAGAGAAGCTTACAGCCTTTCTGGATATTCTCTTTTCTGACCACCTTCTTCTCGGCCTTGGCTTTGGCGTCGATCTTGACTTGACGGCTCAGCAAGTAGGGCTTCTCCCCTTTCCGAGATCCTTTCATCAGGCTATCTTCCAGCCAGTCGAAAGTGACAATTTTCAGGCTTTTGATTGCGCGGGCTTGCTGAACTGGTAAGGCATAAGTGTGAGTAATAAGCTTTCGAAACCAGTAAGCATACGTACCCATTGTGACCGACTTCTTGTAATGCTCCTTGCTACAGACCAAATGCGTAACCTCGGCGGAGATCTTAGGCGCAAAGGTACCGCCGTTGGCCTCTATCCATTGTCTCATCTTGTCGTGCGTGCGCGTCTCGCCAAAATCTCCGGTGATTGCAATTGTGAAACGCTTGAGCGGGTCCTTCATGTCGGCAGGTAGTATTGGATAAAAAAGAAGAGAAGTAGAGGTAACTCTGATAATAACTGCTCAAGAGGTTTTGTAAGCGTAAGGGGAAGCAAAGTTTATGTTGATAAGTCCTTAAAGCTTGAACTTATGAAGACGTGAAGTTTTCCGCCAAGGGAAAAGGTAGTGTCGGAGTGACAAAAAAGCGAGAAAAGAGCAGACGTAAAGTTCACTGCAAACGACGGATGTCGTAGGACCGAACGACTGCGATCTGAGTTGTAGGAGATCTGGCCGGCTAGACGCACACGACGTGTTTTGAGGTCGAGATCTATGGGCTAGGAGGTCGGTACTGAGGTTGGATTGACGGCTTGATGTTCAATGGATGTGGTAGTGGTAACGATGTTGAAGGGAAGTTCATCGGACATAGAGCCGGCTGGGACGAAGGGTTAGACTAATCGATGAATGCGCGTCAAGTTTCTTTTGGAGGTGAGGTTCTCGACTCCGCCAAATTTGCCATCGCAATGCTCACATTTAGGTCCAAGGCACTAGGATGATTCCGCATTGCATCATCAGATGGAGTGAAATATCGGGACCACGCTCTGCGCTTCTGAACCCTAATGAGTATCTCAATTGTGCGGATAAAACGAGTTGGTTCAGTCAAGGAGTTGAACATTTGCCTATAATAAATCTTGATAGCTGCCTTTCAGAGTTGCTTATTGGGGGTATGTGAGATGTCGAATGACGATAAAAAGATATACGAAAGGCCAAGTGAGTATATTTCCAGTCCCAAGAAACATGCAAAAAGACACACCATATCATCATTCCACTGCCGCATGTTTCGCCGCCCTCACAAAATCTCTGATCCTTTCTAGGCTCTGTGCACCGTCTTTCTCCACTCCACTACTGACATCAACAGCGACCACTCTCGAACCGTGACCACGAAGCTGCTCCAAAACACTCCCCACGTTCTCCGGCTTCAGTCCACCCGCCAAGATTATGCTTAGGCCAGGGTCCGAGTCCAAGGCTGTTTGAACTGCAGCCAAGTCCAGCATCTGTCCTGTTCCACCAGCTGCAGAGTCAAGTAGTGGAAGGGCATGGTACCCTCTGCGACCAAGCTCTGCATCATTAGGCCCGAAGCGATGAATCACAGGTACTGGTATGAGAGACGCCCATTCAATGGGTTCGGAACCATGAAGCTGGACAGCATCAAGATCCAGCAGCTTTTGCTGGGCAAGAACATAGGACAGCGGCTGATTCTTGAATACGCCAACGATGAGAGCCCTATCTGCTCGACGGAAGAAATTAGATGTATGATCAAAGTATTCGGTCGCTCCTGGCAGGGTATTAGGGCTAGGCTCTGTGTCATCTCTCATCGATGGCTTTGCAGTCTCATGCACTGTCTTTGATATCGAAAGAGCAGTATCTCGAGACACATAGCGCTTCCCTTCGACTAATATTATACCAATGAGATCCGCCCCTGTCTCGATCGCGGCCTTGGCAGCTTCTGGCGTTCGTGTACCACATATCTTGACCAAAAGATCTTGTTTATCGAGGCTGTTAGAGACTGTCTCTACGCCCCCAAGGAGGTCATTAGTGAACGCAGCAGTATCGGTAGCACGCATTAGAGCTTCCCCAACTAGAACGGCACCAACTCCATTCTGTTTGTACGCTTTGAGGTCGTTTGGACCGGATATTCCACTTAAAGCACAGACAACTGTCCCGTCCTGTACCTTTTCCATCAAACGTGTGGTCGTATCGAGATCGACTTCAAAATTAGTCAAATTGCGATTGTTGACCCCAATGACTCGAGCTCCAAGGCTGGTGGCAATCTCCATCTCTTCGACAGTATTGACTTCAACCAAGGGTTCCATACCAAGACTTTGCGAGTAACAGTACAACGTCCAAAGAGTGCTTTTTTCAAGCATCTTCACAATCAGCAATACTGTATCCGCTCCTGCCAGCCTCGCCTCAAGGATCTGGTACTTATCAAAGATAAATTCTTTGCGTAAGACAGCCGGCCGGTTCGGCATACCTTCAAGGCTTTGTCTTACCGCTCGCAGATCTTCGATGCTTCCTTTGAACCACTCGGGTTCTGTGAGCACTGAGATTGCGCTAGCGCCAGCCAAAGCGTACTTCCTCGCCTGTGCAGGAGCACAGGTCTCTAACGAAATGTCACCTTTTGACGGCGAAGCTCGCTTAATCTCAGCTAGCAGCGAGAGTTGATATGGTGAGACTCTTAACCTGTCTGGAAAACAGATCTGGGCGGGCGCAAGTTTCAAATCATACGACGATTGCAAATCATGAAGCCGTTGAGAAGGAATAAGCTTTTGTGCTTCAACTGCAATCTTTCTATGCCTGTAGATCTTATCTAACATCGACTCATTTTGTTTCGGTTTGGCATCTGTCGGGGATACCCAATGTGGCATAGGACTGCCATTCGTGCCATTAATGTCATTGACACCATTCAGGAGTGTCGGCGCTTTTTGTTGCTCTTGTAAACGGTCATTCTCGGCCCAGGAGCCACCCCTCATATTCAGAAAATTCTTAAGCATTGTTCTTCCCTCGGCAGTCAGTATACTCTCGGGATGGAATTGGACTCCTTCAACAAGAAGATCTTTATGACGGACGCCCATGATGATGCCTTTGCCGCCATCCGGACCACTCGCAATCCAAGATGTGACTTCGAGACATTCAGGAAGGCTGGGGTGCGTAGCTGATAGCGAGTGATAGCGCGTCACTGGTAGATCTTGAGGAAGACCTGCATATAACCCTTTAGAGTCGTGGCGTAGGGGAGAAGTTTTTCCATGCAGAATCTCGCCCGTCACCTCCACCTTACCGCCAAAGGCAGAAAATATACATTGTCTAGGATGTCAATCAGCTTCAAGATACTCGAAAATCGATATGAACGGCATGACTTACTCTCCCATACAGACTCCTAGAATTGGTATTTTCCCCGCAAATCTTTGGATTACTTCGATACTTATTCCTGCATCTGTATCTGGGTGTCCAGGCCCAGGACTTACCACAAGTTGAGTAGGATTTAGTGCTTCTAGTTCATCAATAGAAATTTCATCGTTGCGGTATACAGTGACCGAAGCCCCCTCCAGGACTAGATATTGATATACATTCCAAGTAAAAGAATCATAGTTGTCAACAAGTATCAAGTTGGACGCGCTTGGTATTGGCGGTGCCGCCTCTGGGTGATTTGGAGAGTGATCAATAAGATTGGATGGCGCCATTCTCAAGAATCAGTCAACTTTCCCCAAAACCGTAGAAGGATTGCTGTTTCAAGGCTTGACAAGGCGATTCAGCGTTACCTTGGGCTCAAAATCTTAGTTGGCAAGCCTTCAGCTTGTCGATTGTCTTAATTAGATATGATTTCAAAGGGCACAATTACTGGGAATTAAGGATGTCTATGATCAGGGCGCGGGCTTCCAATACCATTATCCACAGACTAGAGTGAGATAGATAGCTATGGTAGATGTGGGATCGTTGAGCATTAGTATTAGCCAGATCAGCAGAGGTGTTTTGGAAATGTGTAAAGCGCTGTGTGCTGGATGATTCACTGCTGAATATTAGGTTCCTATTGTAAGCTGACGCTGACGCGCTAGCGGAATCTTACAGAAACGAATCTCGCGTTTCCTAACCTAAACCCTACTTCTACGCTCCCAGTAAGGTATCGTTTTAGACAGCTCAGTGATGCCTTAATGGCACCAATTGGAGAGTCTTGTTACTTCCCCCCTCTTGACAGGTGCTTGAGCGGGGAACATCAATTAATGTGAGTAAAGTCTAAGTATGTGGTACAACGGCTTATGACTTCCCAGATCATGGAAGGCAGCTTTCACAGGCCTGTCGCAGCTCGATGACCAGTCAGCCGACAGCTCCTTGAGAAGGCATCTGATCGACTCCCATACTCTTGACCTACTGGTCCGCTCGTTCTCCCCCTTTTCCCCTTCAACTTCCCAAACCAAATCGAGCTTTGAGACAAAAACTTCCGCTATTAACGTCCCGCCTTCGAACGATGGTCAATATGATGTCAAGCAGCTCAAAGATGACACAATATGGCTCAGCAAAGAGACAAGTATCGACGAGATGGCCGCCCTCAGGATTGCAATGCTTGAATGGCAGATGAGATCCTGTGTTCAACTACTACAAGAAAATACCGCGGATGAATTAGCGCAAAAAAACATCACGGGAAGAAGTGGCAGTCTACAAACTACGCGACCTAGCCCGCGGTCTTCGGTCCTGGTCAAGTCCTCAAGATTAGAAGAAGGTGATCCAGGTACTTTCGACAGTTTACAATCACGCCAGAAACGGCTCCTTAAAGTTTATCTGTCCGAACGCCGGTACATAATCAAGACGAGTGAATATGTCGCCTCAAGGGCGCGATGCCAGGCTAGTCACAAGGGTAGGGAGCGACCAAAGGACAAAGCAGTGGCGAGTCTTGACTGGGTACAAGAAATTGGAGATGCGATATTAGCGGATTGGAAGGCCGATAGTGTTTCTTCAAAAGGCGGCAAAAATCACATTGTCAGCGCTGTAGATGCTCTACAGACTCGAGCTACGGGTTTGGAGCAGGGCACTGGATGGTTCAAGGATCAAGGCCTGCAGGAGGACATGGAGGCCGCTTGGGCAAGTAACCAAATACTCGAAATGATCCATATCATGGAAACTATCTTGGTGCTGCTGGACTCGTCGACAAAGCTTACTAGATCTGATGCATTTCTTTCGTGGTTCAGGTTCATGAATCGATACGCCTTTTTTGAGGTCTTCGAGCCAGTAAGTTTTGGCCGAGTGAATAATAGGGATAGCCGCTGACGTTGCATAGCCATTTCGTGCGCTTCATGATACATACGATCTACCACTTCAATCACTCGTTGCACTTGTCTCACTCGCAATCTTCAGACTTCCATCGGCGCTCGCACTACTTTCGGAAATCTCTGCTGCGGGTACGGCAGCCCCAGAATCTACTGATAATGCTCCATACATCCTCAATCCAGCTGTAATTAGCGAAGTGCAAGATACATTGATTGCTGCGGCAGACGCTTGCCCCATAACCGCTAGTCCTGCGGTCCTCGCTTGGGGTATAATCCTACAAACACTGAGAGGGTATGCTCTTCAGATCAAAGAGAAGAGGGAGATCCGACAGTCCGACCGTGCATCTGAGAGATTCAGTGTAATTGAGTCTGATAACGAGGGTCCGGAGCAGTCGTCCTACAGGAGTCGATCGTCGACCAGTAGTGACACATCACCCCAGTTGTCCTTCTTAGAGGAACTGCTTGAAAGAGTAATGCTGACCGCTCTGGATGTAGACCCGATTGCTTATCTTGCCGAACGTGCTGTTGATGTAAATGGGGTATTCAATATACTCACGGCTTTAGCGGTCGACTACTGCACCCCTTTCGGATCAGAACATAACGGACAATCTGGGCTCAGAATGCGCCGGGTTCTTCTCGACTTGATCCAGGCCGTCCTAGGCTTAGTTGAATACCAGCCAGCGCTGCTAATTGCTGCGTTAGCAGTCTTGACTGGTTCTGAGGGTTATTGGGATGTTTTGGAGCGACCAATAGAGCTTGGTGACGCCGAACCTGCGTTAGTCTTTCTCAAAGATGACAGACTCATGCAAAGATTATTCGGGACAGCTTTGTCTCGCTTCCCATACGAAACACTACCTTTTCTGAAGCTCTGTCGGGCACTGGCTGTTTGTAGTGCCAACGATGATGAAGGATTGCCTGCAATTTGGCCTTTAATTGACGAAGTTGACGAGATCACGATTATGCTGCCTGCTGGTTTTGTTGGCTACAAAACTATCAGAGAGGACGAGGAGGTCAACTATGTGGAGCTGATAGACAGCCTCAGCTTCATCGGCCCAGACCCAGCAACGTCCCGGCCCAGCAAGAGGAGGTTGCGTGCCTCAACGGCATGTACTGTACCATCAGATGCTCTAGAACTACCTAGCGGAACAGTGGGGCGTATTCTTTCGGAAACAAGGCCTCCTGTGGTCATGTGGCATTACGAGTACTCTGGTGTGGCGTATATGGGCAAAATACTCCAGCTTTCGTTGGCTGTCAGCGATATTTCGGACGGGTACTCGGACACCACGCTGTCACGAGAGGTAGTTGCAGAGATCATTGACTTGATGAGTGTCATGATTTCTACTACTGTCAAGAGTACTTCGGCGAAGCAGGGACCCCTCACTGTCCAGGAGGCTGCGCGAAAGATTTTAGAAAAAGCCAGCGATGGACTGGATCGTAATCAGGATGTAATCTCAGTTGTCTTCGAGATCTTCGAAAACGAGTTGCAGAGACGTCGTAATGTGTCTGAAGAGGACGGATCCGTCGATATTCTCGTGCGATGTATCCAATTCACACATGCGCTTCTGCCGGTAATGCCCGACCGTGTGTGGCCTTTCCTCGGAAGAAGTAGTCTATTAGGCATTAGCGGAGGCGAAAGTAAGATCAGTGCGGTGATTGCATCAACGGAAATGGTCACCGGGCGCTACGAATTCGTTCTGGGTTGCATACGAGTCTTTGATGCACTTGTCGAGGATGCCATTAGACATGCAGTCGCTCGCAAAACCCCTACGAAAGCTATTACACGCTTCTCCAGCCACCTCACGCTAAGTAGTGGTATATCACAGACTGCCATGAAGAAGGTTCTTTTGAGCCTTCAACGGATCATGGTAGATGTATTCGAAAGCACCAAGAATTGGAGATTTGCAGCACCAGAAGAACGATTAGAGATCAACACCTTTATATGTACAGTCTTCAGCAACATACTGAAGTATAGCTTTGCTGTCGACGATGATCCGAACATCTCCAACAAGCTGGTCGAACCGCTGGCGCCAGCTGCAGAGTACATCGTGGACGTGTTCTTGTCAACATCAAGTAACGACCTCTCCGTCCATCCACTACTGGAAATCTTTTCCGACGGCATGTCGTCGACTTCAGATACCAGCCTATCCACCCGAAGCTTGCAATCGTGGACCTCTCAAGTAAGAGCTGCTGTTACCCTTGCTACCACATTGATTGAGGTGAACCGGCTGCTTCAAAACCCACCATCGCACCTGGAGGAACAGGTTTTTAGAGCTTCTCCAATTCTGGCCAGTGTCTACGCTGCTGATGAAAATTTCAGATCTCCAGTCGCTAACCTCTTCCATGCTTTGATATGTTGTGCAGCTACAAAGAACAACCAACCACCTTCTCTACTAGGTCATCTCGGCCAAGAAACGGCGAGTCATTTTCTAGAAGTACTGTCTTCCATTGACCAACCTGTCGGTAATGAACACTTATTGGTTGAGGTCTGGCGGTTTCTCTCGGCCATTGTGAGCAAACGTCAGCAATGGCTTGCCATCTTTGTCCTGACAGGCAACACGCCTCGGGACTCGCTTAAGAATCCCAAAGCAACAGATGGTGCGACATCCAGACGGAGCCGGCCAATTCTGAAGATCGCCCTCGATGGTTTGTCCAACATCGGGAAGTTACAGCCTCAAAGAGCTATAGCCATGCTTGAATTCGTATCCCTTGCTGCGGACGCCTGGCCTTGGGTCCTGGTGACTATGGAGCAACACCCTCATTTTCTTACCGCAATGCTGGATTATATAGGGGGACTGGAGCCAAGTCCCGGCTCAACGAAGGACAAAGTAACAGAGTACAGCACGACCCAAATATATTCTTCCATTCTCGACATCTTTGCGATGTACGTACATCATACTCGACAAACCGGCGATCCTTCATTTGCAAAGAAGCTTACACCAAAGATTTCCTATTTCATCCGTAACGCCGTTTCTACCCCGTGCTACAACGCATCTCTGCAAGGTAATCTACGCCAGAACTTCGAATCAAAATTTCCAGCTTGCAGCCTACTGAATCTCAAGCGGACATCTCTGGAGCGACCGCTACTCGGGGACTCATTCTTTTACGATCTCGATCTTGCAAAAATAATATTTAGTTTCAATCCTGCATGGGCTGGGCGACGGAATCAGGGGTTTGCCGAGGAGCTAGTAAGAGCGAACCTCAATCTGTCGTTGGTAGAATCACAGGTGGTTTGTATAGTTGTGCTTGCGGTCTTGGAATCTAGGCTAATGGCATCTTAGAATTTGCTTCATAGCTGGAAATTTCTGGCAATTGAATTGAGCAGAGCTTTGGAAACGGAGGCGAAGTTTCAGAGGTCCATGGCAATGATCGTCATAAACTGCTTGGAATCAAATGTCGATATGTCTTTACCAGAAGCCATTTTCGAAAGATTGAGCCAAGCGCGCATGGAGCTTGCTTTCACACTCCTACAGCGGTTGATTGAGGTCAAGGCCCCAGCATCAGAGGTGAAAAACATCTTGCCAAAGGCCTGGGATACCGTACGGTTATATTCCACGGACATTGGGTCTAGCATAGATGGTGAGGGTGCCGAGTACTATAGGACGCTATTGAAAATTCTCTTGCTTGCTCTTCGAGCCCACACAGCCCACACATCAGACACATCTTCACGTGGTTCGGATTCGTTGCAGGCATCTGGCTCAGAGGGCAGATCTGTACAATCTGCAGCTTCAGCTTCGCCCGAGACGTTGAAGATAGCTCTTGAAATACTCGGGACAATTGTCGCTCGAGGATTCCGCTCGCTGACGACAGCGCTGCACGACAATACCTCTCGCGTACTCCCCGCTGATTTCGCTCTTATTACTGCGATACTGCGAACACTTCTTTCAGTACCAGGCATCGATAGGCACACCACGCAGCTAATCTCGCAATTCTCTGAGCATCAAACAGCTCGGTGCGCGAGCGCTCTACTTTCATGGTCTGACCAGCTTGCCACAAATGGCGATCCCATTTTTGGTGAGCTCAGTATCTTCTTTCTACTTGAGCTGTCAAGCATACCCGCTTTAGCGGAATCTTTGGCTGTTGAAGGGTTGCTAATTCACATCTCGAACACAAATCTTGTGCAAAATTTGCGTCAGGCCCGAGGTATGGGCCCTTTCGACACTCCAGTAAGAATGTTCAGTATCTGGTCTCGTGGTATCCTACCACTGTACCTTAATCTGCTACATGCTGTAGGGGCACCTATAGCAGTGGAGATATCGACTGTTTTGAACAGCTTTCCAGGACAGCTAGCTCGCGCATCCAGTAATTTTGACGGCAAAGGCCCATCAGCCACCGATCCAGCGGCAGGTTTCATCACATTGAGCATGGTTTCGGAAGCTCAGACACTGGCAGTTATAAGTACCGTTCTTGACACATTTCGAGAAGCAGGTGCAAGTGCAGGTATCATTGCCACTGATATATCAGAGCCAAAATGGGATAGAGCTCAAATCAAGGAAGACATAGAGAATTGGATGCAACGGCGCGCTTCACTGCGAGATAAAATTGTGCCAACAAGTGAAAAGGAGGAAGCATGGGCGCGACAACAGCCGTTACGACCTGGAAGTGGTGCGGACAATCGACTTGAAGAGAAGGTTGTGGGAGAGTTGAACGGAGTACTGATGCTGCTAAGCGGTGGCGATTAGTGAAAGATATGTTGTGGAAGAACGGAATCAGGTCAAAGATTAGCATTTTGGGCGTTGCTGGGGCTGGTCATTGATGACCGAGGACATGCGGCTAACGTCGCAATTATACCCATGGATTGGTTTCTTATTACAAGATGCGTTGGAGGCGAACAGAATTTGGGGCGATTAGATTTATTCGGAGCCGTATACCATGTCTTGCGAAAATATCTAATATTTTGACGACAGAAAGAAGCGTTGCGCTAGATCTCCAACACGTCCGATGGGTGGAGAGAGGAACCATTATCAAAAGGGCTGGAGACATTCTTAGCTTCGAGGGTCATACCTGAAGTCCTCAGAGAACTTGAATATGACCGCCCAAGAAGCAAATCTTGATGTCTGCCTTCCAATAGCAAATTGAAAAAAAAATCTCATCTTGTATCATATTCGTTCTTATAGAGCTTGTGTATGATGAAGTACATAATGTACAGACGTCCACAAGGAACAAGTATAACCGGAGTGCTTTCCGCCAACACCTTCTTCGTCCCTCACGTCCGCACCAGTCTCAGACCCTCCCTCCCCGTCGCGGCGCCTCCCCTTTTAAACGTAGCTGTAGCATGTTTAGCTGAGCCTCTCATACGAGCTTCCTGCACGTCATTCTTACCATCTGCTTCCTCCCAAGCTCTTCCTGCCCCAAAACCGAGCCCAACCCAGGCGGGCCATGCTCTCCGCTTGAAGATGAGGACTGAAAAAACCACCCCAAAGGAGAGACCAAGGGATGAGCGGATGAGGAAGGAGGAGAGGGCGTGGTCCCACTGTGATTATATGGTCGTTAGCCACGACATTACAGGGAGATCGCAATCAAAAGAATATCAGGTAGTAACGATATATACGTGCATTGAAACTCGACGCTCAAGAAGCATGCAGGATTTGGCAGCATTGATCAAGGTGAGAATAATGTACCTTCTCGTTGAGCAATGCCTCGCTGACAGGTCTGGAGGATCGCGCGGGCGGTATAGAAGGGGTAGATGGAGGCGTATCAGCCATTGTGGAGGTATCTAGGGGCTGGAAAGTCAGTGGAATCCAGTTGAATAGCTGGCCAGTCTTACTCTATTATGGACGAAAACTTGTGCATCGATAGGTGGTGTCGATAAACCGTGTTGGTAGAAAACCCGAGCTCTGTCGGCGCGGAACCGGATCAACTATGATGCCCGTTATTCAGCCAATCACAGTCCTCATATCGAAGGTACGTCTGACAGATATTATTTCGGTAGAGCAACCACAGGCTCATGTTAAGGCTCGGCATGGCCTTGAAGAACCAGGTATGTTGCCAGCAAATTCTCCATGGTCTACACGTTTCTAAGTTGCTAACAACATCTTGAAGTCCTCAAAAAGTCAGATTATCCAACGAAGCATACTTTCTCTAGACAATAGCAATGAACCGTTCCAGACGCAAATCCTCGATATTTGTGAAATTTTAGGCATACAGATAGACGTGAAGAACCAAACTTCATCTTTGGATCAACAAGAGCAGCAAAAAACGACCCCATATGGACTAAGGGAAGAGTGGGCATTGAGATGGCTGCTAAAAAAAATTCAGTCGGATGACATCCACTTAGACAGGTGCGGAGCCGCTTCTCAAACATCTGATATATTACTGATTGGCCTAAGTCCATGCATTGATTTCAGAGCTTGGCTTCTCTTTCGAGTGCTGGCTATCCAGATACCATTGGCTAATACAGCTCGTTTGCTCAATACCTACAAATTTATGGTCATAATTACCAACACACTTCAGTGGCTCCAGCAGAAAGTTGATCAAGAGAAGGAATCTAGCCCACAGGAGCGCGAGGATGTCTCAGTCACTGCTGAGTCAAGCTCAGCCACGCTTGAGGCATCTCCTGTCGAAGCGCCACAAAGGTCGAAGAAAAGAAAGCGAGAGTTCACAGCAGCCTCTCCGAGCGAGCCATCCCAAACAGTTGACCCTAATATTAAGGCTTTGTACAAATCTATCTGCAGCACTATCAGAGAGACGGAGGCTTTAACAAGGGATCTACCTGACGGATCGCGAGGTTTCTGTGTGGAGTATATGAAGGCTTCGTTGAGAAGCTCTCCACAAGATGCTGCTGCGATTCTGGGAAGCTCTTTTACTGTCACTAATGTAATAATACGAGGATCTGATGAACCTTCAGCAGAAATGCTTGATGGATGTATAAGTCCAATGCTTGCGCTATGGAACATTCGCACAGACGGGAAAGACGATCCGGCCGGCCATTCAGACTTCGTACGTAACTTAAATTGACAGACTATGTATGTCCTGTTACTAAAGAGATCTGATAGCGTGCATTCTCTACGCATTCTTTGTTGCCGCTTCTGCAACTCCTACTCACATGTCAAATATTGTCTCCTTCGTGGTCCAAGATTGGGAAGACTGCACAGTCCTTGGATACGCTGCTGGTGAAGTATATCATCTCCCCAGCTCGCGCCTCGTTCTTAAGCATGAAACGGTCAAGGGCGGGAGACGATGAAGAAACCAAATCAACTTTGTATAACGATTTATTGGCTCCCCTTGCTAAAACCACATCATTGCGTGAAGCACGAGATGTCTCTTTAGCTGCAGTATTTTACAGTGTTGCCATTAGGTGCATCCCTCGAGAGACACCGAAACAGCGCACCGCTGAGAATCCATGGCTGCAGAGCTTATTCAGACTACTAGTTGGAAGCGCTTGCGCAATGCCTCCATTGTCACCCAGTTCAACCGATCCATTAATGCGTACCATTAAGTCAATGCTGCATGAGGCTCTTGATCATAACGTCCTGTTAGACATCATTATGCTGGAGACACTCCTGTCTAGATTTTCAGGCTTGTTTTCGAAAAGTACCGAGCCTGACATTGTTAGTTGGGATTTTGTCAGTTTAGTGCTTAAGTTAAATCCAGATGTTTTCATCAGACTGTCTTCGCCACGGCAACCTAACAAGTTCTTGACCACTTTACTTACAAAGGTTACGGAGATGAGGTTTGAGGTACCCATGGATGACAGCCACGAACATAGTAACATAATTGTCGGCGTTGTGATACCGCTGGTGCAGGCTTTCGTGCATGCGCGAGACCTGCCTCGCTTCATCGATCATTGGGGGAAAGAGCTCACATGTTATCACGAGCGGCTGGAAGATCAAGCCATGAAAACAAGCATATGGGAAGACAACCACCTTTCTCAAACAGTCGCAGGTTTCATCAAATCTGCATTAACAACGGGACAACTCAGACAAGTTTTACTAGGAGCGCAGGCTGATCTCACTACAATTGTGTCAAGCGAGACCGTAAGACCACTGGCTTCGCTAGTGATCCTGGACTGTGCCATCAGTGGATGCACGAGCGACGCCATTGTTGAGGATGTAATGGAAACCGTTCAACCCATATACATCTCTCTTCTGAATCTTGCCTTAAATGACAGATTTACCAATATACCGAAGATGTGGAGAGTCTGGAGAATACTGACAACGATCAACATACGTTGGTCCATACCGCATGCAGCACCACATTATAAATATGCAGAGGATCATGTTATACGCAGGGCTCTAAAACTTGTAGATTATGATACCTCCAAGTGCAACTTCGCAGAAGAACTCCACGCTTTCTATTACATTCTGAGCTTCGCGACGCTTGAGAAATCTGGAACCGAAATGCTACAAAATCCGCCCTGTCAAACGATCAGACGGGCAGTCGAAACCGTCTTGAACCATCAAAAGATCTTGAACGATTTCCTGATTCCAGAAGATATGGTGATATCCCGTCGAAGCTGTTCCGCTCCACAATGGAACGGCAGAAGCAATGGGGTTGAGTCTCCAAAGATCCTTGTAATGGGTTGTCAAGCGCAAGTGCTTTTCTCGCCAGAAGCGTTACAGTTAGTTTGACTGAAAAAAGTCTTGACTTTAATCTGATCACAAAACAGGTGCCTCGACTATGAGACAAACCATCGCTTCTTCCAGCAACTCTTCCATGGAGCTGCTTGGCAACTAGTGTCTAATGAACAGCGTGGTGGACCAACGATATCCAACGATATTAATTATCTAAAGATGTGGCAGAGGCTGCTCCGTTCCAACCTGTTGAGTGAAAATGCTTTAGCGGCAGGTATGATACTCTGGAGCGTCTTTGGAGGATCGCCGAATGATTTGTATAGGTTGTTACCGGAAACTGCTCATCTCAGAATACTTAAACTCTCACCACGCCAGGGTGTCCGACAAACTTTCTAGCAAGATGAGACATCGGCTAGCCCTTGAAAGCCTCCAGTGTATACCTGTGCATGCCTTCGATCGCGAAGAAAGGAGTACAATGTCTAATCACCTACTTCGGGAAACTATGAAAACGAATCATGATACCGTGACCACGGTCAGAACTATTAGCCTTATACTCAAACTTATAGCAATTCCAAGCAAGTCTATTGATGTTTTGAACAAGCTAAATGAGCTGTCAGAAGAAGAACCGCTTAGAAAAGAGAATACAGGTGGAGCATTCCTAGTAAGCCTTGCACATAATCTGGACGACAATCCCTCAGAACTCCACCTTGCAGCTTTGAGTGGACTCAAGCAGCTTACTCAACAGATACTGAAGTATACTGTGCTAATCTGTCGGTTATTTTTACTATTACTAACGTCTTGAAGATACCAAATGTTAAAATTAAGAGAGAGAAATAGCGTCAATTATCTTACAGATTTCTATCGTTGTATCGCTCAAGAGGTCAACCGGGAAACTAAGCCCCACGGTGGATGCGCCTCGGCAGTGTTGGTGACAGCTTCCTTGGACTTCTACTTGCATCACCAAAACGAGTTTCCAAAGACCTTGAATGAACCCTTGGAGTCACTCCCGGGTTTACGCCAGCGACACCTCGAAAGGCTGCGTAATGATTTAGGTATATACTGTTCCGGCGTTATATCAGACTCAAGGACAAGGAAGACACTACGCATCATACTTGAATGCATGATATCTAGTGTGGATCTCATCTGTATTGGGTCTAGGCTGGCTGAAGGTTTGTACCCTCCAAGACTTCATAATTCAAATATAACTAACCTCTAGTCTCCTCCCAATTATCGCTCATTACAAAGGAACTACTAGAACTACGAACCTCTGGGACGCTGAGAGGCTCTGCCGGGATGGAAAGCAGCGCAGACCAGCTATCGATGTGCTTGACCAAACTAGCATTTCTCCTGGAAACGCATGGAAGCGAGCTCACTCACCAGCTTCCGATTGCAAAGAAATCGCTTAATAGCTGTAAGAACTTTCTACGATTTTTTGCAACCCTGCTAACGAATCCAGTACAACCCTTGCGGGGAAAGAGACAATTTTTGAAAAGCTTCAGCGATGCGAGATCGAAATTTAAGCCCGAAGCACAAGTGAAATCTCTAATGGCTTTCACCAGTACGGAAGAATATGGACCTCTGGACACCAACAACTTGCTATTGCTGCAAAACCTCGTTTTCACGTATAAAGGTAATCTAGCCATGGAAAGCCTTTGTAAATGCTAATTCGATTAGACCCAACTCAACAAGCTGGGCAGGCCACCGTGGTATTGTCTCGAGTATTCAACGCTCTCTGCATTGAACTGTCACGGCGAGTAGGACTCGGTAGTTGTATATTGACGATGCAATGTATGCAAATGCTACTGCAAAAGCAGGTGAGTAACAACGCTTCTGACACAATAAAAATTCCGCTGATTTATTTTTCACAAGCCTCAAACTATTTCCCAGTGGAATGTCGACAACACACTCACCGCCATGGCAGTCGTATCTTCTCGTTTAGAATCTGCTACATGTGGAAAGTACACTGGCATAATTTACCTAGGCTTGTGCCGGCTATTTGGCACACTGCTTGCAGCTCACCGCAAGAAGCTCGGTGGTCGTTACCATCTAGTTGTCCCTGCTCTGCAAGGGCTATTAAGACCGCTTTTCATCCCCTACGCAATAAGAACTCCATTAATTGAGTCACATCTAATGGGTAAGGCCTCTCTGGGAAAATCTCACGCAGCAGCATATGCCCGTCTACTTACGACGCTCTGTTCCCCCACTGTATCAGCTGTGGCTAGGCCTCGGACAAACAATACGCGGCAAGAACTCAACGACGAGACCAAGAAAGCGCGCAGCATAGCTGGGCAGCACCTACCTTATGTGATTATGGACTATTGTACCTGCCAACTCAAGGGGCGTTTGCTGCCAGAGATGAAGACTGCCTTGGATCCTGGGCTTTATGCTATGCTAGATGTAGTGCAGCCGGAAGTCATGCGTACGATGAATGCTGCGATGGATTCGACCAGCAGGTCGATTTTCAAAGCCTTGTATGAGGAGTACAAAAGGCTTGGTAGCGGAAGGCGCTCGTAGAGTCCAAATTCCAAAGATCCTGCTCGAGCTGGAATAAGCTGGAATGTTTGGGAGAACAGGATTGTTAGGTGGTCCTTGTGCTGCGGCCGCGTGGGACTAATCAATATTTTCGGGCTCATCCAAGGAAACTCTTCGAGCATCTGCACGGTAACGATCCCTGACCCTCTCTGGGATTTCACACGTCCGAAGTTGAAAATTGAAAACCCACCCTCGTCTCAGCTTCCTGCAAGCAAGCGTTTAAATCTTTCTTCGCCCCTATGCGAATCACGACCTGTTTCGGTTCGTCAGCCATCCCAAATAAGTACCACAATAAAAATTTAAAATCGATAGACTAACCATGCATTAATCCTCCAAGTCGCTACGGATGAGGCTGGCCCTTTTGGAAGATCTGTTTCATGATAGAAACCCTCATCAGCAGAACGCCCTCGTCCGAGGCATTGCCCCGCTACGTTTGCCTTGTATCACCACCGATTACAAAGCTCACGATGTCGCTCAGGCTTGAAGGATGTTCCACAGTTTCAAATTCACCCATGCAATAGTCGCTCCAATTGGCTATCACCAGAAGGTATCAATATTATCAGGCGCCGATAATGAGTCGCGAGCTGAAAATTTCCTTCGTCCCATTCTGTTCTCCCAACGTGCACCCCTTTTTCCTTCATATCTAATCATCTCACCATGTCTGTCCACTATCTTCCGTTGATCATTTATTTGCTCTGTTCCCTCATAAAGTATAGCGATGCTTTCTGTGTGTATGAGAATTCAACCTGTGTGGACATTTGCAAAGGAGACAGTCCATTCACCGGTTATAATATCGGCACTTATCCTTGGGACATCGTATGCGATGACTGGGAGTAATAGGGCCAAATTCTACAACCTCGGGTCGTAGATTTAGAAGCTGCCTTAGCTGCGAAAGGACCAGTTCCATGTACAATCCGTCCACGAAAATTGGAGATGTATGGTGGATGTTGTGTACGCCCAAACATTCTCAAATCTTGGGTCCAGTTCTGACGAAATTCTGCGTCAACGCAGATAACCTGAAAGCAACAATCGCCCTATGTGCTTTCGGCTTCCCAGACAACAATCAGACTCAAGTATATAACCAGTGCAATGATATCTGCAGCGGTGACAATGCATCCATGCAGACGACATTAGGTAATAGCATGGACGATAACAAAACGACACTGCAATACGATTACTGCAAGAAATAACTGCAAGAATGATGCTTTCCAAAAAATTTACAATGCCTGCCTAGGGTGCTTGGATGCCCTTCCATCTGCGTCATGATTAAGCAATTGTGAGCCTCAAACAAACCGTTTATGCTACGACCCTTGACCCGCAGATTCTTAACATACAGATTTATAGATTTACATGCTCTAAACAAAGCTTGCATCCAGCAGCCACCAGCAGGATCCAACTCCGCTCTCAAATTAGATTTCGACCTTTTCCAAAGAACCGCGAATGCGACATCTAACAGCAGCAGCGTTTTCCCGTCAGCAGGACACAACCGTCACCGTAACTTCCCCGCAGGCTACTTCATCTGCAAACCTCACAATCGCAGCAGCAACCACCAAAGCCGCCAATAAATAAATAGGCTTCGCCGTGGGCGTGGGCGTGGGCGTCGACCTCCCCATCTCCGCCGTCGTCGCCATTCTCCTATTTCAAACACCACGTCCAACGCAAACGCATCCAGCAAGAAGCCGAAGTACGTGCCAGAATCGAAGCAGAATACGAGGTAAGAGAAAAGCATGGCTGCACTGGCATGACGGCGGAATTAACAGCGCCACAATACGTTGCTGAAGCTGGCGGCGAGGGTTTTGTGGAGGGTAGGAATTTGGTGGAGGCGGATGGGGGGCGCTTTGGGTAGTGGGTTGGGGGAAAGGTGGATGGGGGTTAGAGGGAGGAGGGCATGCGTGTAAAAGGTGAGGGGGTTTTGGCGACGAATGGACGCGGCTGAGTGGATAAGGATACTCAAGGTAAGGAGTGGGGGTTGGGGGTAGGGGGGGCAAGGGAGCAAGGAATGGGTCTCGAGTGTACAGAAATCTGTGCATGAGATACACTAGAAAAGACTGGAGACACGGTTCCGCTCACCCTAGTCATTCGTTTGATGGGTACTCTACGAACCTTTTGTGACCTGCTAAAGTACCATCTCGTTCTTTGCCGCTGGATGTTGACAGTATGGTTTGAAATTATACAAGAGCTTTTGATATTCTAAAGGCAGCCTTTTTGCTGTTCTCTTAGTGTGTTAAGCTTTAGAGAGGTTTGTGAGTCTCGTTGATCACTGAATAGTGAAAAACAGTTGTTTTTGGATTGGAATGAAAATGGTTGTCGTAATCGTAATATGAGTAATTAACAGCAGCAATATAATGGTCGAGTATGATGCTGATTCAAAGAGAGAGGAAATCGAAGACATGGGGGGTCGAGAGGTGAATGGGGTATTTTTCAGGTCGTTAGGTCGTTGGGTCATTCTGTCGTTAGGTCGTTGGGTCATTCTGTCTTTAGGTCGTTGGGTCATTCTGTCGTTAGGTCGTTATATCGTTCAGTCCTTGTCGGAAACATAGTCAACACTAAGGCCTTGTAGTTGTCTGAGGCACAAAGAAATCCCAGAAACCGTGAACCACGAAGCTCGTCCAGTGGAGCATAGGTTCCAGATCAGCAGCATCGCTTTCTCTCATCTCATACAAAGCTAGCTCTTTCACAGCGCTCTGAAATACCTTGGCCAGGTTGATGAAGCCGCCGCCACCTAGCAACCCATTGCGCTGCTCGAAAAATTCCTTGTAGAAAGCATCCGTGAATTTCGCTCCAATCGTATCCGGGATGCTCCAAAGCGTGGAAACAGTTGAGCTTGCTCCCGAATGCAGCAAGGCGGGCACGAGTCCCATGACTTCGTCTCCGTTGCCAACTCTTGCGCGGCCTCCTGAACAGGCGATCAGGCTGACGTGCGTACCTTTGAGGAAAGAGACGGGGAAAATCTCGCGTGCCGTCAGCTTTTCGTGGTTGAGGTCGATGTGGTGTGCTAGTGGGTCTGACGCGTCCCACCAGACGTGACTGTGGATGTGGATGAGCCTGGAGGTAGGTGCTTCTGTTGTAAATTTAGACTTGGTAGAAGATTCATCGAGTGATGCAGTAGTGCTGAAACGCTCTGCAAGCTGCATGGCAGAGTCTCGACCAGCGCTGTATTTCTCAATTTCTGTCTGCTTCGGGATTCCGTTCATGACAAGAGTGTTTAGAGGCACTCTTGCCTCCGAGGCCAGTTGGGCGTTCCACAAGCATATACGAAGAAGCGAATGGCTGTGGCTATAGAAAATTGGGTTTCTAAATATTATCGGCAGCTGACTCGAAGAATTGTTGTTAGCGACTTCGATGGCGTGAAGTGGAATTCGATGTAGTGCTGCTGAAGGGCAGAATACCAGAATGTCTCCCGGGTCACTTGAATCGATTAACGGTTGCACCAGAGCGTTCAAATCGCTCATGTCCTTGGATCTTTGCTGAGACATGGAGCCATCAAGATAGTGAGTCACCCAATCTATGGGTGCAATGGTCGTGATATCCAGAGTCGTAACTGTGGGTGCGCGCCCAGCTTTTGCTGTGAGGAGTAGAACTGTGCCGTCGCCGAAAAGATCCGGAACAACGTACCAATCCACTAGCACCAGGGCCGTACGGGCTACCTCAGTGATACTGTCAAGGGCCGAGAGGGTCAAAGGCATGCCGTCTTTGAGATCACAGACTTCCTTGAGGAGTTTATCTTTCTTCATCTCAGCCAGATGCAGATCAAGCTCGTGGCGTAGTGCAAACCTCCGGTGGTTGTGCTAATTGAATCTGGCTTAATAAGGAAACCATCTGTTCATACATAGAGCGGCACTTATCAGACGCCAAGACATCTTTGAGAAGGAATTCTGGAATGGTTCCTTCAAGTCCCATGGACGTCGCAAGAGAACGCGCCTTGGAACGTTGAACCTGTTGGAAACGGGGTACGTATGCACATACGTATACCCCGGTGGTTAGTTATCTCCGCTCCGGCAGAAGCCGGCTTGGCGCTAGGGGTATTTATCCTTCCTCCCACTTCTTCCTTCCTCCGTAGTTCACCTACTAGATAGTCAATATATGCACATATTCGCTCTGACCCTCATATACCAATAGAACCCATTTCCACATCTCAAGCTTTCTAGACTCGTTTGCCTCAACTTTTCCAGCGTTCAACAACTGCATAGCGATTTGTGCAATTCTCCACGAGTTTTCTGCATTAGTGGCTCGCTGTCTCTGTTCTAAAGCATCCAAATCCCTACCCCATGTTGTTTCCTGACGCTTTGAGGCGAAGAATGACTCTCTCCCGAATAGTCTCCACATCAGTCTCGTTCATAGCTTTGCCTTGTCGCTGATGGAGCCAGTAGATCTTCATAACGCAGAGTTCGGCAGCCAGCCGCTGCCTCATGGCTGTACAAACTGCTTCGCCTATTACCTGGTACCCTGTTATCGACCATTGACACTCAGCCTCTGCTCTAGCAATATATGACCCGATTCCATCACTACCAAATTGATCCGGGGATCGACAACAGTGCGAATGGATATGGTCAGCTATACTACCATGCCAACTTGCAGTCTGTTGAGCTATGTTCTCCTTAACTCGTGGTGGTAGCTCCTTGACCATTGACATACATCTCTCCAATTCAGATATTTTAATGTCGAGCGGCATTTCAGACGCGCAAACAGAGTTTTTACGGATCTCTTGGAGAACAGCTCTGAGATATTGCCGGCTATTGTTCATCGACCCTGAATCTCGCGACAGCCAGTTTTCTAGCACTTCGAATCGTGTCTTCCAAGCGTCAGGACTGATGGGGATGTCTTCCTTGCCCATGCTTTGAAGATGCAGCATGACGAAGGCTTCATCTGGAGGGATTGCTTCAAGCTTCTGGGCTAATGACGTATAATCTTTGTCACCATCCTGAATTGCTAAAATGGATAACACCTCATATCCGGCAATAACGCCAGTCTTCAAATCCATCATCATCCATTCAAGTAATTTCTTGAAAGCCAGATGTCGCCTTGGTTCGCTATCGCCGATTGTATGATACCACTCGGTAAAAAAATTGTCTTCCTCGATGTCCAAAGCAAACTTCATCTCAGCTTCTGAGTCCCCATTTGGTTGGGAGGGAACCGTGGAGCCAGCTTTCGCCCTTCTAACGCCGACCAGTCTTCCAAATCGTTCCGGGATTGCGTTTTCAAGTTTCTTAACCTCGGCGTCTTCTTGCGCCATTCTTTCAGGATCTCCAAGCCGCTGATAGGCAATTTTGCGGATTCGATGGATACCCACTAGGCCATCTGGAAGGTTGAATCCCGCATATCTTTCCAAGAAGTTGTCATGCCATTCCAATGCCTTTCGAATATCCGTAACGTTTCTCGCCGCGTATTGGAAGAAGTCCTGATGATCAAACAAAAGACTGCGAATATCTTCTAACACCATCTCTTGATATGCTTCTTGTTCTTGATGAAGACGGATGAACTGAGCTTGATAATAACCACTAATATCTTCCAGCGCCAGTTCGTATGCCGCTTCGGTTGCTTGATGGTAGCACGCCACCGTCGACGTATGACAGCAAGCCTTCAAAACCTCGAGTAGCTGCACACTCTCATTGAAATGTACTTTGAGATCATCGTTCCCACGATATCTTAGCCTGAGGATCTTTATATGGAGACACGGCGTCAGAGTTTCCTTCTTTGTATAATCCGAGAGCTTGCACCAACACTCCAGCAATTCCTCCGCTGTTTGGAATTCAGTCTCTCCACTACGGGCTTCCCGACGTTCATACAAGCTTTGTGCAAGATAGACCCTCAGCTCTATTTCTACCCAAATAGAGCGCTCTTTTGTCAGAAACTTATGTTTTTTAGATCGTTCCAAGAACCACAGAGTGGCGTCAGCACGCTCAGTGGGCGGAAGACGACTTCGCTCGACCTTGAACAAGGAAAGAGCTTCATTAAGCATTCCGCGCTCGACGAGAGATATTCGCAAATCCGTCAAACCTTGCCAAACAAGTATTTCATGATTCGGCTTCGGTATCATCGCAACATCGTCTCCAACATAGGTTGACGACAAGGATAATTGGACAAATAGTACCGTAAGAACATATTTCCTCACAAAGTTGACCTAGAAGGACCTTCAAAGATGGCTCAAAACTTTACCCGGACGTTGCCCACCTGAATATCCGTGTACTCACACACAGGTACACCCCTGAGCCACTCCTGAGCCCTATAGATCTCCTCTAACGGCGGCTCCATTATGCCTTTGTGTGAGAAAACAGCGAATGCACGCAATAAATACATCAATCGATATTCTGCCTTAACAAGATCGAGATCATACTTTTCCGCTTCAGCTAAAGCTTCGTCTAAGATTCTGAAAAGTAAGCCGAGTTTGAATTGCCTGAGTGCGAGCTCAGCCCTGGCGAGAACGACTGCTGGAAGCAGTCTACAGGAATATAGGTCTTCATCGAAAATATGTGAAGCTTCTCGATAAGCACCGAGGTCGGTCAAGACGACAGCGCGCTCCAGATGCTGGATCGATGCTACTTCCAGAGATGGATATAACGAGGTGTTTATGCCTAGGTATGGCTGCATTATGTTTGAAGATGTGATTGGAAACCGGATCTATTGGAAGGCTATGTCAGACTGTATCACAGTAAGTATATACTTTCTCGAACAATCGGCGTTGAAATGCCGTTAAGACTCGAAAGATCAAGGCCCCTCTGGCCAATGGTCCGAGGGCCATACCATTAAGCTGGCGCTACTAGAGTAGTCTGATTCAGCGACGCCAATCCCATTTCCCCCTCGCTTCTAGGCTTACTGCACCTTGAATACCTTAACGCCTCGTCTCTGTACACGTAGTACAGTAGCTCGACTCGTGACCTTTGTCGCACCACATGGCTTTCTGTGCACGCCGTCGATATCGAGGCTACGAGAAGCACAGCGACGAGAAGTATAGCCCCAAATTCAAGCAATGGCGACGGACGACCAAGCAGCGAGTGACTACCCAGAACTTTCTTGCACGATAACCTTTGATATCGATACCGCTGCCGAGTCACTACTCAATAGCACACCCGTTCCGAGTACTGTGGAAGAAGAGTCCATACCGCGCGAGATAATTGCGGAAGAAATCCGCAGCACTCGTGTACAGGCTGAGCTCCTCCGCCCGATACATCTCGGCACATTCAACCAACAGCCTGCTCTGCTGCTCTGCTTCCGCTTCGGTTTTCAGCGACATTCAGATGGCTGGTTTACTCGCATACAGGCGGCAGATATCAAAATCTCATTTCTTGACGTGCCGAAGGACCCAGGCAGTAGTCCTGCAGGCTTGAATCCGTCCATCGTCAAATTCCACCCGAAACATTACACAGGTACGGTATCAACGGGCACTATGAACCGGCACGTGGAGGTGAACGGACAAGTAGCTTCTATACCCAGTGGCCCTACAATCGGCGCTAAGTTTGCGCAGGACGTGAGCAGACCTCAGGAGGGCAAACTGGTAGTACATGGATTGACTTCCCTGACGCCCGGCCAGCCAGCACGGAACAAGATCATCTGGAGCGTGGAGGAAGACCGTATCTTGAAGACGGGCATGCCGAGAGAAATGCTCCTACCATTGATCGTGAACATGAGGGAAGAACGACGTTTCTCTGCAAAGGTTGTTGTGACCGCACACTATGCGTTTAAGAGAGGGTTGTACTCGAAGCTGGTTCCAGTAATTGGAAGAAACGTTAACCCGTTGTACTTTGATCCGGCAATTCTTCAGGAGCTAGCACGCGACCATAGGACAGGACTAGATGGGAGACCCATAGCAGGAATCATGGGTAGCCTTGACGATGTTCCGCTCAAGGTGTATAGCTCGTTCTCTGACGATTCATCCTCCGTATGAATCATGATGATTTGATTAATGAGAAGATCAAACGGCCGTACAGGGCAACACAAGCCCGCAACCGATCGAATGTTGAACCATCTAGATACCAGCGTCGCATAAGCTATCTACACTCCTACCGTACCACTTCCCCATGACCACAGTTGCAATCTCTATCTTCAACTCTCCATCTAGCTAAGTCTTTCCGCTATCGGATTTTCTCTTTCTAACGGTACCGTCATGTTGTCCCTCATGTGCGCCTCACAGCTTTTCTTACATCTACTCAAAATTACTTGGAATAGTGCTCGAGAAACGCTGGGTTATAGGGAACCATGGCGGGTTCTAGACCTCCTGACCGACTTGATAGAATGAGGTAACCTGTCACGAGCGATAGCGATAGCGATAACGATAACGATGAGATGATCCCACTTCCCAACATAGGTACTATGATACTGCAGAAGCCTCTGAAGGGCTGTAATGCAACCCACGCCACTCAATTCTCTTGACCACTGCACGCCAGTGATCCCCTTATGTGACCATCATGTACTTGCAGGCATAATGTACAGTAGCTTGTGTTTTTCGACATTGATTCTGTTTCTTATCGGGCGGAACCGAACGATCGCGGGGACTGGGCGTGCATACATATAATCGAAGCGGGGCCCTGCACTGCAGTTCGATCTCATCAGCACCTTTGTCGAAATGTATATAGAGTCACTACTATTCGATACCTTGTGAGTGAGGCATTGGAGAGCTTTCGGCTTACGCTTCACGCGCGCAAGCCTGGCAGCCGCAACTTCGGCTTCAGTACGCCTGGGACCGAATTTCATCGATATTCCATATTAATTATCCTGAAAGACCGTGTCGCTATGGAGAAACTATCAACTTCAAGAGCGAGGCATTATATGCGTAAACTGGCGGTGTCCAGCGAGCCGGGGCTCACCAACGCCCAATTAATGTTGACAAACTATGACTTGAAGCCAGGTATTAAGCCTCTGTGGACATGTACCGAACTAACAGGACTGATAATTATTTACAGTCGAGCCTGAACGAAGGCAATGGGGCGCCTGGAACTTTGTGGGCTTCTGGATTGCCGATTCGTTCAACATTGTATGTTGAACGTACCAAACACGAGGACAAAGTTCTTACCATTCCCAGAACACCTGGATGATATCGTCCTCTATGATTGTCAACGGGCTCTCTTGGTGGCAGTCATGGCTCTGCGTGTGGATCGGTTACACTATTTCAGGCACTTTCATCTGCATGACTGGACGAATTGGCGCGACGTACCATATCAGCTTTCCAGTCGTTAGCAGAGCCTCTTTTGGTATTTGGGGCGCGCTATGGCCCGTCTTTAATAGAGCGGCTATGGCTTCTATATGGTACGGTGTTCAGTCCTGGATAGGCGGTGGGTTCCCTCTTATCGTAATGGAAGTTGATAGGTATACTGACCGGTTCGCCAGGAGAATGCGTCACACTCATGCTCCGCTCTATATGGACCAGCTATACACATCTACCAAACAGCATGCCAGCCAGCTCCGGCACAAATACTCGAGATTTCCTCAGCTTCTTCCTGTTTTGGGCCTTCAGTTTGCCAGCAATTTGGTTTCCAGTCCATCAAATCCGTCACCTCTTCACAGTCAAGGCCTACTTTGTGCCTGTAGCCGGTGTAGCCTACTTCATCTGGGCCATTGTCAAGGCTCATGGTATTGGACCCATTGTGCACCAACCAGCAAAGGCTCACGGAAGTGCTCTGGGCTGGGCCATGGTATCCGGCATTATGTCTTCGATAGCGAACTTCGCAACACTGATAGTAAACGACTGTGATTTTGCTCGCTTTGCTAGAAAACCGAGGGATGCTCTTTGGTCTCAATTCATTACTATTCCCGTCGGATTTGCTTTCACCTCGTTTATTGGAATTATAGTATCGTCTTCGTCTACCGTCATCTATGGTGTGCCGATCTGGAATCCTTTGGACCTGCTGAGCAATTTCCTGGATGGAGCCAATTCGGGCGAGCGTTTTGGCGTCTTCATCATCGCGTTTGCTTTTGCTTTGGCCCAGCTCGGCACAAATATTGCGGCCAATTCGGTCTCCGCCGGCACTGACATGACGGCCCTTCTACCACGCTACTTGAACATCCGCCGTGGTGGCTACATCTGCGCCGCCGTCGGCCTCGCCATGTGCCCTTGGTATGCTCCCTCCCTTCACTCCACTTACTCCTTGAAAATTCACGAGCTGACCCCCTCTCCAGGAACCTTCTCTCCACCTCCAACAACTTCACTACCTACCTCAGCGCCTACTCCGTGTTCCTCTCCTCCATCGCCGGCGTCATCAGCTGCGACTACTACCTCGTCCGCCGCGGTTACTTCCAAATCAAAGACCTCTACTCGGCCCGCAAAACCTCCCCTTACTACTTCACCTTCGGCTTCCACTGGCGCGGCTACACAGCATACATCTGCGGTATCTTGATCAACATTGTCGGATTCGTTGGCGCTATTGGAAGACCAGTGCCACAGGGTGCCAAGTATCTGTATGACTTAAACTTCTTTTGCGGGTTTACTGTTGCGAGCGGGACTTATTGGGCGTTGTGTCGGTTCTTCCCGATTCCGGCGACGAGCGATAAGTGGATGGAGGTTGGAGACGAGATTACGGAGATTAGTGTTGCGTATGCGGGCAACGACGGGTTTGACGAGGAGAGTGCTACTGGCTCAGAGTTTGCTAAAGGGGGTGGCGATGGAATGGGTGCTGGGGTGAGAGAGAGGAAGGTTGGTGATGATTATTAGACCCTTGACTGGAGGTATGAAGCTGTCTGTTGGAGGGTTGGGTATGACTTATGGTTTATGACATTGCTAGATCCAGAGGTATGAATATGCCCTCATTGTCAGTATAGCAGTGCTTACCTAGTGAAAGACCAACTAAAACATTTTCTGCATTGTATCTCTGAACCACGACCTGAATTCACTTAACCTTCAAACCATATCAGACCACCACCACCTACCCCCATGTACCTCTGCTTACCTCCCACCCATCCGAACCCCCAAAGACAGCAACTTTTGCACTCGTATGTGTTTTATAACCCGCCCTAGGCCCTCATACCTTACCCAGAGGACCCCATCCCCTTCCGGCTAGGACGACACGCTCGCTTAGCTTCCCCACGATCTCGCACCCCCGGATCAAGATCCCCGGACGGCGAGAACAATGGCTGTGTGTCATGTAATTAAATACATCTGCTTGCAGCAGTTCCGTTGTCTGCAGTTTCAATTTCTCTCAAACACTCTCTCTCATAGTATACAAATTTGATCACTGTCGCCGAGGAAAGCCAGTGGGAAGATTTAGAACTTAGGAGCTTCCGAGCTGGGTCATGTGTTGAAGGGGGGGTTTTTGGAAGTTAACCCCCACGGGTTTGGATATCCAAGTGGACTTGCGTCTGCACACCGCCACCGCGAGGTCAAACACCAATCTCCACCTCCTTCCCATCTAGATCCATCATTCACCTCCGCGACTCCCTATCCTCCATCCACCATCGCCCCCATGGCGCCCTCACCCTCACCCTCGAACACCTTCTCCAGCGCGCCCCTCCCCTCTCCCTCCACAAGCACCACCGCCTCCTCGACATCTTCCTCGTCGTATTTCCCCTTCCCTTCGCAACACCGACATCGCACCTCTATGAACCCACAAGCGTCCTTGCAAACCCAACAGCAAACACCCTCATCCACATCCCACCCATCACAAGCCCAACCATCATCATCACATCAACAACCATTGCAACAACCGCTACCCCAACCACACCAACAAAATCCCTTCCCCCCCGCTCGAGGCCTATCCGAGAGCAGGCGAGACGAACTCCCAGCCACCGAATCCTTTTGTCTCGTTGCTGAGGCGGCTAAGAGAGCGCAGATGGCGGTGCTGATGCGGGATTTGGGAGAGTGTGCGCTTTGACCGGCCCCGTCTGGGGGGAAATGATGGCTGGCATGGTGGTGGTGGTGGTGGTGGTGGTGGAAGAAAGAGGGGCAAGATGTGCAGGTTGGCGGACAGGCGATACAATGGGGAAGGGGCATAAAAGGGGCATAAAAGGGGCATAATGATGGTCGCGAAAAATTCAAAAACTCCAATCTGAAAGACTGTATACTCACGGGTTGTATCTGTACAATAGAGGGGACATTTCGGATCGGAATATCTTGCATTTACTAGCTTAATCCCAAGATTCTCATCTAGCCCAATCTTCCAAGCCATTTCCTATGCGCTGTTTTCTATATTCGGAAGGGAATCCTCCGAATGAATAGGACCGGGAGTCAGAGACAAGAATAACATCTCCGAACCCCCTCTAACGTTCCCATCCTCCAAAACATCTCCACCACCCCTCTTCCACCTCCCCTCCCTTTCCATCCCAACTAAACCACCCCCTTCCTCCCTCCCTCCATCCACAACAGTACCACATCCCGCAAACTCCATAGCCCAGAAAAATCTCAGTTCGAGAGGAATATTCGACGCTTTGCGACGAGAGTCGGTGGGGTGGACGGGTGGATGGACGGGTTGGGAAGCAAAGATGAGGAAGACGAAAAGGAGCGAGGTTGGTGGAAAGTGAAGGGAATTGTTAGATGGCATAGAATGCAGAGAGAGGAAGGAAGAGTGAAGTTTTAGAGGGTAGGTGGGTGGGAGATATTGAGGAGCCGGATCTATAGTGAGTGCATTGACAGGAAGGAAGGACAACTTGGTGTGCAAGCTGTGATCGTAGGGGAGTTGGGAACTGCCTGTTAGAGGGATGGGATATGTCGGGTGTTGAGGAAGTGATATAGGGGGAGAGGGACATGTGATGCCAGTGAGTTGGAAATGTGTGGTGGAGTGGAGGCTGGTATGTGAAGTGAGAGGTTGGGGTGAGGGTGATATCGTTTGGGGGGGGTTCGATGTAGTTGGATCGGGTTTTCGATTCAGGGGAAGTAGGCTTTCTTGGCTTTCGGCGGTGCCATGCCGTCTGGTATCTTTCCAGGTGGAATATAGAGTGAAGATAAATATCTTCAAGCGGTAAAACTTACTGGCTACACTTGAAGAACTCAGTTGTGTAAGACCGGTGGAATGATGATAACCTCTCTGAAAGGGGTTGGGGACTGAAAGTCACACTTGTATTGTTTATGAATATGGATTTCCCCAAGATCATAAAGAATCCATGATGTTCTTGGCGCATGCTAAGGAAACCATCAATAGGTCATGAATGCGCGTCTCAGGGTATCCAGTAACCACATTGTCTTTAGGGAGTATGAACAACGAACAACGACCTCTTATATGTGCATCGCTAGTCTAAATCCGAATCCATGGTAGCCGGATCCATCGGATCCAAGGCTCCCCTTTTAAGAGCGAGTTCCTACCACAGTCGACTCAGAGAAGCCGCACAAAAGTTTTCATACCACGTCACCTGTTGCCTGAACTCATCCCAAGATCTGATGTTCAGATCGGCAACTAGTACAATCAGGTGTCCTACGAACCAGGTGATGTTCAGGCATCTTCACGGACATGTCACGTTCTTCCATCTTCACGGTTGAAATACCACCTACCGGGAGCAGCCACAGTAGCAATTCGTTCCGGGCCTCTTCAATGGGCGGGAGCATCCACGTCAGGGATGCTTTGAGCTTGTGGGTCAGGGTATTGATCATAAGCGTAGGATCCGGATAGAAGCCACCCAAAGAGGTGGAAACATGGAGTGCAGCCGCATAGCGACAGCAGACGTTAGCGCTAGTTGGAGCAACGGTTAGAGTACGAAGCAGAAGTGACTTAACACAACAATAGCTTCCTCGGCTGAGCTATAGCTCTCGAACGCAGTATAATGCAGAAAGAGATCTTCTACTTCTAGCATGGCGTCTATAGTGGCTCTGTCGACCCTAAGTTCTGCAAAATCTAGTCTTTCATAGGGCGAAGAGCTACGACGCTATTGCGGTTGTTCCGTGACATCGCTAAGGCCAATTGGAATGAGTTGGACCTCGCTAATGGCTACCAAGGACATCCTGCATTGTCCAAGGTGAGCTCTGTAGTACAATCAGGACATGCGCTATATTGTACCAAAATACCAGATTGGCAGCGATTGGGTTGGTGGATTAGATAGAATGTTGACCATCTGCTTCAGCCCTTCCATGTGTAGTTGTAGATTCGTTGCATTCCCCCGTTCATGCTTGGTAGAAGAAGCTATAGTGTAAGGAGAATGATTTACTAGACACACCTACTCACCTCAATCGTGGCCAAATTTGCGACAGCTACCATAGTATGGTCTGACTTGTTGAAATATGCTATACATACCTGAATAGAATTGTTCCAAAGTGTGTTCACATTTTGGCCCATTCGTCAACCAACATGACGTACCCAAGTCTGGATCTTGCTGTCTAGAACTACTTCTCAAAAGCGTCACGCACTCTCCCAGCAGCTTTTTCGAATAGCGCCTTCCTGTTGTTGTTCCAGCTTCTCCGGATTCAGCGTGCTAAACAGAAGAGTAATGTGAAAAAGTACATTGTCTGTTCGGACAAAAGAAGTTGGTAACCTCCGCCTCATAGGGCTGGTAGGGCTGGGCCTGCTAGTACATAGAGTTTTCACCTTCCACCTGCTAGATAGCCTCCCACGCCTCCTAACAGCAACAACCAGAATATCCATATGCCCCTATATGACCTCGTATTCCAACACCACCAAAGTTAGATCATGGGACACGTAGCGAATTAGGGAAAGGATCGGTATACGAACGTCGAGAGATCTAAGAGTAGCGCAACTAGTGATCAGGCTCGGCTTCGGAATGGTATCTCTTTTGCAGAACGCTCCCACAAAGTGATGCCTACATACAATGGTTCATCAGTTTGTCTACATCCGGGGCTTGAGTTGGCTGATGAGCTTCGAATGGATCTAGCATTCCCGCTCCAACTGCTGTCGGTAGTGATGGCTGCAATTCTGTTGCACGACGTCTTAGAGGTCCACTGCCTACGAACTGGCAGGGTGCTCACACCAGCAGGTACGGTACAGATAATGGATTCTCAGACAAGAAGAAACCCTGTTTCGTGAACCGGACGTACTCGGGCTCGGACTATCCAAATCGCATTTTTCAATATTGGCATAGTGTCTTTCGCAATTGCGGCATAGTGGGCGTCTTTCGTCGCACTGGTCCCCACATATTATCTAGCGCTCATGTAGTGCTGGTTGGTCTGTAGAATAATCCAGACTTTGACTTCGCGTATTTTTGCATCCTGTTCTTTGATTTTTTGTGGGATTTCTTCAGAGTCGGGAGCAATTGAGAAAACATCGCTTGTTATCTCAATCCTTTGGCACCGTGCTTTTCCGAAACTTATCGATCCTGCCACAGAGCATATGCAGTCTCGGAATGCCAACGTCTCGCGTCTGGTT